>Ga0326513_10000945_pt1 | contig 24025 bp, 21 predicted proteins | sample 2_2465_0518_D_FD_203654 | JGI IMG/M metagenome (GOLD analysis project Ga0326513, IMG submission 203654) | Bovine rumen microbial communities from UC Davis, California, United States - 2_2465_0518 | ecosystem: Host-associated > Mammals > Digestive system > Stomach > Rumen | place: USA... | reverse complement strand
GAAATGAACGCTGTACCGCTCAGTGCACCTTCGATATTATACTTGCTTGAGAACGTACCCTGCTCGACCCATCCGCCTAGACTTGAAATTGTATTGTACGTACCTTGCGGATTCAAATTAGCAGACGCCGTGTACGTAGCTGTCTTGGAGAACGGATTGGACATGACACCAGCTTTGACACCCGGTGACCAGTCAAAATTGCTACCATACCCGTTAGCGTAGAAGCAATACCTTACAGGTAGGCTCGTGGCTGCTGTTTCTGAATAGGTTGCTGCAGAATATGGTACGCTCAAGCTCAACTTTATATAGCAATCCTTGATGCCACTGACGAATAACCCATTTGCCGGAACGTTTACGTCCGCAGAAGATAATTCGTCATAGTAAACAGTTCCATTGTAGTTGTACCACGCGTCATTTATGGTGACGACACGCGTATGTGCAGTGTCTAGAATGTACTCAGGATCAGCCGAACCGAACTCATACACGAAGGCATATGCTGGGTGTGTATAACGTCCATATTGTACAACAGAGAGCATGTTGGCAGACGCGCTGAAAGTGTTCTGCCTATAATTTGCAAACCCATACGAAACATCACCAGTAACCTTGCCCGATATGGTTACCGTCTTTCCGCTTATTGAAGAGCCGGTAACGTCGATACCTGTCGACGTAAAATCAGCAGTATAGTATGTCGGAATCGTGTACGTGATAGTCGACGTCGTACCGATAGGAATGTCGTTTGCCGACCATGCGCTATCCGAACTGCCAGACTGTATCGGACCGTCGGAACCGCTGTACTTTGCTGTTACGTTGTCCGTGTTACCGGTAGTGCCGGCAGATGCACCGAGGAATACCGAGGCATCCCCTATACTATATGTGTTTGCACTAGCGTCGCAAGAATAAATCATATAGGCTCCTATGCAATGATACCAGTAGCTGTCCACGTTGCTGTAAGCGAACCGTTGACATTGGCAGTATCCTCTGGGTACTGCCAGCTGACATTCCTACGTGTGTACAAGTTAGAACCGCCAGACGCCGTGGTGGTCGGATGAAATGACGTACCGGCGAACGTTTTATATGCGCTTTTCGAGGCTGTCAACAAACCGGTTTGAGATGCATTAAGTCTGCTTGTAGTTTGCGTAACGGTGGTGCCAAGACAGATATCTGCTGATAGCGTGACACTGTTTGTCGTAGTATTTCTTTTGTATATAGTAGATGACAAGCTAGCATTGGTATAAACAGCGCTGTAAGTAAGGCTCGAATTAAAGTACTTTACTGATGTCGGTGTTGGAGACGCATTGCCCTTGCAGTAAGCCATAGTGCGTTGAGAGCTCAATTGAGCGGAATTCGGTTGAGCAGGCAGAGAAGGACAATAAGTCATGTATGCCGGTGCATACGCTTGCGAGCTAGGATAGGTAGACCCCATCGGAACAAATTCTCCGCTTGCTGTAAACGTAAACAGCCCATAATTACCGGCACTTATCTTGGCGTTGTTAGCCAAACTGTTGTATGTAAAGTAAGAGCTTGCTGACTGTGAACCGGTTTCGCGAGACCGCGACGAAATAGTCAGTCCAGTTAAGTGTGCACTGGCCGTATGTCCCGTAGTGGTAATCATCACGCACTTAATTCGAGCCCCAGACGGGAGACCCGTGGCAGTAAATGAGCCAACGGTAGGAACCTGCGTATACAAGACTTCATCATACATCGTGGCCGTCAGTCCCAGAGCAACCGCACTATTGCTAGCACCATTTATGCCGTAGCACTCTACATCGAACGTCTGAGGCGCAGGAGGCCACACCTTTACGCCATTGGCGTAAACTCCGTACACGGTCGCTCCGTTGTAAATGACATCCTGTGCGCTGTTCCAAATCATGGGGTACCCGTCACTACGTAAATTACATTACTTGCAGTTGCTTCGCCCGGAGTACTTACAATAAGTACAGGCATGCTGTATGCAGTATCAAGGCCGATAGTCGCAGTGTTGCCTACTACTGTCTGAGTAAATGCCGAATTGAAGTCAAGTCGCATCTGCTTGACGCCAAGCGGATTGGAAGACAAGCCAGAACCGGTCATGGTTGCGTCATGGTAGACAGGTCCGCCACCCCCACCACCGGTGATACCCGACACGGTAGCCGAGATGTTCGCAGTGTCTTGCTGAATAGCGGAAACGTACGCGCTCATCGACGAACAGCAGTTGTCAAATGCGCTCTGATCTACCTTGGAGCTTGCAGCAGATTCCGCGTATGCGCTGGCGATTGCGGAGACTGTTGCGGAGTCAGTACCGCCGACACCACCGATGGCGCTGCCGGAGATTCCAGTGATGGCCGTGCCTGAGTAGTCAAGTCCGCTGAAAGGTATGAGACTGGAAAGCTGGTCAGGTCCCATGCCGAGTAGTTCGCCTATAGAAAGAATTGCCATAATTGCTCCTTACACGCTCGGCACGATGCCGACGGGGTTGACGGAAATGTTCATGAACCACCCGATGTTGTCTTGTATTTCAATATGTGAGGACATCGGGTTCTCGTCGAAGTGCGCGGACACCCAGGTAGCCTTTGTGTTGCAATTGTTACCTCGCCCGAGAGTGATTCCGTTCAAATTAAAGTAACCGCCACCAGCAGGGATGTAGGCATTGTCAAGCCACGCTGACGCGACGGACGTCGGGGTCGATAAGGTCTCCCCGGAGCAGAAGAGGCTGAGCTGGACTCCGTACGGGGTAACCAATTTTCCGGCGTACTTGACGTAGCACGGTTCGGTTCCTTGTGGCATCCCCTGCATGGTTCCGAGCGGAACTATCATGTCTACTGCGGAGGCGGTCCAGCTGTTGGCGAGAAGGCCTTCGATGCGGATGCTGTTGTAGCGAGCCGTGGCAACTGGTAGTGCGCTTCCTCCCGAGATGTACACTGGGGTGGCCGAGTCGCCACCGTCGCTAACTTGTGTATAAGAGTTCCACTTCTGTATGGAGCTGATGTTGACCTTCTCGGAGGTCGCCGTGTCCGTGAACGTTAGACTGCCGCCCACAAGACGAGCTGTCTGGCTGCCCACGCTGTTGTTGAGCTCGAATGCGCCGGGGCCCATCCAGGTGGTGGCCACGTGGGAGGTAGCCGAGATGGCGCCGGGTGCGACGTTGGTCGCGCTAGTGCCGTTCGTAAACTTCACCTGCGAGGAAAGGCCGAGGGGCGATGCGGACGTGCCCGAGCCGGTCATGTTGGAATCGTGGTAGACTGCTGCTAGGCCACCGGCGGATGCCGCCGCCGCGCCTATGTTGGCCCTGGCCTGGGCTTGCTCGGCTGTCGTGAAGGACTGCGCAGTGCTTGCTAAGACTTTGTTAATTTGTTCGCTCATAAGTTCCTCACTTCCTGTTGAGGCCGTATACAGCATACGGCACCATCATCTTCGGTGAATTTGTACCGGTCCATTTGCCCGCCACCCAGGCGGTATTTGTTTGGTTCAATCCCATGTACCATGAAGAGCCCACGTGTCCCGAATTGCCGTTTATCAGAAATTCACAACCGAGTGCATAGTTGCATCTGTAAGTATTTCCCCACGGCGAATAGCACCATGGTTCGCATGCGATTATTCCCGATTGTGCAGGATATACTTGCTTGCTCACATGATAAGAAACGTCAATGCCGGAGCCATACACCATTATATCAGAAAACCCAGTAATACTTTCGGACAAGCTAATGTTCGTGTTGTACGGGTTCCCCGTAGAACTCCATAGCAGATTCCTGTCGTCGGATGTAGAATACTTAACACCCACAATTTTGTAAGGACGGATATCCCCGTGGTAGTTGTTGACTCGTAATGCACCGGTAAACGCAGTGTTTCCGTTATTCTTACCCCAGAAAAACGATGAATAAACATACCCAGAATTTCCGGATAGGAACACCTGTGTACCGTTGCACAGGATATAGTTGTCGCCTGAGCCCCACCTTCCGTAGAAGAACGGCCCTCCTCCGTTTACTGCACCGGAAATTACCGGGTACTCAGTATTGACTGCAACTGACCAACCGCGGTTGCCACTTCCGTAGTAGACAATCTCGTCATAGTTGTCTATGGAATCCGACAGTGTTATTGCCGTATTGTTGGATGCCGGAGACGCGGCTGACCAAAGGACTGTTCTTTCCGGGTCAATCATTCTACCCCCTTAACCCCTACTATCTTGTAAGGATGCAAGTCATTTTGTCTACCGGTGTAAACACCCTGAGCCCAGGCCGTTGTATTGTTCCCCTGGCCGCCGAAATACGATGACCCGATATATCCTGAGTTTCCAGACAGCCTCATATCGGTGCCGTTCAACAGAATGTATGTCGACGATGAGTTCCACTTGCCTGCGTAGAAGCAGCCACATTCATTTATCACGTTGGGTATGACAGTAAACCGGTTCTCCGTCTTGACAATGAAGTTTCCATCCCTGTTTGCGCTTCCGTAGACAATGAGCTCGTCGTAGTTGGCTATGGAGTCTGTCAGCGTTATGGTGTAATCATTCTTGTTGACTGTGGTGGCATTCCACAGCTCCTTGTATATGTACGAAGGAGCCTTCCACGCGACCGGCCCGGGAGTCCCCGGGAATGTCAGGCGGTTGCCGCCGTAGGTTATGTAGTAGGAGCTTCCCATATTACGCCTTCATGTATTTAAGAGCTATGTATGCTGTTATGGTAGTCGGAGACGTATCAATACACCGGTAGTTAATTACACCACCAACAAATCCAACACTACCATATCTACCAGAACCCATACACCAAGAAATAGGCAGTGCATTCGAGGTAGTGTTATAGTAGATGAATGAATTTGATGGGTCAATCCACTTGTTTACTATGTTAGTCCCGGTTATTTCAGTGGGTATAGTAAAGTTAGTGTTTCCGTTAGATGTAGCAGTTCCAGAAATGAATTGCTGATATACAGCGCTTCCGTTCCAGTATCCAGCAAGGGTTTCTTGCCTATGCAATGGACCATCAACGCTTGCCACCAGTGTAGTCCCGACCTTCTCCAGCTTGACACCAGGCCCTGCCGACAGTGCAAGCGCACTTCCGCCCCAGTTGGCGGACTGGGTGCTGACCAGGTCGACAGTCGCGGACACGTCCGCACTCTGCGCGTAGTTGCCGGACACGGAGCTCACCGCGCTCTCCGCGTAGGAGGAGGCTATGGAAGATACAGTGGACTCCGGTACGCCACCGGCTCCCCAGCTCGCCGAGTTGGAGCTGACCGTGTCGTGCACGGAGGTGAGCTTGTTGTACTCGGCTGTACCGTATTGCCAAGTGGCTGTACCTGATATACCGGAAACCCAGTTTCTGTTCAGGAACCAGTTGGATGTAGTATTGCCGCCGCTTACGGAACCAGATGTCAAAATCCAGTTTGAACCATACACCTTGGCTGAGCCAAGGAAAAACTTTATGGCCGATATAGCTGCAGGGTCGGCGCGGAATACCTTGAATCCAGTCCCCTCGTAGAATTCGAAAGCGTCGGCAAGGAACGCACCGGACTTTCCGGTGGTAGCATGGTTTTCCGAGAGCAACATTCTCGGATAAGAGTTGTATGTCGGATTCGAGCTGATGAACAGAGTCGGACGTGTTGCCGTGTTGTCCTGGAATCCTGTAGTCACTACAGCACGTACATTGCTAGCAGTAACAATCTCGGCAGGGAACGCGGCTCCGCCGCCGCCCCAGCTTGCTGAATTGCTCGACACTGTGTCGATCGTGCTGGACACGTCCGCAGACAAGGCATAGGAACTGAGAGCCGAGGCGTCGGCCTTGCCAGAAGCATAGCTGGAAGCAATGGCGGAAACCTCTGAGGAGTTGGTAGGCGCCGCGCCGGCAGAGCCCGCGTTGGTCGCGTAGTTAGCAAGCGCAGCTTCCTGAGCGCTCAGGGTCAGCCCGTTTATCTCAGTTGCATAGTAGGCGGTCTGGCCAAATATCTCACCAGAGCCGGATGCAGTCGAGGACACTACCTGGTAGGCCGAGGCAATGGCGGAAACCGTGGCGCTGTCCACGCCACCCTGTCCCCAGCTTGCAGAATTGTTGCTCACGGTGTTGTATGCGGAATTCCACTTCGCGGAGTTTGCAGAAACGGCACTGCTTGCCCAATTCCACTTCGCGGAGTTGCCGGAAAGTACAGAGTATCCGTACGGAAGCAGTGCGGAGCCGTTGATTGAGGATACGAAGTAGGTGGTTATAGGAGACCACGGGGTTCCAGCAGTAGCAGACGCAGAACCTGTAGCAGTGACAACCCCGCCACCACCTGTGCTTCCCGTCCAGCCTGCGGAATTGCTGCTAACGGTATTATAGACGGAGTTCCATTCTGCTGAATGGGCAGTCACCACGGTCCTCGCATTGGTCCAGTTTGCCGAGTTGGCCGAGAGTATCGAGTATCCGTACGGGAGCAGTGCTGAGCCGTTGATTGCGGATACCAGGTAGGACGTTGTTACAGGCCAGAAGCCTTCGGTAGCAGAGGCGGAGCCGGTAGCAGTGACTACTTGCGCTCCTCCGCCGCCTTCGCCGGAAATTCCCATGCCGTTGATGGCCGTCACATACACGCCGTCCCCGGCGGTAGAGGTCACCACCTGTGCCGTCGTGTCGAGCTTGCCACTCGCTGCCGATTCGGCATACGATTCGGCAATCGCTGACACAGTCGCGGAATCCGGAAGGGAAGATATCAGTCGGCCAGTGCCGTCGTAGTACGCACTGTTAGCCATGCTTGCATTTGCCGCGTTGCCTGCACGCGATGCGCTAAGCGGAGCCGAGTTGATGCTAGTTACGTGAGCCGTCCCTGCGTACAACTGAGTGCCGGTCGCACTAACAACCTGATAAGCTGAGGCAATAGCGGAAACTTCCGCACTGTTGGTAGGCGCGTAACCGGCAGAAGCCGCACTTATTAGGTTACCCGAAATGCTAGAAAGAACCTTAGCCATCTTTATACCTCCGCCCATCCGAGAGCAGACTCGTAAATGTAATCGCCCGAAGGCTGATAATCGCCAGCCGGCTGGTATGCCGTCATCCCAGATATGTCTTGCTTTCCAGACACGCTAGAGTCTACATAACCGGTTGTCGCGTAGTTGGACAAGTCAACGCCCGTGATGAAACCGCTCGGATTGCTTGTAGAGTAGAATTCCGAAGAAGCGCTTGCGTCAAGCTTTGCAGACAAGCTAGATTCGTACGCGTATGCAGACATTGCCGATGCCGGCTGGAACCAGGCCGAGTCGTACGCAGACGAGTCCAGCTTGCTGCTCACAGAACTGTCAACGTATGCTACCGTGGCATATCCAGCCAACGACTGATGGGCTGTCAAGTATCCGGACGGGTTGCCACTATACGGATAGAAATCACTGGATGCACTTGCATCCAATTTTGCAGACAAACTAGACTCGTACGCATATGCGGATAATCCGGACAATACCGTAGCCGTGTTCACACCGATGACAGCACTGCCAGCGGATTCGTACCCGGTCATGGTCTCGTTTACACAGAGAGACTTGTTGAGCACTGCGATAGTGTCTGCTGTGTTGTCTACAACCACCGGCCAGATGCCACTGTACTCATGCCCACCGAGAGCAGTACCGGAGATGCTCGTGATTTTGCCATTATCTGTCTCTAGACCGCTGAACGGAACGTAGGAAGACATGTCAGAAGCTGACACGTAGTTGCCGCTCGGGGCAAACGTTCCTGATGCACTCCAGTCGATGTAATTGCCTGTCTGGCCAGTAACTGCCGAGACAGAAGCCGAGATTGACGACACGTCGGTCTGCAACGAGCTGACATATCCGGACATTGCCGAGCAACAGTTGTCGAACGCGCTCTGGTCGACCTTGCTCGATACAGCCGACTCGGCGTAGCTGGAAGCAATGGCCGACACAGTCGCGCTGTCAAGACCACCAGCAATGGCACTGCCGCTGATTCCTGTGACCTCGCCATACGTATTGTGCTCAATCGCCGAGTAGTCGACCTTGCTACTCATGTTGTAGTCGAACGTCTCCTGCACCCACTGCTTGGTGGCGCACGTGTCCGGCACAGCGTTGATTCCGCTGTAAATGCGATGCACTTGCATCTCTACAGATACATGCTCAAAGTATGCAACGCCTTCAATGCCGAGGTAGATGTACCCATCATTGTCAGGGATAAAGTCATAGGAGAATTCGCACAAGACAGGGTCGTTTACGGAACTGTCCACATCGTAGTTCCTACGAACAACGTTGTGCTCTTCTCCGTCATTGAACATCAGGTTTGCGGACAAAGTATCATAGTTGACACCGGCGCCGGTCGGGTCTACCTTGATAGTGGTCGTGATGTGGTATAGCTGGCCCTTGTTGACATGCAGACCAGTGCCAACCTGGCTCTCCATAGTGCCTTCAAGGACAGTCGGATACCATGTGCCGTTGCTTATGTTGTCTTCAGAACACTTGCACCATTCCAGGAACTCGTCGCTCTGAGGGGCAAGGCCGATGTCGTACTTTGTCTCTCCGGCCTCAACATACTTGTCAATTGAGATGGAGCCGTCTGAAGAGATTATGTCAGTAGCCCCAGCAGAAGAACCTCCGCTGCCCATGCACGTCATATCTCTGATGGTAAACAAGCTGTTACCGTAGGCGTCCTGGACGTCCATCCAATAGACCTTGTCAGCATCTACGAAAAGTCCCCGAGCTCGACCATTGTTGTCGAGGATTGCTGGTTGCTGCAACTGGGTGCCGTTTTCGTCAAATATGGGGGCTAGGTCGTCAGTCTCGCTCAAGTAAACGAAGAGACGGCCTGACACATTGAGCGCGCCGTTCTTCGTCTGGAACTGGTTGACCGGATCAAAAAGTCTCAAGTAAGCCATATAACCTCTCTCGACCTTGAAAGTAGGTCATACGCTAGACGTAGTATATGCTTTCGTCGTTGCCAAGGCCGTTGATCCACAGAACGAAGCCCAGCATAAAGAAGTCGCCGTCCTGGTCGCCAAGCGAGCCTGCCGTCTGCCAGTTATACACGCCATTACGCATGGACATCGCCCTGTCGTCATTGTCTATAGAAACTGGAGTAGCAACTGACTGCGCATCGACCATGTACAGCTTCTGAACACCGGTAGAGTCCTCGGAACGCGTGTACTTCGGACAGCACCTTGCACTTGTGTACGTGAACACATAGGCATTGTAACCTGAACCTACATCGACAACTTGCCACGGCTGTGTAGAAGTAGGCAGACCGCTTCCTCGCATGGACTCGCTCGGGCAAAGTCCGCTATTTCCACTGTACACGATAATGCTGCGCTCGTCTGGAACAATAAACAGCTTGTCAAAGAAGGCACCGGTGCGGTTGCTCCAGTACCTGCAACGGAGTCCCTCGCTGTTGCCGAGGAATGTGTTTCCCATGATGACCCAGTTTGCGATGCACTCGTAGCACTCGTCCTGGGCGACCTTGGTAATCGTCACCGGCGTTGTTGTATTGAAGATATTGCCTTGCAGTGTCAGGTCGATATGGTAGGCAGAGTTTGCATAGTATGGATAAACTTGCACCCACGAATTGTTGACAGTGCATCCCTGCATTGCAATAGATTTTGACTTGATAGTTACGTTATCAAGCAGACAATCACGGAGAAGGATAGCCGAGTCCTTGGTAGCATTGTCAGTTGCACGGTCAATGCTCGCCGTGAGACGGCAACGCTGCATGGATATGGCAACCGTCGGGTCTGTAATAGAGGCATACGAAGCAATGTTCGAGTCGATACAGGTAATGCTCGTGCATACCGGGTCGTTCGCAAAAGACACGCTGGAGTTAGCGATGTTTAGTGTAATGCATGACACATTGAGCGAACTGCATGTTACGTTGTCTAGGGACACGTTGTCGTAAGGACGCGTAATGGTAAGGCTATCGCACACCGCGTTGCGTACGGTGCTTATGGCAGACGTGGCAAGCGTGCCGACCTTTCGACCGGCGAGGTCGATCTCGGTGGCGCCATCTGCCTCCATCGCCTTCACGTACACACGCACGTCCGTAAAGTTTGCAAGCAACAGCTTGTTCAGCGACGTGCTCCGCACGAGCACCTTGCTGACAAAGTCCCACGCGTTATATGCAGTGCTGAACCAGTCCTGTCTAAACTCCGTATGAGCAAACGCGACGAAGTCGGTGCTGTTGAAGAACTGCGTACCGACAAACGAACACTTGTCAAACACTATCCGGCCATTATTTGCGTAGGTCACCGGCAGTCTGCCGTGAGCCTCGATCACCTTGCCTACCAGTGTGTATGGCACGTTCACGACCGTAGTCATGAAGTAGTTGTCCTCGTCAAACACCATGTGGTCGGCATCGCAAGTAAGGAAGTAGGCCATGGTCCGGAACCAGCCGGAATGTATCACGGCGTTCTTGTCGGTAATGTAGAAGTCAGCGACGTAACCGTCCCATTCTGGGATTTCCACGGAAGGGCACTCGAACACGGCAGTAGTGAATTTCGCGCCCTTGTCAAACATGATTGTCTTTGTTACCGAGAAGATTCCGGTGGACGTGTACGTACCGGCGAGGAACCTCGGCACGGGCGGCATCTTTATGCCCCACTGGCCTACAGTCTCCTGGTACGTGAGGAATGCGGAAACGTTCGCCTCGCGACCCGGCTTGATGCCGTAGTACGTACAAGGTAACTCGCGAAGGTCGGAAAGGAGAAGCCAGCGACCATCTTCTGTCGTGTTGCTCTTGATGACGCATCCGCCATCGGCGTCGACCGTGCAAGTCGGGTCCCAGATGTACGTGCGCGAGCCAGCCCAAACGTTGTTGTCGTAGCCGACCACAGTCACGACGCCCAGTGCGGTATCGGCCACGGTAAGACCATCTATGCCGTCCACGACAGTATCGTTCTTTCCGTTCGGTAGCTCGAAGCCAAACTGGAACTGGCTAACTTGTTCATAAGAACCGTCAACATACTTGTCGACAGTCACGTCGTACACCGACGCCTCTACGAAAATGCTGTTGACCATCTCTCCGGAGTCATCAAGGATGACCGGGTTCGGCCCGTCAATGTAGTCGTCGCCGTCCATCACGAATGTGTGCGCAAGGTTGTTCGAGCCGTGCAGATAGATGCTGAGACGACCGGCTGCTAGAGGCACTCCGGCCATGTCAAAGTACTGGATAGGACTAAGCGATATTTTCATTGGTCATTCCCCCGAACATTGCCTTGGTCATCTCGGCGCCGGCCTTTACCTTGTCCGCATTGGCCTTGATTCTTGCAGTGTCAAGCTGGATGGCGCTCTTCTCGAGATCCATCTCGGCCTTCTTCGTGTCGGCCATGGCCTTGTTCACGTCAAGACCTTGGTCTAGCTGGGCCTGCAGAATCATATCCTCTTGCTTGTAGCGGTGTTCCATCTCGCTCTTGGCGAAGTCGGCACGCAGATTCTTGTCGTTGTTCTCGGCGTACTGCTTGTACTGCTTAATTTCGTCCTCGAGCGCCATAATCTTCTGGTCACGCTCGCCGATGGCACCCTTCATTTGTTCAATAGTGTCGAACGCTTGCTGTTCCATCGGAGTCGGCCCGTTGGCCATATTGATAGAAGCAAACACGTTACGCAGCACAGGGTTGTCCGGATGCGAAAGGAAGATACCGTTGACGAGAGACATGCGCTTGTCTTCCGGAATCACGGCCATGAGCTGCATGAGCTCCTGACGAGCGACCTGGAGCTCCATTCCGTTCTCCGGGCCCTGTATTACTTCCAGCACGACCTTGCCCATTCCTAACAACTGAATGACAGTCTCTCCGACACTCTTGAACGTGTCGCGAAGGTTAGCGTAGAAGTGCCTGATAGTGCACTGTGTCTGACGTTCGGCCTGTAGCACCTCGGTTGCAGTCTTTTCCGGAGTCTCGCCGAGCATCGCGCCCTTGGCATCAACGCCGGTGATTGTAGACAACAGATCCAGATTGGACCCGATGATACCGGTGATGTCGCCGAATTCGACCTTGTTGTCTACGCGCTGCGGAGGAAGGAATTCCTTCGTGCGGTCTGGGCTCCACCGGTTCCAAAGAAGAAGCGGGTTGACATTGCGATTAAAGTTGCGGTAACCGTCGGCATATCCTTCGACAGCCTCGGCTTCCGCGAGGAATGCGTTCTTGGGCGCTTGCGCCATACGTTCGCAAAGTTGCGTAAAGGCGTAGTTGAGTAGCTTCTGGATGGGAGCGCCCTTACGAACGAGACCCTGCCATACGATGTCGTCACCGTCCCAGCTACGTTCACCGTACACCGGGAAGACTGGGATACGGTCAATTTCGAGAGTTACCGGCTCGTCGATGAAGTCCTCGTTGAGCATGCGGTACACCTCGCACTTGTTGTCATTCATGCGATAGTAAGTGACTATACACATCGTGTCGGCGGACTTGTTGTCGCTCGTGTTGACGACAGCGCGGACACCCTTCGCTGGAGCCCAGTCATCGCCGTACTTTGCGCGAATCCATTCCTTAGAACGGTACTCGACAATCGCGGCCTCCATAGCATCGTGACCATCAATTTCTACGCTATCAGGATCGTAAAAAACATTCTCTACCTTTTCTACGTTGTACAGAGCCGGCACATCAACTGCCTCGCCGTTCTCCGGGTCCATGACCTGTTCGCTACCGAGCGCCATGTAGCCTAGGCCGAAAGCGACGTCGCTATAGAGGGCATCGTACGCTGCGCGCGCGTTGGAACCGGCCTTCAGGAAGGCCTCGCACGCCATGTCGACTTCTTCGTCAGCAGAATACCACTTGTACGGATACGCCGCGTAGACGTTGACCGTGCTGTTGACACTGTTACCAAGCACATTGACAGTGCGCTTCGGTCGCGTCGCGTCAATGATTCGTAGGTCATCGTCGTCCCACTGCTTGCCGGAAAGGAATTCGCGGTCTTCCTTGATGCGGTCTATCTGAGTAGAGCGCTTTGCGTTGGCACGGCTTTCGAACTTCTTCCACGCCTCAATTGCTTCTTCAACTTTCAGCATCTTAACCTCTCAATCCGGAAAGTAGGCCTACTCCTCTTCCTCGGTCTCTTTTTCCTTCTTCTTGAAGGCCTCGTCGATAATCTTTCGCGAACGTACGGACATGTCCTTGTACCATTTTTCGTCCTTGTACGTCTTCTCGGGAAGGCCAAGCTTTACGCCGGCAGTGTTAGTAGCAACCTTGAAGGTAGGTTCTGCGCGTCCACCTAGGTTTCCGAGGAACTGACCGGCACCGAGACCCGCTTTAGTCCATGCAGTCATGGCCTCATCATCCTGGTACTTTGCTGGGAACAGCGTACGGAAAGTCTCCCTTGTATCGGCGTCCAGAATATGTCCGTCGATGTCCTTGGCTTGCTGGGCAAATGCTTCTGGGTCCATGTCCGCCTTGCGACCGAACTGCACAACGCCCCCCTTCTGCGACTGTATAGCCGAGATTGGCTTGTTGTACTGTTCGAGTATCTTAGCGGCACTGTACGTACCGTTGGCCTCTGGAGCTACTCCGAGCGCCTCTGCCCTCTGTGGTACGTTGCTTGCCGCCATTGACCTCGATATCTTCTGGAGAGGCTGTATGCTATATGATGTCTGGTTGGACGCCATATTGGCGATGCCCATCTTCTTGGCTTCCTCGAAAGACTTGCCAATCACGTCTCGTGCATTGCCCGAGGGCATCCCACGGTAATTCTTGCCAAGCTTTGCGAAGAACCGTATAGTCGATTCAAACTTCTTGTCGTCGACACCATCATTCCGGATTTTAGCTATGACACGTTCGGGGTCAATGTCTCCACTGAACAGCTTGTCATAGAAATCTCCGTAAGTCTGAGCAGTCTTGTTGCGGCTAAGCACATTACTGTTGTACTGATCGACAGACTTCATGAGACGTGCCGCTTCACGGCTGGTAGGGTCACCCATCTTCATGGACTTTCCAACGCCACGTGCGAACTCAGCAGCTTGCTCACCAGGTATTTTCGACACAGAGCCTTGAACAGTGCCTATAAGGCTAGGCTTGGTCGCACCGGCAGCGCCGGCGAACAGAACAGGAGCCACGTCGAACTCCTGACCGTTATTAGACAGAGCAACGCCAGCTCCCTGACGGCCAGCTTCTGCACCGGCTTGCGTAAATGCTCCGAGCACGCCCTGTGCAATGTTGTTGTTAGTGAGACGGATGCCCCTCTCTGCAGTTAGGGCACTATTTGCAACCGGCGCGGTCTTGCCTACGAACAGACCGGGAGCCTCCCACATAAGCGTGTTGATCCCGGCGTCCAAGGCACCGAGCGTTGCAGCATCACCAGCGTCATAGTCACCGCCGGTCATGATGGCGTTCTCGAATTCCTGCATTGCCGTGGGAGCGATAATCTTGCGTGGCCAGTAACTCCAGCCCATCTGCTCACGAGCTTCCTTGGATATCTGCGCACGGTCGTAGTTGACTTGCTGCTCGCCGATATCCTTCAGTAAGGCGCTGAGTCCTTCCTTTGTCTTCACGTCGTAGCCGTGGTCAGCTCCGAACTCCTTGAGCCGACTGAGTCCCATCGTGTACCAGTCTTGCCCTTCCTTGGCAACACCCTGTAAGATGGGGAAAATGTCGGCAGCCTTTATCGACTTTACATATTCGGTAGGAGACAGAGCGTCTTCTGGCTTGTTGGGCACTCCGCGATACGTCAACCAATGACCCATCTTTGCGGAGTCGTAGGACTTTATCGCACTGACTTGGTCACGAGTGATTTCCTCGAATGGATACTCGGCTTTCAGCTTGCGCAAGTTTTCTTTATAATAACTAGCGTGCATCCTCTCCTGAGACTCAGGAGATAGTTCCTTGTTCGTCCGGTTCCATGACTTGACTTGCGCGGTAGCGGCATCGAAGGCGGCTTGCTCCAGCACGTCATTGTATTCTTGCTTAGCTACGTTGGCCATAGATTAGTCCTCTGCCTTATAGGTCTTCTTGTTCTTGCCAACCTTGACAGTGATATCTCCGTTCGGCTCCTTGTAAACAGAGAGCTTGCGTCCGTCAATATCAGCCGGTACAGCCTTGTTGCGCAGTTTGTACGAAAGCTCCGTGTAATCATTTTCCTTGATGAACTTGTCAAATGCGGCCAAGTCCTTCTCGGCTTCGATATCGGCGTTGGACTTTGCCTTTTCCTGTGTCAAGGACTTGATGACTTCAGAACGCCACTTGGCTACGTCCTCTGTCTGCGGAACGTTGTACGAATCTGCGAGAGCCTTTGCCAACGCTTCGTCAGTCGGTCGACCTTTCTTGTCCAACGAATTGGTGTAGGCAATCTTGATATCCTCGAACGTCATAGGTCCGGAAGAACCATCGCCGAACGGAGTCGGCATCTCGGCACCGGTGAGCTTCTTGTACTGCTTCTGTAGTCTGCCCACGTTGTAGTCGGCAACAGCCCTCTGTTCCTTTGTCTGTGCCCACGCCTGTTCCTGGAAAGCTTGGACTAGGTCGCGCTCAAGATTGTTAATCTTGTCGGCATCCTTGCCGTTAAGAGCCACTGCATTGTTGAATCTCTGCTGACTACGAGTGTCGATGTTGCTGTAGTGTGACAGAGCGGTGGCAATGTCGCCGGCGTTCGCACGGTTGGCGGCGAGTCGCAGATCGAGCGCATCCTGTTCAGCGTAACGACCGGCGCTAGACTTGCGCAACTCTGCGATACGTGCCTCTATCTGGGCAATTCTCGCATTGTTCGCGGCATATTCTTGCTTCATCGCTTCGATGTTCTGCGTATACGCCATGCCCTGACCGTAGTTGTTGGCTCCCCACATGCGTCCACGCTCTATGGCGCCTTCTCCGCCAAGCATGCCCTGAGGCTTCTCGTTGGAAGGGGTCGGCATGGTATATCCGGCGTATGCCGGCACATAGCCCTGCATAGCCTCAGTTGCAAGAATAGCCGGGGTAGGAACATACTTGCTCGGGTCGGCCTCTGCCGGAACGTATCCTTTCATCGCATCGGCTGCGGCAATGCTCCGCGCGTCCTTCATACGCGTATCAATCGGTTGCCATCTCCATTCGAATGCCATAATTACCTCTCTTCGACCTAGAAAGTAGGCCTCAACTAGCCGTATTCCGGCGCAAAGTTAACGGCGTTCCACTCTCCAAGTCCCGGACTCATCTTCTTCGGCGGATTAGACACCACCGGATACACTGCTCGGCCTATGGAATCCGACTTCAGCAGAGCCTGTGCCGCTTTGGACGCCTCGTATGTGTTAGGATATTGTTTAAAGGTGTACCAACCGCTAGGGTTCTTCTTCGAGGGCTTGCCCCACTTTACCTGTATACGTCCGTCCGGAGTAAGTCGGATACCTTTCACTGCGGATGAACTTACTTGGAAGTCACGACGGCTCTTGGACTCGTTCCAGAACGCATCCAGACCCTTCTCGAAGTCACGACCGTGGTCAAGTGCAGCCCTTACCTTGCGCGGATCCTTACGGTCTACCGGGCTCAGCATGTTGTAGTAATGGAGGAGCGCATCGTTGTGCTCCTTCTGGGTCTGCATGATACCTGCGCGGTCAATCGTGTCACTATTCTTCTTGCCGAGGAAGTTGTTGTTAGCGTACGGGCCTTTCTCTCCGTCTGGTCTAGGTGCATACACAACATCATAGTTATGGTTGGCATCCGGGGCAAACTCGGTAGGATAGTTCTTCGCTAGGAACGTAGATGCACTTGCGGGAATCTGTGTCCCTCCCACAGAACCCGTCACTACGGACAAAGGAACGCCAGCAAACCCGGCGCCTCCTCCGAACGCACCGGCTGCTACCATCTGTGTTATAGTTCGTAAGATGTCGGCAGCACTAATAGCCATGCTAGCCTCCCAGCTGTGCCTCTATCTCTGCATTGCGCTGTTTCAGACGTGCAAGCTCGGCAGTAAGCTGTTTCAGCTCGTTATTCACACCGGCCTCGTCATACGGCTTGTACTCCTTGAGCATGTCGGCATACTCGCTGTCGGCTTGCCGACGTTCCAGACCCCTCAGCGCATTGCCCCAAGCTACCGCATCGCTGCGGGTCTGCTGGGAACGGTCGCTAACTTGTACGGAAGATGGGCGAATGCCAGCCCAGTTGAACGTGAACGCCATTACTTACCTCCGAACCAAGATGAAAGGAAGTTGCCGCCAGCTCCGAGAAGTCCACCGGCGAGATCCCATCCGGACGTGCCTTGCTGTGCCTGAGCCTTGCCAGCAAGGATGTCTGCCTGGGTCTGCAGATTGGCGTTACGGTTGGCGATATTCGCGGACATGACGTCACCGAGTCCGCCAACGTAGGCGTCACGGTCACGACCGTACGCATCTACTGCCGCCTGGGAACGAGCGTTGCGAGCGTTGTAGTTGTTCCAGCCGTTCTGGGAGTTTACATTGTACTCATTCAGCTGCAGCTGACGGTCTTGCATGAGCCTCTGGTACGCCTTCTCCCACTCTTCGGAAGAAAGTGCCTGTTGCTTGGCCCCGATACGGCTGATATAGTCGCTCGAGAACCGATTTCCACCGGCAGCGGCACTGTTGTTGATGGCCTCCATCGCGGCGTTTACGCGCTGGTTCATCGCCGGGTCCATGAACTGGGAAATGTCTCCGTTGTACGCGAACTCTTGGTTCTGGTACACTGGGCTGTTCAAGAAATCTTGCAAAGCTTTGCTGTAACTGGCTGCACCGGCTCCGTACGTATTGTTGACAAGTTGTCCGTACTGGTTGATACTGCCCTGGTTAGCACGCATCGCATCTTCGGACATAGCGGCAATCTTGTCGTATGCCTCGGCGGCACGCTCGGCGTCCGAGCGCTTGCCAAACCAGTCCGAAAGTGCGCCACCGGCAGCGAGAGCGCCAGCAGCGAGGGGAATTGCTAGAGGTAAAGGCATTATTTCTCCTCCTTCTTCTCGTCCGACTTTTCTTCGTCGGCCTCGTCCATCTCCCATCGATCCAAAAAGTCCTCGATGGCGGAATTAAGCTTCTTGAGTTTCGTAACCATTTCCTGCTGGTCCATATTAAACCTCTCTCTCGACCTTGAAAGTAGGTCTACCTCACTGCCCTAAGCTGTGAAGCAGAACCGAAAACCTGTATCTGTACGAAACCAGACTCCGGACAGTCAAGAGCATCCGTGTTTGGCTTGATAAGCAACGCGTGCACAGTACCTGACTTGCCGAACAGCAGTGCCGGAATCGGCACCTGTACGGTATACGGCAGTGCAATCTGCCCCTCGTCCACCACGGAATCCATGACTACGAAGAACGGCGTCATCACTACGTGCCACGTGCCTACTGTCCTCTCGTCCCACTGGCCGGTAAGCACCTCGAGCAAGTCGACAATGGGTGTATTCTTGCCAATAAGTCCGCTATTCATCAGATGACTCCGGTAGTAGGCGAAACTCTCTGACTACATGCTGTAAGTTCAAGAGATGTCGGGTGCGAATAAGTTATCTTGAGTACGCACAAACGATTGTAGCCCAGGTTGTGAAAGCGCACACGGTGGGAATATTGCCCAGTTCGTCCCATGCGACAACGGCGCACGTGTCCCCACGTGTTGCCACCGTCACGAGACACCTCGAGAAGCATCTCCGGCTGTAACTTGTAGTCATCCCACGTACCGACGTTGCACTCCACGGCGAGCTCGTGGAATATGAATGGCCGCTCGTCGTTGACAAGCAGGGCACCCTGACGATGACGAATCATTGGAAGACGTTTTTCCTTGCTTCCGTAGTCCTCATACCAGTAGTCCTCGGAATGCTTGTATTCACAACCGTCGTTGCAGTATGCCCAGAACCGTCCCTTGAACCATATCAGCGCACATGGGCGCCATCTGGTCTCCTGGCCGCTCTCGTAGACGCGAGATACGCGCTGATGCCATTCCTTCGAGGCCGTGTCATAGACCCACGTTTCCTGAAGGTTGCCCAACTGCAATACGTAGAAGTTATGCGAGCCTACTGCGTAAGCAAACGCGTAAGCCGAGTCGCCGGTCTCCTGAAGCAGCTTGTCATCTAGCCAATCCTCGGAAATTTTTGTATAGCTCTGGCCAGACACCATGAGCACGCCCTTGGCGTAACTCTCTCCAGAGCCCAGGTAGTACAAATTAGATCCACATATGGCAATGGAGTTAGGCGCTTGCAGACCGTTAGAAGCGTTGGTCGTGTATGACTGTCTCTGCCAAGTCGAATCCTCGCCGGAACCGCGTTGCCATATCTCCACGGTCTTGTAACCGAACAGGTACAGGTTCGGGCCGACAGCCTCGATGGCCCTTACGTTGTCCGAAGAACTCTCTGCATTGAAGTACTGCTGCACACCGTACGAGTCCAGGAACATCCAGTCAAAAGCGTCGACCGGCTCGGTCAATATCTTGTACGGATTGTCCGGGTCATACACCGGTTCTCGCTTGCCGTCCACTATCTGTGTCCGGAAAACATCGCGCGTGTCGGAGTTGAGCGGGTACGGTATGCTGTAGTAGACAAATCCGCTGGTCCGGTCGTTGATGACTACAGATCCACCAACCACTGCAACGTGGCTAGGGTTAATTTGTCCGCCGTCGCCGGTGACACGCTGCGGAAGCGTAATACGACGCAGAGTCCCGCCCTCGATAAGGTTGTATGCCCAGAGGTTGGAACCGTCAGCCACCAGCAAGTACGGATTGATACCGCCGGTCTCGGCAAAGTTGACCAGGCTCGAACCGTTGGCAACCATGCCGATGGCATCCACGTTGCCGACCCAGTCGATACGGTACATAGTCTGCCCGAACACTACGAAAGCGTTCTCCTGTTGCGCATCCTTTGACAGACCTACCGAGGAAACATAGGCACCACGGCACTTACCGTCACCAATCTTGCGTACAAAGTCAAGACCTGGCAACGACGCCATGTAACGGTTCTCCTGGTTGATGTCTAGGAACATGTTGCAGCTCCACGAAGTACCCATGGTGGCCGGATGCCGGCCCTTGTTGGTACCTGGTGAAACGAGGTAATTGCTCACTTTGGTCGTAGACATTACATGCCCTCACCGTTGAGACCGTTGAAGTACGGGTCGCGCCAGTCGCTGCCGATGTTGCTGTTGACTAGCATCCTCTGAGTTACGTTGTTGCGCTTGATGAGAGACTTGGCCGCGTCGAAGTCGCGAAGAGTGCTCTGCTTCTTCTCGTCGCTCAGCTCGAAATAGTTGGCGAGGCGCCAAGCAAGTCCGGACAGCAGCAACTCGTTGTAAAGGTCGGACAGGTACACGGTCTCGTCCAGCTTGTACTTCGGCAACTTGGAATTGTACCAGACCCTCACTGCACCGCGTGGCTGTCCGTCAAGTGTCAGAATACCGACTACGCGGTTGTCCGGCACGTGGTCATCAGGAGTCGTCTCAAGCTCGGTATTGTACGTCCACGTACGAGCTGTCGTGTAGGTGTTCTTCCATGCCTGTTGGACAAGGTTGGAATTGTTGAGCACGATGTAACGGTTGCCGAGCCGTCTGGCAACCGATACAACCTTCTCGGGCGCTTCCATATCGACCGTACCTGGCTGAGGAATCTCTCCATCAATCAGCTTCCGAAAGTATATTGTCGACGCGTTAGGACAGTCGACACACTTCTGCGCCATGGCTAGGAAGCCCTCGTTGTTGAGCTGCGTTATAAGACGGTTAAGCTCGTTGACACCGACAATCGGCAGGTTATCGTCAGCGTAGTCGCCGACAGCTTCGCCCATCCCTGTCATGTTGATGGACTCGTAGGCTTGCTGGATTAGTTCGTTTACGGCAATCATAAGTACCTCTCGACCTTGAAAGTAGGCCAATAAGAAAGGCCTCCCTAGTGGAAGGCCTCTCTTATCAATGTTGGGTCAATTAGGCTTCGATGTAGATCACCACTGCATTGCGAGGTTCATACAGAGCGGCAGCATAGCTGGAGTCGATACGAACAAGCTTGTTCAGGTTGGTGCCATCGCCAAAGATGCGCATCTTCACAGACGAGCCACCCACTGTAGCGACCATTTCGTCCTGGGAACCAGGCAGAACGTCGAACTGGTAGGTGTCGTATGCAAGAGCATCCTTAGAACGCACTTCGCCGATGAGGTAAGTGGCAGAAGGCTTGAGCGCGTAAGTGGCAGTAAGAGTAGACGTACCAGCCGGCACCCAAGCGTTCGGGTTGTTGGACTTTTCACCATCGAGAGCGATGCGGAGCTCGGAAATGGTGCCCGACGTACCGGCAGCGTTTACAGCAGTCACGATGACCTGAACAGGCACATCGGTCTGGATGCCCGAGGTATCCACAATCTTCAAGCCTGCAACGTTGAACACCGCGCCCACGAACAGGTCAGTACCAGTGATGGTGTTGATCGGGTCGAAACCAACAGTGGCAGCAACGTCGTCGTTAGTGAGAGTGATTGTCGCAGTAGCTGCGGTAGCCGGGGTCGTGATGGACGGGAGGTCCGGAGATTCAACCCAGCCCGCAGTAGCATATTTACCGATAGCGTTCTCGCCGTACAGCTTCATGAACGTGGAGTCGTTGGTGATGAACTTGTTCGAAACGGCCTTGCTGGAGATTTCAGCTTCGACGTCCGGATCAAGGAAGCCAACGAGTTCGGAACCGAGAGCGAGCTTGCGGAGCTTGGCAGTGGCCTTGGAAAGCACACCGTAGTCAGCACCGTCGAGAGCCTCGGAAGTCTTCGGAGCAATCACAGCACCGAGACCCTTGAAGATTTCGTTCTTGACAATCTTCTTTTCCTGTTCACGAGCGAGCGTGAGGGCCCATGGACCGGCGATTTCGTCCTGGAAGGACTCGATGTCACCGAGACGCTGCCATGCGCCGATTTCGGCGGACACGTTGTCGTTGTCGAGGAACACCTGGGTTTCGACTTCGGTGATGTCGGACGGGTCGGCTACGACACCGTTGACAACCTTCGGCTTGCCCGGAATGTAGAGATGATAGGACTTACCATACTTCCTGCCAGAGAACTCACCCTGGGACATCTTAGAGACAGAAGCCTTGGTAAACACACGTGCGTCAGCCACGTTAGCAGCGATGAGCTGCACTTTCTTGTTGTTGGTAAAGGAGTTACTGACGTTAGCTCCCACCTGACCGTAAACTGCCATATTTTTTTCCTCCGCCACGCTGTTCAAAAAGCGTTCAACATGCGTGACAAATTTTGACCCTTGTGGGCCGGTTTAACTTTGTCTGTATTGCACCGTGCGTTCGGTACTGTATCACGCATGTCTGGTAAGCCACCAGTCGGCAGAAAAGAAAAAGGCTAGCTAGGCGATTTTGCCTCTCCAGCCTTAATAGTAGGGGAAACTGTTTTTATCGGTCAGCCACCGTATTTACGACGGCGTACGAAGTCAATAAGGGAAGCATCGTCCTTGAACATGTTCGGGGCAGTGGTGCCTCCGGCACCGGCGCCTGGCTTGCCAATAGGTGGCATCTTTGGTTGCGGAGCAACCTCTTCTGCCGGCGCCTTGGCACGTGCGGCAATCTCCTTCGCGAGGTCATGACATTCGATAACGGCTTCCATCGGGTTGCCGCCTCGACTCATGATACGGACAAACGCATCCTTGTTCTGGAGCATCTCGTTAAGGACCACCGGGCCCTCGGGAGAACCAAATACAAAGTCACGTACGGCTGGCGCTTCGTCCAGCACCTCTGCGAGACCGTTGGCGACACCCTTGTTGACCAGCTTTGTAAATGCGCCATACCCCTCACCGAACGCTGCCTGTGCGTAGCCGTTGAAACGGTCGGCAACCTCGCGCTGTTGCGCCTCCATAGCCTCCTGTTGCTTCTTGCGCTCAGCGGCTTCGGCAGTCTCCTTGGCTTCCTTCTCAGCAAGCGCTGAGTCGACACCGCGCTGGGTTAAATAGGCGATGTACGCATCGTCGCCGCCTTCGTCGGCAGGAAAGTCAGCACGTGTCTTGACCGGCTCTTCCTTAGGCTTGATGATTGCCTTCTTCAGTTCCTCAATCTCGCTCTTGAAAGAGTTCTTTACGTCCTCTATGGAGCTCTCGTACTTGGCCTTTTGTTTTGCTAGCTGACGCTGGAAAGCATGCTCGGCCTTCTGCTCCTTCGTAAGCTTGCTGAGGTCCGGTTTGGGAGGCTTTTCCTCCGCCTGCTTATCATCCGGTTTGTCCTCGGGCTTTTCCTCGGTATGAGTCTCTTCCGTCGTCTCCTCCGTGTGAGTCTCTTCGGTACTGGTCTCCTCCTTAGGAGAATCTTCCGTCTTGGCCTCGACAGTATCCACCGGTGTCTCGACCGGCGTCTCGTTAGCAACGGTCTCTTCGGGCTTGTCTTCGTTCTTGAAGCTATCTATCATGTCTTGTGCGTAACTCATATTACACCTCTTGTTTTTCAATTTCGTATGCGGTTCCGGTACGGTGTCCGTATATGTCAGTAGCGACAATCGCGCCTTCTAGCGGTATTTCCTCATGGGCACGCTTCAGAGCGTTCATGGAGGCAATCTGGTCGCGAATGGCGCTACGTCCGCACCTCTTCAGATACACCGCTATCTCCTTAGGCTCTCGTTCCAAGTTTACCTTGTCGAAGCAGCGTACAACGTACAGCAACACAGCAGAAACAAAGTCTTCATCATGGGCATGGGTACGCCAGAGCTGTCCGTCAAGTATTGCCTCGGCAATCGCCCACTGAGTTATGTTGTACGCGAACAGACCGAGCTGGTCGTCCACTGGACGGGTTATGGTCCCGTTTCGCCTCATCACTATGGCGTCCTTAAGCGCTGTCGCGTACTCTACGTCTTTTAAAATCTCCAGTTGCATACTCGCTAAATTACTCCACAATCAACAAAGTCGGAACTATCCCATCAGCGTGTTAGCCCAGCGCCGTCTCTGATCCATGTCGGTCTGTCTCACTGCCACTATCTGCGGGTCATCACCTTCCGAACGGTCAAGGCAAGCGAGCATGAGCGCGTCTGCCGGGTCCGGAGACCTTCCGAGCCTGAGCTTAATATCATCTTTCGGCTCTATGAGTAATTTTCCCTGAAGGGTCAGTATAAAGTGCGTATTTGTGATCTCTCGCTTAAACTCGGCAACCAGTCCATCGTCAATCCATTCGGATTCCTCGTCGACACACAGTCCGTTCTTCAGCAACTTTGCACACTTGAAATAACCGTACGCACGTATGTTCGCGTATGTCCTCTGTGCTTCCTCTGTCGGCGC
>Ga0326513_10000944_pt1 | contig 24043 bp, 31 predicted proteins | sample 2_2465_0518_D_FD_203654 | JGI IMG/M metagenome (GOLD analysis project Ga0326513, IMG submission 203654) | Bovine rumen microbial communities from UC Davis, California, United States - 2_2465_0518 | ecosystem: Host-associated > Mammals > Digestive system > Stomach > Rumen | place: USA... | reverse complement strand
TATGAGGTTTATGGGAAAGTTTCAGCTGGTAATAGACGAATCAAAGCTCGGGAACGAAGAACTGACACTCGAGTATGTCAATGACGCTGGGAGGCCTGCGTATATGATAAAGCAAGGTGGAAGAGAGCTTGGACTAGTGCCGGATAGTTTTAAGAAGAATATCTTTTACCATGAGCCATACATCCTTCAGATCGCAAACAAGTATCAGTCATTTGAAGGATGCGTACTTGAACTAAATTACCTGATAGCAAAAGACTATGTGCCTATCTATAAGAAAAAGCAATTTTGGATCGTTTTACTCGCTCTGGGTGCGGCAGCGGTTATGCTAAGCCAACTTATGGTTCAGATGCACGCGAGGTGATCATATGAAAAAATACGCATATTCGAAATCATTCTCATTTGATGGCAAGAGATATCGTGTCTATGGCAATACGTTAGAAGAGGCCATTGAGAAGAAAGCTCTGAAGATACGAGACCTTGAACAAGGACGTGTCACTATCTCGGGAACTATGAAGGTGTCCGAATGGGTCGACCGCTGCCTGTCGGCATATAAGCCGAACGTATCAGCCGACTATCTCTCCCAGATGAAAGGGCGCATCGATAAGCACATTCTTTCCGAGATCGGGAATCTTCCCGTAAAGAGTGTCAAGCCTTTGCAGTGTCAGTCGATTCTTAACAATCAATCGGGAATGAGCAAAAGCCATATCATAAAACTGCATCAGGAGCTTTGCTTTATCTTTGAGAAAGCGGTCGAGAATAAGATAATACTCGAATCGCCGGCGGCGCACCTGGTAAGGCCACAAGGGCATGAGGGCCACAGACGGAGCCTTACCGAAAAAGAGAGAGCGCACTTCTTAAAAGTGTGCAAAAAAGAGCCGAGATTCATCCTATTCGAGTTCATGTTATACTGTGGATGCCGACCAAGTGAAGCGATGGGATTGCAGGGAATGGATGTCGAGGAAAGAAACGGAAGATATTTCCTTCATATAAGAGGCACGAAGACCATCAACGCAGACCGCCTTGTGCCTCTTCCTGACGTTCTGCGTGATAAGGTGGTAAATGTATCGCCTTTTGATTATCTCGCCAAAACAAGAGCAGATACGCCCCATTCCCGAACGTCTTACAAGCGACTAACTGAACGATTAAAACGCGAAATGAATCTGTCAATGGGATGCAGGTCATACAGATCGGAGCTTTTGCCGCCTTTTCCGCTCGCCGATGACTTTACACCATATATTTTGAGGCATACTTACTGCACCGACCTTCAGAAGAAGGGAATAGATGTCAGAGTGGCACAAAAATTGATGGGGCATGCAGATATAAGAACGACCGCAAATATATACACACATCAGGACATGGAGACTTTAGAAAGCGCATATGATATTTTGTCCGGGAATACCCGAGGGAATACCCACCCCGACGATGCCCGAAAAACCGTCAATGAATGATTGGCTACGGACCAAGGTGTCGGGAGTTCGAATCTTCTCGTGCGCGGAAATATACGACGCTCGTAATACCTCGATTTTTCGGGGGTTGCGAGCGTTTTAGATTGCCGAAAAATGGAAAGTTAATTTTATATTAAAGTGAAAAATAGGGGGTTTTTAGGGGTAGAGAGGGAATACCCGAGGGAATACCCTTGACCCTTTTTGAATAAAAAAATACCCTCCCATGTTTCCATGAGAGGGTTCAAAGGAGAAAGGAACGAATATTATTTGAGAGCATTTTTCATAGCTTTATATGTTTTCTTTCCATAGATGCCGTCGACCTCAAGCTTTTCAACTCTCTTCAGGATGCCGACCTTTATGGTGCGGCCTTTTTGAAAGCTCTTTACGGCGTGCTCTGTATTCGAGCCAAAATCTCCGTCTATGGAGAGGTTCTTTCCGTCCTTACCGACGAATCCTAAGTGATCCAGGTCTCTCTGCAGCATCCTTACCTCATCGCCTGTGTCCGACTTTCGGAGCGTCGGATTTGCTGCCCGAAGCTTTTCAGGTGCCCTTGACTTGCCTTTGACTACTATCGCAGTATGTCCTTTCGTCTTTGTGACAAGGATATCGCCTGTGTAGAGTGGTGTCTTGTATGTATACGCAAACTTTTTCTCGAACAGTCCTGTCTTTTCAAGGGCAGCGGGTTCGCTTTCCGTGTTGAAATCGCCCGGATCAATTCCGGTTGCTTCTTTTACACACCCGCGCACAAGGGAAGAGCAGTCTGCTTCGGTCTTTTTCTTCGTGTCGATGCCATTCTTGATGACGCCGTAGCGTCCGCCCTGGTCATAACCGATGTTTGGGTTGTTGCAAGCGGCTTCCATTCTCTCAGCGATCTTCTTCGCATGAGTTTTGCTCTTTGGCCTGATAACATACCAACCTTTTGAGCTGACATAAAACTCCTGCATTGATACCTCACCCTTATAGTCAGGTGTTGAGGTCTGCTTCTGGTCGCCCGCCTGACCGCCTGTGGCTCTTCCGTTTTCGGCGATTCTTGCCGATCCGATAACTATCATATATCAACCTCCGATTCTTTGTCATACTTGCTCTTACTGATTTTCAGGAGTGCTCCTAAAAACAGGTCGATTGCTGCAAGTGTTTCGACGATCTGCTCACCATAAGGAAGACCCCATATAGCAGAGAGTGTTCCGTATAATGTCGCGAGCGCCGGAATAACTATCTGTGCAATATACACAAGCACATCATATACTTTGTCATTCTTGAATAACATATCTTTTCCCTCCTTAATCGTTATGGCGAATCTGGACAAGTCTTTTCACGACTTGCTCAACATTCTTATAAATAGTTTCTTTGAACTTATCAGATTGGATTCTCTTATCTACAGACTCTTTGCAAACTACATTCCAGATCAGCTCCTGCTTTATGGAGATGTAGTCGTCACTGTCTTCGATGTGGTTGAACATGATCCAGTTTACTATTTCATCAAGTGCTTTTTCTGATATGAGCTCACCGAGTTCTACTTTATATCCCTCGAACCGTGGTATGCGCTTTTCGAAGGCCTCGCAAGTGTTCCTTGCATACTCATACTGCTTTTTCATAATCATCCGCTCTCGATCAGCTTCTCCCTTGCCGAAGATAATCTTGTCAGATTTAATCTTCACAAGGCCGAGATATCCTGCGACTATCAAGAGAGCGAAGACGATGATCACCCAGATGCCTTGTCCGTTCTTAAACATGTCAATTATCGCTTCCCACATTATGTCCTCCTAGCTTGCTGATAAGTATCTCTAGTTCTTTTTCTTCTGCATCCATTACACGGTACTGCGCAAGCTCCTCTATCAGCATCTTGTTCATACGAATGAGACGGTGCATGATGTCGGCCTGATCTACCGCTATTTTTTCCATTGAGTTCATGATTTACCTCACTACTGCATAACTGTCAAAATACCATATGACGCGCTTCATGGTGTCGTAGTCGATAAAGGCATAACCTTTATTCCCCCACTGCTCGCCCCATGAATTGCGTACCTCAAAGAGTTTCGTTTCGTCATCGTAGCCTACGATAACCATCGCGTGCCCTGAGTCGCATTCCTCGATCTCTTCGTCCGTAGGCGTGTTCATAACCCAAGTGTTACCATTTATCGATCTGAAGCACCAAGCAACCGCTATCGCCACAGGATAGCCTTTATTGATCGCTTTCTTTATCTGTGTTCGGTTCTTTACCTGGTAATACTTGGTTACTTCATGACCTTTGAGCCCGTTCGCGTATGCTTCTTTGGAAGGTTTCTTGTAAAATGGTTTCTCGTTCGGCCATACGTCGGCTGAGCACGCTCCATATTTCCTTACAGCATCAAGAGCGGCCTCTACTGTGGCTCCATCGTCGTGTTTATCCTTACCACATCCGCATAACACCCTTGCAAGGTAATACGTAAATGTAGCCGACGGATGCCACTTAGAAGAGTGGTAGTAATAATGATCACACGCAAGGACCGCATTTGCCGTGCAGCTTCCATATACCTGTCTGTACACGGCAGGGAACTTACTTTTGATAGATTTCCTTATCGGCAGTTCCTCTGCCATACACGGATGATCCGCGAGCTGCCAGTTCGTAAGGTTTGGTTCGGCTTTACGAATCACTCCGCCTTGGATGGGCTCAAGAATGATGTCGCTCATGTTAATCCTCCTCGTATGGTTCGCCGGTTATTTCTTCGTACTCGGCAGCGGTGATCCACTTTCCGACTGCGTTATAGACGCGAGTCTTTGACCATATTCCATCATCATAGTATTTCTTCACTTTTTCAAAGTTTTTCGAATGTTCAGTGATGCTTGAATTGTCTGCTACTTTTTTCTTTCCCATGTCACACCTCCAACTCTACATCAAGGACCATCGCCATGTAGTCGATATCGCCCCTCTGTCTTTCAAGATTTTCGTTGACCGCTGCCTGTTTCTCGGGAGTGAACCTCTCCTCCTGTTGAACGTGATTCTCGATCACATAGAGTTCGTACACGTTCCCCTCAGCGTCTTTCTTTACATACTGCCTGTCTACTACATCGAAGGAATCTGTCACGATGATGTCGCCGTGAGTCGTCTCAATTCTCACATGATCCTTGAGGTTCTGTTTTTGATTCGATTTCACGCGAACTGTAGTGACTGCTTTTCCTGAGATATAGCGTCTTCCAAAACTAAGTTCCATTTTGTTTGCTCCTTTCTGGTGCGTTTTCTTATAATATCCTTTGCGAGCTTTTGCGTTCCGTTTGGAATGAATCGCTCGTAAATTCGTTTTCGGTTGCAATGCCTCAACCTTCCGAGTCTCGATAATAAACCCTGGCATTGCTTTGTTGAAATATAAGCCTTTCTGCGAATCTTATCTAAAAAGTGTCTCACATTTCTTTTTATGGTCAAAAGTCCGTTCTTGCGAAGAAGAGTGAACCCTCTCCCGAATCTATAACCTAGTGCATTCGGGAGCCTGTCTCTGACTCTTGTCATTCCGGTCTTTGTGTATTCCTTATTGATTTTGTTGCTTACTTTGAAAACTTGCCAATTTCCCTTTAGTTCCATCCCGTGATCACGAAGCCATTTACCTATGAGGTTAATCGCTTTTTGTATCTTTCGTTTGTTAGGGTTGAACATGGTGAAATTATCAAGGTATCTTATTGACCGATGTATTCCGTTGTCTCTTATCGCCTGGTCTAAAGGTTGCAGTGATACGTTCCCGAACCATTGAGAGGTGTAGAACCCTATCTTGATGCCATCTTTGATTATTCTCCAGATGAGATCTAAGGTTCTTCGGTCTTTTATGAGCTGTTTCATTCTTATCATGACTATCTTCGGTGCTAAAGTATCATAGAAATGTCTGATATCACATTCCGCGCACCATCTCGTTTCTGCCGGGTTCTTCATCCACTTTTTCAATACCTTGACGCCATCTATCGCGCCACGCCCGGGAATCGAGCCACAAGTCCATCTATCCATCCCTCTCATGAGAATCGGCATGATAACTTGAATGAGCGCATGATGCACATACTGATCAGGCCATAACCTCGGCTCTTCGATGTCTCGCCATTTCTTTGCGTTTCTGTCCCAACGTCTTTTCGGAACTGTCGGGTGTTGCTTAAAATCTTCGATGATCTCTCTGAGCTTTACGACATATTCAGCTTTGTGTAGCTCTATCTCAACAACCTTCTTGTTTGGCTTTCCGGGTGAGCACCATCTGTGTGACTTGTTCACCTCTTCTACTGCCTGGAATAAGTTTTTGTTTGAGATAATCTGATCCCAAAGATTGCCTATACGTTTCATTTTATCCTACCTGCGTGCCGGTTGGTTTGCTAAACTACAGTTACATTGTGATAAGGTACTCCTTGTGCGCTCAGAAGCTTTCCATCGCCCGAAGGTGTACTAACCCCTGCCTTATCGTGCTTATCTTCACCATGAGGTGTGCGACATCTCTACCCATCTATGATTAAGGCTTTCGCCATAACCATCGATCAAAAATACAAGGACTAGGGAGCCGATGTTCGTGTTCTGGTTCGAAGCGGCGTTGTTACCGTTCAGGTAGAACAAACCGTGGTTGCGGTTCTGGTTGTAGTTACCACCCACGTGCAAGACAACGCCCGAAGCGTTGTAGTTGCAGTTGTCGCCTACATACAGGAATCGAAACCCCATCGACATGGCAGAGAAATCCCATATTTATTTTGAGCCTTTCGGCATGATTAAGAGGAATAAGGGGGGAAATGAGATTTCCCCCTTCTTGTGCTTCGCACAATTCAACCCCCGCGGCGTCAAGACGCCGAAGGTATTTTGAGGAGTCGGGAGCCGATGTCCGTGCTCTGGACCGAAGCGGCGTAGTAACCGTCCAGGTAGAACAAACCGCGGTTGCGGAGCTGGCCGTAGTAACCACCCACGCGCAAGACAACGCCCGAAGCGCTGTAGCTGCAGTGGTCGCCTACAAAACTGTCCTCCGTGGCTCCCGTGCAATCATCGGGGTATAAGAACCACTTGAACCCTGTTACCGATGACACTTTCATGCTCTTGATATATCCACCCGCATTCGCTCTCGTTCCTACAAGCGTACCGCCTGATGTGTCGGAGAAATTCGCGGGGTTCTTTGTGACGTATATGTTTGTATCGCTGAAATATATACCGTCACACCAATCATATACGTTGGCCCACAAGTCCTCGATATGGCGATACTGGACGTGACCATAGGTGGTGCGCGACGAAGCATTCGTACCCGTGTGATATACCATAGCGTCGGTTATACCCATGTTCTCTGCTCCTGAGTTATTTCCGCAACCATATCCGATTGTTTTCTGACTATCCCAGTTCGCATACTCTACAAGGTAGAGCATCCATATTGTGATGTGTGTGGCAATGTCATACTGCCAAACATTGCTTCCGAGGTTATGGATCGCGCTTCTGAACTCTGCTCTTGTCTTACTTACCTGAGGCGCCACTCCGCTTGTAGACTTGTATGTCGATGCAGCGCAGTGATATCTGCCAACAAAAACGTAGTCTCTTTCTCCGCTTCCGTCTCTGTCAGCGCATGCCGGGCATACCTCAAAACCATCCTGTTCTTCTTTTGACACTTGAAGCTTCAAAGTAGACCCTGATTGAGTCCATTTATAATAGAACTTTGGTATCTTGACCATCTTTCCGCATTCCGCATCGTCTACAGTAACCATCTCGCTCCACGGCTCAATCTCATCGAATGGTGATGATCCGTTTCCATTGCTTACAGCAGGCGTCGGGTCGGTAAAGTCCTCAGCATCGTCTGTACGAGTCCATGACTGAGTAGATGAACCATCCCATGACACGCCATAAATACCCGCAAAATTGAGTCTGACGTTGTATGTAGAGGTTCCCGCAGTGACAGTGATTTTCTTCTTTGCGGTGTCCGTTCCGTCTGTAGATGTGAGTTGCACTGTTCCTGAGAAATGGATGACCGTTGTGCATGATCCTGAAGCATCAAAAGAAGCGGTCTTTGTTTTTGTTCCGTTCGTTATTGTGATGCTCTGGTTATACAAGGTCGTTTCTGTTGTTGTGATGTTCAGAGTGTACGAAGGTCCGATTGATATTTCGATTTCATACTGTCCGAAATACGAAACAGTAGTTGAGCTCGTAAATGAATCTCCGTCGTATATGATAGTAGCGGTCAATGTTCCTGTGAGTTCTACACTCTCAAAGACACATTTTCCGTTGTTATCCATCGTTCCGGTCAGAGATGTGTTTCCGTCGGAAAGTGTGACTGTCTTTCCATAGAACTCCGAGTCCTGAGTCGTTACTGTGATGATTGAGCCGCCACCTGTCTTGACCGTCGACCAATCATTCCCGACCTTTACCGAAAACTCACCGTCATAGTATCTTAGACCGTGCACTCCGGCAGCGGAGTTTACTTTTGCATCGCCATGTTCGCCGCCTGTGCTTGATATTTCTTTCATTGCGGCGTCGATGATATCCATGTTGTCATTGATGTCCTCGATTTTTGCAAAATCTGAATCTTCGGGTTTCTTGAGATTGTAGTTGGTTGTAGTGTGCATGATTTACCTCCTAGATCGTTTGGTCTGTTTTTACATCATACCAAGTCATTGTCTTAACCTGTCCCCATGTCATATCCTCTATCTGGGACCAAGTGTTATAGAGTACAGTTATCGTGTATGTCATATTGAGTGGGAGTTTTCTTTCAAGTAGCTCCTGAACCGCATCGATCATCGACTGTGATGAGAGAGCGATTTTGACATCCAGGTGCGGACCTGAGTAGTCGATGTCCATTGTCGCATCAGGCGCAAGCGCCAAAAGGTCGCTCATGATGATCCTGTACGAGTATGGGAGTTTGTCGACAACTCTTGAGTGTATCGCAAACCTTCGCTCCTCGATCGTATCGTCTGCTGATGGTGTCATGTCGAGCATAGCTTCCCATCGTTTAACGCGTTCTTCGCTCATGTTATCGAAAAAGACATCCTCATCCATCTGAGCAATCGATCCGTTCAGCTTATCCATTTGTCTGTCGATGGCGTAATAGGTCTGCTCGAGGTCAGGGATGCCTTTTAGGGCGTTTGGAATAACCATTGCAACCTCCTTATGATATTGTTACTGTGCCAATGACCGGAACGTCCGTCCAAGTGACACTCACGTTTGATTCAGCTCCATTTATCTCAAGACTTGTTACATCAATGACACCCTCGATGCCGATGAGTATCGCTTCGATTCTTGCAAGTCTCACAGTTATCTCATTCTGATTAGACTCTTCCCACTCCATGCCTAACTGAGTGATATAGTTTCCGATTTTCTCAAGAGCCTGAGGCTGAATGACCTCAGGAGTGTAGCCTGTGTCGAGTGTGAGAGTAGCTTCGACATCGATCGTTTCAGATCCCGCTGCCATAACTCTGACCTTATGACAGATAGGCGCTTTTCCGTCTCCCTCGCCGTGCGATGTCTCAGGATCGATTAAGTCCTGAAGCGTTGATATAAGCTCCGCCGATGCAGGTGTCATATCTGAGCTGATAACATAGATGTCTATCCACTCAGAGCCGGGTTCACGCCTTTTAGGTTTGCACCCGCCGACACCTTGCTGTGCGTCTACGTATAACCGGTAATCTGCTTTGTTTCCACCGAATGCAGTAGCGGAAAAAGAATCTATGATGCGGTTTCTGAAAACCTCCTCATCCTCATCATCTGTTCCAAGGATTACAACCTCAGTAATCTCACCGCCCTGATATCCGTCGATGTAATCAACCGGATCGAGTGCCCCTGTGGTTGCATTCGCGTCTACTCCCGGCTCGTCGCATTGCATAAGGTATGTGTTTTCTTCATCCTCGACTTCTTCGGTTATTGTGTAGGTGTAGTCCTGACACGTCAGGCGATCCCCGATGCTCATTGCCTGTAAAAAGACAGCTTTTACGATGGCAGCGGTTGCCTCTTTATATTCGATTCCTCTTTCAGCTCCGTACCTGATCAGATGAATGATATCCATCGTGTCAGCCAGAGCATTCATATCAAGCTCTGATATATCCGTGTAAGCATCTTCGAGTTCGGCAGCGGTTTTTACGCAAGCATTATACGCAAGCGAGCCTTCGTCCGTTCTCACATTCGCCCCAAAGTCCTCAAGCATTTCTGCGACTATGACATCTTGAGTTCTATCTTCATACATTGTAGTCTACCTCCATATCTGTAGTTCCGTATATCGTGTCAACCATAAATAGGATAGTTACCTTGTCGCTTTCTTTCGTTATCTTGAAATCGTGACAAGATGTGATGTCCTCGTTCATCGCCAGCGCTTCTTTTACCATCCTTTCAAGGATAGGTTTCAGCTCTTTTTCGGTGTAGCCTCTTCCGAGCATATCCTCGAACTCCTGACCATACGCCCATGAATATTGAGTATGCTCGTATCTGGGAATACCGAGGCATATTTTTATCCATTGTTTTACGGCAGCGATTCCTGTGATTGTTCGCCCGGTCAATGTCATCGTGTCGAAATCGATCTCGTACTCAGGAGCGGGCTCTTTCTCATCCTCACTCTCTGTGAGTTCTGTCATGTCGACCTCATCTTCTTCATCCATGTCAAAAGGGAACATTATGCACCTCCTACCTTGCACAAAATAAGAAACTTTTCATCATCGTCATAATCAACTATGAATCCGAATACTACATCACCCTCTTTGAGAGTGGTTGTCACTTTGACTTTCTCTTTATTCAGATTGATTTTGACTTTGTGTTTGTGTCCTGGTTCTTCTTCGGGCTCTGGGTATTTCTCAGTCTCGATTGTTTTATTGAGTGTGACTTTTACCTCGTGGGTCTTTAAGTGTTCAGCGAATACTATGTCATCTTCCTCGAAGTCGAGTCCGTTGTAGTTTAACGAGGTTTCACTTGTCATTTCGGCAAAACCAAAAGAGGGAAGGTCGACACCGTTTTTTGCCTCTTCCCTCATGGTTTTTATTATCTTTTCATAAGCGTTCATATTTACCTCCAGCAACAAGGGCATTTCCTATACGCTGCGCCCCATGTGTTTGGCGCTTTTATGATGCGTTTCTTTCCTTTGATGTCCTTGACTTTCCTTGAATAGAAGAGGGTAGTTTTATACGCCTTCTTCTCTTTCTTTAAGAGCTTACAAGCCGAGGACGAGTGGAAATAAGTCTGCTGCCAAACTTTAGCACCCGCATAGCCGTATTCGCTCTTTTGAATGTCAAGATAGTACGCCCAAGCATAGTCTGATAAGAACTGTGCATCGTTCCCTTGCGCAAACGATGGGAGTTTTACCTTTCTCGGAGTTTTTATTGATGGAATATTGACACTTCCTCCGGAGTAGCCGCCGCTGCTGGCTGAACCCGATGCTTGTTTCTTGTAAGTATCTGCACCTTCTTCCATGGAGTTTTTCCATGAAAGTTGAAGTTTCATCGTGTGCGCATTATTCTCGAACGTGTGAGTATCTGATGTGATGAAAAACTTTCCGTCGAGTCCTGTCGCAGGGTCTTTGATCTTGATCGAATACCCTGATAACGCTCTGATATCTCCAAGTGCTTCAACCGCTGCCTCTCTGGTCGTTCCTACAAGCTGAGCCTTCGCGGCCTTTTTGGCGTCTTTTCCGCTCTCTTTCTGATATGCCGCTTGATATACACCGTACTTACTTAGGTTTTTGTCATTTTTGACCTCGCCGACTTTTTTATGCTTGTCATTGTATATCTTGACAAGGTCGACCATGTTATCTATCGTGTCAGAATAGGTCGCATTCGTGATATTCACGCCCTGGGTGAGAGTCACGCCGCTTGATTCTCCCTTTTCAATGACAGAAACTTTATTTTCCACCATAACAGGAAGATAATTCTTCCCGGTCTCTCCCTTGACTTTTCTGTACGCCTTTATGATGATATCGTACAGACATTGATTCTCGAATATCATCTTTTTGATGGATATTCCCGTCTTAAACAGCTTTGTAACACCAACTGCTACATCTGAACAGACTTTCTTCGTTATAGCCTCAGGAGTGGTCTTTTTGAAGATGTATGTACCTGTTGAACCGAGCAAGTGGTGCATGAAATCTCTTGCGGTGTATGAGGCAGTCCCGATCTGGTCAGTCTTGTCTCGTGAGGTTATCTGACCGACGAAGAGTTTCTTTTTGCCCACTCTTAACTCAACCACATCACCCTTTGCGATCTTGAGCTTAGGAACGCTCTTATCATATGGGTCCCATGGAATCTCGAAACGGATTTCCCTCGATGCCTGAGTATCAGTTCCGCTCCATGTGAGGGTCGTGTATGGCACCTTCTTTTTGCCCCAGATAAGGTCAGGTTTTACAAACTCCATGATTGCCTCCTATACCTTTATCAATATCTTTACTCCGACAAGTGCAACGGTATCTTTAACAGATTTTACATTGTGCTTTTTCTTGTAAGCCTTCACTGCTTTGTTGATCTTGCTCTTATTTGCCTTCTTGAGCTTTGAATAGTTCTCACTTTTACCGGTCTCTTTCTTTGCGACCTTTTTCCATGTATCGCCCTTTTTCCACTTATACATGTGAGACTTGACGCTCTTTGTCGGTCGCTTCGCAGTCTGCGTCTTTACGTTTGGAGTGTCGACGTTTACATCCTCCATGAACGTGATAGAATAGGAGAGATCTTTGCCTTTTTCCTCCATACCGGGTGAAAACTTTGATATAACACAGTCCATTGAGATGAAATCTTTGATGTTTATCGTGACGGTCTGCCTGTCGAATGCTAACTGCTGAAGCTTTTCAACATAAGCACTCGCCTCGAGCAGGTCTGATTCATCCACCTGAATGAAATCATAAACCTGCGATGGAAAGAAACAAGTCCACCCAAACGAGCGGAGCATTTTGTCGCCTTTTAGCAAGATTTCTCCAAGTCCGTTCACGTTTACGGATGTATGATTCACCTCAGAGGTTATCTCGAAAGACTCAGGTGAGACAGGAAAAGTGAATACCTTTTCACCATCGACCTGCAATTCGATTGTAGTATTTTCTATTTCCATATTCTCACCTCATCAATACTGATATCCCATCTGACTAGCGCCAAGATTGAGGGATGTCTTTTCGAGCCTATGTGCGAGCTTTGTAGCAATCAGGTCAATGTCTGCTTCCTGACGAACGACTATCTGATCCGCAAGCTTCGGAATGTTTACTGTGGTATTTCCTGACCTCTTCATTCCGTCCTGATATGCCATCTTGATTGACTGATCGTGCGGATATATCCTTGAACCGCGAGGAAGGTCAATAAGCTCGCCACCTTTCTCGTGTACGTTTACAAGACCTCCGCGCCAGTTATTGTCACCCTTAGCTTTGCCAGGGTAGTCCATATCGAATGTTGGAATCTCAGGAATCCAATTATATACATCCCCACCAGTAAACAGCCATGGAATCCATCCTGTAAGAGTATTGATGACCTTTATACCAAGATTCAACACTCCGGCGATCACGTTTGCAACGCCTTTGAAGAGCATGATGATAGCGTTTGCAATACCACCAAAGAAATCCTTGATTCCTGTCACGATATCCTCAAGATCGAGTGTAAATACACCCTTGAGGAATGTCAAAAGACCTGAGCACGCATCCCATACTCCTCTCAAAAGGCCACCAAGCCCTGTGACGATGCTTGTGATCGATGTCCATATGTGTCCTACAACATCCGTGATGTAATCAAGAACGGTATCAAAAAAACCTTTAACACCGGTCCAAAAGTTTTCCATACGCTGCTCTTCAGTGGTTTCAACTCCGCTCAGATCGGAGATATTTTTCATCGCTCCTGATGTAATATCTCCAAGCTTGCTTCCTATCTTTTCAAGATGAGGAACTATGGTGTCAAATATTCCTTTGGCAGCGGAACCGATGCCCTCAAAGACGCCTCTTAATTTATCTCCGAGGCCGATACCGCCCTCCTCTACGCTATCAAAAAGAGCATGGAATGAAGCGTCAAGGTTTTCGGTGACGGATTTTGAGGAGTCCCAAGCATTTGAAATAGCGCTTGATACCTCGTTCCAACATCCACCAATAAGGCCTATGCCTCCGGCGAGTAAGCCGATCGGAAGAAGCTTACCAAGTCCACCAAACAGACCACCGATACCGCTTACCGCTCCCGAGAGCTTCCCAAACATACCGATGAGAGACCCGACGCCTGATGTGAGTTTTCCTACTACCATAAGAGCGGGACCGATCGCCGCAGCGACTCCGATCCATTTGAGGATGTTCCTTCTTTGATCATCGCTCATTTCACTGAATTTTTGCATCAGTTCGGTTATTTTTTCGAGAATAGGTGTGATGATCGGGGCGACGGTCTCACCGAATGTCTTTTTGAAGATATCCCAGTTCGACTTGAGTTTTTCTATCGCTCCGCCCGGACCACTCATAAGCGCGTCCGACATATCTCTTGCGGTTCCTGATGCTCCGCCGAGGGCGTCTTCCATTCTTCTGATGTCTTCAGGAGACCTTTCAATAAGTTTCAGCCACTTCGCCATCTGGAACTTGCCAAAGATAGCAGTAGCGGTCTGCGTCTTCATAACAGGAGTCATTTTCTCGAACGCGTTGTGGAGTATCTCTTGTGTATCTGCGAATGACTTGAATGTCCCGTCCGCGTTTGTGATCTCTACGCCGAGTTTTTTCAGATAACCTATCGCCTTATCGCCTGTCAGATTTGCGATACCCGATTTGAGTGCGTTTCCTGCCTCGGCTCCTGAGATATAAGCATCACCAAGTACGCCTGTTGCGGTCGCGAGGTCTGATATATTCCACCCTGCGGTCTTGAATATCGAGCTCGCCTTTGCTGTCGAATCGAAGAGGTCTGTCGTTGTGGTCGCTGCTTGTGCCTGAGCTTTAGCCAGGATATCAGCGTACTGTGAAGCCTCTTCCGAATCTGCCCCAAAAGCTTTCATCGTAGCGCCAAGACCCGCTGTGACAGTTGATAAGTCTGTCGCAGTACCCGCTGCCAAATTAAAGGCAGGGGCGATCATGTCGGCAGCGGTTTTTGCATCGTAACCGGCACGAGCATAATTAAGAGCTGCGTCTGCCGCATCTTGCATGCCATATACGGAATCTTTCGCCGCCTTTTTTACTGCTTCAGATAACATCTTTGACTCTTCTGCAGTAGAACCCATCGTCTGCTGAACGAGTCGCATCTGCTTGTCGTATTCGCCGTACTCTTTGTACGCTATCCCGGCAAGAGCCGCAGCGGGTGCGGTTATGGTTTTCGTGAGCGCAGCTCCGGCAGCGGTGATGCTTTTACCCGTCCGCTGGATATCTCTACCCATTTTCTGATATTTTCTCGCATTCGCTTGCAGTTGCCTCATTGATTTATTCATGGGGCCTGTCATCTTATCGCGAAGCTGAAGAACGACGTCTATGATCTTTGACATATCATTTCTCCTGTTGTGCTTTGATATCCTCTACCTCTCTCTTCATGAAAGAGTGTAGTATTTTCTTTTCACCCTCGCCCATCTCGTAAAATGTTGAGGGCATTACATGGTGTTCACGGTATAGCCAGAACATGAGCTGAGTTCGTGGCTCCGTGTCAATTAGTTTTTTATGTCTTCCTCATCAACATCAGAGAGGTCTGAAAGGTCTCTGATCGCATTCATAACCTCTTGTGCCTCATTCTTGAATAATTTCTCTGCCAAATCTACTCCCATACGGCATCCGAAATACTCTTGAAGACTTTTATCTTTCATGTCGGGGTCTACACACCCGAGCACGATTATCTTTTTCGCTGCTTCATAAGATTTTGCGAGGTTGAGGTTTCCATTCATATCGACCACTCCATCAAGACACTCATTGAGTTTTCTTGCTGGTACCTCACGAATCTTGATTGTGACAGTACCTTCTTTTCCGAGCGCTCTCGCGAGTGCTTTTGATTCGAAAGTACCCTCTTTCAATTCATCTACGTTTTTCCTATCTGCTTTCAATAACTGTTCTGTAAGTGACATAATAGTTTCCTCCTTTTTGTTGGTTGCTGAAGATAAAAAGGCCACTACCCGGATGGAGTAGTGGCCATTTGTGTTGATTGATTATGATACTGCAGATGCGTGGTCGATTGTTGAGGTGATCTCCCAGTCAGTGAAGCTGAATGGTATGCTCTCCTCAAGTATCTTCCTAGCCTCCCAATCAGCGAGTGAAAGCTCATCGAATGTGCATCCGAAGAGTGTCAAATCTTCCTCGCCTGTTGAGTCAGGGTCTGCAAGTTTGGTACGGATCACGCAAGTGGTGGTCTTTCCCTGTTTCAGATTGTCTGAGAGTTTCTGGATGAAGAACGATGAAATCTTGTTAAGTTTCACAGTTCCCTTTCCGTCAACTCCTGTGGTCTTATAACCCTTTGCAAGAGTTCCGACCTGATTGATCTCTGCTTTCTCAAGAGATACCTTAGCCTCAAGCCCGAGTGCTTCAGCCATCTCCTCATCATCAATCCAAAGAGTCGCGAAAGTACCATTGAGCACTCTCTCAGGCTTTATAACTTTTGCTGCCATTGCTTATTTCCTCCCTTCATCAGATGTAGATCGGGATGTCGATGTTCTCCATCACATCCACAAGATTCATCTTCGCGATCAGGAACACCTTGTCTCCGGTGTTTGCATGGCGAAGCTCCTCAGTGCTCATTCCAGATGTGTCGATACCCTTTGACTGCAGGTATGTTGCATTCTGCTCAGCATCGATGTCGATAGAGTAGTTCTCTACGATATCAGTGAGCTGCTTAAAGTAGCCCATGATGGCGTTGCAAAGCATTACCTTGTTGTCATAAGTGTTCGGGTACTTACCGATGTAAGAATCGCGAACAGTTGAGTAGATGTCGCGTGATATCTGACGCATCGTGTCGACAAGCTTAATCTTCTTGAAGGAATCTCCCTTCTCAGATGTCGTTGTCGTGAATGATGTTACCGCGGTTCCTACTCTTACCTTCTCAGCATCGAAGAAGAGTATCAGCTTGCCCGCTGCCACTGCTGCATCCTGCTGCTCTTTGGTAAGTCTTGCCACATCGTCGACTTCATTAAGTGTTGCATAAGTCGCACTCATGATCATCGGTGTGCCTGCAAGAAGACCTGCGATTCTCGGAGTGTACTGCTCCGGTGTGTAGGTGTTTGAGCCGACCTTGATATCCTCAGTCGTAAAGTTGACGATTCCCTCAAAGTCACCTGTAACCCCGGGAAGAACCGCGATGATGGGATTATGATTCTCCCACTCGTTCTTAACCCAAGATACTACGCTTGACTCAAGCTCATCTGTAGCGATCGTCGGGAAAGCTACATAGTCAACATACTGACTTGAGAAAAAGTCGAGCGCGGTTGAATAGTCTTCTGCATCGTTTGCTACGAAGAAGCAGAGAACTTTCTTCGGCTTCTGTATGTAGCCTTTGAGGGTGTCCTTGACGAACTGTTTGTTGGCAGCGGACCATGTTGATGCGATATCGTTTTCAGTAACGACCGGAACAGGGTTTGTTGCCGGGAGTGCGCCACGAAGGACAAGTCCTACAACTCCACGCTGCCCGCGCTGAATTGCGGATGCTCCCTTTTCGATGAAACGGATTGTGATACTAGGCATTCCAAGATTCATCTCCATTTACCTCCATTTTTAGTTTTGCGTCTGCCATTAGTTCAGCCGTTTCCGGCTTGCGGATGTCAGTCAGATACTCAATATCGACGCTTATCTCGAGTATGTCTCTTTCTGACCCTCCGAATCCCCAATCAAATCCTTTGCAATCAACGAACCTGGTCTCATCTCCGACTGTTATCTCTATCCCAAGCTGGAAGAGATCGCGAATCCTGTCGACCTTGCTCATTAAGTCGATCTCGTCGATCTTATCAGGGATGTACATGATTGAATATATCAAGCTATGATATAGCGTACTGTGGTTTTCAGCTCGGCTCTCGCCTGTCTCTAACCTTGTAAAAAAGCAGGGCGTTACATACCCCTCTACGACTTCGAGGCCGTAGTATTCATATGTCTTTACGTTTGGATCGTCTGATACCATAGGAAAGACTGTTTGGAGTGCTGCATTTAGCCCAGCTTTTAACTGCAAATATGTCATGCTATCACCATAACCCTGTTTCTTTTAAGAGCTCATCTACCATTTCATCAACCACACCGGGAAAGCGAAGAGTTTCATCGTCTTTTGCTTTCTTTAGGAAAAACTTTCCATTTACCGAGCCGATTGTCTGACCTCCACGTCTGAACTTCACTAGTCTGTAGTTCCCTGCCTTCGTCTTTATCTTGCGACCGTTTGGCCTTACGAGTGCGTGTCCGCGCTCTACAAGATGGAAGTGTGGCGACCTCGCTTGAATCTCTACGTATTGATTCATTCCGAATCCTTTGACCTGGCTTACTCGATATGACCCGATTCGCCCAAGAGACTTTTTACGCTTAGTATCGACATTCATCGATGACTTTGCATTTTTAACGATCTCTTTTCGAGTTTTCAGCGCTTCTTGTCTGAGCACTCGGCCAATCCTATCGGGGCATTTCTTGACGAGCAGTTTCATTGAGTCTGTTAGATCATCAAGTCCAATGACGTCGATCGTTCTCCACTGATCCATAGTCACTCCTCGGCGGTTTTTCTGATTTTCTCGATGCAGTCTATTTCCAGCATCTTCCCCTCAAGGTCGACATCTATGACTGACTGAATCTCGAAAAACATATCACCACATTCGACATACATATCCGCACGGATTCCGGGAAGGAATCTGCAGTAGATTCGATATGTAATCTCTTCATTGAGTTTTTGCAACTCATAACGCTCGTTGCCTCTGACCGGAGCGACACTCGCCCAGACGGTAGCAACCTTAACCAAGTCTTTCGATTTCTGATTAAGTGCGTTGACAGAATCGGTCTTTTTATAGATTGTGATCCGTTTATTCAACCGACCTATGTTGATAGTTCGCATAACTCACCTCACAGATAGTTTGTCGCGTGGCGTTTCAGTGTTTCCATGATGCTATGATTTACGGTAGCTGTCTTATTTTCGATAATTCCATTTCGGTTGTCGAACTGGTCGCTGATAAGGAGGAGATATGGATGAACGAGATCTGAATGTTCATCGATCTCTTCTGCTTTTAGCCCTGTGACTGCCTTTACGGTATCAAGGGCGGATGCCATGAACATCTCAAGCTCTGTCTCTTCAATCTCCGATGGAGAGTCGAGCCTCAGATAATCAGCGACATTCTCAAGCGTTATTTCACTTATTTTTGTTGGTGCAGACATATTTTCCCCTTTCTATCGCCACAATATAGCGAGGAGCAGAAGCACAGCTCCATCCCCTCGCAGCGTGGCGTATGTTTAAGAGCAACCAACTCTTATAACCTTACTTTTTCGCAGGCTTTTTCGGTGCAGGTTTCTTTTCAGTTGGCTCTGTTTTAGCAGCTTCGCCAACTTTTGTGGCATATCCCGCATCGATAAGGTCTTTTGCAACCTCATCGGGAACATCCCTTGTATCGCCCGCGCCCATTGTGACCTGGCCTACGAATGGTATGAGTGCCTTGATCTTCATACGGTCACCTCACTATCATGCCTTGAGCTTCAGTCCTGCGATCTTCTCAGAGTTCTGAACCTTAGCGTCGAGCTCTACGAAGCCAACGACCTGTACGGCATGCTTTGTAGCCATTGTCTCACGAAGAACCTCAACCTCGATGTCCTCGGAAACCTTAACTGCAAGACCTGTCATGTCACCATAATATACGGCAACCTTTCCAGCGTTTGCTGCCTTAACCTCAGGCATAGTGTCTGTGGTGTAGACATCCTTGCCAAACAAGGTGTAGCCCCAACGAGAGTTTGCATCCTTGTTAAGCAGATATGCGCCTGTACCGCTTTCCTTGAGCTGACGGATAGCAGTTCTTGTCTTGCGGTTCATGATCCAGTAAGCGTTCTCCTGGTATGCATCCGGCACCTGCTCCTGAACCTGGATAAGCTCATCAGCAGTGATTGCAGTGTTAGCTGCGCTCTCGATAAGCTGACCTGCAGCAAGAGAGGAAAGTCCCTCGATCTTAGCAGGAACAGTTGTGCCACCACTTGTTGTTGCCGGTGTACCGATAACAAGCTCCTTCTCGATGAACTTTGCTACTGCCTCAGCAACCTTGTTGATAACGTATGAAACGATATCAAAGCTCGCATTGTTGATGAGACGCTTTCCTACGTTGGTAAGAGCCTCACCGAGGAAGCCTGTCAGAGTGATAGCTCCGAATGCGCCCTCTGTAGCATTTACCGGGTCGAAATCATCTGCATATCCGCAAACGATCTGATGATTGTCTGAATCGTAGTACGGAATTGTGAGAGTTCCCTTGACATTGTAGCGCTCTGCATCTGCGTAGATCGGGCAGATGTCAAGTACCTTCTCGATGATCTTGTTTGCGATAGAGGCCGGAATAACCGCACCATTCTCGCCAGCAGTCATGTTTCCGTCGTCAGAACGCGTCTCGATCTGTCCGTATGAACGGAGATAGTTCTCGAATGCGCGAGTGTCAGCATCCTCTGAGCTGATCTCTTCTGCCTCCGGCTCCTCATCCTCGTCCTCTGAGCGCACTACCTGTGCCTCAAGAGCACGTTTTGCGTCGATAGTCTTGTCAAGCTCTGCAAGCTCCTTCTCGTAAGCATCGAACTCGCCAGACTCCTCGGCATTCAAGCTGCGAACTTCCTCGTCAGCCTTGTCCACGATGGCGTTCATCTTTGTGACGATCGCATCGCGTTTCTGCATTAACTCTTTGATAGTCATTGCAAAATACCTCACTTTCTGATTCCCGCCATTTTCAAGCGGTTGTGATAATGATAGTTTACGTCGGCGGGAGTGCCCGCCCCCTCGGCCTCTTCGGTCGATTTATCTGCATCCCCGCCGGGGTTTGCATTCTCTTCTTCGCGAGTTTCGAGTTCTTTGACAGATATCTCATCCTCATGAACTCTTATCTCTACGACCTCGCCCTCTTCGGTATCTCTGGTCATGATAAATGTCGCAGGATATGCGGGCGTTTTCGTATCGTCGAGTATTGATACCTCTTTGAGGTCCAAGTCAGTGATTTCCCTGCGCTCGACGTTACCTGATTTTGATCTCGTATCAAGAAGCGGGATGAAACCAAAAGACCACCCTGAGAGCAGTCCTCTTTTTGCTTTCTCGATGAGAGTGGCATCTGTTACTGTCGCACGGCACCAAAGTCCGACTGCATCCTCTTTGAGTTCTGCAGTCTTTGCGCTTCTCGATGCCACCTCGTGTGTTATGTCGTGGTTTAATAACACTTTGACATCGTGGGAGCGTCTTAATGACTTTTTGAAAGCGCCCTGCTTGATTCTCTCGATAAAAGGTACGCCTTTGTCGGTCAAGATGTCTGAATCTCTCTCGACTACGTTGACATATCCCTCAATCGTAGCGGAGTCACCCTTTACTCTGACTTCCATCATCGCTTTCTACCTCCTTATTGTTTGGCTCTGTTTCATGTACGTTTGCCTTGACACCCATATTCGGTGTGTATATATCTCCGCTCTCAGGATAGAAGAGTACATCCTGGAGACCGAGTTTAACGAAATCAACACCAAGAGCGGGCATATTCTCACGTTTTCTAACCTCGTCAAGCTGCAAGAAACCGTTTTTGATGCCTTTTTCGTATGCTGAGTATCTTTCGTCGATGTCTGCCTTTGTCAGACCGCTATCATCGAACGCGAAATACATGTCTTTTTCGCCGAGATACGGATTAAGCAGTACATCGTTAAGACTCCTCGCGAAATTAGTCAGAATCGGGTATATGCACCCTTCGTAGAAGGCTCTGCGGTCTTCCTTGGTGGCATTTCCGTTGATTATTGACGGTGGTACGCCAAAAATCTTACAGATATCGTTGTTGTTCGTTGTTTTATTCTCATTTAACTGCAATTCGCTCGCAGATGCGGAGATTTCCTTGAAATCCATTCCGTTGTTCAGGATCATGGTCGATTCTGAGCCGTTTACGTACAGATTTTTGTATGCAGCCCTAAACTTAACCATCGCATCCTCTGTGAGAGTGTTCTGAGCCTTAAAAAATCCTTTTTTTACTCCTCCGGTCGCTGCGGTGCGCTTCTCATAGTCCTGCTCCGCTGCCGCTATCTGGAAGAGGATGTTAGAATCGGCAATGATTGACTTACCTGTCCATCCGTTCTGCGTGTTCCTGAGGAGCTTTATGAACTGATAGCCTTCGTATCTCTTGCCCTGAACCTCCAGCTGATACTTTTTGAAGATGACGTCGGTGTTCTTAAAGACTGATATATACTCGCATGGCACGTAATGTAGGGATTTAACCTCCCCATTTGCGCGTCTTATGAAGCAATAGCCGCCTTTTCCGAGGAGCATATCACGTACCATTGCGGCTTTTAGCTGATATCCGGTCAAAGTGTCCTTGGTTTCTCCGTTTAAGAGTAAAACCCTCGGATCATCCTCGATCTCGGTGATATCTTCTCCGTTTTTTTCGAATAGCTTTACCTCAAGAGAGGCAATCGTCTCAGCGATGCGATTTGTACACGCTGCCACTGCAGGAATACTCATTGCGATCGCTTTTGTGATCTCATCGTTTCCGAGAAGAGCTTGTAAGAGTTCCGGGTCTACCTCAGGAGCTATCTGAGTGTTATTCCTGCGGAATATTCTCGTAAATATTGACATCTCTGCCTCCTTAGATAATCTGTACGAAAGACTGATCCCCAAATATCACGTCTTGATTTAACAAGTAGACTGCATTGATAAGTGCGACCACCATATCAACCTTTCCGTTCGATTTTTTCTTGTTTACATAACGATTTAAGTTTGTATCATAGGTGCATCTGGCATTCTCAAAGTTGATTACAAGCAGGTCGTTTCGCTCATATCTGAACTTTCCACTCTCAATATGCTCTGACAAGCACTTCGTAGCTGGATGAAGTGTATCTGAATGCTGTCTCACCTCAACCACGGTGTATTTTTGCGCCCATTTCTGTGCGGAGCTTATCGCATTATACCTGTCATACCCGATTGATACCACGTGTCCGCCGTAATGACTCTCGATCTCGTTGACAAAATCCTCTATCACAGAGTAGTCAACGACCATATCACCACATGCAATACACTTCATCTGATTGATGAATAGCCTGTAATCGACTTTTTCGAACTTTTCTTTCTCGTCTATGCGTCCTTCTGGGACAAAAGCGATCACATCGGCGATGATATTCTCGTTTTCATCAACCGCTGCCACAGCGACCGCACAGTTATCATTTGTCTGTGACAAGTCAACCCCGACATAGAGGTTCTTGCCGCTGAAATCTATCTTTTCGACCTCGCAAGCCTTTACCAGGTCAACGGATATGAATGATTCCGATGCTGCGCCCTGATAGGTGATGTTGCAGTGCTTTGTGAGGAAGTTTTCCCTCGCACGTTCTTTTTCTATGGCTTGTTTGCGTTTTTTTACCAAGTCGAGCCATATTTCCTCGCGTTCCAGGGCGGCAGGGTTGCCTTGTTGTAGGATTAAGTCATCAGTCGCCCATGCTTTTGTCTCGTCGGGCTCATACAAGAGGGCGAAGACTGTATCATCCTCGATTACTCCGTCAAGCACCTTTTTCGCATAGTCAACCTCATCCTCGAAAGGATTGACCGCAGTAGGATATTTTGTCGAGATGATGCATCCAAGTTTATTCTTGACGTTGAGCTGTCCTGAGCGCATCGCCTCTATGGCATAGTTGTTTGGCAACGCTCCGACTTCGTCTGCCAAAAAGGCAGCGGGCAGTTTTCCGTCGAATCGACTGTTGGTGTAGTTTAGCGGTGTGTACTTCACGTCTGTGATGTCACACTTGATATAATCTCTCAGTATTCCCCATCTGACATTGCCATCAGGTGTCATATAGACATCAGGTGAGCTTTTCAAGGTGTTCGCTATCGCTTCTTTGACTTCTCGTGACAAGGCTCCATCAGGTGCTACTGAATAGAGCTTCGAGAATCTTGGCTCTGTCATCATGAGGATGATGAAGAGCGTGCCGATCGTGTACGTCTTGTAGTTCTTGCGGCATATCTCAAGAAGTGCAGTCTCATATCGTCTGTGCTCCGGATCATTCCGATACACGGTACACAACACTGCGATATAAAAAAGCCATTGATACCCAGTGGTGCACTCATAAAGCGATTGCCCTGCATTGATACCAAGTGGCATTTTTAAGTATTTCAAAAGGTTTGTTACCTTGTTGGCCTTGTCTTTATCTATGATGTACTTTTTATTCTTTCCATCAGCTATCGAGATATATTCTTCGCATTGCTTGATGACATATCTCGGAGCTTTCGTTTTTTTCTTGTAGCAGTCCGTGAGTTTGCCTTCGACTACTTTCTTTGCATACTCATAGGCTTTATCCATATACTCACCCCTTTAGGATTCCGAGCACAGGATCGTTCTTCGCCTTTTTGGTTTCCGGATCGACAGACTTCAAAATCTTTATCATCGTATCTGCGGTCTTGTTTGCTCCGGCTACTGTCTGGTTGTAGGCATTGATGACAGGGTTGACTACGAGATTGAGTCGGCCTTTGATGTATTCCTTCTCAACCATCGTGCCATTGTCCTCATACGCCTTCTTCAAATCCTCGCAGAACCTGATCTGCGTCTGATACCTGTCGAGCGTTGTCCTAAAAAGGTATTCATCCTCGACACCTATCTGTTT
>Ga0326513_10000943_pt1 | contig 24074 bp, 24 predicted proteins | sample 2_2465_0518_D_FD_203654 | JGI IMG/M metagenome (GOLD analysis project Ga0326513, IMG submission 203654) | Bovine rumen microbial communities from UC Davis, California, United States - 2_2465_0518 | ecosystem: Host-associated > Mammals > Digestive system > Stomach > Rumen | place: USA... | reverse complement strand
GTAACCGTCAAATAAAACACCGTATTGAACTCTGCCCGGTGAATGTGAGAAAATATAAGCAAAAACGAAGTGTGCGGTTGTAGTCAACTGTATTCGAACGGAAACAATCGTATGCAATCGCACACAATTGTACGGGGTGGATCATGTCAAAAGGCATACAAATTATCAAGGAAAACAATAATCTTGCAGAATGGTCACGGCAGGTTGAAGAGTGTCGCAACAGCGGACTGAGTGTGCGCTCATGGTGCGAGCGGCATCAGATCGCTGTCAGCACCTTTCATTATCGCCGGCAGAAGGTTTGGAAAGCGTTGCAAAATAGTTCTCAGTTTGTCGAAGTCCCGCTATCCTTCGATGAGAGCCATAATAACAACATCGCGGCGTCGGTAAAAATCGGAAGCATCTGTGCTGAAGTGCATAACGGCGCAGATGAAGCTACACTCGCCGCACTGTTTCGCGTACTCAAATCATGTTAAGCGATTTCAGCGGAGCAAAGGTCTACCTTGCCTGCGGCTACACGGATCTTCGCCGTGGTATCGACGGTCTGGCGACAATCATTGAGCAACAGTTTCATCTTGATCCCTGTACAGACGCGATGTTTCTGTTTTGCGGCAGGCGAACCGACAGAATCAAAGCGCTCTACTGGGAGGGTGACGGCTTTCTCTTGCTCTACAAACGGCTTGAAAAGGGTAAGTTTCAGTGGCCGCGCAGCGAGAACGAGGCGCTCAGCATTACTGCTCAACAGTACCGCTGGCTGATGGAAGGATTGAGTATCCAACAGCCGAAGGCACACCGGAAAATGGAGAAAATAAAGTTTGGATAATCGCTCATAAATCCGCATAAACACTGGACTTTTCAGCATTTTTGTGGTATAATAATATCATGAAAAACGAAGTAAAAAGCAGTGAAACTGTCACGATTTCTAAAGCTGAATATGAGTCGCTGAAATCTCACTGCGCTCAGCTCGAATCCGAATTGAACTGGCTGAAAGAACAGCTTTTGATCAATAAAAAGAAAACCTTTGGTTCAAGCTCAGAGCGTATGGAAGATCTCTATGCAGGTATCTCTCTGCTTTTTAACGAAGCGGAGCTAATAGAGGACATCGGGAATAAAACTGCTGAGACAACAGTCAAGGAGCATACCCGAAAGAAAAAGACCGGCTGCTTCGACAAGCTTCCCGAGAACATAGAAACCTACACTGTTGAACACGAGCTCAGCGAAGAAGAACGCAAGTGTCCTGAATGTGGTGAAGAGATGGAAGTCATCGGTAAGAAGGTCACCAAGCACCTTGAGATAATCCCGGCAAAAGCCGTCATCCGTGAGGATGTATACTTCACCTACGCGTGCAGGAAGTGTCATGAGAACGAAGCAGATACACCGGTTGTAGAAACACCTCAGCCAAATCCGGTCATCAAAGGCAGTTTTGCCTCTGCGGAAGCAATAGCTCATCTGATGACACAGAAGTTTGTGATGCACTCTCCGCTATATCGCCAGGAACAGGAATTAAAGCAGAAGGGCATTGAACTGTCGAGACAGACGATGTCGAACTGGTTCATCACCGCTTCAAAGCTCTGGCTGGAGCCGCTGTATGAGAGAATGAAAGAGCTGCTCCTCAAAGAAAGTGTTCTCCATGCGGACGAGACTACCTTACAAGTGCTCAAAACAAAGGATAAGCCTACAGCGACAAAGAGCTACATGTGGTTGTACCGGACGAGCGGATGTTGTGAGACGCCGATTGTTCTCTATGACTATCGACCGAACCGCAAGGCGGAGAATGCCGAGAGCTTCTTAAAAGAGTTTAAAGGTTATCTGCATACAGACGGCTACAAAGCATACCGCGGAATCGAAAATGTTACAATCGTCGGCTGTTGGGCACATGCAAGAAGGAGATTCTGCGAGGCGCTGGAGGTTCTGCCGGAAGCACAACGCAAGGGTTCGACGGCAGCTATCGGTCTGGATTACTGCGGTAAGCTGTATGCGATTGAAAAGAAATTGAAGGACGAGAGTCCGGAAGATAGGCTGAAAGAGCGACAGGAGCAATCGAAACCGCTTCTGGACGCGTTCTTTGCGTGGGCAAAATCTCTTCGGAACATCGCGCCGAAGAGCAAGCTCGGTAAAGCAGTTCATTATCTGATCGAAGAAGAGCCGTACCTGCGCCGTTACATCGAGGACGGCAGGCTGGAAATCGACAACAACCGCGCCGAGCGCAGTATCAAACCGTTTGTTATCGGCAGAAAAAACTGGCTGTTCGCCAACACACCGTCGGGTGCAAAGGCGAGCGCAACAGCTTTCAGTGTCATCGAAACGGCGAAGGAAAACGACCTCGACCCATATGAGTATCTCAAGTTCATCTTCACGAAGGCGCCCAATCTGAAGGATAATGAAGCCATAGATATCCTCCTGCCGTGGAACGCGCCGGATGACTGCCGCTCTAAATCGGCATGTTCAACTGAATAAAATACCCTAAAATAATCTCATCCGCCACAGTACCAACCGGTATCTGTGGCGGATGTTTCTTTACCTCATTTGACGCTTACGATCCGCGCAGGAGGTGGGCTTCATACCGCAGGTATTGCCCTTGAGCTTGCTCTCTATCTCCCCGACCGTCATACCGTCGCATAGCTTTGAGATAGCCTTCAGGTTGCCGTTGCAGCCGCCCAAAAAGCTGATATCCGTCACAACGTCGCCGTTGAGCGTAAAGTTGATCTCCATCGGGCAAACGCCCCTTGTTCTGTACTTATATGCTGACATTTTTATTCTCCGTTCCACATTGTTTGGTTTAATATATTATGCTCAACATTTTGATTTTTGTCAAGTCAAATAAATAAAAATACGGCGACCCCGAAGGATCGCCGCTGAAAAGTATAAATTTAATCAGGCTTCTTTCTTTGACTCGAGGAACTTGTAAACGCCTGCAGCAACAGCCGCGCCTACGAGCGGACCAACGATGAATACCCAAAGAACGCCCATGGGAGCCGCGTTGCCCTGCATAAGAGCTACCAAAGCGGGACCGAAGCTGCGAGCCGGGTTGACCGATGTGCCTGTAAGGCCGATGCCGAGGATGTGTACGAGTGTGAGTGTGAGACCGATAACGAGTCCGCCGAACGAACCGTGGCCTGCCTTTTTGGATGTAACGCCGAGGATGGTGAGTACGAATACGAATGTAAGGAAGCACTCAACAATAAGACCGGCTACAACGCTTTCGTTAACGCCCGCAAGGCCGTTGCATCCAAATCCCATAAGCTGACCCTCAACGGGGCTGGTCATATCCGGAACCTTGCCGAGGCCGAAGATAGCAGCCAGCACGCCTGCGCCCGCAAATGCGCCGAGGCACTGTGAGATGATGTAGCCGAAGAAATCGGCAACCGACATTCCGCCCGAGATCAAAACGCCCAAAGAAACAGCGGGATTGATGTGGCAGCCCGAGATATTGCCTATGCAGTAGGCCATACCTACGATAACGAGGCCGAACGCCAGAGCGGTAAGGATGTAGCCGCAGCCGTTTTTAGCGTCGCAGCCAACGAGCATTGCGGTTCCGCAGCCCAAAACTACAAGAACCATTGTGCCGATAAATTCGGCGATGTACTTTTTTACAGAACTCATTTATGTTCCTCCTTTTAAATTTATAGGCTTCTCCGCCTATATTATTTCAATTAAAATATATCACAAAAGAGGAGTCAATGCAAGTAATTTTGCACAAATTTTCTGTAACCTTTTATTACAATTAATTCACAAACAACATAAATCGAGGCTTTTTTTATTTGCACCAGATCAATTCGGTAAAAAACTGCCCGTACATATCGTCCCAGCCGTCGATCGGATCCACTCCGCCGCCGTTTACGCTCCTGTAGAATTTGCAATGAACTCTTTAAGCTCATTAATTCCCATTGGCTGATCGTGCTTGAACTCAAAGCCTTGATTCAGAGCTACAAGGTAGCCATCTTTTTCGCCCCACCCATATGTAACGCTGAAATAGCATAGCTTATCCTCTGTTACAAACACTCGCTCAGAGTTGTCGATTTTGCCAATACAAATGCAGGGCGTTTTAGCATAGTAGTTATCATATAACACTGATGATAAAAACTTTGTCCCCTTAAAACGGTCACCAATATTTACATCACCGCTTGTTTGGCAAATCGTGAAGATTTCCATTTCTTTCTTTTTTCTTTCTGATACCATATTATTGTCCTCCTTAGATTTTTTTATAACCTAAAAGAGAATGAAGAAGCGCCCATCGTCAGATGAGCGCTGTTGTTATATACACCCATCGTTCAAGCGTTACCACCTTGCCTTATGGTAGGTTGGTGTGCGGTCAAAGGGCTTGTCCCTCACGCACTCTTTATAGGTCAATTTGCGGATTATAGATTGTTGTTACTTGTTAGTCAACTGAGCCTGAACATTATTGATATAATCAATAACTTCTGACTTGTCTGCTCCGTTTTTTAGCAAAGAAATGATTTTTTCCAGCACAACTTCAAACAATTGACTATTGTCCATAATGGTTCCTCCTTTCAAAAAAATATATATTCCTAATAGCCGTAAGAGAAGCGCCAATCGTCCTGATAGGCACAATTTATATATATATGCACCTATCATTCAAGCATTACCACCTTGTCTTTCGGTAGGTTGGTGTGCGGTCAAAGGGCTTGTCCCTTACGCACTCTTTATAGGCTATGAAATAATAAAATCATAAGACTACGCAAACCTCACCATATAGCAAGGGGTGCGAGAATTGAATCTATCGAGCAAAATCAAGCCGAGTTACATAATTAAAACTACCCAATTGAAGTTTGCGCCGTCGTTATGAACTGAAAGTTTAATCATCGTGATGTTCGTCGTAATAATCCTCTGCATCCTCGTAATCGTAAAAATCATCATAATGATCTTCGTAAAAGTCCTCGGCGTGGTAATAGTCTTTTGCGTTATATTCATCTTTGGTTTTGCTGCTTGTTTTGCTCCGAGAACTGTAACTCTTGCCGGAGCTACCATAACCTGAATAGCTGTTTGAAGATGAATAAGGTTTTGATACAGCTGATTTTGTTGGTGCGGTAGATGAGCGTGAGCTGTAATTCGAAGATGACGAATAGCTATAATTGCGCTGATAACTTGAATTATAGTTGTCGTTTCCTGAGTTGCTTGAAGATGAATTTGTAAAAATGAGAATAAGTGAGATTATTACCACAATTACTCCGAGAAAGGAAAAAAACAGAATTCTCTGTCTGATTTTTTCCTTTTGATGCTTTTTTAACTCCTCTTGTGTAGCTGTTTTTAAAAATACAGCTTTCTCTTTTTGGAAAAATTCATAATCTTTCAATATGCTGGAAAAGGCTTCCTTGAGTATTATAATAATTGCCGCAAGTGCAACCAATGATATAATTGCAACTACAAATCCGCTTGCACTGTTCTTTGCATCATATGCCGAGATAGCAGCCCATATCACTACACCCGGAATCATACACAATAATGTTGCAACTATTACGGATATGACAACACTTGTCGTAAAGGTTTTTCTTCTTGTTTTATACTCTTTAAGTGTCATCCATTCCGGAATAGTCTTGTGAACTGTTACGTTTGTGGGGTTAGTAGGCTTTACTGGCTTTCTGTTATAAGAAGTAGATTTATAAGAAAAACTATCAGAATCGTTCTCTTTGTTTTCTTCCTTAGTTGTTTCCTCATAAATTTTATATGCCACATACTGCTCGTCTAATGATGTTTTGCCGTTTCCGTCAAAGTCAAACATTCCGCCCATAAAATCCTTGTCGTTGAACATAAAATCACCTATGTCCTTTCACGGAGAATGATTCAGTTTAATTCATTGCTGGTCAGTGTTTTCGGCTTGCGGAAGAAAAAGCTATCGGCTTCACAAGGAACTCTAAAATCATAACCGAGTTTGTTAAGCTCTTGAAGTTTTATCAAAACGAGATTGATATTCACATTTAGCATTTTTGCCATCTGAACGACATCGTACTTATCCTTACTCATTGAATAAATGTCATCATTGTCAATTATCAGATGTGCTGCAAAAGCGTTGGCTTCATATTCCGTTGTGTCTTTCATATTAAAAAGCACAAACTCTTTAAGCCCGTCGCCTTTGGCTATATCTCTATGAAGGGCATCGTGTCCAAGCTCGTGAGCGCAGACCATTCGTGCCATTATTTCCTCCATCTTATCATTAAGAAGGATAATTCTGTGCTTCCAGCGATATGTGTAAAGTCCCAACAGTTTATCTAATTCCTCTGAATAACGGAGCATAACACCAATTTCGGAAGCAATCTTCATAGGATTGCGAGTGCCTGTTTGCTTAACCATTTCGGTCGCTTTAGAGTAAATGTAAAATGAATCAATCATAATATCACCACCCTAATAAGAGTAATTAACTTGATTAAAACATCAGAGAGGAATAATCTTATAGATTCCTTTTAATCTCTGTACAACAGTCAGAATAATACTTACACCATAAGCAATTATGACTGCAATGTTTTCTTGAAATGAACAAGTGTTTAAGTCGTTTTATGAATTGCAATAAGCTCACCTCTTAATTAACGCTTACAAATTAAATAATATTTCGATTAAATTTTTAATTGGATTATTGTATAATTTAAGTGAACAGCTTATTACTTCGTTTTTTGCCTTATTCCAGTCGTTTTTAAGATGAAGGCTATTGTATAGTGGCTTTAATAAATATAATAATTCTGGAAGTTTTACGTAATTTGAAGCATATTCTAATTTATTTACTAATGTATTTGTAGTAAGGAATAGGGGATATTCAGGAAAATTAATTATTAATTTACGCGACATTTTTATATCTTGTATAAACATATTCGTAAATTTTTTGGCGATATTGAGATATACTGACCTCATCATAACATTCAGGAAGTTCAGTCCAAAGAGTATCTCTAATAAGATTATCGACTTCGGCTTTAGTTTCTTGTTTATCGGTCCAGTGATCAATTTCTGAGATCTTTTTCTTGATTTTTTCAAGCAAGTCAACAGCCACTTTTTTGATGGCTTTAATATCTGATGTAGATAAGTTTTCATTAAAAAGCATATCATAAAGGGACAGTTCTTCATCACTAGAAAAACCTTCTCGAACATAACGTTTTTCCTCAGTGTTCATACTATTTGCTAAATCCATAAGATCCATAAATGTCTTTTCAATGTTGACTCTATCTTTTTCACTATTATAGTCTTCAATTATTTGACAATACCGTTCATAATAATCAATTCTTTTTGGATTTTCTTTTAGCATACAATCAAGTCTTTCTTGTACTAATTCATCCAAATCTTTGAAAATTAAGTTACGCTTTGTAGACTTCGCAAACTCTTTTTGAAGTAAATCAAAATCAATTTTACTTATATCAAAGCGTTTGATTTCTTCTTCATTTGATTGATTATTTATAAAAACATAATCATTCATAATACTATTAATTTGAACCATCAAATCAGTATTATCAACATGTTTTCGTTTCTTCTGTAGTTCACTCTGAATCGCAGAGATAGCGGCTTTATAGTCTTTTGTCTCTTGTGAAATGTCTTCTCTATCAATATACTTCATATATCTATTAAGCTCATTTGCATACGTATTAAATTGTTTTCTAGATTCCCTAGTATCACAAACTGCATTTGCGGCCTCTTGAAGTAATGATATTTTTTCAAAACCTTTGGCATCAACTAGTTTTTTTAGATTAAATCCATGTTCATTTAGAAATTTATTAGTAACTTTTATAACTTCTAAAACTTTTGAAATAAGTTCATCTTTATCAATTGTAGGATCATTACTTCTACTGCTTTTATTGGCAGTATATTTTGCAAGTGCTTCTCTAAGTTTCTTTAAAATACCTACATAATCAACAATCAAACCGTTACTTTTACCTTCAGCAACACGGTTTGCTCTTGCAATAGTTTGCATAAGTGTGTGTGATTTTAGAGGCTTGTCAAGATATAAACATGATAGACACTTAACATCAAACCCGGTAAGCCACATTGCGCATACAAATACAACTCTAAATGGATTATCTTTATCTTTAAATTCTTCATCAAGCTTTCGCTTTTCCATTTTTGTTCGATGTGGAATAATATCAAGATCCCATTTCTGGAAGGTTTGAATTTCATTTTGTTCCTGGCTGATAACAACAGCCATTTCAGTTTCTTCCATCCATTTGATTTTACGTTCAAGTTCCTGAGTTTCTTGTTGTGAAGAAGATTTTAACTGACCTTTCAAATTTTTAATTTCCTCTTTCCAATATTCTTGAACATAATCGTACATACGAACACAAGTAACCTTATTTAGACAAACGAACATGGCTTTACCACTGGTCCAAAGGTCAGAGTAATGTTTAACAAAGTCTTTTGCTATTGAGCGAAGTCTTGGTTCGGCAGTGAGAATATATATTTCTTTTGCACATTCTTTTTCTAATTTCTCTTGTTGATTCTCATCAAGATCAGCTTCTTCGATAGCATCAAGAATTTTGTCAGTTATATCAGGGTTTTCTATATTATCGATTTTGTCACCTCTATTTTCATAATATAGAGGAACAGTTGCACCATCATCAACGGCCCGTTTAAAGTCATATACTGAAATATAACTACCAAAAGTACGCTCTGTTATATTGTCATCAGATAATAGAGGTGTTCCGGTAAAGCCAATTCTTGATGCAGTAGGTAACAATTCCATCATATTTTCTGCAAAAATACCATACTGACTACGGTGTGCTTCATCTGACATAATGATAATATCATGATCGGGATAAATAGGGTTCTCAGGTTTTTGATTGAATTTTTGAATAAGTGTAAATATGAAACTTGGATTTTTTTCTAGTTTTCCCACAAGGTCAGTGCCACTTTTAGCAAGGTACTCTTTATCTTTTGTATTTTTACCGAGTAGACCGCAATTTGCAAAAGTTTCGCTAATTTGGGTGTTAAGTTCTTCACGATCTGTAAGTATAACTATGGTAGGGGAACCACTAAATTTTCTTCTTATTTTTTGAGATAAGAAAACCATAGAATAACTTTTACCGGAACCTTGTGTGTGCCAAAAGACACCCAGTTTACCGTTATTGAGTTTTCTTGCTTGATATGCTTTGATAGCTTCATTAACACCAAGGTATTGGTGATTTCTTGCAAGTATTTTTACTGTATGACCATCGGAATGATCATATAAAATAAAGTTTTCTAATAAGTCAAGAAAATTTTCCTTTTTACATATACCACGAAGCATAGTTTCAAGAGCAACACAGCCTTCTTCATCTTCTTTTAATCTTTTCCATTCATGAAAAAACTCATACTTGCTTCCAAGAGTACCTACCTTTGCTTCTTCACCATTAGATAGTATAAGAAAAGCATTATAGTAAAATAAATGTGGAATTGTATCGAGATAGTCTGTGTAATTTTTTGTATAAGCATCTTGAACATCAACAGTATTTTTCTTTAGTTCAATGAACAGTAAAGGAATGCCATTTACAAAGCCAACAATGTCGGTTCTTCTTCGATATAATTCTCCATGTATTTTCATTTCCTTAATCGCTAAGAAATGATTATTCTCCGGGTTTTGAAAATCAATAAGAATAGCATTCTTTTTATCAGTTTGTCCATTAGGCTTTTTTACTGTTACAGGAATACCGTCACGAATATATCTGTATTTTTCCTCATTGATTTGCATTAGTGAAGCTGTAGAAACATGGCTTTCAAATATCTTTAGTGCCTCGGTTATTTGCGCCTCATTTATCCATGGATTAAGTCTTTTCATAGCTTGTTTAAAGTAGCGACTAAGTAATATTTCTTTGTAGCTGGTTCTACCAAAGGTGCCATTGGTTCCTAAAACTTCTGTATTGTAAGCGTAATGAACTTCCCAATTAAGTTCATCTTGTAATAAGTTACCGGCACTTTCCTGTACAAGTATGTTTTCAGAATATTCATAACTCATTATTAGGACCCTCCTAATCTTCAATAGCATTTAGAATTTCAAGCTTTAGCTCTTCATCTCTGTCATATGTACCATTCATTATTGCGGTCATAATTTTATGCAATAACTCTTTATCAATCTTTCCAGCTGCCACATGATAACTAATATTCTCTGTGATAGCCATGAAATTTTTAGCAATCCCCATATATCCGTTAAACAACAGAAATTCTAATGACAAAGTAATTGCCAAACGTTTATTACCATCAGCAAAACAATGAAACTGACAAGTACTGAAAAACAAATGTGTTAGTTTATCAACAAAGTTTGGATAGTAATCATCATTTTGAATATGTTGCAGAACACTATCTAATTTCCCGATATCTAACACCTCATAAGTCCCGCCTCCACTGTATTGTATTGTTTTATTGTGTATAACTTTTGCCTGTTCAAGCGTTAAATAAATTACTCCATCAGTCATTTAATCACGCTCCTTAAGACGCTTTAGCACCTCTTTATTCTCTTGCATCAATCGCTCTAGCTCATCTCCGGCAACTCCTAAAAATTTCTTATATTCATCCTGGTCAAGTGGTTTAATATATTCTGACAGTTGATAGTGAAACGCATCTCTTAATGCCATATCACGACTAGCCATTTTCACCCTTCCACGTTGAATAAGCGGTTTCCAGAGTGCCATACTCTCAAATTTCTTGAATAACGCTTCTACTTCCTTAAAAGATAACTTATGACTAACTCTTCCATACTCTGATTTAATTTCATCTGCTAAACCACTCTCATAAGCTGCTATTATATCTAGAATTTCACTGTAAAAAGTATCTCTGACTTTATCATTTGCTTTTAAATCAAGGATTTTCTTATATTCTTTAGCTTTTTCCTTAAAAATACTCACATATATCATATCCGTGAAATGTGCATATTTAAATCTATTATCAACCACGCAATCCTTCAATGCATCTGTAAATTTCCTGCGATAATTTTCTTCTAGTAATGAAGAACCGAGATAATTCTGGTCCCTCTGATTGATATATTTTGTACCACCGCCTGTCTTTTTGTTAATAAGATCAATTACAATATCCAACATTAACTGACGCAAAGCACGTGCTTTTTCACTTTCAGATAAAAGCATTGCCATATTTAAGAAGGCTCTAAAATCAAAGACACCAAGCACACTTGTTTTGGTAGGGACATAAATGTCCTTACCATTTTCTTTTGCTGCAGTTCTGAATGATTTTAACTTACTACCTTTCAAAATAGAATATCCGTTTTGTTCCAATTCTTCAGAATTTTGTTCTAAATATCTGCTTATGGTGCGGATATCAACATCAAAGTAAGAGGCTGTCATATCACGAGTAACATAAACCTTTCCATCCCACACTATACCATCTATGCCGGATTTTTTTTGAATTTCAGAAACAGCTAATTCGTTATTCAGAATATTTTGTCTATCTAATCTAGAGTTAGTTAAATCTTTTGACATAAAATTATTCACTCCTTTGTTTTTAGTTCTTCCTTAATGAAAGAAACATTGGGCCTTTCGTTGATTTCCAATTGTTCTTAAACTCTGACTTTTGTGATACCTCGCAAATAAGTATCCAATTACTAAGTTTATGCTCCTACCAATAGTTTGTAGTCGGATTTTATTAATTCTCCAGAAACATCTTCAATATTAGATGTTTTTTACACCTTGATTTCTCCGTTAATTAGTTTTGGTAATAAACGATCACGTGCTTCTTGCAATAATTTGCAATTCTTTTTTAATAATTCGGCTTTTAACATAAAAGGCTCTACTACTTTTGAATATTGTGTTGCAATATCTATTGTAGGCATTAATAATTTTATATTTTTTAGTCCAGTATTGGTTAATGATACTTGAGTTGCTACTGTAGCATACCTGTTTTTCTCATCATTAAATTTTATAGATGCAATCGTTTCATATACAAAACCATAACATCCTTCTGTAGCTGTAAATCCAGCAAAGCCTGATGATATAACAGAATCATAAGCTAGATGTGAATTTTCACCAAAACAATTTAAAATCTTATAAGTATTGCTCATTCGTGCAAACCAAACAGAATTGATAATAGGTTGTACATTTGCTCGTGATGGTCTGTTCGTATATGTTATTGCTTCACCTTTTGAATCAAGGATCGTTCCATTGATATCTGCGGTAGCAAAATACTGTTTCTTACCTTCAAAAGGTGCCACTTTGCTCTTTACAAAAATAAATATGTTATTATCTAAAATAGATTTTACTGCCCATCCTTCTGGTATGCCATCAATAATTTTTGTGTTTTCATGACCCGGAAAACGCAAATCAACAAACCATTCTTTATAAAGTCGCTGTGCGGCTTCTTCAAGAAGTTTGATTTGCTTTTGGTTATTTTCAATTAGGTTGTCGTAGGTTGAAAGTATTTTAACAAGCTTTTTTTGATATAATATGTCATCAGGATAGGAAATACTTACTGTACCTAATTTACCTAAAGACATAAAACTTTGTGCAACACCACTTTTTATTGCTTGTATTTGGGACTCAAATAATGGACTTTTTAAAAAGTAAGCTAAATATTTAGGAAGCACTATATTGTCGTTGGATCTAAAAATTGCAACACTGCTTGATATTCCTATTTTTTCATCACGAACGACATATACTCCTCCAATACTACCAATAATACTATATAAAACATCATTCTCTTTAGGTTGCGTTAATGCATTTGATGCCTTTTTAAAATACTTATTGTAAGTTTCTTCAGAAATATAATCCATATTTGAATAGTCAATACCTGATTTTGTGATATTCTTTGCAGTCAAATATGGAATTCCAGAGCTAGTTCTTTTTAGTGATGCATGAGCTCCATCACCGATAAGTGATATTTCTGAAAGTTTATTACTTTTCCAATTCATAACCCAAGCTCCTTTAAGTTTTGTGAGATAGTATCCATCAAGTCATTTGATACGGCTTGCAAAGTTAAAAGTTCACGATGTATTTCTGCCATACGTTCTTCAAAGTTTACACCATCATCCTCAATAGGAGCTACACCAACATAAGCACCGGGAGTAAGGGACCAGCCTTTTTCTTCAATGCTGATACCGTCTTTATCAGCTCCTTTTGCTTCGTTTGTTGTGTATGCGACTTTACATAGTCCCAAAATATCTTGATATTTGCCTTCGCCAAATTTTTCATAAAGCCAATTAGCTTCTTTAGCAATGGTTAGATATTCTGTGATTTCAGTAATTTTTTCATCATATTTGGACTGAATCTTTTTCTTTTCTCGCCTTTCGGCAGAGTCGACTGCTTCCTTTGCTTCTTTACGAAGTGACTTTACTTTCGCTGATAATTCATTTATTTGTTCTTTAAAAGGTTTGTCACTACCAAGTACAGATTTATATTCATTAAGAAGTTCTGTGTATTTATCTGTTTCACCACGATATAGCCATACTATAGCATTCATATTCTTTAACTGCCATTCTGACCATTCGTTAAGAGTACGATCCACTACTGTATAATAGTTTCTTGCATCTATGAAAAGTACTTTGTCTTTAATAGCGTTTGATTTGCCTTTATCAAAGAACCATAAAGAACATGGTAAAGACTTTGTGTAGAAAAAGTTATTACCTACACTAATCATTACATCTACATGACCTGTTTTTACAAGACTTTCTCTAATATCTTTATCCTTGCCTTGGCTATCTGTTGCAGAAGATGCCATAACAAAACCTGCACGGCCTTTTTCATTAAGGTAAGAGTAAAAATATGAAATCCATAGATAATTGGCATTGCTTACTTCTTTACTTTTATTTACACTTGGCATTCCAAAAGGTAAACGTTTTGCACTCTGACAAGATTCTTCTTTAACCTTATCTACATTAAAAGGTGGGTTTGCCATAACATAGTCACAACAACCATCAAGATTGTGGGCATCTTTATAAAATGTATTTGCCTCATCACCTGATGCGATTGTACCGTTAAGTCCATGTACAGCCATATTCATAAGACATAGTTTTGCATTATATTCAACTTTTTCTTGTCCGTAAAAAGTCATTTTCTTATTGGCATCTAAGCCTTTATGATTTACAAAATCACCGGTTTGTACAAACATACCACCTGAACCACAAGCAGGATCAAGTAATGTTCCTGATTTTGGCTCTAGTATGTTAACAATCATTTTAACTAATGATTTTGGTGTAAAGAATACTCCATCATCAGAAGCAACATTCTTTGCAAATTTGTTTAGAAAATACTCATATATTCTACCAATCACATCCCCACCGATTTCATCAAGTGCGTTATTGTTAAAAATACGGATAAGTTCTGAAAGAAGTTCATCGGAAAAATCAGTATAACTTTTAGGTAACACACCGGAAAGTTGTTCACTTTGCATTTCAACAAGTTCCATAGCATTATTAACAACTTCTCCAAGTGAATTCATAGGTTCTCCTGCATTATTCTTAATACCTGAATCTGCAATGTTTTCAGGTAAATTTACAAGATAATCATACTGTGCCTCTCTTGGAAGATATAATGCGCTTTTAGAAGTGTAGTCACTTGCTTCTACAGGCATTTGTCTGCCGTTTCGCACAGGTCTTGTTTTTAATATTTCTGCTTCAACAAGTTTAAAACGACTGTAAGCATATCGTAGAAAAATTAGTCCAAGTACCGGCATACAATATTGATTTGATGTTAATTTTGAACCTGAACGCAATAAGTCTGCTGATTCCCATAGTTCACTTTCTAATTTTCTAATGTTTATCATTTGAACCTCCGTTCATGGTGTGTAAGTTTCTGTAAATATTTCTTTTAAAGTCGATATTAGTTATTATTTATGTACATTATATCACATAGTGTTGTGAAAATAAATAAAAATAACTACATTTTATGAGGATATTTGTTATATATAGTTTTCGTTGATAAGTCCTTGTAAAACCTTTTTTAAACTGCTTTTTGTTATTTTTAAGTCGTTACCACTTCTTAAGCGTACTACACGAGGATAACCGTCACTATTTTCAAGATTGGTTATAGTGCTACTGTTATTGCCTTTGCCTGTGGTACTGTGTGGCATAGGGCCAACTAATACAAGACGATATTTTGGATTGTATTGAAGCTTTTTATAATTATATGTTTTTATATCATCGTTTTCTGTAATAAATTCAAATCTTTCCTTATCTAACCCTAGTGCTTTTACTATTCCATGTAAGTCCTTTGGTTTTATGTTGGTGTACCCAATTACTATGATTTTACCATCTTTTTCTGTATCATAAAATGGAGATCGTTGACTGATTAGGTGGTCTAAGCCTCAGCTTTTAAGTAGTTCTTCTAGTTTACCTTCTCGATTCGCTCCCAAAACCATATTATTTATGGTATTTACCACTTCGTATAATTCATCACGATCAAGTACCCTAGGCATTATCTATTCCTCCTCATCAAAAACATGGCACATTTCAAGTCTTGTGTTTTCTAGTTGCCTTTTCAAAAGAATAGATTTATCAACTAAAGCAGCATATTTGCTTGCAATCTTGCTTTGCTCATCTATTGGAGGAAGTGGAACGATCATATTTTTTAGACTATCAATAGAGAAAGTAGGAAGAAGACCACCTGACACAATGCTTTTAAAAGTAGCTTTGCCTATATCACTTGCAAAGAATGCTTGAATATAATATGGATTAGCCTTTTTTTCATCAATTTCGATAATGAATAGGTTTCCGCTAGCAAGTAGTTTTTCGTTATTATTTATTTCGACAACTGCCGATTTAACTGGAGACCCGGTTTTAGATAGAATAATAGAGTTGTTCTTTACAATATATTTTTCCATCTTGTCCGGAATATTTGTTAGGTATTGGTTATCATTCAAAGATAATAAGCCATCATGAATATTAGAAAGTGTCAGATACTTGTATTCACTAGCCTTTTCGGACTTTAGTTTGTCAAATTCGCTTGCCTTTATTTGAAGACCTCTTGTTATGCTTTTGATAACAGAGCTAAATTTAACACCATTTTTAACTTCAGGTACAGTTTCAAGATAACGCTCAGGGTTAAGTATATAATCATTATCGGATAACTCAGAAACACTTTTAGTGACAGACTTTTCTCCGTCATTCCCTAGTAGTGAAATTATTTCTGTTACATTACTATCTGTAAGAATATTATATATGTGTTTTTTAGTACATATATCGCTGGCATTAATTAGTTTTACTTTATCGTTGTTATGACTAAAAACAATTAAAGTAGAAGGAATGTTAGTACCATTAAATAGTCTTGATGGAAGTGATATGATAGTTTCAATATAGCCATTCTCGATAAAGAATTGACGAATATGTTTGTCTGCTGTATTCCATGTAGAGGCATTGGTCATAATAGCAACAGCTTTGCCGCCAACTGCTAATTGCTCAACAATAGTTGCATTAAATACCCAATCGGAAGAGGCTCTCTTAATTGCATCTTTAGGTATACCTAGTGATTTTACAAGGTCTTCCTTATGATCGTTTAATACAATACTTTTGGCCATAAAAGGGTAGTTTGAAAAGATTTTGTTGGCTTTTTCAGGGGCTTTATATTCTAAAGCATCACATAGGATTAATGATACATCTTCATCAAGTAAACTTGCACGGATTTTTGCAATATCATTACAAATATAGTTAATTTCAATACCGGTATATTTGAAATTTTGGTGTTGAGTCAGTGCTTCTATGTAAAAATTACTTGTGCCGGAACAAAGATCCTCAACATTGTCTCCGTTTTCGATATCGAGAATAGAACATGCTAATTTTGATACACCGGAAGGAGTAGGCATAAAGAAAGAATATTTAGATACTTCATTATTAAATAGAATGTATGACAATAACTCATCAGCGGAACAAATGCCTCTTAAGCTTGTAACGATGTCCCAAACCTGACTAATATGGTTAAGAACAATTTCTTTGATTTCAGGTTCCTTCTGAAAACTATCATCAAAAGTTTTCACACTATCTATGCATACCTTATTATCAATTGAAGCTTGATACAATACATACGCAATGCTTATTCCTTTTATATTGATGTTATCAGTAGTTGCATTGTCCATAAGTTTGTCGGAAATTAAAAAGGAAAGTTTGTCTGTGTCGATTGTTTTTAGTTTGTTTAAATAAGTAGTAGTCAAAATAGTTACCTCCATCTAGGTTTTATAAAACCTTTATCTTACAAGGTTATTATAAACCTATATTTTTCTCTTGTCAAGATAGTTTAAAATATTTTTGTAAATTTATTTACAAACGCTTGATTTTTCTAAAAATGAGATGTATATTTATATTAGAAGAAAGTAATTTTTAAGAATGAAAAGTTGTGGGTGCAACCCCCTAAGTTTGCAACAGTTTTTACTACTGTTTAAAGAAGTAAAGAAGTAATAAGAATGGTATGATTGATCATACTTGGTGACTTCATCTATTTATAGATGTCGGAAGAATTTTTGATTATTAATTATTATATAAAATACTTTATGTATTTAACATCGTTAGTAGTAACCTTTTTGGTGGCAATTAACGAACGAACTTTTTGAAACCACCCTTAAATGGCATAGTATGTTATTGAATTATACAATCACCGATTATAGATTTGTAATTGTTGGTTGCATATACATAGTATTATGTTATCGAATTAAACAATCACTGATTATAAAGTTATAATTGTTGATTGCTTATACGGGTATAGCATTTGCACTATCATTATGTGTATTTTGCTTGTGTAGTCTACTTCTGTTGTAGATGAAGATAGAATATGTAGTTGAAACTAATATAATTCTTTATAAGAATTATAAATGAGAGCTAAGATTAAGAAGTTAGAGCTAATTTCAGTATTATTTTTTATTAGATTGAAATTAGAATGGGGTAGGGGAAACTATACCCTAAAAATTTATTTGGAGAAGAAAGCAAAGATATTTATAAGTGTAAATTATGTTTATGTTTTAGTAAATGTTTTTGTGATGATGTGGGGAAAGTCCTACATTTGGAAAGAGGGTCACTTATTTAAATGTATTTAGATAGGTGATTTTTGTTTTGTTTCGCTTTATTTTATGTGTTGACAGAAGATAAAGCATCATATAGAATGAAATTAAGTTATTATTTATTATTAAATACATTTCTAGTGTATAGAATTGTTAGAAATTTGACTTGTTTTTTTACAAGTTATTATTAGCTAGCAAACTTTTGGAAACCACCCTTGTTGGCATATAAATTTCAAATTTATATTGTTGATAAATTAAGAAATCACCAACTAATTTATTATGTTGTTGGTTGCTTATACGGGTTTAGCATTTACACAATCATTCTGTGTATTTTGCTATCGTGTCTATTCTTTTTTGAGTTTGATGACACATAATTGTGTAATAGAAATTCTTATAATTCCTTATAAGAATTATAAAAAGAGTTAGAGAGAATGAATTTAAACTAGTTTCAATCTTTCATTGAAGATTGTTATTAGTATGGGTTTGGGTGAACTGCACCTAAATGTAGATATAAAATTTAATTACCTAATGATTGAGAGTGCAACATTGGTTTGCGCTCTTTTTGTTTTACAAAAATTTTTTAATGAATAATATTTTTCCGTGTGGAAATCTTTTAAATATTTTCAATAGACAAACAAACATAAGCAATATATGCTTAACTGAATTTATATATAAAATATGGAATTGAATTCCTATAATGTATGCCCTAGATGGTAGGGTTCCGGCATTAAGTCGTTTTCGGTAAATACCATCAAAACTTCAAAATAATAAGGAGGATGATACTATGTTACATAGACTGGCTATTATGTTTGTTTGCACACGGATGTTTCATTATATTCAAATAAAAAATGCAGATTTCTGCGAAAAAATCACTATTGGAGGAAATAAAGAATTCTAATAGTTTTAGTGAGGCTGCTGAAATAGTACGCCATGAAATTAATTTTACATGGAAGGAATTTGATATTACTAGTGGCCTTTCTACTAGCACTATTAAAAAGATTCTCAACCATTATGAGTTGAATACTGGAAGAATAGTAGTGTTTAAGTTTGTAGTTTCACTATTTTGTAAAATAGAAATTAGCGAAGCTTTATTGAATAAGGCTGGTATTTGCTGGACTAATACTCCAGTTTCTAACACTTTTGAAGAAATATTAATATATATTTCAAATAATATTCCAGAGGATGAATGTTTCCTATTGGATGAAGAAAAAAGGTTTATGTTACTGGAAAAGGCTAATGATTTTATCATTGATAGCATTGATGATGAAATGTTAGTTGATAAGTGCATAATAAAATATACTAAGTAACATAGAAGGGTATTGCAGATAAAATGCAATACCCTTTTTCTATGTTTTAATTTGTCAATGCGCTGGAGCAAAGTGCAAAATAAAAAATTATATTTTATACTGAGGTTGTCGATCGATACAGTAGCATTAATTAATGCAAAACAATATAGAAAGAAGGTGACAAAATGAACATTGATATGGTAGTGATTGATGCTAACAAAACTATTGGCAAAAATCCTGTACTTGTAGATGTTACTCCCGCATATGTTTATGAAAATGGCAAGAGAACAGGTGAGGTTAGTGGCTTTAAGTATACTATTGCTTTACCTGAAAGAGCATTTGAGAAACTTGCAGTAAAGATTGATGGTGATTGTAAGCTAGATAAGCCTAGTGACCAAAACTATCCTGTTGTAACTTTTGATGGTCTTGAAATGCGTCCATATTGGACACCTGAAGGTTATAAAGTTATGGCAACTGCAAAGAGTATTCGTACTCAAGGTGGCAACTCCAAGGCTTGATATAAGTGCTAGATCGCTTCGGGTGGTGTGCCTTAAGCACACCAGACGGAGCCTCTACGATAGGGGTTAGTATTACCCCTATCGTAGCAATGTAGCAGTAGCAAAGGAGTTGTTTATATGGGAAGTGCAAATCCTCAGTCCAGAAAATGGCTATTAACTATAAATAATCCTGAAAAGTATGAACTGAATCATGAATCAGTTAAAGATATTCTTCATTTGTTTAACCCTGATTACTTTTGTTTAGTAGATGAAATAGGTAATTCAGGCACAAAACATATGCATATCTTTATTTATTCAAAGTCTCCAATTCGTTTTTCAACATTAAAAAATAGATTTCCTGTAGCACACATTGACAAAGCCAATGGTTCAGCTATGGAAAATCGTGATTATCTTCGCAAAGAAGGTAAGTGGAAAGGAACAAATAAAGAAAGTACCAACCTTATTGATACATTTGAGGAAGTTGGCAATATACCAAAGCCTGTTGATGAAAATTCACCGGATATGTCTGCATTAATTGAAGAAATTGAAAAAGGATTGGATACTTATGAAATTATCAAAGCCCATCCTAAATATGGTTTTAGGATAAAAGAAATTGATGCTATAAGGCAAACAGTGTTTTCTAATATTTATCGTGAAAAGAAAAGACAAGTTACTGTTTATTATGTGTTTGGTAAATCAGGAACAGGTAAAACAAGTGGAATATACAAAAAGCATAAAGCATCTAACATTTGTAGAATAACCTCCTATAGATATAACAAAGGTATAAATTTTGATAGTTATAAAGGTCAACAGATTCTTGTATTTGAAGAATTTGCATCTCAAATACCTATTGAAGAAATGTTGAATTACCTTGATATATATCCACTAATGTTACCGGCTAGATTTAATGATAAAGTAGCTTGTTATGATACTGTGTATATTACATCAAATATACCTCTAAATGAGCAATATAAAGATGTTCAGCATTATAAGCCTGAAACATGGAAAGCCTTTTTAAGAAGAATAAATTTCCTTATAGAATATACTGATTTTAATGTTTATACCACAACAGAGATTAATAAGGTTAAGGTGATTAATGATGATTGATAATAACAAAAAATCTAACCTTCATAACGAATGGAATATGCGTATTATTGTAACTTACTTTACTAATGGTATAAAAAGAATTTTTAGTAAAAACCTAGGTAGGGTAATAGCAATTATATATTTAGCGGTAGGTTTTCTAATTTGGCATTTTCGTTATGTAATTTGGAAACCTGACAGTACACTTATGAATGTGCATAAACTATTTATTTCATTTTTTGTGCTAACTACGATTTTACTGGTTACAGTATTTGTAATTTTAATAATAGGAATGCCTTTTGATGCTATTGGAATAAGTAAAAATTTTCATAGAATAGGGCTGGTTAATTCAGCCGGTGAAGCACCGTTACTTTTGTCAAAGGACAAAGGCAATGGAAAAGTTATGATTTATAAATTCAAAACATTAGGTATTCCGTTATCTGATTGGGAAGATAAACAAAGTAAAATAGAATCAGCACTAAATATACATATAGATGAAATTAGTGAAGGTAATAATTGCCGAATTATTATAGTTAAGTGTGTTGGTGGGGAAAATCAGTTACATAGTTACATTGAATGGTCTGAGGATATGATTAGTAATGAAAATTTTGAGATTGTTCTTGGTGAAGGTTATCTGGGAAAAGTTACTGTAAATATTGCAAAAATTCCTCATATGCTTATTGGTGGTTCAACAGGTTCGGGTAAAAGTGTATTACTAAAATTAGTTCTTATGCAATGTATAAAGAAAGGAGCAGAGGTGTATATTGCAGATTTTAAGGGTGGTGTAGACTTTCCACCTGTATGGCATGAAAAATGCACTTTGCTAACAGACAAGGAAACTCTTTTAAAAGTACTTGTCAGTATAACAAATGAACTAAAGGAAAGAAAACAAATATTGCGTAATGCAGGCGTTGCAAATATTGATGAGTATAACAGAAATACAAGGGATAATCTCAAGAGAATTGTATTTTCTTGTGATGAAATAGCTGAAATTCTTGATAAAACAGGTTTGGTTAAACAACAGAAAGATGAAATTCTAAAAATAGAATCTGAACTTTCTGTTATAGCAAGGCAGGGTAGAGCCTTTGGCATACACCTGATTCTTGCAACACAACGACCTGATGCTAATATTCTTAGTGGTCAGATAAGAAACAACATTGATACAAGAATTTGCGGTAGAGCAGATAATGTGCTTTCGCAAATCATATTGGATAGTACAGATGCATCTGAACAAATAACAAAATCATCACAAGGTAGATTTCTCACAAATAGTGGAAAATTGTTTCAAGCTTATTGGTTTGATGAAAATAATTTGTAATATGGAGATGAAAATTATGGGTGACGGTGAAAAGAAAAACATCCTTGATAATTATAGTGATGTTTTAACTCCTGTTGATTTAATGAGTATTTTGCATACCGGCAGAACACTTACCTATAAGATGCTTCGTTCAGGCTCAATAAAATCAGTAAGAGCCGGTAGAAGATATCTTATCCCTAAAAAATATCTTGAAGAATTTCTTGATATTAAAGAGAGAGTAAAGTAAAACTAATTCTTGTGTGTGGGTATAATCGGACAGATTAGGAGTTTTCAATAGGAAGGATTAGGAATTTTCAATCGGACAGATTAGGAACTTTTAATAGGGAAGATTTTGAAAAATCAATCATAAAGAAAATATTTTAATTACCCACACAAAAGAATAACAAAACCTTGAACAGACTGCTTGTGTAGATTATAATTAAAGTAATAGTGCATAGGCAGTCTGTTCCCATTTTGGAAGGAGAAAAATATGGGAGTATCAGGCAGTCTTCAAGTTAAGGATGGCAAGTTTTATGCAGTCCTTAGTCTGAAAACAAATGAACTTACAAAGAAGGGTGCTATTAAATACAAAACAAAATGGATTTCAACAGGGCTTGAAGTAAAAGGTAATAAAAAACGTGCAAAACAGTTTTTGCACGAAAAATGTATTGAGTATTCCGGTAGAAATGTTGATTACTGCGATATGTATTTTGCTGATTATATGAATATGTGGCTTGAAGAAACCAAAGCAGAAATCAGACCGAATACATATAGAGGGTACAAAGGTAATGTGAAAAATCATATTGTGCCTTACTTTAGTCCAAGAAGAGTGAAAATTCAAGAACTAACTGTAAATGACCTTGAAGAATTTTACAAATACCTTGTTTTTGAGAGAAGTAAGTCAGATGGTAGTGAGCCACTATCTCCAACAACTATTACTCATATTCACCGTTGTATAAGCAAAGCATTAAATGATGCTGCTCGAAAAGGTGTTATTACAGTTAATGTTGCATCATTGGCAAGAAAACCTCATTCTGTGAAGTTTAAAAGTCAATATCTAAACGAAAAGCAAGTAAATCAACTTTTGAAAATGGTTAAGGACACAACCATTGAAACACCGGTAGTCCTTTGTGCAGTATTTGGTTTGCGCAGAGGTGAAGTCCTTGGCTTGAAGTGGAAAGAGGTTGATATGGTAAACAGAACCATCACAATTAGCGAAACACTTCAACAACATGTTGGTGGCTCATATACATCACCACCTAAGACAGAAAGTAGTTACAGAACATTACCGATACCTGATAGAGTGTATCAATATTTAGTTTCTATAAAAAGACAACAGAATGTTGATAAAGAGGTTATGGGTAATGGTTATCAAGATGGTGACTATGTTTGTGCTTGGCCTGATGGTAGGGTTATTGAACCAAATTACCTTACAAGAAACTTTCACGATATGATAGTGAAAAGTGATTTACCGAATATCCGCTTACATGATCTTCGCCATAGTGTGGCAAGTAATTTGCTAAATATGGGTTTTACTGTGGTACAAGTTCAAGAGTGGCTAGGTCATAGCAGTGCAGCAACAACATTGAATTTTTATGCACATGTTGATAAAACAAGTAAGTTGAATATTTCACGCACTCTAAACACAAAGCTGGAAATAAAAATTTAAAATTTAGTTGTTGGTTTTTAAGGCGATATTTTTCTATAAAATAAAGTTTTTCGGATAATTTTTAGAAAAATAATATCGAAAAACAACCCTAAAAAAAGCTGATACTTAAGCCCTTTTAGTGCCATTTAAAATCATTTTCTCCGGCACGTTTTTTAGAAAATTTTTAGAATTTTCAAAAAAAGTTACCGAAGTGAGAAAATTTTGCAAAAAAGAAAAGTCTCAAAAACGGCTTATCTAAGCCATTTCTGAGACTTCAACGCTTGGCAGGGGCAGAAGGACTCGAACCCTCGGCACGCGGTTTTGGAGACCGCTGCTCTACCAACTGAGCTATACCCCTATATTCTCGAACAATGGTT
>Ga0326513_10000942_pt1 | contig 24080 bp, 11 predicted proteins | sample 2_2465_0518_D_FD_203654 | JGI IMG/M metagenome (GOLD analysis project Ga0326513, IMG submission 203654) | Bovine rumen microbial communities from UC Davis, California, United States - 2_2465_0518 | ecosystem: Host-associated > Mammals > Digestive system > Stomach > Rumen | place: USA... | reverse complement strand
AGCCAAGAGTATCTGCGTTGGCTACAAACTCCATTTCCAACACCTTTTTCTGGGCATTGAAAATTCCACGGATACCGGTTTCTTCAGTTTCCAGCATCTGGATAACTTGGGAATTGTCTACCTGATCCAGAGCTTTCAGAGAAATGTATTCATCCAGCAATTGAACATTCGGATCAATTGTCGGGACATTTCCTGCCTTGAGGCTCTTGGTATAAGCTTTCCGTTCAGTCTTTTCAATCAATCCTGATCCCATGTAATAAATGTCAAAGGCATTCATATGCACAGGAGTCATTGTTGCTTTCTTGTTGAATTTGCCTGTAGCAAGGTATTCAGCGAGATTATCTGCAGCATCAAACTTGTATCCAGGCAAAGATATAGCGCTCCTTAACTGAGCAATACGAGACTTTCTCGCTTGTGCATCCTTGATATATTTCTTTGCTTCGTCGAATTCCAGAACACCAGCCAGGTCTGTGCGAATAATGCTGTTGTACAGGGCAGTATCTTGTTCTTTGGTAATCGGAGTCTTGAACAACTCTTTCAATGCCTGGGGCATGACTTCAAGAGTTCTCTGCCGTAACTGGTCAATTTCAGTCTTGGCTTTGCCGAGCATATTATAGATATTGGCTGCAGCTTTGCGAGTATCAGACGGCAAGATATCCAGAATAATTCTGCGAAGCCATTCAGGCATCTTGACCCTGTTCATCAACTCAAGAATAGTGATATGCCCTGCTTTCCTGATTCCCTTGGTTCCAGGAGCAATTTTGTCCAGCACTTTGCCTGTGGTAGTAACAATCGCATTGTTGGCAATATCGAGAGCTTTCATAAATGCTCCGCGTTGCCGAACCTGCTCTTTGGCATTCATATGCTTGGATGCAAAATTCACAGTGGAATTCAGTTCAGCATTGGCATTGGTTCCCTTGGTTCCAGAAAGACTTCTCTGAAGATTATCAATGAGGATATTGCCGGAATCCATCAGGAAACGATCCAATGCAACTCCTCCAGTAGCCTTGGCATATTTGGTCTTGGGAACCTTTTTCAAAGCAATCTGCACTTCAGGAGAAGTAATTGCAATCGCACAGAACACAGGAACCTTGATATCCGCAGGAAGATCAGGATTAAACAATGCTTTGAGCTTGTCTTCTCCATTGGAATCAAACATGTCTGCTTTCAAATTGCTCTGGGCATTCAGATAGATACGAGATAATTGAGCATACAGGTTCGAAGAGAATGCTTTGCTGTTCTTGATGCATGCCGCAGCAAGGTTCAGAGCATCGGTATCTGTATTGGACAGACCGAATGAAGCAGATGCCAGTGTGGTTCCATTGGCAATTGCATCCATGTCCTCCGTGGGGATGCTTGAAACATCCACGCTAGGAAGTACCTTGGAAAGGAAAGATCCTACGAAATTCTGTGCTGCAGGAGAACTGATTTCCTGTGAATTTGTATTCATGGAGAATAACAGTCCATCCACATTCCAACCAAGATCTTTGCCTGTGCTGTCTGTAATATGCGCTTCATTGAATTCCGCAATATTAAAGAGAGCAGTTTCCAAAAGTTCAGCATTTGTAAAGGTATCATTGGCTGTATTTGGCAATCCCAGTTCAGCAATCCATTGTGCACGGGGACCCGATAACCCGAGCAGGCTACCAATGATGTCAAGAGCTTTCTTAATAGTATTTGTAACTTGGTCCAGGAAAGAAGTAAGCCTGTGAGCTTCAGCAGGATTGTTCTTGTGCATCTGGTTGATGGAAGCATAGATAGCTCCCTTGCCCTGTTTGCGCAGGAGCTTCCAGATGGCAGGAGTAGTCATTGCATAAGCCATGTATTCAGCCATTGCTTCATGCACCTTTCCTTGACTCAGGTAATCCTGCAGGACATCAACTTTTTTCTTGGCTTCCTGCAACTGCTTGTGCATTTTTAATGCTGCTTTCTCTGCATCAGTAAGATTCTTCTTGCCAGACAGAGAATTGGCAATGCCCTGGTATTTCAAGAGATCATCATTGAAAATATCAAGGAAACTACGCATGCTGATTTCAAGCTGCTGAACAGCTGCATTCAGTTTCTTGTCTCCAAGACCCTGCCTGTGCAGATACAATGCCCTGGTTGTAGCGGCATGGATCATTTCGTGGACAATCAGGATCTTGGTTCTGTCATCCATAAAACCAGCCCTTTCAGTCTTATGAGGCAAGGAAATATAGATGGCATGGTCTTTCACATCATAGAAAGCTTCCACAGCATCTGGCATAACAGGAGCATTCGGATGGCTCAAGTAATAATCCGACTTCATTTTGTTTTTGTCGTGATAGAACTTAATCTTGGCATTCGAAAGCAACGGAGTCACTTGAGATCCGTTTAATCCTGTGCCAGTTAACAGAATCTTGACTGTGTTGAACAGCCTGACATCCTGAAGCTGCCTGTTGGCTGCATTGGTTCTGAACCAATGAGCAACGGTATTCAGATTATCCTTGTTCAGGATAATTTCAGACTGTTGCTGGGCAGCTGTAGAAAGAGGTTCTTTCAGTCGGTTGTATTCTTCTTCATACAGCCTGTTTAATTCAGCAACCTGCTGTTCAGGAGTAATGAATTCCTTGGAAGAAATAGGCTTGTTCTTGTACTTGTCAGGAACATCATCTTCTGTGTAATTATGGGTAACCCCATTCTCATCTTCAATGGTGAGAATAGGACGATGCGCACCAGCAATATGTTCCGAAGACAATCCAAAGCGCTTGATAGCCCGAACATGAGCAATTCGCTGGATCTTGAGTTCTTTGAGCGCATCCAGTGTCTGAGACCAGAGATTGGTTCTAATATTGCCATCACTATCTTTTTCCGCAGGATTAATCGAATATGGAGACTGGTCATCTCCGAAAGTATCCAGCAGGAAGGTTTTGTCTGTGATCGGCTCGGTCAGTTCATCAACAGTCTTGCCCTGGATAGCGGCATGAAGAGTGCGCAGTGCTCGATTCAGTTCATAGAAATCATTTAATTCAGTGTCTTCTTCGCCATTGACAAAGTTGGAAGACTTTAACTCTTCCTTATCTTTAATAGCATTCTTAACTTTGTTGGTGACATAGTTAAGGAAGTCAGGATTCACCTGCTTCATGGCGTTATAGTTCTTCTCCCAAGCATCAGCAAGCCAGAATGCTGTGCCAAGCTGCGGAGTCAAAACTTTGTTATTGATAGTGGTTGCTGCAAACTCACTCAGCCTTTCGATATTGTTGGGCGGTGCAGTGGATCCGTCGTAAATCGGTAAGGAATCCAAATACATGATCCAGTTTGCAAAGGAACCGGTATCACCGAATGCAAACACGCTCCGAGGATCAAAGGAAACACCAGGCATTGCAATGTCCCGGTCACCCAGGTAAATCACATTGCTCTTGGATCCAGACTTGGAAACCAGGTTATGAACAGCTAATCCGCCATTCTTCACCTTTTCCGTGGTATTGAAGAAACTGATATGCATGGCATCATCCCCAGAACCAACTTTTGCCTGGGGGAACAATGCATCAGCTTCTTTCTTGGCTTGCTTGAGCTGTGCAGGCGTATATCCGAACTTGGGATAATCTGTTCCCTTGATGAAGACAGCCTTGGATTCCCTGGCTAATTGCGTGGCACGCCAGTGAATGTACATCTTCTTGAGAACAGCGAAAATAGTCGATGTTGCAATCTTAAAGTCAGTTGTCTGCCTGCTGTGCCGGGAAGACTTTGTATATCCTTGGTACAGAGGCTTGCCCACAGTGCTTGCAAGATTGTTCTTCAAGTTGTCTTCTTCTTCAGAAGTAAACTCAAATTCATCAAAATGAATAGATTTAAGGACGAAATCCTTAACTACTTTCTTATCCTTTAAGCGCTTCTTCTTTTTTGTCTTTTTATCTGTAATAAGCACAGCTTCTTTGTGTTTGATTACAGGTGCTGCAATATACCCATTCTTGTCATAGTTATTGTTTAAGGTTTCAAGGATACCTAAAACACGATCAATGTTGGCAGCTTTTTCTTCTTCATCGAAGAAGTTAACCTTTTCAGTCAATAACCTTAAAGTAGCAGTGTATGCAATATAGTCTTTGCGGACAAAGTTATAGAAATCCTTGTCTCCAGAACAATACCTTTCTAAAACATTTTCGTACTTATCAATCTTGTTTTTAACACAGTAATAAGCAATAGCATTCAAATCCTGATGTCCAAGGTATACAGTGATTCCAGGATTGTATTGGGTACCAGGAGTCACATATCCCCAAGGAGTCTGGTTCAAGCTGTTTTTCTTGCTGTATGCAATTGAAAACTTTGTTTTGGTAGGCTGTTTATTCTGAGCAATTTCTTTGTCAACTTCAGCATTCCGAGCTTTGATCAGGTTCTTGATATCCAGGAAAGCACGGTTATAGGTGCTGAATTTGCTCCCTAAATCGTCCTTGAACATAGATACGATACGACCTGCAATAGCCTGTTCAGTGCCATTGTATTTTTCTGCCTGGATCTGCTTCTTCAGCCAAGCACGAATGAAGCTGTAGTTGTTCGCTGTCGCACCATCATCTGACAATTCTTCAAAATCAGGATGTTTCTTATCTGGATCACTAACTTGATCCTGTAAGACCATCTGGTAAACAAGTCTCCAATATGCCAGTTCCTGGGCAGCAGTTTCAGAAGTCTTGGCTGCATTCTTCATTGATTTGAATGCATCAATAATGGATGCCAAACCATCCTTGCCACCATTTGTATAGGTGTCAACAGTCGTTTTGAAGGATCGTGGTGTATTCTTCTTGCGAGATTTATGAATCTTTGCACTGGGTCCAAAAGCTTTTACAGAACTATCCTGTCGAAGTTCAGCGGCAGTTCTCAAGGAACCAAGAGCAAAACCAACAGCATTCATGTACTTGATGGCATCAACATCAAAAGTGCCATTGGCTTCATACATCTGCTTCATTGCAGATCCGTTGCATTGACCATCAAGATCCAGGTATAAATTAGATGTCCAGTTAGACAGATCTTCACCAGTGAGAAGATTCCTTCCTCCACTCTTTAAGGTGTCTTCATAACGAATCCACTCTTGAAGAGCATGGTACAACATCGGAGTGATGTCACCAGGTTTAATACCGCAATCATCAGTTAAATAATTAAAGAACTTTTTCTCATCTTCCAAGGTGCGGTCTGTCTTGGCAAAATAAGCCCGAATGGTTTTATTAAAGGTACCTGTCTTGCCATCTTTAACGATGTCATCCCATTCATCTGCAGCATCTTGCAGCGTGGGATAATCCTGGATCTTCTCACCAAAGACGCACTGAAGGCATGCAGCCTTGAAATACAACAAGTTCTTGTTCTGTTCTTTTTTATTGACAATATTAGAAGTCAGATCGTAAGTGGCTTCTGTATTCAGAAGACTTTCACGATAATACTTGTTGCCTAACGGATTGACACCATGAAGCTGTTGCTCACGGTTCGTATTAGCAAAACTGGTATTGAAATGCGCAGCTGTCTTGGAAAGTTGGGCTTGGAGATCCGGACTCTTCAGAACATCATATACTGTGGTTTCCGCAGGAATAAATCCTTCGGAAGCAAGCAGATTAATTGATGCTTCAATATTTGAAAGAATGGTTTCCATTGCTTCGCGAATAGGAAGAATCTTGCCTTCCTTGCTCTCACGAAGCATCTTGTTATCCGTTGGATCCAGAATGATTCCATACTTGGCTGCAATCTTGGTTACATCCAGATTGCCATCTGCATCTCGTTTGAAGGTTCCATCAGGATTCTTTTCCAAAGAATTCAGATTCTGAAGGATGGAACTCCAGTTATATTTGTATTCTTTCTTAACTCGGTTTTGCAGAACCTTGTACTGAACTTTATCGAAAGGATCTTTGGTATGCACCTTGTACAAAGTCTGTCCGCCAGCTTCTGCCCAGGTAACCATATCCGCTTGCTTGAGCGGTTCTTTGGCTTTGCCTGTGCCAGAAGAAATAGTTGATCCAGTTTCAAAATAATGAGGACCAGAAGAAGGATGATGACGGCTATATGAATAATTTCCTCGGGAATCTTTGAATATTTCAAGGGCTGCCATTCCTAATCCGGGTTTAGTTGATAACCGGATTGGAGTATCTGCCCCATTAAAAGCTTTAATAGCAGCTTGTGCAAATACAGATTTAAGAGCTTTGTCAACCTCTGAATCTTCTTCTATTCTTCCAGTACCATGTGCTAAATACTTAAGAGTTTTTCTTACTGTAAGAGGTTCCCAAGCCTTAGTATCTCTATTATAAAAATTGATTAAACCATCTTTTTGGAAAGTAACATATTTAAAGTTAAGATCATGTAAGTATTGCTCAAAGAAATTTGAAAGAACATTCCCCCTAAAAGATGAACTAGTGGGAATAAAATACATTCGAGCCCAATTTCCAACGCCAGCGTCTTTACCCTGGACATCATGTTTATTGTCCCAGAATTTAACACGACGAGAATACCCATTTTCGGAATAAATATATTCAGATCCAGTTTCTGAATAGAATTTTCCTAAAATCTTTCCGCCTTCTGGATCTCGAATACTAGATAATTTCTGTCCGTTCCAAGTATCAGGATGAGTTCCAGGCAAAGTATAAATACCTTCAGGATACTTGGATCCACGAGAAGCTCCACCAACAACTGTTTCAGTAATACCCTGCTTGCGCATTTCTTGCGCTGTGATATCCCTATCAGATGTAGCGGCATTCTCAGGCTTGTTTTCTAAACCATTGAGATCAAACCAATCATTTGCAGGCTGAGAAGGATTATTCTGCTGAAGCTGGGCATTGTATTGTTTGCGGAATTCTTCAGTGAATGCAATTTCAAGATCTGGTTCATGATCTTTGCCATACATGACATCATAGATGTCCTGGATGTTTAATTTCTTAGCTGTGTCACCAAGAGTTTTTTGCTTCTTGTTGAACCAGACAATATCTACTTTAGCATTGTGTTCTTTGTCTGTAAGCTCTGCTTTTTGCTTGTTTTTCTTCTTGTCAGCTAAGATATCTTCTTCAAATTTGTGGTTGTTTTCAGCCTTATTGATTAATTCAACGTTTGTAATGTTGATATATCCTGCATCTGCCAATGCCCTTGCTGCGGCATAAGCAAGACTTGCAGTCACACCTTTGGTGAAATGCACAGGAATATCCTGAGAATACTTAAGTTCGGCATAACGTTCAATATTACTAATGATGCTATTGACAAAATTAACAATATCAGTGCCTTGACGCAGTGCTTCAAACTGCTCCATGTACTGTTTGTTCGTTTTGCCCTTGGAATAATATTTACCTAGGTCTACGAACCAGTTCTCTTGCACCCGGTCCTTGTCACTGATGGACTGCCTGTTGCTGGCACTGATCATTGCCTGCTTGGTAGCAATAGTGACAATTTCTTTGACGATGGGCGAAATATTCTTGGCATCATCACCTAAGGCAACAAGACCAATCTTGCTTTCTTTATAGACAGCATCCGTAGGCTCATTGATATCTTCTTGTGCCTTGGTAATAAGGCTGTCGAATGCTTTGCCAAATTTGTCTTCAAAGGAATCATCCAGCAAGTACTGGGAAATCTTCTGATAGATACTGTCAGGAGCATTCCTTAAGTATCGAGCCATTCCAGGCATTTTCTTTTCAATTTCTGTTGCAAATGCCTGCCTGTTATGAACCAGTTTTTCCATCTTGGCTCGAAGGGATTTATCTGAACCAAGAGAAGCCTTGAGATTATCAAATTGATGCAGGAACTCATACCTGGAAATATCCAAGCGTTTCTTTAAGATATCTGCATCAACTTTTTCCTTGTTGCTTTCTTCAAATTCAAATGCTTTCTTGAATGCAGCTTCTCGTTCTTCCTTGGAGAACTTGGAATAATCCGTGTAAACCAAGGATTCTTCTGCTTCAGTGAGCGGAGAAGTAAACTTGTTCTCTTTGAGCTTGAGACCCAAACCACCACCTTCAGGCTTGGGAGCAGCTTCCATATATGCAGTGAATTCTTTTGAATACTTGATTGGATCGAAGATGCTTACAAGTTTCGCTTCTTCACCAGTAAGCTGAACACCCTTCTTATAAAGAACATTTCCTTTGGATGCTCCAGCTTCCAGAGTCTTGATTACACCTTTCAAGGAAGAGAGGTTATTAATAAGATCCTGAGCAACTTTGGCTTGTTTGATCAATGCCTGGGTATATTCACGACCTTTGACTGTATGCTTGAATTTCGTGCTTGAAGTGATTGCAGCACCATTGTCCATAGCAATGCCCACGAATTGCTGGGCACGGCTAACATCACCTTCTTTCACTTCAGCTGCAACAGTGATTTTCTTGCCAGTCTTCTTGTCTTTGACTTTCTTGACTTTGGAGCTGACATATGCAGCATCCTGAGCCAAAGCTTTGTTCTTCAGATGGCTAGCAAGACGCACAGAACGGTTCCAGGCTTTGATAGCCGCATCCAAATCACCAACTGTGTATGCAGCCAGGAAGTCCTGGAAATGCTCGTAGAAAGATTTCCCTTTGATCCGGGGAGCTTCTTCATCTGGATCTTCTGCTTTGTTAACGAAGATATTCCGAGCAACCTGCTCAATACCTGTATCTTTCTTCTCTTCGGGAAGACTATCCATCGCATCCCGATAAGTATTCAGGTTTGTGAGCAGAATTGCTGCCAGATGCTTGTCTCGTGTAGAAACGTTGCTTCCGTTCGGAGCAGATGCAATCTGTTGCAACTGCTTGGACACATTGTCAAAGTTCTTCCCATTGATGCCGGAATTGGATGCGTTTGCCATTGCAAACAGCACAGTTCCCATAGTATCCCTAGGAGACATTCCAGAACCCTGGACTGTCTTCTTAGCATCAGGAATATCATCAAGACGAAGCTTGCCCTTTAACTTGTCATTGGCTTCAAGCAGTTTCTTGTAGATTTCCGAATTACTGCTTCCATTGGGAACATTGACAGTTGCGGAAATATTGTCAATGCTTGCAGTAATATCCAGGGAACCATTTGCATCATTGATCCCACGGGAAACTTTGATGGTATGTTCATCAATTTCCGTGGGAGCGAATTTCCGTTTCCCGATCTTTTCAACAAATTTGTCTGAAGAATCCAGACTGCCATTGATATTGGCAATGGTCTTGTTCAAGACACCTTCAACACCACCACGGGAAGCAAGATACTGATCTGCCGCTTTCTGGATTCGTTGACGAACCACAGGCTTCTGGAAAGCTTCAGAAACCCTCTTGAGCCTGTCTTTGTAAACCTTGACGCCTTCGGCAAATTCACCTTCTCCAGCAGCTTTGGCAATATTGTCAAGATGTTCGACGTCTTGGGGACTCAGAGAGAACTTCTGAGCCATCTTAAGAATAGTTTCAGCAGCAGCTCCCCGATCTTCTGTGGACATCTTTTCATCGTCCACAACATCCATCAGGGTGCTGATCTGCTTGTTCAACCGACGGAAAGTATGCTGGTTGCCTTCGCTGTCTGTAATGGTTTCTTCAGTAGCCTTGAGTTTATCCTGAATTGCAGGGCTTAATCCTGCAAAATCCTCATCTGTAACAACATGTCTTCCGATGATTTCAGAAGCTTTTTCTTTGTACTGTTTCTTCTGGATTTCAGACAAACCAGGAGCATTGTCAATAGCAGCCTTGATTCCTGCAGACCAATTCGAAACAGTCTTTTCAGAGAGATCATTCAAAGTAGTGGTACTAAGAGTTTTTTCTCCGGTTTCATCCGAACCAGTGTCTTCTGCACCTTCTTCTTCATTGGATCCAAATTTGCCTGTGATCTTGGAGAGCAATCCTCCAGTAGCGGCATTCACTGCTTTGCCAATACCTTTTGCAGCTGCCTTGGATCCAGGAACAAGACCAGCAGTGCCAATATGAATTCCACTGATGCCCATAGCACCCTGGGAACCTTGTGCTGCAGCTTGACCGACACCTTCTGAAAGCCTCTGGTTTTTATCCAAATAACGCTGGGTGGCTAAATTGCCAAAGAACTGACCAGAAGCTTCCTGCCCAGGTTCAGAAACTGCAAATTCAGCAAGAGAATCTCCGAGAATTGCCCTAAAAGGTCTGCCACCACTGGTAAACGGACGAGCAATGCCAGCAGAAAGAACAGCCAAAGGTGCAACAGTAGCAGCAGTCAATGCACCTGATTCACGAGCACCAGCAAAGGAAACATCTTCTCTTGCATGTTCCTTTGCTTCCATGTCTGACAATCCCTGATCTTTGTACACTTTGTACAACCGACGGAATTCAGGAGAATTCTTTTCAAGGGTATCAAAATCAGTCTGAAGTCCCTTAATCAATTGCTGGCTGTACTGTCCACCGCCTTCCATCATCATTTCAGCTGTGGACCAAGGAGCAGCCCTGCCAACAAGCTTGCTTGCCCAAGCAGGAGTTGCATTGGCTAATAACTGCCCTGCCTTGGTTGCACCTAACCTGGCTCCAAGGTTAGCAGCTCCAGCTGCAAGACTTAATCCTTTTGCAATGCCCAAAGAAGCCGCAGTGGAACCAAGACCTTGCCCAACTACCTGGGAAATGTGTCCTGTATCCCAACTGGCTCCCCAATCTGCCATAAATTCTTTACCCAAACGAGCAAGATTTGCTTCGGTAGGAGATTTTCCTTTGGCGATATCTTCTGCTTCTTCTCGATCCAGTCTGCGCTGAACAGCTTCCATTTGCCTGGCATACATGCGCTGTTCTGCCAGTTCTGCATCAGAAGCCATGTTCTGCATGGCATTGTCGATGCCTTCGGTAAGATATGCGAAAGCTTTGCTTACAGGACGAATAGGAGAAGTAACTCCTGCGAGGGTACCTGTAATGGCAGAAAGACCTCCGCCTACGAAATTCTTCGCAGCATCCCCAATAGATTCCAATTCAGTTTTTGCTTGGGCAGTATAGGCATCAGCAATTGTTTGATCTTGCGCAGCATATTGTTGCGCCATTGAATTAAATACATCGGTGCCGTATTTTTGAGTAAATGCAGCAGGAGTTAAGTTGTACCAATCGTTATTTAATTGCTGTTCTTGTGGAGTAAGGGGCTGTTCTTCATACTGTTGAGTTAAAGAATGCGCAGTATCAACTCCAGAAGTATCTACAGCGGGAGCAACCTGAGCAGGTTGCTGAGGAATAGGGGCAAAAGATGCAAAAGGATTATTAGTAGAAGTGCTCTGGGCAGGATTGGAATTAGCCATTAAAAAATCCCATTAGTCTAAAAATCTAATGGGATTTATTTTAACAAATCAGAGGAAATAAGCTACTTAACTTACACCATAAAGATCGTCAGGATTGATAGTCTTTTTGGGTTGTGCGGTGGTTTGCTTTTTCGCAGGTTCTGTTGCTTTGGTAATAGATGTTTTTGCTTTGGATGCACCGGAAGTATTCGTAGTAGCAGGTGCTGTAGGCGGAGGAGCATATCCTCCAAAATTTCTACCAAAAAGATTAGATACTATACGAGACGCATTATTTACTGGAGCATAATAAGAGGCATACCCATTATTAGTTCTATATAAAAAATCTGCATATCCTTGAGGATTGCCTGCAAATAATGTTCTGCCTTGCGCTTGTCGTGTGCCAAGATTACGTGTGGCTTCTGCAAAACTTTTTTGAGCGTCAATTAATACAGGCATTGCTTGCTGAAGTTGTTGCATTCCAGCAAAGTCTTGAGAAAGACTTTTACCATTTTTCTCTAAAAATTCTTCCAAACCTTTAGATTGGAATTGAAAATCTCTGCCTCCCCACTGAGTCCAAAAATAGGGAACATCTAAATTGTTTAATAATTCATTAACAACAAAATCTACAGGTACATTATGCTTTTTAGCAAGCGTATTTGCAGTTTGATATAAGGTATTAAAAGAATCAGCAGAGTTTATTGATTTTCCTGTTTCTTTATTATAGCGTTCAACCATTGTCGCTAATTTATCTCGCGCTTTATCTACATTAGGAAATTCAATTTGTCCTTTTTCATTAAATAATGTTGGGTACCTATCTTTATAATATTTTAATTGTGCATATGCGTTTTGTACCGCAGTATCTAAATTTTCTTGTGTAAGTGGTACAGTTTGTCCCCCAATAATCATAGAAGGCATTGCGACTTGAGGAATTTGCCCATTATTATCTGCAGTAGGAATAGCAGAAATAGGATATCCTCTTTCAGCGGCAGCACGAGCCAAAGTAGCTCGTGCAACTGGATTTCCTTCAGCTGCTTTCCAGAACTGAGAGAACATTGTCGCAGCTGCTTCCTTGCCACCTAACATCTCAGTGTAAGCAAGACTTGCACCAATATTCTTTGCCTCTCGTGCTTCTTCAAACATAGTCTGCCGTTGCAATGCAGAGGCCAAAGCAGACTGTGCATTCACTTCTGTTTGATAATTTTGGAGCAATTTGTCAGGACGAGCTTGCATGATACGGCGGAGTCTGTCTGCTCCCATGCCATTCATCATTTCTCTGTTGGCTGGATCCTGCAGTGCCATGAGATACTGGTCTCTATCCTGGATATCCCCCATTTGTTGCATCAAAGCAGCTTCCTTGGTATCACCTACAATATTTCCAAGGGCATTCATGCCCAGGTTGAATCCAAGTCCTGCAGTATTCAATGCTTTCGAAAGTTGGTTAGAAGCACTGACAACATTGTCCGAATTGAGAAGGTCGGAAGCCTTTCTAAAAACAGGATAAGGCATTATGCAACAACTCCCGGGGTAGACCCATCAAGATCTCTTACATAAGAATTCGCTGCTTTTGCAGCATATGCATTGCGATCTCCAGTTTCTTGCATGGCTTTGTTCTGCCACCAATTGGACAACTGAGTATTGGTGGTGCGCACATTATTAGTCATGTTGTTCATAATGACATTCTTGTTAAAGTTGAATGCATCCCGAGCAGACTTCATTCCCTGGAGTGCGTTATAAGCACTGAACATGCCTAAACCTAAGCCTCCAACTGTACCAATGCCTTTCATTAAATTTTCATTAGCTAAAGTTGCACCTAATCCAGAACCAAAGTTATTCAACTTAGACCAAAGACTATCCCACATACTTGAAGTCTGCGGACCTGCATAATCAGAAGCTCCATGAATATACCATTCCACCGGGTCAAAAGAAGTATTTGCAGTAACAGGTGCAGCCTCAGCGCTTAATTTAGGTGCAGGCGTAGAAGAATATCCTAAGAAATTATTGGAAAAATAATTGCCATTTTGCCAACTCTGAGGTAACCAGGAATTCAATCGTTGCTGAGATGCATAAGGATTCACAGCTGAATCCCAAATATCCAGCTGTTTCTGCCAATAATTTGCATTGTTAGGATATCCTGGAATTGACCAATTACCCCAAGGCACCTGATTATTCTGCTGGTTATTCGCCATGAAATTAAATGGGTAAAAATTATAAGGTCCGGTTGTTGGAGCCATATTGAATCCTTATGCCAAAGTCATATCTAAATTCATATCACAATACCTGTGAATCATTTCAAAGCTCAAATCACAAATATCGGATCCAACCAAAAGAGTTCTTAAAAGAAATGTTCCTCTTGGTTCCCACTGGAATCGTGAAGCATTCACGATTGCACCAGCATCTACAATAGAGTGATTGTTAAAAATGCTTAAAGCATCTTTGATAACAGCATACACATCTTCTGCTTGAGCCTGTAGTTTCACAGTATCATCCTGAAGATCACCAAGAGCAATTTTATAATATTCACTAAACCCTTGCGAAAAAGGTTTTGTTAATGTCTGCAAGTTCTTGCAGGTCATTAACTGTCCCCAGACACTGCTTGGTGTTCTTGTTGCTATAGCGGCTTGTTCCACAGCTTCTGCAGACACAGAACCAGAAGCCACAGCATTCGCTTGTTCTACGGATATTGTTCCTATTTGCTCTCCTTCTTCTGTTACCAAAGCAAAAGAACCAGAACTTGCAGATGTAACACTTGTCGTTGTAACAGCTGTGTTTTGTGCAGCTAAATTAAGTGCTTGCTGATACGATCCGTAGATAGAGTATCCAGCATACAAAACAGTAATAATAAAAATGACTACAGAAAGTATTTTTCCAAACTTTCCTCCAATTTGATTGGCAATTCCTTGCAATACTGTTAAGCCAAGTATCCACCACTGACCAGTGAAATATGCAATGATAACTTGGATAATAGTGGAAATGAATTGGAAAAATCCTGTCTGGTACCAACGAACTTTCTTGGATACATAACAATTGAAAATTATCTGGTTTATTTCTTGAGCCAAGGTATTGGCTTTAACCAAACCTAATTCTTTCCAAGAAGTAAGTTCAATAGGAACAATGAATGGAGATGGATCTGAATCATTGATTGCATCATATCCAAGCGTTTCTACAGAATGGTTCTTATAGATTTTGTTCAAATGATTTAAATTACAGTATTCATATACTTCATAAGATGAATCTGTAATCTGTTTGCAGAAAAGCACATTCTTTTCTGTGACAACCCAAACAGGAACCATGTTGCCTGCTTCAGAACCATCCTCTTCTTCTTGCCATTCTCCTTGGGTTTCTGTGGTTATATAGTATCTGCCAGGTTTTGCATCCTCGACACATTTGCCTGTCTTGAAATAATGCTTGGAATCATCCCATTCAACAATAAAGTTAAAGGACAAATTTGCTGTATTGTCAGAACTGATAAAGAAGGAATTTTCTCTGGAATCTGCAGGCTGATTCTCATATAGATTCTGGAAAAATTTAAAGAGATATTCCCTGCCTTCTTTAGTCTTTGTATTGAGATTGACTCCAAGCATGAAGTATGCGTAATCAATGTCTTCTATGGAATCATTCTCTCGAATCTTGTCCTCAAACCTTTTGTAATTATTTCCTCCTAGAGCTTTGACTAAAGCTCTTTTTGCCAAATGGTACAGAGAATCATCTTCGTAATCAGAAATAAATTTGTTATCAATTCTGAAAGGTATCGGAGGACTGTAGGTTCCTTCTAATTTAATTCTGGAACCAAAGAGAGCATCGTATTCAGGATGCCCGGAATTTTGCTGGTAATAAATAATTGTTGTTCCGGAGTTTGTTGTGTACTTTACATACAAAAAGAGTCCAGACAGGTCCATTGTTTCTTCTGCAAATGTGTATACAGGACCGTTTTCAAATGTAATTATCAGATTAACATGTGTTGAACCATATACATCAGTATAAGATTCTTCTTCTACTGTATAGTCTCTTAATGCGAGTTCAGGATGATTTTCCTGGATCCACCATTCTGCATAATGCCCTGGGTCAAATTCTCCAATGGAAGATTCAAAGGATTTGATTTCTTCTTGAACCAGAGGTTGGAAAGTTTCTACGGAAACTTTGTAATCTGCGTAAAAACTGCTGGAAACAATTCCGAATTTTTCTTTATATTCACTGGATCCATTGGTCCATTGAATAAATCTTCGGATGCGCATTGCGGCATCCTTGAACAGGGCATCTTTGAAATATTCCCCGATTGAAGGAACATTTGCCAAAGATGCCGCTGTTATAGTAGTGGCTACCCAATTGGTAGGTTTGTTATCCCCCAGGAGATTGTAGGCTACCGAGGAAACAAATACCTTTCTTTTACCACCGAAAAAACCCATTTAAATACCATTGACCTCTTTGATCTTGGTAAGGACTTCATTAACCTTAGCATTAACAAATTGATCCGGCGGAAGCAGGGTTTCATCAACGCCTTTCTGGGTAGCCCAAGCATCACTCCAAAGCTTCGCAGCCTTGAGTTCTGCATCCCTCTGGTACGAAGTAATCTGCTGGCTGTACAGGTCTTTCTGCTTGCCCTGGGTACCAACGATTACTGTGCCATCAGTACGAGTATCACAGGTTTGTCCCCTCTGGGTTTCAACCTGTTCAGTAACAAGTTCTTTGTTTTCCTTGACCAGTTCTGTTTGAGCCTTCTGGGTATCAGTTTGTGCTTCAGTATGATCCCTGCCAGATTCAGTAGCTGCGAGAGTAAGAACTCCATTGGCATACTGTGCCCTGCGAAGATGAGCTTCAGACTGGGCAATAGCCAGCTGAACCTTGGCATTCATAGCCGCAATGCTTGCAGTAATGCCCTGTACCTGAGCAGCCAAAGCCTGGAAATAAGCAAGATCTTTGCCTAACAAATACTGGACTGCATACTGCATGGAGAACTCGATGGCGGAAATATAAGCCTTGGTATACTCTGCTCCAGTAATCCTGCCTTCGCAGTATTCAAGCTTCAGATGAGCAGTGACTGCATCCATCAGAGCATCGAACATTCCTGAACCATGGACAATACGTTCAGTCAGGGAACCTTCTGTTAATTTATCAGGAACATTCTGAAGAGCATCTGTCAGAGAATCAGGAATCTTGAAAATATCAGAATCCCAATCAATATCAGGAATACTGAAATCCAATCCCCTGGTTACAGATTCCAGTAATTCAAGGGATCGGGTATCAATTTCAGGAAAATCAGCCATAATTTATCAACGATAGTTGTCAATCATTTCCTGGGTGATGGTTCCCCAACGAGGATCTCCAATATGATCCCGAGGATCAGCAGAACGAATCTGGTAACCAAAGATATCAGTCTTAGGCTTGCCAGTCTGCCAATCATAAACAGCGAGGTCATCATTACCGAACTGAGGTGCCTGAGCTGTAGTATGAATACCACGGTTAAATGCTAAATCCGCAGATTCAGGGGCATTCAATTCTTCAGAGGTAAGCTGTGCAGGAGTGATCAGAGGACCTGAGTAATCACGCATGGGACCAGCACGATCAGAAGCTCCGCGAATATACCATTCCAACGGATCCACGGCAGTAACAGGTGCTGCTTCAGCAGGAGTGCTTGCTGCAACACGTTTCCTTCCTCCAGCACGCCTACGAGTCACTGGAGCACCAACAGGAGAACGGGCAGAAATAGGATTCTTGCGTAATCCAGCAGGAACAGGAGGAAGTTCCCCAGGATACTCAGGCATTGCGGATTCCATGCCAGGAACAGCAGTATGAACTACCTGGGTGACTGCATTTCCTAAATCTCCGCTCTGATATCCTGCATCTTCATTAACAGCATCCTGTGCATACTGGGGTAATAAAGAGGGATTATTTAAAGCCCTATTACCCATGTAATAGCCATATCCAGCTAATGCCGCTGCACCACCTAAACCTCGTGCAAGCGGGGAAACAGCAAAATTCCCAATTCCACGAGCTGCTGCGGAAGCTCCGTTCCTGACAGCCTGTGCTGCTCCGCGAGCAGCATTCTTAGCACGACCCCAAGCAGAACGAGGAGCATTTGCTCCACCAGCATTACGCCCGAGAATTGTGTCTGCTTCTGCCTGAGAAAGCGTAGGACCTGCTCCAGATGCAGCTCGACCACCATTGCCCACTACATCAGCAGGACCCATGTTTCGTACTGTTCGCTGATAAGGCTGAGGACGTGCATACCCTACTTCCGTTCCAGGACGAAGTGCTACAGGAGTCGGACGAGCATTAGGAAGCAAGCGATTGTAAGCTTCAATCATTTCTGCCGCAGCTTCCGGATCTACCTGGGGAACCATAGCAAGAAAATTGGCCATATGTATATATTCCTTATTGGTCTAAATAATTAAGTGCGTAAATATTTGCCAAAGTTTGCGCTTCTTGTTCAGTTGGTGCTACAGGAGTGCTCTGCCACTGCGGAGGATACTCAGGATTCTGTATCACTTTTTGTACTGTTTGTTGCGTCGGTGAAAACGGAGTTCCTTGATAAATATCTACAGGGGTTAATAATCTGTCCAAGGCTGCAAGCTCTTGTGCTTTAGTAGAAGCAACTATTTCAGGAGAAGCCACTGCTATTGGAGCCATTGGAGGAAGGGTGTTAGTTGCTGTTTTCGGTAACTTGCTCTTTTTTAATCCAGCAGAAATGCCTGCATCAAAAACAGCATCACTATAAGGGTTTCCTGACAGTTCTACCATGGTCATTGCTTTTAACAATGATTTTAACTGAACAGGATCCCGAACATTTATTATCTGATCCGGCTGGAATCCAGTTTCTTTGGAGACTCTTTTAATATAAGCGGGAACATTATTCTGGTCTTTTGGCGGTGCCCAATGCGCTATATGTTGAGCCAAGGTTCTGTATCCTTGGGCATCATGAGAATTCAGTGTTATGACTGCTGCACGGATTCCATGTTCAGGAGTTGCAAAAGTTTCAAAACCAGGTCTTTTAGGGGTAAGTTTTCCTTCCCAAGGATTGTCCTTGCTAAACCGCAGATTTGTAGGATTATTGTTTAAATATCCTAATGTTTGGGTAGGTTCCAACGGACCATTTTGCTGTCTTTGCTTGGAATTTGCCATAAAAATAAAACCCTTACTAATAATTAGTAAGGGTATTTTAATTAATTAAAAATAATCAATCAATTCTATTGCCTGCCTGCTGTTCCTTGGCTAACTGTTTCAGTTCAGCAGGAGTCAGCGGAGGAAGAACTTCAATAGAGAATTCAGGAACAATGTCCTTCTGGGGAATCTCCCTTCCCTTTTCATCCTTGGTGGTGCTGAGAGCCTGATACTTACGCTCTTTCAGAACCTTGTAGATGCAATTGGGAACATGGTATCCATGCTGGTAGAACTTGGATTCAAACGGAACAAACTTCTTCACAGTGCCAATGAAGTTATTGACCACAGTAATGACTTCTCCCCGCCATCCACGTTTCATAGGATTCATCACCTGGAGACGGATGCGGATCAGCTTGGTTTCCTCGTCAATCATCTTCTTCCGAAGATCATTGAGAGACTGCTGGCTTTCCTTGACCACAGCAGCATCCTCAAGCTTTGCATTGATCTTCTCTCGAAGAGTTTCAACTTTAATGTTGTTGGAGTACTTGATGCCGAGAGAATCAGCCCTCTGCTTAAGCACATCAAGTTCACTCTCAGGTTCAAGATCATTCAGTTCTTCACTCATTATTATCTTTCCTCATATTCTTTGAAGGGAATAAAAATAAAGACCGACTTAAATCAGTCGGTCTTTATTCTAACAGATTAAATCTTAAAGATTAAATCTATCAGAGCGGAGCAACGGTACGGATCACCGCAATACGCTCAGGACGTTTGCAGAGGAAACCATAGTAGAACTTCAGGCTGGAGAAACCAGTCTCACCGTACGGATCACCCCAGGAAGCAGTCTCACGACCAGGCATCTTGGTGATGATCTGGAACTTACCCGAACGAGCAGAATCGAACTGGAAGCCAATCGTATTGAAAGATTCCGAACCAACGATCAGGATCGGGAACACATCATACTTGTCAACCGACTGCCCATTCTCAGTCACCTGAGTGGTGCGATAGCCAGGATTGGCGTTGGTGGCAGCAGCACCAGCACCACTCCAGTGAAGCATCTCAGGAACCTGGATGAAGCGGAAGTGACCAATCGAGCCAACCTCACCACGGAGAATGTTGGCAGCATCAGCATACTGCTGGACCGGGATGAAAGCACGGTTGCCGAAGCTGTCCTTCATGTCCTCAAGCAGCGGAACCACCTCGGAACCAACGTAAGCGATGCGAGCAGCAGCAAGAGTGCGGGTGTCATGCAGACGGGAACCAGCGATGATCTTAGTGTTCCTCGGGCAACGGTTGTCATCCAGAGCCTGGTCAACACGGCGGAGAACAGCATAGTTGATCACGTCAGCCGTAGCACCTTCGCCCGTAACCTGGTTAAGCTGGGTAGCAGCACCAGCGGAAGCAACAACACCAGCAGACTCCAGAAGGTCGATCTGGAGCATGTCTTCCTGCATCTCAACCATGCCGTTCATCAGTTCACGGCTCAGATGACCACGAAGCTCGGAATCAGAATCGAAATCCATCGATTCACGGCTCCACTCATAGAACACGCCGAACTTGCAGAACGTACCCTCGATCTCATAGCGGGAGAAACCAACACGGTTCACTCGACCGCCATTCTCACCGAGGACCGGGAGCTTGCTCTTGATGTAGCCGATGTCCTTGGAAGAACCATAGAGATTGCCGTTGGCAATCACAGCACCAGTAGCATCAATGCCCTGGTCGTTGATGTTTCGGTCATCCAGCAGAGGCATGTAATGATACAGCTTGATCTTCTTGCCATAGTGCTTCGGCATGCCGATGGTATCAGCAAGCGGAGTGAAATAGCTTTCCTTGCGGGCTTCCGTCAGGGAACGACGGAGCCAGTAGAAAGTATTCATCTGGTCAGAATTGGAAGCATAGTCGATACTGGACTTGCCGTCATTGGTCCCGTCATTATACCCGGGATCGTAATTTAAACCGGTAAAAGGCATCTAATATATTCCTTTAAACTGAGTAATTTTTAAAAGTAGCTTCGAACTCTTCATCACTTAAGGAGAAGGGATCGACAAACGTAGTTGTAGATTTCTTGGATCTACCCGAAGGTCCTGCGGCTCGAACACGGGCATTTGAATTTCCCTGGTTCTTCTTGAGAGTTCCCCTCGGGAGACTCTGGAGAACCTGCTGTTCACGCTGAACCTGCATTTTCTGCTGGAGAAGCATGTTTCCCACAGCCTGATAAGCATCCAAAAACGGTGCATTCGACGGAATGGCTCCAACTGCCTTCTGGTGTTCAATCTCATCAGTAATCAGCTTGAACACACCGTTCTGCCTCTGTTCATTGATGACAGAGAGAACATCAGGAGACTTCCATGCCGCATCTAAACTAGCTTGATCCCACGTTTGAGCCATCTTTAACGTTTCCAAGCCTTCAGGAGTAGACTTCAAGTCATCCACAACAGACTGGAAATTCATCTCAGCATCGCTCACGGAGTGATTGCCAGGAACATACTTTGGTGCTTCTTCACTCATATCCAGATCCAGAGGATCAATCTTCTTGTCCTTCAGGAACTGGCTTACTGCCTCAGGTTTGCCCTGAGCAAGATCAATGAGGAAGTTGATCTTGTCTTCTTCGAAGAGTCCTGCATTGTTCAGCATCTGCATTTTCTTGCGATAAGGCGCAAGAGCCTGCATCTTCTGGGTGTAGTTTGCACCCATTTGCATCAGGCGAACCGCTTCGTCAGGAGTCCTCACCTGAAGAGTTTTCCCATTTGCTTTAATGGGACTCATCATTGCGGTGTAGAACTTTTTGTAGTCTACGGGTTCCTGCGCAGGCTGGTTTTCAGGCTGCTCTTCTTCATTGGAGCCAGAAGAATCTTCTTCAACTGGCTCAGACTCCTGAACTTCACCAGAATCTTGCTCTTGGGGAGCAGGTTCTGTTTCTGGTTCAGGGTTATTCTGTTCACCCTGCTCATCCTCTTCAATTTCAGGAGGAGCAGAGTTCATAATCTCTTCATCGGACATTGCCATGACATCTTTTTCTTCAGCCATTTTTATTCTCCCTTAGCCCTGAGTTCTTCAAGATGCTGCTCAACGAGAGCCAGATCATCTTCTGCTGCTTCACCCCTTTGCATCTGGTAAACCAGATAATTCTTGAGAGCGGCAGGAGACTTGGCTAACTGGTTGCAAAGTTCCCTGGTTTCAGGATTCAGCTTGTCGCTTACAGCCAAACCAAGGTTCCTGGCCATTTCTTTCTGACAATACCCTTCAATAATCACTCTATTAAAGTCCGGGTTTGATTCAAGGTTCCTGATGCTCTTGGAGAATTCAATCATTTCCTTGAGTTCAGTCGCTTGTTCTTCAAGCTCTTCGACTTCAGTCATAAACATTTGTTCCTTAAAGTATAAATAAATGTTTTAATTATAATCAAATTTATTTATCCGTTAAGTCCAACTTGCTTTAATTTGTCGGTCATGACGTTATAACCGACCATTGCATCAATATTCGGTCTTTCTTCATCAGGCTTCTTCGACTTGCCAAGAGCCTTCATGATCTCAAGATCCTGGTTGCCTCGTGCCTGGGCTTCCATCTTCTCAAGATCTCTCAGATGCTTGGTTCCATCCACTTCCATCTGGGTATCAATGCCCAAAGCTTCGGCTTCCATCATCTCTCTCTGAGCCTTGGCATTGGTCAACTGAGCTTCGCTCTGGGTCTTGAGGATTTCATACGGCAGAGTATTTTCGGCAGTAACTCTCTTGGTTTCTGCATCAACAGCCTTGACCTGGGCTTCCATAGCCTTGACCTGGGAATCAGCGCCAAGCTTCTGGGCATTAGCCTGGTTCTCCTGGATCTCGCTCTTGAGCTTCTCATTCTGAAGCTGGAGATTCTCAATCTGCATCTGCTGCATCATCTGCTGCATCTGAACCTGCTGAGGATCAGGCTGCCAAGTCCTCAGTTTTTCAGCCAGAGCAGGCATTCTCTTGAGATCTGCAATCTCAGCAAGGATCATCATCGAAATAGACTGATCCATGTTGTTTCCGATTGTCTGCAACAGGAAAGCCAGATTCTCGGATTTGGCATTGTCTTCTTCGGCAGTGGCGATATCCACTTCAAGATCAAAGTTACCTTGGATATCTTCTTTCTTGATTTCAACGTACTGCCTGTTCGTCACACGGATCACTTCCTTGTCCGTGAGGAACACAGCGTTCATTGCAATGATCTTGTATCCGATCTCTTGCATTCCTTTTGCAAGCCGACGAAGTATAGCCATTTCGCGCTTAGAAGCAGCATCAAGCACTCCGCGGATAGCCGTAGCGACTTTCGTATTGTAAGCATCACCTGCCAAACCTCCTGAGAATGCCTTCACGCCTGTAAGAGCCTCAGCTTCCTGGTTCTGCATCTGAACCATTGCAATAGCACTCTGCGGAAGCTCAGGATACTTGTGTTCAATCAATCCACCATTAGGAGTGAGAGCGGGATTGTATTCATAATCTTCCCCATTCTCAAACCTCTTCCGATTGATCGGATCCAGCATTCCCTTTGCAAATCCCTGCTGTGCATTAGCACTCCGACCCAAGGAATCAATCATTCCTCGTGTCACTGCGCCAAGAATTCTCTGGTTATCCCCCAATAATTCTGCATCCGGTTCCCCGTAAACACTCCTTAACACAGGAATATAGGGAACCAGAACAAAAGGAATCTTCCTGTCCGGGAAAGGATTCTCTTCTAATCGAATTAAAGTATTCTTGACCCAGGTAGCAACAATAGGAGTCAGAGAACCAGAACCATCAATGTCGTAATATCCCCAGTATTCATAGGCAACAACTTTCCTTCTGGCTTTGTCCTTGAAATTGAATTCATCAGGAGTTGGGGATTCATGTTCAGGATCATCATTCCCGATCTCTTCCCAATTGATCTGATCCAGGTTCTTGTACCTTCCATCCTTTACAAGATCAGAGTAGCTGGTTTCAAAGCTTTCAATAACAAAGAGAGCTTTGTCGAAATCTCCGTTGCAGGAAGGATCAATGTAGACATTTGCAGGATTCAGGACTTCACAGTAAGGATGATTGGCGACAATCTCTTCATCCTCCACAGGCTGCATTCCGATGACCTGTCCGACAACAGGCATCTGGACTTCTCCAGACTGCATTGCCTGTACGCCATACTTGATCTCAGGAGGAACCTGCTCTTCATAACTCCTTGGATCAGACTGGGAGAGTTCTATTGCCTGCTGGAGAGTCTGCATTGTCTGTTCATCCTGAACAGGAACAGCCTGGAACACAGGTTCTTCACGGACAACAGACCTTGTTTCCCTGACCCAGGAAACCTTTACAATTCCTGTTCCTTCACCGACCACAGCCCTTACATAATTGTCAATGAAAGAGACTTTGTTCAGTTTCGTATTGAACTGCCAGTTTATGAGAAGGGAATTCTGCTTTGCAGCATCTTCGTCTTCAAAGGTCTTTGGAGTGACAGAGAATACTTTGTCTGTTCCAAGGAATGGTTCCGAGAGAGCGGAATATCGCCATTCAGCCTGTCTCCGAACCAGCTTGGGCTGAACAGAAGACCTTCCTTTCCTGGTTCTTGGTTTCTCCGGACCAGTGACATTCAACAGGTCAAGCCATCTGGAGATCTTCCCCATCTGGATATCATGGGAAGGCTTAGCAGACCTCAGGTCTTCCTGCAAGGCAGAAAGACTGGGTTCGTTAGCCCAGTCAGTCATTTTTTTAGTTTCAACAGCAGCATCCATAATACTTTAAATCAAATGTTTGATATTTAATTGTACCTGTAATTGTCACACTGGCTTAAAGGAATATTCTGAACCCTGTTGTTCATCCATCCAGCAGTGAACATGTTCAGCTTGTCCAGG
>Ga0326513_10000940_pt1 | contig 24094 bp, 35 predicted proteins | sample 2_2465_0518_D_FD_203654 | JGI IMG/M metagenome (GOLD analysis project Ga0326513, IMG submission 203654) | Bovine rumen microbial communities from UC Davis, California, United States - 2_2465_0518 | ecosystem: Host-associated > Mammals > Digestive system > Stomach > Rumen | place: USA... | reverse complement strand
AGCTGGACCTGAAGAAGATGAAGAAGGAGGAGATGTACGACCTTCTGAAGAAGATACTATCCGACGACACCCCGACGACGCTCATCCGGGAGGACAAGCCGATGGTAAGCGACCTGCATCCCACCATGAAACCCGTCCGCCTCTTCGGCCGGCTTATAACGAATAGCAGCCGCCCGGGCGAGACCGTGCTGGACCTCTTCGGCGGGAGCGGCACTACGATCATAGCCGCAGAGCAGCTCGGCCGGAGGTGCTGCATGATGGAATACGACCCGCACTACTGCGACGTCATCCTATCCCGATGGGAGAAAATGACAGGGCGGCAGGCGGTCCGAATAACGGGCTGACCGCCCAGGGAGGCAGGCCCATCCCTGCCGCATAAAACGATACATTATGGCAAACCCAGAGAACCTGGTCCGAAATGAGGACCGCACACCCGAGCAGCTCCGCGAGAACGGACGCAAGGGCGGCATCGCCTGCGGCAAGAACCGGCGCAGGCGCAAGATGCTCCGCGACCTCCTGCTCGAAGAACTCGCCAGCAAGGTCCCAGGCACCAAGATGAGCAAGGCCGAATACATCACCGCCCGCGTCATCAAGAAGCTCGCCGACGACCCCAACATGCACGACCTCCGCATCGTCTACGAACTCGTCGGTGAACTCGAGCAGCGCGTCACCGTCGGAGCCGCCGACACCGAGAAGCCCATCATCGTGTTCAAGGGCCGAGAAACGCCCGCAGACGGGCCCGAAGGAGAAAAGTGATGCCGAGGCCCGAGTACGTCTTCAGCGACAAATACGAGCCGCTTTTCGCGCTCCTGAACGACGACCGCGAGACCATCGAGCGGCTCGGCCTCCAGGGCGTGCGCGTCATCGTCGTCCAGGGCGGCCGAGGCTCGGGCAAGTCCCACGCCGTCGCCACCGGCATCTGCTGCTCCACCTACGCCGACGGCTACAACGTACTCTTCACCCGCTACACGATGGTCGCCGCCGAGGTCTCCATCGTCCCCGAGTTCGCCGAGAAAATCGACATCCTCGGACGCGGGGGCGACTTCGAGGTCAAGCGCGCCGACATCGTAAACAACGTCACCGGCGGGCAGGTCCTCTTCCGCGGCCTTATGCAGTCCAGCAAGAACCAGGTCGCCCGCCTCAAGTCCATCCACAACGTGAAGATCTGGGTCCTGGACGAAGCCCAGGAACTCACCAGCAAGAACCTCTACGACACCATCGACCTCAGCGTCCGCACCACCGGGGCGCGGAACCTCATAATCGTCGTATTCAACCCCACCGACGTGGACCACTGGCTCTATGCCGAGTTCTACGAGCGCCGGGGCGTGGATGAGGACTTCTGCGGCGTGAAGGGCGACGTGCTCTACATCCACACCGACTACCTCGACAACGTCGCCAACCTCTCCGAGAGCTTCCTTGCACGCGCCGAGCGCATGAAGGCCGAAGACCCGGAGCGCTTCGACAACATCTTCCTGGGCCACTTCCTGAAGCGCCGCCAGGGCCTCATCTTCCCCGGCTGGCAGGAGATCCCCGCGGACCAGTACCCGGACGGCCTGCCCCAGTGGTACGGCAACGACTGGGGCTACTCCGACGACCCCGACGCCCTCGTCCGCATGTGCTACGAGCCCGTCACGGGCACGCTCTACGTGCGCGAGGTCGCCTACGAGCGCGGGATGCTCCCGCGCGACGTGGCCCGCGCCGTCCTGGAGGACGCCCAGACGATCGGCTACGCCCCCGAGGACTGCCTCGTCTACTGCGACCCCGCACGGCCCGAGAGCCGCGACGAGCTGCGCGTCCTCTACGGCATCGACGCACGCAGCGCCGTCAACCGCGACAAGCCCGGGCGCATCGCCTACCTGCGCGGCTTCCGCGTCAAGTACGTCGGCGAGCATATCGGCAAGGAGGTGAAGACGTACGGCTACAAGCCCTCCCCCAGGGACGAGGACCGCTTCACCGACGAGCCCCGCGACGGGAACGACCACGCGATGGACGCCATCAACTACGCCGCCGTCACGCACCTGCGTCCCCAGGGCGTCGCGGGCGGTGGCGAAATTTAGCAACGGGCGCACACCGGCACCCCGCGCCCGCCTGCCTATATTCGCAGCATCAAAAAACACGCGACATGTTTGGACTGAAGACCATCAAGGAGGCCGACCTTCGCGGCATGAAGGCGGACCTCGACCGCATGCAGGCCGAGCTCAAGGGCTACTACGAGCAGGGCGACATGCTGAACGAGTACCTCCGCATAATCGAGCCGCAGCTCCGCGGGCTGGAAATGCCCAAAATCGGGCGGATCTCCCGCGCCGACATCAAGGAGGCCTACGAGACCATCGCGCCCGTAACGGGCATAATAAACTACATCGCCGACAACGTGGGCGAAGTCTCCCGCTACCTGGAGCTGCGCGACAAGAAGACCGGCGAATACGTGGAGAACCACTGGATCGAGGAAGTCCTCGACCGCCCGAACGACCGCTTCACCCGCCGCAAGTTCCTGACCGCCTGGGCCGTCAACCGCCTGCTCTTCGGCGACGCCTTCGTATATGCCCCGCTCCAGCCGGGTAAGGACCGCAACGTCCGCGAGATGTACGTCATCCCCGGCCAGCGCGTCCAGATTGAGCGCGGCGGCCTGCTCGCCCCGTTCAAGGGCATCAGCCTCGACGGCACCGGCAAGGGCAAGATAGACATCGAGGGCAAGGTGTTCGAGAGCTTCGACTACAACCTGGACGATACCAGCTTCTACGGCACCAGCAAGATAGCGGCCGCGGCCGTCTACCTCACCGTCATGGACCGCGCCATGAACCGCCAGGCCACCACCCTCAAGAACGGCGGCCCGGCGAACGTCGTGACCCCAGCGGCGTCCAGCGCCGCCCCGGCGCTCCCGCAGCAGATCGCCGATATGGAGCAGAAGCTCAACCTGAACAAGAACGCGAACAAGAACATCGCGCTCCGTACCGCCATCGAGGTGCACCAGCTGGGTGACAAGCCCGCCGACCTCTCCATCCTCACGAGCCACAAGGACGCCGTCAACGTCCTCTGCTTCGTCTACAAGCTGCCCGTCGACCTCTACCTCGGGCAGGCGAAGTACGAGAACGCGAAGGAGGCGAAGAAGACCATCTACGAGCAGAGCGCCATCCCGCTGTGCAACGAGTTCGCCGAGGACTTCCTGCACTACCTGAAGCTCGACGACAAATACACCCTCACCGTGGACACCGACCGCGTCGACGTCCTGAAGGCCAGCCGGGGCGAGACCCTCGACGACCTCGCCAAGATGCACGCCAGCCTGAACGAGCTGCGCGAGGCTAACGACTACGCACCCATCGACGAGCCATGGGCGGACCAGCCGATCCTCCCGCTCGGCATCCAGTTCGGAAACGAAGCCGCGGACTTCGACATCAACGAGTAATGAAGAAGCGCATCTCCCCCGCGCAGCGCCGCCACATGGACTACCTCAGGCGCAAGGGCCTCGCCGTCGGCAAGGTCTACATGACGCGGCTGGAGAAGGCGCGCACGAAGGAGGTCCGGCGGGTGCTGGGCATCTGCCGCGACTTCGCCGACGTCACCCAGTGGGGCGACGTTATCGACACCAACCTCAGCGAGGCGGGGTACATCTTCGACTGGTACCGCGGCCTCTACCTGGAGGCGGGCCTCCCTCAGGCGGCGAGCACCGTGCGCGACCTCACGCGCGGCAAGGCCGCGGGCCCTGGCGGCGTCTGGGAGCGCGTCCTGGCTGAGTTCGCAAGCACCCGCTGCGGCCAGAACATCGTCAGCGTGACCGGCACCCTGCGCGACACCCTGAAGGACATAATCCGCAAGATCATAATCGCCGACCCGAACACCTCCGTCGAGCGCATGACGCGGGCGGTCCAGGAGGACTTCGGCGAGCTCAACGCCTGGCAGTGCCGGCGCATCGCCCAGACGGAGACCATGATCGGGCTCGCGGAAGCCGCCGACGTGGCCGCCAGGGACACCGAGATCCCGTTCCTGAAGCAGTGGTGCATCAGCGGCGTGGGAAACACCCGCGAGACGCACGAAGCGATGGACGGCATCGCCGTCGAGGAGCAGGAATACTTCGTCCTCCCGGACTGCGAGCTGCTCTACCCGCACGACATCAGCACGGGCGCGCCCGCGTCCGAGATCGTGAACTGCGCCTGCTCCTGCATACGAATACCGAAGTAAAACGAGGCAGGGATCCTCTTTTTCATAGTGATTGATTATTCGGGCTGGGCCGCGTCGTGAGATGCGGCCCTTCTTGTGGCGAAAAACGGCACACCGCGCACACGTGCCCAGCGATACGCCCCCGGTATCTTTGCACCAGTCAAAAACCCGCGCAAATGGACAAGGAACTTTTATACAAGAGCATCGACGCCCGCATCGAGAGCAAGGAAGAACGCGAAGACGGCAGCCTTCACATCCGCTTTTATGCCCTCGCCTTCGGCAACGTCGACAGCTGGGGCGACATCATCGCCCCGACCGCGTGCGACGACTTCCTCCAGAGCGAGAACGCCGACCGCATGCAGCTCTGCTACCAGCATGAGATGCACGAGGTGATCGGCAAGATCACCAGTAAGACCGCCGACGCCGTCGGCCTTCTCTGCGAGGCGGACATCATCGACACCACCACCGGCAAGGACGTGCAGAAGCTCATCAAGGCCGGAGCCATCACCGAGTTCAGCATCGGCTACTACGCCGACCGCTTCCACTTCGAGCGCCGCGAGGGCTACGACGGGGACATCCGCGTCCTCGACGCGATAACCATCATCGAGGCGTCGCCCGTCACCCGCGCCGCGAACCCGCGCGCCGTCCTCCTGGACGCCAAGAGCGAAGAAGGCCTCCGGGCCCTCGAGACCCTGAGCGACCAGCAGCTCGACGAGATCCAGGCGGCCGTCGCAAACGAGCAGGCCCGCCGCCTCTTCCTCTACATGTAACATCACACACTCACACCTAACACACCACACAAATGGACGAAATCAAGATCAAGGCCGAGCAGCTGGCTAACGACATGGCTGCTGCAAAGGCAGAGGCCGCTTCTGCAAAGGCAGAGGCCGCCGCACTCAAGGCAGAAGTCGAGCAGAAGGGCGCAGACCTGGAAGCTGCCAAGACTTCGATCGACAACCTGGACGCCTCCGTGAAGGAGCAGGCCAAGACCATTGAGATGCTCCGCGTCGAGCTCTCCGAAAGGCCCACCACCTTCCGCAAGGAGTTCCGCAAGGCGTTCGACGCCGTCAAGGATGACATCGTGAAGCTCGTGAACGAGAAGAAGGACAAGTTCGAGATCACCCTCGAGCTCAAGTCCGTCAGCCCCGTCACCGCTTCCGGCATCACCGGCAGCGACTACGTCTCCGTGCAGGCCGACCCGACCGTACACGGCGCACCTCACTCCAACGTGTTCATCATGGCCTTCGGCATCCGCCCGCGCACCGCGCTGAAGCTCGGCTGGATCGAGGCAACCGCCACCAACAACGCCGACTACGTCAGCGAGCTCGCCCAGAACACCAACGAGAGCACCATCGCCTTCGCTGAGAAGACCCGCGCTTACGGTAAGATCGCCACCTTTATGGCCATCAGCACCGAGGTCGAGGACTGGCTCCAGCAGATCTATAACTACTGCGTGAACGAGGGCGTCCGCCTCATCGAGGACAAGCTCGACGCAGAGATCGCAGGCGGCGCAGGCTCTGACGCCACCTACCCGTACAAGATCTACGGCATCAAGGGCGCAGCCACCGCGTTCTCCGCTCTCGCAGCTGGCGCAGTGACCGCCGCTAACGTCGCAGACGTCATCCTCGACGCCGCCGACCAGGCCGCAAAGAACGGCTTCACCCCGAACGTCGCCTTCCTCACCTGGGCGGACTACCGCAAGCTCCGCAACCTCAAGGATTCAACCGGCAACTACCTCTTCGACCAGGTGAACGGCATCCTCGGAGGCCTCAGGGTCTACCCGACCGCTCACCTCTCCGCCGGCGAGGTCATCGTCGCCGACAGCACCTGCGTGGAGATCTACGCCGGTAACAGCTACGAGCTCGAGTTCGACCGCAACGCGGCATATGACGGCTACAACGTCTACTTCCGCAAGGCTGCGCAGGTGAAGATCCCCGCCGCAAAGGCGAAGGGCGTCATCTACGTCGCCAGCGTTACCACCGCAATCGCAGCTCTGACCCCTTCTTCATAGTATGGCGAAGTACAAGGTCATAATAGCGCACGACGGCCTGGCCGAGGGCACCATCAAGGAGCTCCCGGCGGGGCCCGTCGCCGCCTATATGGTTAAGCACGGCTTCTGGGCCGAGGTGAAGGAAGACAAGCCCGAACCGAAGGCCGAGGCGAAGCCCAGGAAGAAGACCACCGCGAAGAAATAGGACATGGTAAAGCTCACCACCGTATCGAGCGCGGAGCCGCAGCGCGAACACCTGGCGGCCTTCAAGGCGTACGCATCCGTCCCGGACGACCACCTGGACGCGCTGCTGGTCCAGCTTCTCCGCACCGCCTTCAAGATGGTGCAGGAAGCCGCCGACAAGCCGATCCTCGCCTCCTCCCTGGAGCTCGAGGTCAGCGAGCGCGACGACAACTCGCCGGTGGTGCTCTTCCAGGGCGAAGGGGCCAGCGTCGTCTCCGTCACCGACGGGACCGGCGCACCTCTGGGCTATGACCGCCGCGGGAGCCTCATCTTCCCGAACGCCGCCACCCCCGTGGTGCGCGTGCTCTACATGACGGTGCCGGACCTGGCCGAGGGCGCACGCCTTCTGCCGTTCGTGTACCAGTACGCGACCGCGCTCTACGACGGAGCGGACAGCAAGACCCTCGCTAACATCCTGGCGCAATGCTGAGAGAGCCCAAAGGAGCCCGGAGGCTGAACGACCTCGTCACGCTGACACTCGCCAGCGTGACGGAGGACGACTACGGCCACCCGTCCCTGGGCGAGCCCGCCGACGTGCTCACCGTGCGCGCCTACGTGCGCCAAATGAGCGCGACGAAGACGATGCTCACCTTCCAGCAGGCCGACGTCGTGGGGCTCGAGCTCGAGTTCCGCGCCGTGTCCGTGGAGTACAACGGCATCACCTGGCGCGGGCACCGTCTCCACTTCTCCCAGCCGGAGGACGTGGACGACCGCGGGCGCTTCGTGCGCCTCACGGCGTGGTACCAGGTGGATAACCCCAACCCCGTGAACTGACATGGCACGCGAGGCTGTCTGGGTGGAAGGGCAGGACAAGCTCTTCGTGAACATGGACGGGCTCACCGCCGACGTCGAGAAGGCCGCACGCCGCGGCCTCCAGCGTGCGGGCATGCGCATCATCGCGGACGCACAGCGCAACATGCGCACGGCGGGCCACAACGGCGCGACCCTGAACGCGACGGGCCAGCTCTCCAACTCGGGCAAGGTCCAGGACGGCGAGAACGGCACCATCGACGTGGGCTTCTTCTCCACGACCTCGGCCACCGGCTACGCCGCGCACGTGGAATACGGCACGAAGGCACACTGGCCGCCCCGCTGGGCGCTGCGCGCCTGGGTACGCAAGAAGCTGCGCGTCCCCGAGAACGAGGCCGACGCAGCGGCTGCCCGGGTCTCCTGGGGCATCTTCAAGCGCGGCACGCGCCCGCATCCCTTCTTCGCCCCCGCGGTGAAGAAGAACCAGAACGAAATCAGCAAGGCCGTCGCCGACGCCGTGAACGAGGTGACGGGCCGCAACAAGTAAACGACGATGTCAACCTTCACCAGCAGCATAGCGAGCGCTTTCAAGCTCATCCGCAACGCCCTGACCCGTCAGGGGGTGAAGATAGGCGGCACGGCTGCCTATCCCCGCGTCGAGATCCACAGCGTCGTCGAGGACGCCCCGCAGACGAAGGACAACTCCGTCCGCAGCGTGACGGCCACCGTGGAGTGCGTGAGCGCCGAGAAGGTCGCCGACGTCGTCACCCTCCTGGAGGGTAACACCGAGAAGCTCTTCGCGGACGCCGGCCTGGTCCTCACCGGCTGGGACGTCATCGGCATCGTGCCGGGGCAGGTCCGCCTCTTCGACGAGCAGCAGAGCCTCGACTCCGCCGCCGTCTTTTATCGCGTCCTTCAGGACGTGACCATCTGGCTGGAACTCAAGACAAACAACGCATAAATATGGCATACTTAGGAAATAATATCCGCGTAGCTATCCGCCTGCAAGACGAGGAGAGCGACCAGGCTATGCACTGGCTCGGCGGCGAGACCTCCAACAACTTCAACCTCACGGCCGAAGCCGTCGAAGTAAGCGACAAGCGCGACGTCTGGGCGAAGTATATCGCGGGCAAGATGGGCTCTACCTTCGAGGCCACGGTCTACGCCGACAAAGACAACCCGCCGCAGGTCGAGATCCTATCCCTACTCGCCGCAGGGACCCCGGTGGAGTTCCTCGTCGGGCAGTTCACAGACCCGGAGGGGGAGGGCTATCACGGGATCGGCATCATTACGGCCGTAAGCGACACGAACGACTTCGGGGCGGTCGCGTCCCGGACCGTCAGCGTCACCGTCACCGACGAAGTAGATCCCGACTATCTCGAGGCCGAAGTTATTGACGATTAACCAACTAAAAACACACGAAATATGGCAGTATTAGGCAACACCAAGAAGGCGTACATCAAGGTATCCAACTCGTACGTCTGGCTCGGAGGCGAGCAGAGCAACAGCGTCAACATCACCGCGGAGGCCGTCGAAGTCAGCGACAAGGACTCCGTCTGGGCCGCCTTCATCGCAGGCAAGCGCGGCGCGACCGTGGAGATCACCGTCTTCGCCAACACTTCCGACTCCGCCCAGAGCGCAGCTATCTCGGCGCTCATCGCGGGCACCGAGGTGAACTGGGCCGTCGGAACTATCAGCGGCTCCACCATCAGCGCGGGCGACAGCGGCAAGGCCATCGTCACCAGCGTCAGCGACACCAACGACTTCGGCGCAGTGGCATCGCGCACCATCAGCCTCACCGTCACCGGCGCAGTCACCCACGTATAGGCATGAAGCGGCTGCGCTACACTATCGAGATGGAGGGAGGCGTGAAGGTGGAAATGCTCTTCACGCCTCACCTTTATAGCTTCAAGGGCCTGCACGGCATCACCTTCGACGCCGGGCAGCGTACCGAGCGCGAGGTCTTCGAGGTCTACGCGGACATCATGTACTGCGCAGCGCTCAACGCCTGGGTCCTGGACAAGGACGGCGACCCCGACACCTTCCCGCACTCGCGCGGCGACTTCCACGCCTGGATGACGGCAGAGCCGAAGGCGTACGGAAAGGCCCTTTCCTTCGCCCTCGAGGCCCTCACTGGAAAGAGTGCCCGCGAGCTCCTTTCAGGCGCGCGTACGGGCGCGGAAACGGGCAAAGACGGGGAGAACGCCGACGAGCCGGACGAAGGCAGTAAAAAAAAAGCCCGTACGAGCTGGATTGGCCGTCTATTGAGGCGTTCCTCGTCGGGACGTGCGGCCTGAGCGAGCGCGAAGCGGCGCTCTGCTCCGTACACGAATACACGCTGCGCCTGGACGGCTACGAGCAGGAGACGCGGCGCAAATGGGAGAGGCTTCGCTGGCAGACCTGGCAGCTGCTCGCTCCCAACTTCAAGAAGGGCCGGGCACCTCAGACGCCGCAGGCCTTTTGTCGCTTCCCGTGGGAGCGGGTAAGCGAGGACGAAGCGGTCCGGCGCATGGAGGCCAGCAGGGTAACCGAGCAGGAGGCCGAAGCGCTGAACCGCCTCTTCGCATCAATGAACAAACCAAAAGAAGCAGATAACGATGGGAAAAATAGGTGATCTTTGGGTCCGGCTCGGCCTCAAGAAGGACGACTTCAAGGCGGGCATGGACGACGCAAAGAAGGACGTCTCCGGCTTCGGCTCCGCGATGGGCCGCATGGCGGGGCTGGCGAAGGCGGCATGGGCCGCCGTGGCCGCCGCCGTGGTGAAGTTCGCCACCGACGCCGTGAAGCTCACGCAGCGCTGGGGCGACCAGTGGAACGTCACGATGTCGGGCGTGCGCGGGGCGTACCAGTCCTTCGTGCGCGACCTCAGCAACGGCGCAGGCTGGGGCGAGCTGTTCCAGAACATGCGCGACGCCTACCGCAGCGCGAAGGAGATCGCCGCTGCCCTGGACGAAGTGTTCGAGCGCAAGACCTCCTTCAGCTACGAAGAAGCCGCGACGAACAAGCAGATCGCCGAGCTCAAGAACATAATGTCCGACACATCCAAGAGCGATGCGGAACGTGAGCAGGCAGCGAAGAAGATCATAGAACTCGAGACGCACCTGGGCGCGGTCAAGTCCAACATCGCGAAGCAGGAAGGCGACGCGATGCGCCAGCGGTTCATGCTCGCCTCCGGGCTGGACGATAAGCAGACGGACTTCATGGTGAAGAACTACAACCAGAACCGCGAAGTCATCAAGCAGGCCCGGGAATACAACGCCGAGCAGGCGAAGCTCCAGGGCCAGCTCCAGGCGGCGCTCAACACACAGGCGCAGGCTCGCGATCCCTTCAGCGGGCGCGCAGCCGGGCAGAGGGTCGCGGAGGTCCAGGCCCAGATCGCAGCGCTCGAGAAGCAGACCTCCGACAGCGTGAAGGCCGTCGCTGAAATGACGAAAGGCTACGACCGCGCGAATGACGAGCTCGTCCAGGGCATGGCCCAGGCGGAAGTCGCCGCGATAAACGCCGAAACGGAAGCAATCGACGCCTCCCGCAGGGCGCAGGCGACCCTCGGCAGGCTCGGGGCTAAGGAGAACGGCATGGGCGCAGGCACTGGCGCAGGCACCGGCGCGGAGGACGAGAGCCTCCAGCAGGCCCGCGCCATCCAGGCCCGCCTCGACCAGGCGGCGAAGTCCGAAGTCCAGATCATGCGCGAGAAGTACGAGGAGGAGAAGGCCCTGCTCGAGAAGCACGGCATGGACACCGAACGGCTCACGCAGGAATACCTCGCGGCCCTCATCGCCGACGCCGTGGAGCCCGGGCTGGATGACATCTCCGACGCCGTCGATAACTTCGAGCCCGTCGAGATCGATCCGCTCGAGATCGGCGACACGACCGGCGTCGAGGAGTGGATCGCCGAGCTCGAACGCCTCACCGAGATAGCCGAGGACCGCGCGAAGCGCTTCAAGGAGGCCGTCGTCTCCGGCTTTTCCGACGGCGTGCAGGAACTCACCGACCAGCTGTTCGGCCTCTCCGAGGTGAACGGCGGCGCGATCTTCGCCGCGCTGCTCGGACCGCTGGCGGATATGGCTATCAAGGAGGGCGAGCTGGTTATGATGCAAGGCATAGCCATCGAGGCAATAAAGAGCGCGCTGGATTCGCTCAACGGCCCGGCAGCCATCGCCGCGGGTGCGGCCCTCATCGCCGTGGGCGCAGCCGTCAAGAGCGGCCTCAGCTCGCTGGCAAACACCGGCGGCAGGACGGCAGGCAGCACCGCGACATCGGGCGCGTACGCTGGCGGCAGCAGCGCCGCCCAGGTGCAGGAAATATCGAGCGAGCTCACCGTCTACGTCAAGGGCGAGATCAGCGGCGACGCCATCGTCCTGAGCGGCGAGCGGACCATCAACGAGTGGAGCAGGTAAGCTATGGCAAACTACATCACGGGCACCTACGGCCTGAAATACTACAAGAGCATCACCAACGAGCGCGGCGTGGTCGTACGCCTGGAGATCCACCAGCGCGGCTTCGCCGGCACAAACTACGAGATCGCGGACCTTCAGGGCCTTGCCCTCCAGATCCAGGGAGCGCAGGACAGCATCACCGCCCCGATCATCAAGACGTCGCTGCGCTTCGGCCTGCTGGACAACCCGCACGCCCCGGGAGCCGTCAACGGCATCGTGGACGGCCGCAAGTGCGCCAACTGGCAGGAGTTCTACACCCCGGACGCAACGCTCTACCTCGTCAAGCTGCTGCGCGACGGGGTCCTTTTCTGGTCCGGCTACATCACCCCGGACAGCTACACCGAGAGCCTGGACGCCTTCGGAACGGTGAACATCACCGTCCGCGATAACCTGGGCCACCTCCAGGACTTCGAGTTCGACATGACGGGCGACGCGAACGGGCTCGTCCGCGTGGGCGACGTCATCGTGGCCGCGTGCCAGAAGATAGCCCTCCCGCTGGATCTGACCTACCCGTACAACGACTGTCCCGTCCTCGGGGCGGCTGACGGGTCCTGCACCGTCGAGGACCTCTACGTATGCGCCAGCGCCCTGGAGGGGAAGGACTGGTTCGAGGCCCTCGAGGCCGTGCTCGACAGCACCGGCTGGGCTATGCGCTTCGTCGGTTATAACGTCCTTTTTTGCGCGCCGCTGCGCCTGCTGGACACCTTCGGGAACCGCTACTCCGACGCCCCGGCCATCGAGGAGGCGGACTTCCTGGGCAGGCATTCGGGGACGCGCACGTACGACCCCGCCTGGCGCACGATCGTGGAGACGGCCGACTACGGCCAGGAGGAAGAGATTGCCGCGGACGTCCTCTCCGCGAAGACCGGCACGAAGACCCTCGGCTCGGCGAACTTCGTCTCCTACGGCGACGACGGCCTGAGCATGAACTACATCTCCGGCGCTGCGCCCATCGTGACGGCGTCGGCGGGCCAAGTGCTCGACGGCTGGGACGCCCTGCCCGTGGCGAAGATCCTCGACGACGCGAATTACCCGCTCCAGGCGGGCACGCAGAACACCGAGGGCACCGCCATGCACAACTACCTCTTCATCGCCGCGAACGTCGGCACGTACAACGGCTACGACTTCAACTGGAGCAACCAGAACCACTACTTCACGAAGAAGGTGCGCAGCACGGCCGTCACCGTCCGCGCCGACTTCGCAGCCCCGGCCGGGTTCCGTAACGCGAACGGGCAGGGAGGGCTCGGCGTCTATCCCGCCATGAAGCTCAGGGAGGCCGTCTACAACATCCGCTACACCAGCGCCGACGGCAATACGGTCCGCTACTGGGACGGCTCCAGCTGGGTCGCCAGCTCGACGGACATCCAGAAGACGATCGACCCGTTCTCCGAGAGTATGGACGGCATCGAGGAGACCCTCGAGGACTGCCCGGACTGCGGCCTCTACGGCACCCTCAGCCTTTGCATCCGCCGCCTGGTCTACGCCGCCCCGTCGAGCGCCGCGACGCTCCCGTACGGCGTATATGCGCGCCTCCAGGACGTGGTCTTCGAGAGCACCCTCCAGCGCCGCATGAAGGGCGGCAAGGTCACGACCGTCGTGAACCTCGCGCACAACGTCATGGGCGAGCGTGCGCCGCTTTTTAACGTCATGCCCCAGACGGTCGACTTCGTGCTGCCGCAAAACTACGAGAGCGCCTTCTACTACTACGACATGGACGGGCACCCCCAGCTCGCGCCGTGGCTGTGGCAGTGGAGCGACGACACGGCGGCGCTGCCCTTCCCGGTGAAGGTCCACCAGCAGCTGCTCATGTTCCACCTGACGACGGAGGAGATCCTCGAGGGGGCGGCGCGTCCGCGCGACTATACGCAGGGCGGCACGCCCACGACCCTGCACTACTCCGTAGTGAATTACAAGAACATCCAGCATATGGTCCTCTCGCTGACGCACGACATGCTGACGGACCGCTGGACGAGCGCGATCCTGCGCAGCTGGGAACCGTACGGCGAAGTCTGGGACGGCAGCGAGACGCGGGGCGACGACGGCACCATCGCGTAACGCCTGCGCGTGGCGAAAATAAGCGCATCGACGGGCTCCGCCGGTGCGCTATTTCTTTTGAACTTTGGGGGCAAGAAATAACGGCTTTATGAAGTATATACGCAAAGGGAACGACATCACCCTCACCTGGACGATCACCCGCAACGGCGCGGCCGAGGACTTCGCCGGCAAGGAGGTCGCCGTGGTCCTTCTGGACGCCGCCAGCCGGCCGTGCGTCTTCTCCTACACCATCGAGGACAACGTCATCACGGGCACCTACCTGGGCAAGGACCAGGAGGCGCTCGGCACCTATACCCTGCTGCTCACCGAGAACCAGGGGCTCGCAGGCATGACGACGCTCGACATGGTCGAGGCCTTCAGCCTGGTCCCGCACTCCTACATGGAGGACGGCGTGGACGACAGCAACATCACCACGGATCCCGTCGAGCTCTCGAGCGAGCTGACGGTACCGCGCAACGGCCTGAGCGCCTACGAGGTCGCAGTGGCCGAGGGCTACGAGGGCACCGTGGACGAGTGGCTGGCGAGCCTCGTCGGACCCCAGGGACCGCAGGGCCCCCAGGGCGCGACCGGCGCGACGGGTCCCCAGGGACCGAAAGGCGACACGGGAGCAACGGGAGCAACCGGCCCGAAGGGCGACAAAGGTGACACCGGCGCGACTGGAGCTACCGGCCCGACCGGCCCTCAAGGCCCGAAGGGCGAAACCGGCGCGACCGGCCCTACTGGGCCGAAAGGTGACACCGGCCCGACTGGACCGCAGGGCCCCCAGGGCCCGGCAGGCTCCGACGCGGACGTCACGGCTGCGAACATCACCGCAGCTCTCGGCTATACGCCGGTATCGCCGACGCAGCTGGACGGGAAGCAGGACACCCTCACCGCAGGCGAGGGCATCACGATAAACAACAATGTCATCTCTGCGACGGGCGGAGGCGGAGACCCTATCGACAACGAGGTCACGAAGGACTCCGCCAACGCAGTCAAGAGCAGTGGCATCTACGCCGCCCTCGGCAAGTACGGGGTCATCTCGCAGACGCAGAGATGGACGGGAAGCAACGCGGCTGGGTGGGACTATGAAATGTCTAATCTGGTTTATGGAGCTATTCCGCAAGCGAATATTGACCTATACGAAGCCGCCGGTGCTGTCTTTAATGAAACAACTGGGTACTTTGAGCTGAATGGGTTGACAGATATCTCTTATGTTGAAATGGGGCGTATTTATAGTTCTCCGCACATGACACAAAACGCACCGTCTTGGGAAAGACGATATAGTGGTGCTGGGTATGCAATACGAACAATTATCCCATTCAAAACAACCCTCGAAGCTAGCGCTGCTGGAACAGGTGGCATTGTGTCAATGTTTTTGGCCAATACAAGTCTGGAGAGGATAGTATTTGGCATAACTAGGAATGATTATGCTGACTCGATAACCGTACAAAGTGCGAATTATGCGTTTGCGAGTTGTAGTCACTTGAAGTCTATACATCGGATGACAATGTACACTACTGTAAGTACCCAATCATTTACGAATTGCTTCCAAAACTGCATTTCACTGGAAGATATTGAATTGAGGCGCGTTGGGAAAAGTGTGGGCTTCCCGGATTCGCCGAGACTTACGGCGGCATCGGTAGCCTATATGATTAACAACGAGATTTCAACTTCAGCCATTACGATAACACTTCACGCGACCGCTTATGCCCGTGCCATCGCTGATGCGGATGTACAGGCGGCTCTCGCAGCACATACCAACGTAACCCTCGCAAGCGCATAGAACTATGAACACAAGAACGGCAAACGAAGGGATGTGGCTCACGCAAGCCAACCCTGCAAAAGATAGCGAAAGGACTTTCGCAAAGGCAGTCGCAGGTTTCGCAGACCTGGACTCCCTCTTCACCGAGTGGAGCGATGAGCAGAAGGCACAATGGGAGCAGGAACACCCCATCGTACCGAGCGATGAAATATCCGACACCGAGGCACTTGACATAATCACGGGAAAATGACACGAGAAGAAGCACGAGCATACCGCCACAAGATTGAGCTGGCGGCCGAGAGCCAGGACGACGCGCAGGCCCTGGAGAGCATCGAGCTCTTCCCGAAGTGGGAGGCGGGCCTATCCGTCGCCGTGGGCGAAAGATACCAGCACCTCGGGAAGCTCTACCGGGTCGTCCAGGCGCACACCACGCAGGCCGACTGGGAGCCTCAGGACACCCCCGCCCTCTGGACCGAGGTGAGCCTCGACGAGTGGCCCGAGTGGAAGCAGCCTACGGGCGCGCAGGACGCCTATAACACCGGCGACAAGGTCACCTTCGAGGGCGCGCACTACGTGTCCCTCATAGACGGGAACATCTGGAGCCCGGCGGCCTACCCGGCCGGCTGGGAACGCCAGGACTAACAGCATACCACGATGGACTGGAACAGCATCATCATCGCGCTAATCAGCGCACTCACCGGCGGCGGCCTCACGGCCCTGCTCACGCTGCCGCAGGCGCGTAAGAAGGCGGAAGGCGAGGCCGACAGCGCAGCGCTCCAGCCGCTCAAGGAGGCGAACGAAATCATCCGCGAGCAGCTGAAGGAGGCGAACGAGCGCGAGCAGGACATGGAGGACCGCAAGCGGGCGATCACCGCCGAGAAGGACGCCCTATACGAGCGGCTCATAGCCATCCGCGAGGAAAGCGCCGTCGTAAAGCAGTACATCTGCGTGCACGGCGGCTGCCAGCTGCGGAAGCCCGGCAAGGGCCTCGGGCCGAAATACTTCGACGCCCACCGCGAGGACTTCGAGATGACGATCGACAACCTGCCCGTGAACGTCCTGCTCAGGGAGTACGGCGCACGTAAGCAGGCGATCGCCGAGAAGGCCGTCGCGGACGATACGGACACCGAAAACAACACCAACACCGAAAGCAATGAATAAAGACAACCTCAAAGGGCTCCTCGGCTTCGCCGTGGCCGCCGTCTACGTCCTCGGGGCCCTGGGCTCCATCGGCTACGCCTTCTACTCCCACGCCTGGGCTATCGGCGTCTGCGCCATAGCCGTCGCAGCTATGGCCCTGCCCTACGTCCTGAAGAAGCTCCGCGAAGGCGGCATCCTGGGCGAATGAAGCTCCGGCTGCGTCGCATAGCCCGCAAGGGCACGTACACGATCGGGCGGCTCTATGTGAGCGGTGCCCGCTTTTGCGACACCCTGGAGGACACCGACCGCGGCCTGACTGACACGATGACCGAGGCGCAGATCCGCCGCGTGAAGGTCTACGGCAGGACGGCGATCCCCGCCGGGACCTACCACGTCGACATGGGCACCGTCTCGCCGAAGTTCAGCTCGCGCAGCTGGGCGCGTCCCTACGCGGGCAAGATCCCGCGCCTGCTCTCGGTGAAGGGCTTCGACGGCGTGCTCATCCACCCGGGGAACACCGACGCCGACACCCTCGGCTGCATCCTCGTCGGAGAGAACAAGCAGGTCGGCAAGGTGCTCAACAGCCAGGCCACCTGGGCGCGCCTCATGGACCGGCACCTCGTACCCGCCGCGAAGCGGGGCGAGGACATCACGATCACGATAGAATGAATGCATTACTTCTACTATGGCAGCTTCCGCAGGTCCTGCTCGGCCTGCTGCTGCGCCTTTTCTATCCAGCGGCCTACACGCTGGAGAAGGACGGCGTGACCGTCATCTTTTCCGACCGCTTCCACGGCGGGCTGAGCCTCGGAACCACGGTGTTCGTGCACTCGCACGTGTACGTGTGGAACGAGTTCCCGCTCGACACCCTCACCGTCAGGCACGAGCTCGGGCACTGTAAGCAGTCGCAGATCCTCGGCTGGTTATACCTTCTGGTGATCGGCCTGCCGTCCGTTCTCCATGCGTGGCTATACCGGCGCGACCCGTCCGACCCGGACGGCTACTACCGCTTTTATACCGAGGCCTGGGCGGACCGCCTGGCAGGCATCAAGCGATGAAGAACTGGATCGTCCTCGCGGCCGTGCTGGTCCTCTGCGCGGCGTCCTTCCTGGGCGGGCTCACAATCGCACGGAAACGGCCCGTTCCGCCGCCTATAATCCAAATTGACACAATCTACCACCGCGACACTATAACCGCCTACACGCCCGTCTACGTGCGCGAGCGCGTGACGGACACGATGCTCGTCGCCGTGACCGATACGCTCAGGCTCCACGATACCACCTTCGTCCAGCTTCCCAGGACGGAGCGCGAGTACGCCGACAGCACCTACCGGGCCGTCGTCTCCGGCTACGATCCGAAGCTCGAGCGCATCGAGGTGTACCGCCAGACGCTGGAGGTGACGAAGACCGTCACGCTCCAGGACCCGCGCCGCTGGTCGCTCGGCATCCAGGCGGGCGTCGGCGTCGGCCTTCAGGGGCTCACGCCCTACCTCGGCGTCGGCGTGTCTTACGACCTTTTGCGTTTTTGAAATTTTCGCTATCTTTGCGTCGAGAACATGATGCCCGCTTTCTTTGGTTACAAGTGATCATCGTGTTTGGGGTGCGGTGCCGGGGTGGTTCCCGGCACCCTTTTTTGCAGATTTGCTCGGCATTTGCTCGGGATGAGACTATCGCAAAAAGCTAAGTATTTGAATATCAGGCAATAATGCGGCAAGTCTCGCAAATATACTATTTTTGTAAGAAAACAAAGCAACCCGCCGCTCCAGATGCGTGCGCGGGCCTTTTCCCTCCTTCTGACGGGAACCGGCCGGTGTTGAAAAATTGCGAAAATTCGTATATTCGGCCGTAGATTTGCTCGCCATTTGCTCGGCAGATCCCGCCGCCATGAAAACCGCCACCGTACACGCCGCCTGCAACCCGTCCGACCGCAAGGCCGACGGCTCCGTAGTCATCAAGCTCCGCATCTACTTCAAGGGCAAGAGCCGGCACCTGCCGACCACCCTGACCGCCGACCCGTCCGACCTCACGCGGGCGGGCAAGCTGCGCACGGGCACCCTCGCCAGCCGGGCCGACGAGCTCGTCGCCGACTGCCGTCGGAGCCTCGCCAAGCTGTCCCCGTTCACCCTCGACGCCTGGGACGTGGACGACGTGGTCCGCTGGCTCCGGCGCGACCTCGGGGCGGCGGACTTCCGGCTCGACTTCCTGACGTGGTGTGACGGCTTCGCCGCCAGCAAGCCGGAGACGGCGCGCGGGCGCTACCTGAACGCCATAGCGGCGCTGCGCCGCTACCTCGGAGCCCAGACGCTCGACGTGAACGCCGTGACCGCCCAGATGGTCGACGAGTTCGTGGCCTTCGTGCGCCGAGACGTGAGCGCGAACGCCGCGCGCGACTATTCCTTCGCCCTGAGGACGATGCACAACGCCGCGAAGGCCCGCTACAACGACGAGGACGCGGGCGTCATAGTCATCCCCCGCTCGCCCTTTACGAAGCTGAAGCCGGAGCGGGTAGTCCATCACGGCCAGCGCAACCTCGGGACGGATCTGGTGCAGCGGATCATAGACGCGCAGCCGGAGAGCCGGGCGGAGCGTTTCGCCATGGACGCCTTCGTGGTCTCCTTCGCCCTTATGGGGATGAACCTCGCCGACATGTACGCGGCCGCGCCCCCGCGTGACGGGGTGCTGGAGTACCGCAGGCAGAAGACGGCGGGCCGCCGCGCGGACGGTGCCCTGCACCGCGTTCTCGTGCCGGACTGCCTCGCGCCCTTCCTGGAGCGTCTGGAGCGCTATGCGCCCGAGGGCCGCTGGCTGGGCCTCGCACGCCGCTCGAAAGAAGCCGTCTCCTCAGCGGTGAACCTGGGGCTCCGCCGCTGGGCGGAGCGGGAGGGCGTCGAGCCGTTCACGTTCTACGCCGCCCGCCACTCCTTCGCCAGCATCGCGCGCAGCCTCGGCGTCGAGAAGGCGACCATCGACGAGTGCCTGGTCCACGCGGGCGACCTCCAGCTGGCGGACGTCTACATCGAGCGCGACTGGCGCATCCTCTGGGACGCCCAGGCGAAGGTGCTCGCGGCGTTCCGCTGGCCCGTCTTTGCATCTTCCGGGAACGGGGAAGACTGACTATATTTGTGTGACATATCCTAACTGAGAGAAAGATCCATAGACAGCAGACAAGAAGAGCCGCCCGTCGAGAGACGCACGGCTCTTTGTTTTTGCACCTTCCGAAAGCGGGACGGGATGGCTATATTAGCCGAGATTTTTCATGGTTTTGAACGGAATGGCGGACGGGCACGTCGGGAGACCTGCCCCCCGCGGAACTGGGATAAGTTAGTTTCTTTCATGTGGCAGAGGTGCGCCGTGAGGCGTGCCTCGCTTTTTTTAGCAGGGAGGCACGGGCGGGACGTTCTCGGGATGGGCGAGCGAAAGGAGCCAGAGGGCGTCGAAGAAGGAGAGCTGCCACTCGGGGCTGCCGACCTCGCCCTTCAGTGTGACGCCCTGGGGCGTCGGGGGATCTGCCACGTAGTCCATCGCTAAAGGTGTGCAGAATGTGTTGCACTCCTGGGGGCCTCGTCTTCTTTTTTCCCGCTCTCGATCGTCTTCTCCACGAGGCGGGACAGCTGGGCGATATTTTCCTGCTGGGCGGCGATGCTGTCCTGCTGGGCGCGGATCGTGTCGGTCATAGTGTTCAGCATGCGCACGAAGTCCGGGTGCACGCTTATGCCCTCAGAGGGTGCCGGGGTGCTCACGGCCTCGCCGGTGAGCGTGCCGTAGCCCGTAGTCAGGTAGAGATCGTCGAAACCGAAGACGCGGGCGAAATCCGCCGCGAGCTTCTTCCCCATGTAGCGCTGGCCCGCCAGGGCGTTCGTCACCGCCTGGGGCGATTTTTCCAGACGCACGGCGGCGTCATTGATGCTGATTTTCTTTTGACGCATCCAGGCGCGGATGGCGTTGGAGACGTCGTCAGGTGTATTTCTCATGGCTGAAAGTGAAAAAATGTAAAATTTTAACGAAAAAATTTGATAATACAGAAAAACGATGTATATTTGCTCCCCGAAAGGTTACGAAAACAAAAGTAAACAAAACCCATTTAAAAACAAATAAAACCCCAAACACCATGACTTACGAACAGATCGAAAACCTCCTCGCAGCCGCCAAGAAACACGCAGCGCAGGAAACCTATGCGAAGGGCATCGTCGCCACCTGGCGCAAAGCTGAGAACGAGCAGCGCTACCTCTCCGAGAACTTCGAGAGCATCGACTGCGACGAGTGGCTCGGCCGCCACGCAGAGAACGAAAAGACCTTCAAGGCCGTCCAGATGAAAGTCAAGCACTTTTTCGACATGGTCTACGGCAAGGGCAACATCTTCTGCGCCAATCTCAAGGGCCGCGACTGCGTCGAGCACTACTGGGCCTTCGAGGACTTCTGCCGCCCCATTTATCCCTACATCTTCAACTAATCACCTTAAACACCGCACCCAATATGGAAACAATCACAAGAACCGAACTGCTCGACCTCCTGACCGCCGCCGCGGTCAGGGCCGTCGAGATCGTCGGCGCGAAGCCGACCATCAGCTACACCAAAGCCTGCGCCCAGTACGGGAACTGGTTCAAGATGAAGGCCGACGCCGGCCTCATCACCCCCGCACACGTCGGCGCTGGCAAGTCCGGCAAGAAGTCCTACTTCGTCAGCGACATCACCGCCGAGCTCTTCCGTGACAAGCAGGCCGCACGCATCCAGGCCGAACTCAACAAGTAACACACCGCACCCCAAACACCATGAAAAAGACCACCAACCTCAAGCGCGCAGCGGGCGGAGCACTCGTCCTGCTCGCCGTCCTCCTTTGCGGCTCCGAGAGCCACAACGTACTCACCGCGGGCATCCTGCTCGGCTCCCTCTGGGCAGGCTCCCGCCTCGTATCATCAACCCTTAAATAACCCCAAACACATGGAAAAGACACTATCCCCGTTCGAGGTGCTCAACGCCATCAACTGCAACGAGCACACCGAGAAGAAGAACGGCCTGACGTACCTGAGCTGGGCCTGGGCCTGGCAGATCGTCAAGAAGAACTACCCGACCGCCAGCTACACCGTCTACGAGAACGCCGACGGCTGGAACTACTTCACCGACGGCGTCACCTGCTGGGTGAAGACCGGCGTGACCATCGAGGGCCTCGAGCATGTCGAGTACCTCCCCGTCATGGACTACAACAACCGCAGCATCCCCGCCGGGAAGGTCACGAGCTTCGACGTGAACAAGGCGATCCAGCGCAGCCTCACGAAGGCCGCCGCCCGTCACGGCCTCGGACTCTACATCTACGCGGGCGAGGACCTGCCCGAAGACGCCGCGCAGGCGCAGCAGGCGGCCCAGAACGCGCCCAAACGCACCAAGCGGACCACGGCACCGTCCGCACCCGCGAGCGCGCCCCAGGAGCCCGCAAACGCGACGCCGCCCCGCTCCCTGAGCCAGGCCCAGTTCCAGAGGCTCGCAACCGCCGAGGCGAACGGCCAGCGCACCAAGACCGGCGAGCAGCCCCGCCAGTGGTGGATCGATAACTACAACCCCAGCGAAGACGAGATCCGGGCGTTCGACCAGTCCGTCGACATGCTGCGCAGCTTCCAATAGTTCAACCCCCAAACACACACGACCATGTACATCAACCCCGAAGAATTTGCCGAGCTCTGGTACGTCGGCATCCCGCTCCTCCGCTCCAGCTACACCAAGATGGAGGATGCCCTTCTCCACTACGCTGAGGCCCACTTCGTGAACCGCCTCGTCCTCACCGACGAGCTCTACGAGTGCCAGGTCATGCTCATCCAGGAGCGCGACCGCCTGAAGGCCGAGAACGGCCGCCTCACGCCCGTCGACATCACCTACGAGGTGAACCGTCAACTCCAGATTGCCTGGTTCCATATCGGCCAGGTATGCGTCACCCTTTTCCAAGTCCGCAAAGGCGGCATCAGAGACTAACAACCCCCAAACACCCGAACACCATGAAACGAGTAAATTTTGAAAACTACCTCGCCGCCGCGCGTCACTTGCAGAACGCGGCGCACATGAGCACCCCCGTCGAAGTGTCGAAGCTCTGCATCCGTTACCACTTAGGACACGACGGTATCACCAAAGACTTCCTCCGAGGCCTCGACCTGAACCGCCCTTCCGAAGACGTCGCCCGCGACCTCATCCAGGCAGGCGTGGACTATCGCGCCCGGAAGGCGTCGCAGGCGAAGACCGCGCCCGAGCTCTTTCCCCGCCGGATCACCGAGGCGGTGAAGGCCAACCCCGCCCAGACTGCCGACCCCAGCCGCAAGCTGTACGACTACATCTTCAGCAAGGCGGAAGAAATCGCCGCGGACATCCTCGTCGAGAAAATAAGGCAGGCGCGGGCGGCGAACCGCCAGATCAAGCTCTCGGACATGCTGGCAGCTTCGCGCGACGAAGCCGCCAACGTGCTCGCCGCAAAAATCGTCATCAAGTAACACCCCAAACACCCGATAATTATGCAATCACTCTACAACCTCACCGAGAACCTCCTGGCGATCTACGACGCCCTGGAGGAAAACGGCGGAGAGCTCACCGACGAGCTCGCCGCAGCCCTGGACGAGACCGACCAGGCCATCGCCCTGAAGGCCGACCACTACGCCTCATTTATCCGCATGATACGCGACCGCGCAGCGGCCGCCGACGCGGAGATCAAGCGCCTGCAAGGCATCAAGCGCGTCGCGCAGAACGCCGAGAAGGCCATCCGCGGACACATCGCCGACTACATGGCCGCGACGGGCCGCGACCGCCTCGAGGGCGAGCGCTGCAAGATCTCCCTCAGCCGCCGCAAGGGGCTCGACGTCGACGAGGACGCCGCCCTGGCTCCCTACCTGGAAGACATCGGCGAATTTGCCGCGACCCTTCCCGACTACGTGAAGGTCACGGCGTCAATCAGCAAGACGGCCATCAAGGAGGCCGACTTCCCCGAGGGCGTCCTGCCCGCAGGCGTCACCGCCGTGGAGACGCAGAGCATAACCATCCGCTGACGGTGTAAAAACAAACGCCGATTATTTGAATTTACATAAATTCTGTTTAGATTTGCAGAGGCCCGCCAGCCTTCGATGACAACACCCTTATACGCGCAATAGACCGAAGGGGGCAGAGTGGCGGCTCTCCCCCGGAGGTCTTTTTGAAAGATGAAAGAACGCACGCAATACATCACGATCCTCGACTGGATGCTCGAGCTCACGAAGGACGACGGCAAGCCGCTGACCGCCTCCGAGCTCATCGCCTACGCCCGGATCTACGGCTTCTCCCAGGGCGGGAACGGCTACTATTACGGCAGCGCTTCCGAGCTGGCGAAGTGGCTCGGCCTCGGACTGCGCCAGACGATGAACATACTCAAGACCCTCACCGAGGCGGGGCTCCTGAAGAAGCACGACATCTACAAAGACGGCCAGCACTTCTGCGAGTACCGGGCAATAGCCCACCCGTGTAAAAATTGCATACCCCCTATGTAATATTTACATACCCCCCTATGCAAAAATTACACATAATAACGTAAAACGTAAATAAGAAAATAGATAACAAAAGTTATAGCACCCCCACC
>Ga0326513_10000939_pt1 | contig 24098 bp, 14 predicted proteins | sample 2_2465_0518_D_FD_203654 | JGI IMG/M metagenome (GOLD analysis project Ga0326513, IMG submission 203654) | Bovine rumen microbial communities from UC Davis, California, United States - 2_2465_0518 | ecosystem: Host-associated > Mammals > Digestive system > Stomach > Rumen | place: USA... | reverse complement strand
CTGTCGGGCCGATTGAAAACGGATGGTTCGCCGTTCTGATTCAGTTCGAGCGGGAAGAACCTCTTAATTTGTGCATAAGCGAAGACTTGTATGTAGACGAAATCGAGAATTGAAACTATGTATCACTTGTATAAAAAAGACCCCTGGGGGAATGATATTCCATTCATGGTGGCAACGGAGCCGTTTGCCAATCAGTTGCTCGGCGATATGAGACATGTCATCACGCGGATTGTTGATGTTCCGCGAAACGCACAGGCACTAATCAAGATGTAAACTACCGCGCAGCTAAAGACTGCGCAGCTTGTAAGTGAGAATTATGCAAATGTACAATAGTCCCTACATTCGGTCGGCTTACATGCGGCCTGCCCGACAAGAACCTGATGCCGCCATCAACAGGCAGCGGGTTCGAGACGGGGCGGTTGCTCTTTCGAGCGATGTTGACAGCCGCATTCCAGTCAGCATCAAGCACAAGGCCGTCGGCGCAGTGGTAGCGACATCCCTTGCGGATGCCGTCGCGCTGACCTGTGCGGCTGTCGGTCTGACTGGTGTATGCTGGCTCAACCGTTTCAACGCGCCTTCCGGCGAGTTGTGCCTTGTAAGTCAACAGTTCACGGAACATGCGGATGGGTACTTGATGGAAAGCGTTGTTGTGCTTCTTGCGCTTTGCGCCGTCGGAGCCATCCTTCTTCTTGCGGCGCGAGGTTTTCTGCTTTATATGCTTCAGTTCCTCCATCACGAGAACCGGAGCGTCGGTAGAGTTGAGCAAGGTCTTGACGGCACGGTAGCACATATCCTTGCACATGCGGTGCTCCTTCCGCGCCTTCTTCTTCAGTCGGCGCTTCGCGGATTTTGTGCCTTTACTCTGAAGCTGGCGTTTGAGGTATCGCACCTGGCGACGCTTGCGAAGATAGTCCTTGTCGCGGAACGCCGTGCCGTCGCTGGTCACAAAGAGGCGGCGCATACCGAGGTCGATGCCGACGGCTTCCTCCCCTTCCTGCTTCACGACAGGAATGTCAAAGGGTATGGAGAGCCAGAGCTGACCGCCGCGCACGAAGATGAGCGGGTCGCAGGGCGTGTAGTTGTCGAAGAGTTCAGCCAGCTTGGGATAGAGGGAGAACGTGAGGCGGTCGCGCTTGCCCTTCGTGGCTCCCGTCACGTCGATGCCGTCCTTGCCAAAGCGAGCATAAAGCCGCTTATCAAGACGCATGGAGAGGTTCTGTTTCTCGGAGGTCTTGGCCTTCCACTCCTTGCCGTTGCTCCTGACGGAACGCAGCGCACCGCACACATCCTTATAAACCTTGATGACCATCTGCGAGGAAAGCATCTTGTATTCGCTCCGCAGCCAGTCATAGCAGGCACAATGGATGGCTTTTGTGTTCAAAGGCACGCCGTTCTCCTTGACGAACTTGACACAGGCATCATACGCCCTGGCAGCCTCGCCGAGCAGACGCAGCCAGTAGTCCGTCACCTCCTTCGGGGCGACGAGCCGGACGTTGTACGTCAGTGTTGGTTTGCTTTCAGTCTTGCGCATGATGTCTGTGCTATACCTTTATATATATCAGTCCCAAGAATGTTGCCTCATTGTCTCGTCATCCATAAGGCAAAGGTCAAGGTCGCTGGCCTCGGGGTAGTCAATATCCCCTTCCTCCAGTTCCATCTGGCAAAGTTCGGACTGTGCAAGGTCAACCATGTCGGTCTTGATGATGTCATCGCCACGCTTCACGTAGATCACGGGCTTGTTGCGGTAATCCGGCGAAAGTGTCTGACCAAGCAACCACGTCATGGCGGTTGTGGTGAAGTCACGCTTCAGGCGGATGAACTCCACCTCCGGCATCATCTGCGCCAGTTCCTTGCGCACGGTGTCAATGTGCTTGAAGTCGAAATAGACAACTTGGGCCTGCACATGGCCGCCCTTGTTCTCCACATCAAGACCGTAGAGGTACTTGCCGAAGTAGTCCTTCAGCATCTGCTTGTAGTCGCGTCCCAGCGACTGAGGGGTTTTAATTCTTTTCATAACAAATTCGTTTTAGCAAAGATGGGGCAGCACTGCGCGTTGCTATGGCTGAATTTGCAAAGCCACCGGAGCCTTTCGGCTGACCGACGCGGTTACTGCCCCAATGGGTTTAATTCACTGGCAGATACAAAAATAGCCACCTATCTTGGCGGCATCAATGTACCGCAAATTCATTTTAGCACTGCAAAGTACGGAAGAAATTCCCACACTCGCAAATATTCTTTTAGAAAATTACACAGGAAGTGTTATAGAACATAATTTTAAGATATGCAAACATTGTTAAACATTAAAAAGGAGGCGCCATTCCTCCACGCGGCTAAAGACCGCGTGGCTTCCTGGCGCAAAGATTTGTGACTGGGATGGAAGAACATGAAGAGAAAACGCCGCGAAAGGTGACAGACATTGATGCGCTGGCGGAAAACATATCGTCTGCGGTGGCCGCTTTTGCAGAGCGATGGGCGCCAATGCCCGGTTTCTCGCAGAATGTGGAAGTAATGGACCAGCGGCAACTGCGTGACGCGATGGGACTGCGGGCGACTATTGACGGAGGCGACCCTTGGCCGAAGGCAGAAAAACTGCTACTGGCGAATGGCTTTCGCTGGCACTGGCTTGGGGCGATGCGCGTGATGTATCTTCAAGAGAAAGACGAATGGGTTCCGGATACCGGATGGGAGGATGCGGAGGAAATAACGGCGCAAGCCGACTTAAAATAACTACCAATTTATAGATTTATGAAAAAAATTCTTTTCGGCATGGTGGCATTGGTGATGCTGGCCATGATGGCAGGGACGCAGAGTTCCTGCACGCGATGTAACAAGGGTGCGCAAGAGGCACGCAAAGCAGAATCGGAAACGACAATGTATCACGACTACAATGGTGTGGCGCAGGACTTTACGGTGGGTGTGAGTCATATCCAAGCCCTGCACCATCAGACAGTGTACTCGACACTTGGCGTACAAAAGTTTGAGTGGCGAAACTCAAAGGTGATATTCAACAACGAAATTACCCTTGAGAAAATCGACAGTCTGAAAATTACAGACGTGAACGATGTGTTCTACTATTGGAATAATGGGCCGTGGGTTCAATACGTCAACTCTAATGCGGAAAATGGGACACAGATACCCCGGCCAATTCAGGACGTATGGATTGAAGATGCAGACTTGAACAGCGCTTCTATAGAACTCAGTGCAGAGGATGTTTTGTGGAGAATAAAAGAATGGAACGGACTTCTTCCGAAGGGAAGCAAGAGCATGTCGTTACGACTTCCTGTAGGCCCCTGCAAATGTAATCCTCAATGGGTACTCGGAAATACGGTTGATGTGATTTTCGTCGACGCGGTGACGGGTGAGATTAGCAACTGGAATCCGGCTTTCAATCCACAGAAAGGCGTGAAGGGTGGTGACTTTGGGAAGCCGCTTGGAGAGTGGCCATGATTGCTTCACGAATTGAAAAGTAAAGAGTGAGAAATAAAAGTTCCCAATATGGCAAGAGACTGGAAAGGAGGCACTGCTTCCACTTTCAAGACCATCGGGGCGAGTAACCACTGCGGCCATGAACGGGCCGACAAAGATTATTACGCCACGGAACCCGCGGCGACGGACTGGCTCACGAAGATTGAACAATTCCGTGGGCCGATATTGGAACCGTCGTGCGGGGAAGGCCATATCTCCAAGCGGTTGATGGCGGCAGGGTACACGGTGGTGAGCCGTGACCTTGCCGACCGTGGATTTGGGGAGGTGGCAGACTTCCTCGCGCCGGAGAACACAGCATGGTATGGCGACATCGTGACCAATCCGCCATACGCCTTTGCACAGGAGTTTGTAGAGAAGGCATTAGATATTATTCCGGAGGGGAGAAAGGTGGCGATGTTCCTCAAACTGACGTTTCTTGAAGGGAAGAAGAGAGCGTCTTTGTTTGACGCTTACCCACCCCGTAGAGTGTGGATTAGTCATGCGCGACTGAAATGCGCCATGAACGGCGACTTTGAGAACACGGGTGGCTCGGCCACGGCGTATGCCTGGTTTGTGTGGGAGAAGGGATGGAGGGGAGCGCCGGAAATACAATGGTTTAACTGATTATTTTACACATGGTTAGGATTAGCAAAAATTTCACACTTGAAGAGCTTTGCGCCTCGAGTACGGCAAAAGCAAAAGGAATCAAGAATGAGCCAAACACAGAACAAGTGGCAAACTTGTGTGCGTTGGTTCATAACGTACTGCAGCCGCTACGTGACAAGTTTGGCGGAAGCATCAAGATCGGAAGCGGCTTTCGCTCTCCGGCACTCAACAAGGCCGTGGGCGGAGTGGCAAATTCACAGCATTTGCTCGGACAAGCGGCCGACCTGTGCATTGACGGCGACATGGCGAAAGGTCGCAAATGGATTGAGATTATACTCGGGCTGGGCAATTTCGACCAACTGATTTTAGAGCATAACGCGAAAGGTAGCTATTGGATTCATGTAAGCTATCGCAGCGACGGAAATAACAGGAAGCAGTATATTCCCAGTCTGGCAAAAAGATAACTTCTAAAAATCAGAATCATGGAAACAGAATTGTCAATACCGCCCGCTTTGACTTCTGGTGCATTAACGCACTTCGAGTGTGGTGTTCCGATTGTCGATTTGAACATAGAAAGACGGCATAAGGAACGTCTCGCGCGTGTTGACCATGTCTATTGGCAGTGGGTCAAGAACCCGTTTCTCGACGTATTTCCCATGTTCAAGCAGCTCTGTCAAGGCAAGTATGCCGATAAGTTCAGCACGTGGCGGGCGGCCCAGAAGGACAAGTTTCTGTTTGATTTTGTTGTCGAGCATGTAGCGACAGGAAGTAGGCGGATGGACGAGGCAAAGGTGCGCAAGGCAGCCGAGCAAGCCATCAGGATAGGCATGGAAACAGACAATGTGAATGCCCTCACAAGAGGCGGCAAGTTACTGTATGACGTCGCAGGACTGGACAAGCCGGAGAGCGAGCAGGCTGACATAAACAGGTTCATGTTCTTGCCGCCAGTAATAACCACGTCTGCCAGGGAAGTTGATCCGACGAAAGAGGACACGACTGACCAGCAGGCGCAGGAGATTATGAAAGAATACGGCGCATACGTCGATGACAAGCGCAAGGCCGTAGAAGAGCGCGTCGAGATTATGATGACAGCGAGGGAGAGTGATGAGCAGGATAGGCAATAATCCCTGCACAAGCAGCGACCTTCTGGAGGCAAGAATGCTGCCAAGTATAGAGGAGCAGCATCGCGAGGAGGGTGGCGAGGTGGATTTGCTTGGCGACGGACAGCATAAGATATATATGCACCGCGGCCAGCTTGACGTTTACAACTTCGGCTCAAAGCATACGAAGATGCGATGTGCGCGAGGTTTCGGCAAGACCATCTACCTCGCCATCTACAACATGAAGTGCGTGCTGGGCTTGCGGCGCATGATAGGACTATTTCTCGGCGCAAGTGCCAAGCAGCTTTACACGCGCACCATGCCAAACATGCTGAAGGGGTTTAATCTTATGGGGTTCCAAGAGGGTGTCTTCTACTTCATGGGCCAGGCTCCGTCGCGTCTCAGATGGGAATATCCACTGGCAAAACCAAGGGTATGGGAGAGCTGCATCCACATGCAGAACGGGGCTGTGCTGCAAGCCGCCTCAATGGCAGTGAAAGGCAGCTGCAACGGCATCAATGCCGCATGGCTATGCGGTGACGAGACGAAGTATCTCCCGTGGAGCCGGGTAAAGGAAGAAGCCTACCCGACACTGCGCGGCGACTTTATGCCGCCTTCCGCACGCAAGACGGAAAAGAAACGATGGGGATACGGCACGGACCCGAAAATCAACAACTACTATTGTTCTACCTGTTTCTGTAGCGATGCCGGACTGACACAACAGCAATGTCAGTGGGAGAAGGAGGAGCAGTATGAGACGAAGGAAACCAACGAGCAGATAGCTCGCATGATAGCGCAGCTTCGCTATCTTGAGCGGACAAACCCGAAACTCGCCGTGCAGCTTGCACAGAACGATAATTATCTCCGCAAACTCCATTTACTCAGGTCCCAATCCGAGAGTTTCTGGAATTTCTCGTCGCTGGAGAATATGGCGATTTTGGGCGGGGAGGCGTGGTTGCGGCAGATGAAGCGCGAGCTGCCCGACCTTATGTTTCGTATTCAGATATTAGGACAAAAACGGGGTGCGGCCAAGGATGGTTTCTACTGCAACTTCTCGGAACTGAACACATACGTCAGTACGGAGATAACGGATTTGGTGTATGATAAGTACAGCATCCGCCGCAAAGGAAAGGCGCTTGACGTACAGAACTGGCCTACGCAATACGAAACGGAATCGCTTGACTTCGAGCAGCTGCAGCATGATGGCGAGGATTGCAGTCTCGACCTCGACTTGGATTACTCAGAGCCGATTCGCATCGCCATAGATGCCAATGCCAATATCAACTGCATGGTGGTAGGACAGACGCGCATTCACCACGGGAAGCCTTCATTGCTGATTATGAAGGAATTTTTTGTACAGAATGAAGTCCGTTTGCGCGGACTGTCGAAATTGTTCGCACAATACTACAGGCCCTTTCTGCGCCGTGGTTGCAAGGAAGTTATTTTTTATGTATCCAGCAGTATAAAGCAGGGTGGGGCAACGGCGTATGCTGTGGAAAACTCGGAAGAAAGCCGTTTCGACAAGGTGGTGGAGCGCGAGCTGACGCAGTATGGATTCAAAGTCACGATTGGGGAATTTACCTCTTGGCGGCACGAGCGCAAGTACCAGTACGTTAACGACTGCCTTTCCTCTCAGGCATCGCCGTCCATCTTGATTAACCGCGAGGCGGGTCGCTGTGAATATCTGTTGACAGCCATCGAGAATACGGGAATTGTACCCGGCACATTCAGAAAAGACAAGAGTACGGAAAAATTGAGAAACACAGACCCGGACAGTCTGGGTGGCGATGCCCGCACGAGGCCGACGATAACCGACGCTATGGACGACCTTGTTATTGGAATTAAGGAATGCGCCGAGACGCGCAATAAAATCGGAGGAGCGCTCAGGGGGAGGTATCAGAGTTTGGCGGTGGCTACCTGACGAATCGGAAAGGCTAATGGTTCTCAGGCTCGTCTGTCATATCTTGCATTTGATTTGCCTGCATCATTCTGACCGTGACTTCCGCAAGACAATGCTGCCATCGCCGTTTCAGCTCGCCGTCTTCACGTTCGACGACATCCAGGCGTTTGTACAGTTCCACTTCCATTTGTGCGATGGAATTTTTTCCGAATATAGGAATGTCCTTTTCCCTCAGTTCCTGCTCACAGAAGGCAACATAACGTGTGGCACGCCTTTTTGCATCCGCATGTGCCTGACGGACTCTGTTGGCAAGTTTCAGGTAGTATGCGGAACTCCGCGGAGTTTGATTGCTCGTGGCGTCTTGATTGTTCCGATTTCCCCGGCTGTCTAAGCCGGCCATCATTTCGAGAATAGCCTGTGCTGCCAGTTCTGCTTCGTCCGGTTCCGGCGTAATGGAGCACCCTTGTACAAGCCGCCGGGGCGGCTCGCTATCGGCCTTATGGCAAAAAAGGAGATTCTTCAGCTTTTTTATCATTTGTTTTTTCGCAAAATTACGTCCTTTTTATCTTACGGTCAAGGGCAATAATTGCCCTTGACATTTTACGCGCGACAAATTATATTGCCCATAGTTTTCAAAATATACATACTATGGCTTATCCGATAGACCTGGTTATTCCGATGGTATTCCCGCAGGATGATATTTGGCAGGCGGACTATGCCTCCGCTCACGGGATGAGCGCCGTCAAGGCGAGTGGGAACGTCCGTTTCCGCTCGTGGGGCAACGAGCGCCTGTTGATACTGCTGTGTCGGAAGAACATGCCGTGGCTGCGTAAGATTCATATTCTGCTTGCCGGAGAGAGCCAGGTGCAGCAGTGGATGAAGGAAATGAAGAGTGCTGAGTCGGCGGCGGACAATGGTGGGAAAGAATCGCTCCCCTCACTGAACATCGTCTTTCACCGCGATTTTATACACCACAGCCTGCTGCCGTGTTTTAATGTGAATACCATCGAGATGCACTTGCACAAGATACCCGACTTGGCAGAACACTTCATATACAGCAATGATGATTTCTTCCCGCTCAGTCCGCTGAATCCGGAGGACTTCTTCAGACTTGCCAATGGAGATTCCTGTGCGGAACGTGCCTTGCCCTGCCAGCAGTGCAAAGTAAGACCGTATCCTGATAAACCGAACATCTTCCATAAGTTTGTCAAGAACGGCCTTGACATGATTGCCGCTGACTTCGGGAAGCGTTTTACGGACACATGGCTTCGCACGGGACATTCCATGCAGCCCATGTTGCGCAGCACTGTCGAGTCTGTCTGCACCGTCCATGCGGACAGAATCGGAAAGAGCTTCACACTATCCAGAAGCCCTGAAAATTTCAATCAGTACATCTTCCCGTTCTGGCAACATCTGAGCGGACAATACATAGACCACATGCCGCGTCATACATATCTCGGCCTGAAGGCGGCGACGGAAGATATTGTCAGGCACCTTCGGACTGAAGACCCCGGTATTGTGTGCATCAATGACAACGGAGGCATACAAGACTGGGAGGAGCGGGCAAGGATTGTAAAACAAGAACTTACACGCAGAACGTAAACAAACAAAATCGCAAATACCCATGAGAGAAAATTTTTTATTCATCGGCGGTGCCGGTTTTATCGGCTCACACATGGTCAGACAGTTGGTGGGCAGGGGAGGAGTAGGTATCACGGTTTTAGAGCCTGAAGGCGCGGATGTGTCACGGCTTCCCGACTGTCATATCCGTCTGGTGCAGGGAGCACTGCAGGACATCGGACTTATTGACGGTATCATCTACTCCGACCATATCACACATGTAGTACACCTTGTTTCCACGATGACACCCGGAAGCGACTACAACGACTACCTGAAAGAACTTGCCTTCGTCGTACGTCCCACCATCCGGCTTATCGAACTGTGTTGCCGGAGAAATGTAAAATTGGTCTTTGTTAGCAGCTGTGCCGTGTATGGAACCAGCACAGATGGTCTTGCATTTCGTGAAGACAGTCCTCTCGCGCCAATTTCGTACTACGGAATTGCAAAATTGTTGATTGAATCCAACATTCGTTTCAGCCGCCGCACGAATGGACTCAATTATCTCATACTGCGACTGTCAAACCCATACGGCCACGGTCAGAAGACAGACAAGAAACAGGGGCTTATAGCAGTTTGCATGGAGAGGATGCGGACCGGCCAGTCTCTGACAGTGTGGGGCGACGGCAGTGCGGTTCGTGACTACATGTTTATAGACGACATGTCGGATGCTGCAGTATCTGTCATATTTGGTGCTGAGAACAGAGCTGTCAATATCGGAAGCGGCGAGGGGCTTACGGTAAACGACGTGCTTGGGTATGTGGCAGACATTACTGGAAGCAAGCTCAAAACCTGGCATGCACCAGGACGCAAATGCGACGCAAGTTATGTGGTACTTGATACCACTGTTATGAGACAGTTTTACAGAAAGCCACTGACGCCAATGAGAAAGGGTATCAGGAGAATTACATCGACAACATGAAAGACGTTCTTATAATCCACCATAACACACCGGAGCTGACGGCTGCTTGTATCCGCTCGCTCTGGAAGAATACGCCGGACGCCCGGGTGACATTGTTTGACAATAGCGACAGAAAGCCGTTTGATGCAAATAAAATCAAAATTGACAATGCGCAGACAGGGTGCGGTGCCATGCTTTGCATTACAGACAATACGCACGGACAAGTGGTTGATTGGAAGACTTGGCTCGGGCAGTTCTCAAACAAAATACCATGCGGCAACGACTATGGAAGTGCAAAGCACTGCTATAGCGTGGATGTTTGCATGGACCGTTTCCCTGATGGTTTTGTCCTGATGGATTCTGACGTACTTGTCAAGCGCGACATCACGCCGCTATGGAACAATCGCTACGCATGGATAGGAAGTTCACATAGTAACGTCCTTCGGAAATTCGGCTTCAATGTGTGGCGTGTCAAGCCGTTCATCTGTTACATCAACACACCAATGCTGACAAAGCATGGAATCCGCTACTTCGATCCGAACCGCATGTGGGGACTCCACAACGACGGCTACGATACCGGCGCCGTTCTGTATGCCGACTGCAAGAAAGCCGGACTTCCCAGCCTCGAAGTGAATATCGGTGAGTATATCGTACACTTGCGTCATGCGTCATGGTGCGAAAAGCCCGCGGACGAATGGCTTGAAAAATACCGGAATTTATGGAAGTGAATACTATGAGATACACCGTTCTTTCGTACGTATTCGGAGGCTACGACATCGTGCATGAAGTTGTCGAGCGAGACCCGAATGCCGACTATATCATGGTGACAGACGATCGGGATCTGCGCAGTAACACATGGCGCATCGTTTATGACCCGATGCCGGACATATCAGTCATGGAGAAGTGCTACTTTGTGCGGTTTAATCCGTTCCGTTATGCGGCGAATACGGAGCTTTGCATCCGCCTGGATGCCTCTATAGCCATACTCAGGCCTCTTGGCGTTTTTGCCGACAAGATGCAAGACGGCGATTACGATCGCTGTCTTATGATACATCCGTGGCGCAACACAATGCCTCCCGAATACGCCAAATGGGTGCAAAGGCGCAGGTATTCGCAGAAGCAGGCAGACTGCTGCATGGCCCTTATGCGTCACATGGGCTATAACATGAATTACCGCGGGCTATATCAAGGATGTTTCGAGATATTACGCAATAACCGTGTCAATGCGGACATCAACGCCATGACATTTGCCCTGCTGCGCCGTTCTTCGCTTGACGGAACCATTGACCGCATCGACCAGACGATGTCGTCGTTTGTGATGAACCATCTTTACAGCGACAGGCTTCGGGTTCTGCCCGTCTCGCAACAAATCGTGATTGGAGGAAGTTACATGCAATGGTGTCACCATAACTCCCAACAGCCAAAGAGTTGGAGTATAGGGCTGGAGCCATACCTTTTCAACAAGCCGGTGAAGGTATGGACGCCGGAGTGAAAAACAAACCCATAAAGAAAAAACAACATGACACGAAAAGATACCCTTTATTACATCAGACCGAGCCTGATTGACATTGTCCCCAATGCCAACAATTCCCCCAATGACCTTGCGGTCTATATACAGCGCGGAACGAAAATAAAAGTATATTGTCCTGCAAGCGGAATACATTGCGGAGAGGATAACCAGTACCAGGAATGGACGCTGACAGGAAGAAACCGAAGACTGAACGGGGGAAGCGGAAAGTATGCCATATATGCGCGTATCACAAAACCTGCTGAGGAGAGTGGCGTAAATTCATATAGCGCATATCTTATCTTCTCTCCCTATGTTCTGCACGAAGGCGAGTGGCTGGAAAGCCACTCGCATATCACTTCCAATGGACTGAGCGATGCGTACCACATGGGCGGCAAGAATGTCGAGACAAACCCTTCCTACTGGTATGTCAAGTTAGGCGAAGTGTCGGAGGTGTCTGGCGGAAAGCGCACTGTTACATTGGACACGGGTATCTTGGGTACGGACCAGTACAATATTGAGTTCGACATAACACCCGATTCGCTTCCATTCCGAGTTGAAATAGAAGCGCAGGTAAGCGGACAGGACGGCGGTACAGTTCCGTATGTTCCGTGGGGAAGAACGATAAGGCTTATTCCGAATCTCGTCAGGGGGTGGAACGAAAATGCCAGCGAAAGTGTTGGCGGCTGGTCTGTCAGCAGGAATACCGGCAATCAGGAGGCGGATGCAGAATGGAACGCCTCGCATCGTATTGTCAATGACTATATTGACCTTGTACACATTCTCGGTTCTGACGACTTTGACGGCGCGGTGAGCGCGATGTTCACGCTCACCGCTTATGGCCGTACGACATCGGACAATTCGGATGACAGCACAGAAGAGGACGTGCTCGCATTTGCCACTATTACCATTCTCGCCGAAGCCCAGGAACGCTACGAACTCGTACTGTCGTCCAATATCGTCCGGCACACACCCAATGGCAATATCTTCTCACCTGAGAGGATTGACGTCAATATACGCGGGATACGGCAGGACAACACAGCCCATCTTCTTACACGGCAAGAGATAAACGCAGTCGGTCTCAGCCTGTTCCGCATTGCAGACCCGACGGACGCGTCTGTTGGCTATGATAGCAGTGACGGGGGCGACAGCAGTGACGGGGACTATTCCGACTCCGACGGGAGCGACGAATACGTTCCGTCCGACTATTACGACGAGGTGCCTGTCGGATTTACGGCAGACGGAACGGCACGCATCATTGCAAGCACTGTTTTTACCAGTCATCAAGACGTTCAGCTTACACTCAGGACGTCCATAGGTGGCGTCGTAATCGACACGGCCAGCATCGTGCATATCGCAGAGGGCGACGTGTGGACAATAGACAGCGACGGGTACTGGTGCAAGAACGGGAGGAGATACCGCGACCCCGTCACGTACCAGTACATCTTGGCTGAGGGTCAGAACGGAACCGGCGTCAGGCTCAGCGGGAGTGTGGACGTGCTTTTCGAGGCAGACAAGACGGCGGGGCAGACTTCCCTGGAGGGGCTGGCCGGGATGAGTATTGGCGACTGTTATGTAGTAAGTCAGAACAGGCACCTCTACTTCTATGACGGCACGACGGCATCTGTGCAGCCCGATACGGCAAATGACATTCTCGGCAATCCATACGGATGGCGCGACCTGGGAGAGTTCATGGGACAACCAGGAAAGACGGCCTATGTCCATATTGCTTACGCGGAAAGCATCACCTACGACAGCGGCGGAACCGTGAGTGAAGTGATCGGATTCAGTATCGACAAGCAGCACAACCGCGACTACGACTGGATAGGTTTGCGCACAGACAACGAGAAAGACGACCCGGGGAGCGACCTTAACCCGCAAGACTCGGACTATAGAAACAAGGCGCTTGCGGCAGCACGGCAATATGCCTGGAATTACATTCGCGGGCCGAAGGCCGATTCTCCCTGGACCGCAGATCTCGACAACGAAATGGACAGTGTGGCGTGCGATGCGGACGGACATCCCATCCAAATAGGAGGCAACAGTCAGACTGTTAGCGCCGCGGTGACACTATACCACGGGGAAACACCCGTTTTACCGCAGGACATTAATTATTCCGTCCTGCGCAACGGGAGCGAGATAGGGAATGACGATGGTGTAGCCTGCGTATGGGATAACGGGGTTCTGACAATTACCTATGGCACAAACGCAACCATCAACGGCAAGGACGAATTTGACATTACGCTTCAATGTACGGAAGGCGACAGTACGATAGTGCGCACTGTAAAACTCACAGTCAATGCGGTGAAGGGCGGTGTCATATACCGGCTTGTTCCGAACGCACGCAGTGTTGTAAGACACGGCGGTTCTTCCTATACACCCACATCCGTATCATGCAGTTACAGCAAGTTCGACATCCAGCGTGGGGAATACGTGCCTGTCATTCAGGACGAATGCGCAATCTCGTATATGACGGATGACAGTCAGACGGAGAATGCGCTTACCGGTGCCGTCGCACCAGGGAGCCAATTCTCCGACCGTGTTACCTTCCTGCTTAAAAAGAACGGCCAGATAATAGACCGCGAGACGGTGCCCATCGTGAGCGACGGTCAGCCGGGCCGTGCGGGAAACGACGGGCAGGATATGCGCGAAAACCTGATAGACAACAGCGAGCCTCCGTTTGCGGTTAGCGTGGCATCTTCCGTAGCGAACAGCAACGGGCGCCGCTACTTTACCACCGATAAGGTGCTGCGCAATGACCTCATGCCACAAAACGGAACTAAAATGTCGGGGCGCATGCGCATTGTCTTCGACGGTTGTTCCTTTGGTGAAAACGCCGTTGCCGCACTCTACATAGCGGCGACAAATATCAGCGGACGAGAAACATCATGGACGAGTGTTGCAGAACTAAGGGACATTGCAAGCAACGGCAGTTATGACGTGACGCGTGAAGGGTTTGAATTGGACTATGGGACCGGAGGAGTGGAATTTACGAAATTTGTATGGTTGTATCTCGACGGATTCGGCTCTGAGGGTACCGTGAGGGTGGAACGCGTGAAGCTTGAGGTAGGCGAAAAGTGTTCTGCATACTGCTTGTCGGAACATGACAAGATAGGCCCTGCTGGAGCAAATGGCTCAACCCCCATACAGCTTTTCAAATGGTTCGGCAAGTCGGACGTCATTGATACGCCTAAAGTATCAGCTGCGCAGTGGAATGCTGGCACCATCGGAGGCGGCTGGAGCAAGACGGCGCCAAACCGCCAGAGCGGAAAAGGCCTGTACATGTCGCAGAATACACTCTATGGCGACGGAACAATCGGAACATGGAGCACACCCGTTTGCATCAGCGGCGATGACGGAGAACCAGGCACTGACGCAAAGGAACGCGAATGGATATACATAGGAAAGAGCGAGCCTACCGTTTTTAGCGAAAACGAACTGCCTGCCAACATTAGAATAGACTCCAGCGGAACACCTCGCGATGAAGGTTATATCGCCACGCAAGACGATTTTATCCCGAAAGACTGGAGTGACAATGCCATTGCCACTGACGGTATAAGCAACAAGTTTGTCTATGCGGCATGGCGTGCATGGAATACTGATACGAAGACATGGGGGGCATTCAGTGCGCCTATTCTGTGGAGCAACTGGGGAGTTCAGGGTATCGACGGCGATGGCGTGCAGTATATCTACAAGCTGTTTTCCAACGAATTGTCGCCAGAAGAACGGAACACAGAGAAGCCTTCAAACAAAGAGTTCAACACCACAACAAACGAGTGGATGCCTTACGGCGGCGGCGTGAATGCCGGATGGTCCGACGAACCGCTTGCTCCCACAAACTCACAACCGTACTGCTACTGCTCTGTCATCAAGAAAATCAATAACGCCTGGGGGGAGTTCGGACCGCTCGCACTTTGGAGCAAATGGGCAAAAGACGGCGACACGTGGACGATTGGGGCAGACGGATACTGGTACAAGAACGGCGTAAAGACCGAATATAAGGCTGAGGGCGATAACGGCACGGGCATCGACCTGAAAGGCACGGTTGACGTGGTGTTTACCGGCGACAAGTCCACGGGTCAGACATCGCTCGAAGAACTGGATGAAGCAAGCGTCGGCGACTGCTATATGGTGCAGGAAAACGGCTGGCTCTACTTTTACGACGGGACTTCCGCCAAGGTTGCAAACGACGGCGATACATTGCCGAAAAGTCCGGCAAAGTGGACTCCTGTCGGGCGGATAAAGGGCGAACCCGGCGAGTCCAACTATGTCCACATAGCATACGCAGACGGCGTTACACTGAATGGCAGCGGAATCGTTACGGCAATCACAGGTTTCTCTGTTGACAAGCAGGCTGGACACGACTACGCATGGATGGGTATCTGCACAACCAGTTCGGATGCCGACCCTGGGCGGGACCTCGGGACGAATCCCAGTCAGCATGACCTGCTCGCCGCTGCAAACCAATATGCCTGGAATTACGTCCGTGGCGCAAACGGAGAGAATGCCATCAGGCTTGCCTTGGACAACGAGCACGAGGACTTCCTTTACAACGATGCTGGCACACTGATAGCGCCAAACGGGGGAGCCACATCGCAGGCAAGACTTTACGACGGTGCAACGCCTGTGCCGGCTGCGAATGTCAACTGGAGCATCAGCGAAAGGACAGGCGTGCCTGCAGCAAACAAAACCGGCACGCCAATCATTAGCAGCAGCGGCATGTTGAGCATTCCTTCCGTAACAGGTGCGACGGCAAAAGTGACCGTCAAGGCGGAGTACCCTAAGAACAGCGGGAGGTTTTACTACGCCGCATTCACGGCCAACAGGACTTCACAGGACAAGTACGACCTTATTGTCGAGCCGAGCAGTATCGCGTACAATACCGCGTCGTACACCCAGAAGCGCATCAGGATATACGCAAACGTCACGACACTGGCAGGAGCGACGACCCGAGCAAACATAAGCAGCACGGGCTCGCTCAGGTTATTCGCCGCATACGGAGGGGATGCTCATCTGGTGGACAAGACAGAAGGCGGGAAGCAGTATCTCGACGTCACGCCTGCCATTGCCGCTTCCAACGACGGCATATATTTCGAGCTGCGGAAATACAGCGGAAGCGAATATGTCGTCGTGGATTACGAAACGGTGGAGATTGCCAAGGTGGAGAACGGAACATCGCCGACTATAGAAATCAGAGATGGCGAATGGTACATCAACGGCCAAGGGACGGGTGTTGTTGCGGAAGGCAAGAACGGCACAGGCATCGACCTGAAGGGAACCGTGCCTACCATGAGCGACCTGGCGAACATCCAAAACCCGAAGGTTGGCGACTGCTATATGACGGAAGACAATGGCATCCTGTATATCTACGACGGCATGTCACCGGCTACAGGGGAGCCGAAGCCAAGTCCTGCATACTGGACATGGCTTGGTGCCATCAAAGGCGAAATGGGCGATTCGAGTTATATACACATTGCCTATGCGAACAGCATAACATTCGGCAGCGAGGGGGAGGTATCAGGTTACAGCGGATTCACGACTGTCAAGCCGGCCGGCACAAACTATCCGTGGATGGGACTTTGCGCCAACCATAGCACGGAAGACCCTGGTAATAATTGGGGGAGTCTTTCGGAGGACGGTAAATGGGAAGCCGTAAGGTCTTACCAGTGGAACTACGTCAAGGGAGCGGCTGGAGAGAACGCGCTCCGTCTCGACCTCGACAACGAAATGGACAGCATACCCTGTGACAGTACCGGAAAAGTATTGTCGCAGGTTGAGCTTGTCACGCATGCACGCATTTACGACGGAAGCAGCCCCGTGACGAATATCTCTTCCAGCCAAAACCTATCCGTCGGAAAGATAGGAGATGTATCTGCCAAGCCGTCTATGTCGTCTGGCGTCGGAACGATCAAATGGACGATACCTGCCGGTACGACACTTCAGTCCGACAGATACACCGCGCAGATAACATGGGTCTACAACGGCGTAACATATTATGGTGTTTTTACAGCCATTGCCATAAAGAGCGGTGCGCCGGGCGTGTCTCCGGACGTAGTGCAGTTGAAGCCGTCTCGTACGGCCGTCAACTTCGGCAAAAACGAACAGACAAGCGCAACCGTGAAAACACTGACGTGCGGCTATGTAAAGGTGTCGAATGGCGAAACCGCACAATCTGACAACGCGGAAAGCGTGGAGGCAAACGGAATAAGCTATCGCATCTACTACAGATTCGGCTCTTCCGGGGACTGGTCCGGCTACTCATCGGCACTATCCATCCCCGGCGACACGGCATACACTTCCGTGGAGTTCGTTCTCTGCACCAGCACAGGCGGCACGGTGCAATCGCCGTCCGGTGTTATCGACCGCGAGACCGTGCCCATCGTGAAGGACGGCAAGGACGGCTCTGGCGTCCTCGGGCAATACAGCGCCGACGGCACAAGCTGGCACGACGGCTACCAGAACGGCGACAAGTACATGCGAATCTCCGAGGACGGAGGCATCACATGGAGTGATGCTGTCAAGATTGTTGGCGAGAACGGGGGAGAGACCGACTACTCGTTCAATATAAGCTCGGACAAGACAACTTCCAGCGTCACAACATCGCCTGTCCATCTCTGGTATTCAGAATGGCAGGACGCCCCCGTCCAGCCCACTTCCAGTTACCCGTACCTCTGGGCGAAAGTGCAGAAGAAGCATGGTGACGGGAGCAACGACGGCGATGCAACCTATATCCGATTGACAGGAGAGAAGGGCGATGCAGGCGACAGTATAACCAAAGTGAGCGAGACACGTCGTTACGCAGTAACAGAGTCCAATGGCAGCCAGCCTACAGTTACTGGCAATCCATATCAAGAAGCGCAACTGAACCGCTGGTATGGTTCGAGAGAAAAAGTAACTCCTCTTTGGACCGAAAACCGCCTTCTTTGGACAGAAACCGCTATCACATGGAGCGACGGCAGCACGACTACGCTCTACAGCGCAGAACGGAACCCCAACGACGGACAGCCGGGACAGGCAATCGTCGTGGACGGAACAAGCGTCGCTTATTGCCTGTCAGAAAACAACACACAGCCGGACAACGACGACTTCGGCTCATATCCGGCTAACCTGACAAAAGGCTGGTACCTGTGGTACAAAGTGACGACATACTATAGAAAGGCTAATAGCGTTTCTGGAGCTCACGATGCAGGTTCGACTGTAACATACAGCGTAAGCTATATTGCACAGGACGGTGATGTGGTCGGAGCACGAGGCATTACCAGCGTGACAGAACACTACAAAGCGAGCAGCAAAGGCAATAACGAGGCAACTCCCTCCTCCAGCGGAACAGACTGGGAGACTACTCCGATGCCGTCCGATTGGGGGCCAAGCAAACCGTACCTGTGGAACTATGAGAAGATAGTGTACTCCAATGATGACGTGACAAGAACGCCTGCGGGCATCGTGGCCATCTGGACGGAGAACGGAAAAGGCATCGATTCGATTACCAACTTCTACAAAAAGTCGAGCAGCGCAAGCGGTGTGGGGTATCCGCTGAATGACCCGGACGGATTAGAAACCGCTCATAGCGGCGGTTCTGAAACAGGATGGAGCACAGCGGTTCAGGTGCCCGATGCAAGCGAGCCGTACCTGTGGAACTACGAGCGCGTGACATGGATTGAGCCGGACGGAACAAACTCATACACCTACACAACACCGCATGTTATCGGGCACTTCGGCAAGGACGGCACATCACCCTGGCTTGCCGACCTTGACAACGAGATGGACAGCGTTGCGTGCGACGTGGACGGGCATCCCGTCTTGAAAGCCGGGAATAATCAGACTGTATCTACCAATGTGAAGCTCTATCACGGAAGCGCGGCGGAGAGCTTCACTATTAATTCCGTCAAACGCAATAGTAGTTCAAGTGCAGGAACCGACGTGACTGTGAAGATTGACGGAACTGCGGCCATGTCCACCAATACGTCAAGTCCGTCACATGCTATATCCGTCACCTACGGCACGAGGGCAACCATCAACGGAAAGGATGACTTCGAGATAACCCTGAGCTACGGCAGCGGTTCGGGTGCTGACACCCGCGTTCTGCACTTCACCGTCAACGGCGTACGGCCGGGGAGCAACGGGCAACCCGCCGTGACGTACAACCTGCTGCCAAGCCCGACACAGGTGAGGGTGGCTCGGACGGAAGGCGGGGGATACAGCCCCGCCACAGTTGCACTGGCATGCGGCTATCGGAAGAGTGTGGGAGATACGATTTTGTCCATAGCGGACGCAAAGGATATTCCCTTGACTGGCGGCGGCGAATCATCATACAGCCAAAAAATAATTGACGAAACGTACAACATCTACTTTCGTAAGCGATCACGCAGCAACGGAGCATGGGGTAATTTCTATCATTACCACTACTATAAGAACTCCCAGAATGCAGATGCCACACATTCCATCAACGAAGTGGATACGGCAACTTACGATGCCGTAGAGTTTATCATCTCGACGAACACCGGAAGAAGCCTGTCCGAAAATCAGCTCACAGGTGTCATCGACCGCGAGACCGTGCCGCTCGTGGCAGACGGCATGGACGGAACGGGCGGACAGCCTGGCAAGGACACCAGCTATATCACTGTTCGCGGCGGATGCTATGACGGGACAACCTCTGTTCCTGGAGGCGTCACCATCTATAATGGCGACACGCACACTACAACCAGCATCACAGCAGATGACATTGATGCAGACCCCGACAGCAACAGGAAACGTGGCGTGGCATTGGTTCTTATTGACAGGACAACACTGGCCGTGTATAAGATTGAGGACATAACGTCGGTGTTCTACGATACAGGGAGCAACATGGGCAGATTGGCCGATCTGGTAAATAGCGTAAACGGCGATGTCAGTTCGGACTACTTTGTCTGTCTCTTCAGCCAGCACAATACTTATCTGGCATCGAACAGAAATATCGCCAATGTGGCTGATATGATAGAGTCCGTCGGAGGTGTTACCTATGAGCTCGAACAGTGCGAAGGCTATTATCCTTTCGCCTTCATCGGACATAAGGGTCTGCCTAAAGGGTTCGCTGCGCAGAAGCTTGGCACATATCAGCAGCAGACGCCCGTGGAGGTTACAGCGTTTGTTGCCGACGGAAACCTGCTCACCGCCAAGAATGGCGAAGACGGAGAGAATACGCGCCCCAATCTACTCGACGGCACCGGCTTTATACGGAACATGGACGCATGGAGCACACAAGAAGGGGGTGCCGTAGAAGGCGGCATGTACGGACAGAAGGCCTGGCATTACGACAACAGCGACAACGCCGCAAACACGAAAAACCTCCTCGAACAAACGGTATGGCCGGAACCGCAACGCATCAGACCAGGCGCGTGGCACACACTTTCCTTCTGGACTTTCGGCACAGGTTCGCTGATTGCTTACATATACCCAAGTGCGGTTAATACCGCTGCCGACTTCTATGTGGATGGCAAGAAGAAATCAACGACGCCGAGCGACGGAATGGCGGAGGTGGAACTGATGGCGGCATGGACGCGCCATACCGTCACATTCTTCGCCAACAGCACACTGGAAACGTCGGCGGTCGCTGAAAAAGTCCTGTTCCGCGCCGCGAAGAGTTCCGACGTCTATATCTCCTGCCCAAAGCTCGAAGAAGGGATGTCGGCTTCGGAATGGTGCCTGTCCGAAGCGGACAAGCGAGGCGATGACGGCGCCACGCTCCAACTGCTGACGGCGCCCGACGCCGCACTCTTTGAGGTCGATTACACAGGTGCGGCACCGCTGGCCCAGCGCATCCCCGTCGATATACAGCTGCTGGCGGATGGCGTGCCGTGTACACTGTCGGAGATAGCCTTTGCCAAGACCGGCGCAAGCGGCGTAAGTGTCGTAAACAGCGCAAGAGGTACGAGTGCTGTGTCCAGCCCGATCACCGGAATAAATGCCGCGTCCAAGACGCTCTATCTGTATGTCGCGCAGAATGCAGCGGAGAGCAACATCAAGGGTTCCATCCTGTTCACGGCAACAGGTACGGCAAACGGCAAGACCTACACCGCCAAGGGTGCCGTGTCTGTCGCCACGAGCAAGACAGGCTCCCCCGGCAAGACCGGCCCGATGCTCTACCCCGCGGGCGAGTGGGACGCTTCAACGCAGTACACCATCCAGAACGACTGTGTTCCGTACGTGCTCTTCGGGGATAACTTCTACTACCTGCTGCAAGACGCAAGCGGCAGCACACAGAGGCCCGACAATGGCGAGTACTGGGCACAGATGCCGCAGACCAATGTAGTGTTTACGCGGTTCCTGATAGCCAACTACGGAAACATAGCTGCTGCCATCTTCTGCGGCGACTGGATGTACAGCCAGTACGGAACGCTGCACGCCAAGAGTGGCGGAACGGAAACCGTCTATATTGTCGATGAGACGTACGCACCCGACGCTACTGTCCGGCACTGGAAGTTCGACACGCCATATCCTGCATCCGGCAATGAACGGAAAGTGCCCTTTGCGTGGTTTGACGCATCCGACCCGATGGCAGAAGGTTCCTATACCGGCGCTCGCTTTGCACCAAACTGGGCTGTTGACATGAAGACCGGCAACCAAATCGGTGCCGGAGGCGGGTTCCGTCTCGGAGCGGACGGCATGAGGCTGTACCCTAAGTCGGGAAACAGCATGGCGCCGCTGCGTCTCTATTCGGCTGACGGCACGCGAAGCATGGTGTTCGAGTCGACAACTGTGTCGGGCACTGGCTACGAGTGGTACGGATTTGCGGCCACGGAGACCGTCGGAGCGAATAGCGGTGACGTTGTCTCGCTTGGCGTCCGCTCGTACAGCGACCGCAGAGTTGGACGGCTGGTCGTCTCGAATGTCAAGTCGGAGGACGCGACGGTTGACTACATGGCCGCCGTCGAACCCGACAAAATTAGCTTCATCAATGGTAACAGCAATCCGTCCGGCACTCCGCAGCTCAGAATGGGTGTTGACGGAAACGGCAACGGCTACGCCGAGAACCCCTTCCGACAATCGGCTGCCGACGGTCCTGGCAGTGTACTTCAAGCCAAAGGGCACTTCACCGCCACAGGCGCAGCGATAGGCTGGGGGTACGTAGGGGTGCCGGCAATAACATCACAATCTAACGCAGCAGAACTGCCGATTAAAAAAGCCACTAAATTCCTCCTATATCCTTCGGACACCGGTCAATCTAATTGCTACGTTAACCTTCCTACGCTTCGCAAAGTGTGCGAGGCATTCAACATTCCATTCGAGGAAGGCAACCTTATTTCCGGGAAAAGAGGATTCGCCAACGGATTTGCCATCGAACTCACCTTCAGAGTTCAGCAGAGGATTGTGTTGGTGGGACATAGTGACGATAACGATGATTATGCCGGTGATTTCAGGCCGGAAATCCATGTTAACGATTGGGGTAAGCTGAGTACGCTGAGATTTGCATCGGAAAAACCATGTGTAGTAAAAATGATGCTGGAGTACGACGGCGGCGAATACTATAATGCCTCGAATAGCACGAACCCCCAAAAATATAAAATATGGCTGGTTTCCACGTCCACCCCGCTGGTGCTGTCGGGTAACGAACTTGTCACACCTCATTCGTCCGCCGCTCCTTCAGGCACTGAGTCCGGTGGCGAAACAGAAGTTCCGGGGGCATCCGACAGCTCGGGAGCGTCCTCCGATTCTTCCGATTGACACAAACGCCGTGAGGCGACAGAAGTAGTTTTTTTCTCATGGTCTGGCTGCAAGCCGAACCGGGGTATGCCGCAAGCGGTACCGGCGAGGAACTGCAGCCTTTCTTTTTGCCCTTGATTTCGCACAGCGAAAACACTATAATCAGACTATTCGGAATATACAGAACACACAGATATGGCAAAGCAACACATTCCCATCCATCGCCCGAAGACGCTGAAGGACTTCTCGGAGCTGAACCAGAAGCTCAACCGGCAGCACTTCGTTGCGCTCGACATTCTCAAATCCAACCTTACCAAATCAGTGGGTCTCGGCGCCAAAGACCCTTCCATTGCCAAGGCGAACGACATGGCCGAATGCGTTCGCGGCGGAATGTGGTCCAGCGGACCATTGGCGAAAGTGGCATGGTCTTTTGACGCGCGGGAAAACACCGTCGTACAAGTCAGCGGCAAGGACGGCAAACCAATGGGACTCGGGTACGTCAAGTGGGGGCCGGACAACAGCGTACCGTCCACCATACCTGTACTGGCGCAGTCAAGTCCCTATACCGCTGCGCCGTTGCGTTACATAGCAGACCTTACGGCAGGCCTCGGGCCGCGCCTCATGTACCGCTTCCCCGACGGCACGCTGTGCGAGTTCCGCGACGCCGGAGAGATACTGCTTCGCGCTAAGGAAGAGGAGGAGCAGCAGCAGAACTTAGAACTGGAAGACGATGCCAATCCGCTGGAATACCTTATCGAGAAGCCGCTGCAGAAGCAGCAGAAAGGGCCTGCAGCAAAAGCCTACGAGGAGTGGGAACGCACTTGGCTGGGATACGACGATACAGGCGCAGACGGAATTGTAAGCCACGTTCCGGGCGCCAAGGAGTTCCTCGAGGATAATAACCTCGACCTGCATCTCACGCAGTGCGAGCAGGATGACGTCATGCTCGACATCTATTTCCCGACCGTCGGCTTCCAGCGTGGAAGGGCGAAAGGGTGGAATCCACGCATTATCAGAATCGGAATGCTTCCAGCCCACAGCACCAGGCTCGAAATGATGAACGAATATCGCCACATCGACAACTGCTACTTCTCCGACCAGTGGCGCACACTCGGAGGCGGAAGCACCGGCGCTGTGCGGAACGGACAGCAGAACATTGTGATGTATCCGGCCTGCATGCCGCAACACCTGCTATCCGACCTTCGGTATATCGTGGAAAGCAACCAGCGGACGCGCATCAAGGACCGCCCGACGTGGGTGGTATGCCCGACCTTCTACCCCTCCGGACAGAAACCCTACTACCCGCAGCCGGCATGGTGGAGC
>Ga0326513_10000938_pt1 | contig 24104 bp, 22 predicted proteins | sample 2_2465_0518_D_FD_203654 | JGI IMG/M metagenome (GOLD analysis project Ga0326513, IMG submission 203654) | Bovine rumen microbial communities from UC Davis, California, United States - 2_2465_0518 | ecosystem: Host-associated > Mammals > Digestive system > Stomach > Rumen | place: USA... | reverse complement strand
CTTCCGGGCTTTCACCCAATAGTTACGCGCTGTACATTCTATGTTATATGTACTACATCCTACGTTGTACAAACATAATAACTCTAATGTCTTACATTGTCAATCAATTAACAGGAATTCGTGGCGATTCGGAGCTTTTACTAAATTTCCTGGTGCTGAATTAGCAAATATTGTCAAGTAGTGACAGCAGGCCGGGGACCTGTCACCTTTTTGGTGTCAGGTCCCCGGCCTGCTGTCACTGTCCCGGCTTGCTGTCATCGTCAAACGAATTCCTCAACCGTTTTCATGACTTCGCGGATTGTCTTGATGTCTTTTTTGACCTTGCCACACTCGAGGGAGTGGTTGGCCTTTTCCGTGAGGTACAGCGGAATGCTCTTCTCTTCACAGATGCGAGTGATCTCTTCTGTTTTGGCCCAGGGGTCGCCTGTGCCGTGAAATGCGATGGTTTTCCCCGCGGGTGTCGGGAAGCGGAAGGTCTCTGCCAGAGGCGTGTAGAGAACCTGGCGCGTGTCCAAACCGTGCTCCGTGGCATAGGAAAGGGCAACCACTGTTCCTACGCTCTTGGAGAAGAAAAGGATGTCGGTATATTTTGACCAGTCCACGGATGCGAGAATATCCTCTGTCTGCTCTCTCGCGCTGACAAAACATTGATACATCTTGGCGGCGTCCCCCTTCACATTGGGCGGGAAACCGCCGTAGGGCACGCGCACGACCTCGTATCCGCGTTCGCGGACCAGCTTCTCGCTGTAGTAGAGGAGCGGCTTGTCGCATGTGTAACCGATCCCGGGAAACAGGACGGCAATTCCATTTATGTCTTTCATATGTGTTTCCTCTCTTCACGCGGTGTCAGGGCCCCGGCCTGCTGTCACCTCGAAACGGTGTCAGGGCCCCGGCCTGCTGTCACCATCAGATGATCGTGCCCGCCGGCGCCTGCTCGCGGTTTTCTTCAGGCGCTTCTTCCTCTTCAGGAGCCTCCTCCGAGGGTACCTCTTCCTCAGGCGCCGTTTCCTCGGGAGCCACTTCCTCCGGCGCCTCTTCCTGAACTTCTTCAGCCGCCTCCCCTGTTTCCGCCCCGGTTGCCTCCTCAGACGCCTCAGCCGCTTCTTCCGTGCTGCCGGTGCCCGAAGCTTCCGATTTCTCCTTCGAGGCAGCTTCAGGCGCTACCGGAGCCACCGGCTCCTCCGGATCCGCATACTCCTCTGAGGCCGCCGCGCCTGTTGTGGCTGCTGCCGAGGCCTCAGCTTCCATCTCTTTCACCGCGACAAAGTTATCGATCCTCTTGGCTATGTTGATCTTCAGATTGTTGTAGAAGAAGATCAGGTCGTAGAAGTGATAACTTCCGTCCGGGACGACGGTGATGTCTTTGGCGGCGTATTTTGCGGCGTCTGCGATGCCGATCGGGATCAGGATGCCCGATTTCTCATCCAAGTAGCCGCCGCAGAAACCGGGGATCTCCTGCCGGACGTTGCCGTAGGTGTCCGTCGCGACATAGCCTTTGTTGGCCGAGGCAGGCGCCTCTGTGGAATCGGTTTTCCAGTTAAGGGGGTTGATCGACAGTACTTTGGTCTCGGGGAGGACGGCCGTCCGGTCCATGCACTCGTAGCTGATGATCACGCCCGTATCGGTCTCGCCCTGCGCCATTTTCAGCCAGGGGCTTGCGGTGATGTCCGCCTGCGTGATGCCGTGTCCGATCACGTAAGCCGCGACGAGGTTGTCCGCCAGGCGCGCGTCTTGTCCATATTCCACCATCAGATCATAGACGTCCTCCGCGCCCTGGGAGAAGCCGAACAGCACGATCGGCCTTCCCTCCTGATGAATATTATCGAGATACCAGCTAAAAGCTGCCCGTATATCGTCTCTTGCGATCTCCCGATAGCGCTCCTTCTCCGCGCCCTCCGCAAGGGTCGCCACGCCGAGCGTCCACTGTCTGTAATAGGGCGAGTAGATCGCCGTACCGGCTCCGAAGATGCCCTTTTCCATGTTCAATGTTTTGACAAAGCGGAGCGCGTCCCTAAGGCTCGTCACATCCTCGTTGTCCGGCACCCACATATTCATGTTGACCGTCGGCAGGACCACAAAAACATCCGCCTTCGCCGCCACAGCCGCCTCCGCGTCCGGGCGCGAGATCCAGAGCTCGTCCAGGCTGTAGTCCATCGGCCAGGCATTTCGCACCATGCTGAAGGTGTGCACCTCGTGGGCTTCCTGCTCGAACCCCTCGTAGAGGCCGGTGATCTCGCCGTCCGCGATCTGCGCGCCGTAATTGGAGAGGACCAGGAGCTTTTTCGCTTTTTTGTCAAAAGATAGTCCCCCAACTTCACCGACCGCCGTCACGTCATCGAGCGTCCTCTCGAGTGTGACGGTCGCATCCGTGCTGTCAGAATCCACCCTCCAGCGGTAAATGTGGTCCGGCTCGCCCATATCGGCCGTGCCGTCATCCGCCGTCATGTACAGATATCCGTTATAGTACGCAAGCCCCCGCAGGCACTGCGGCGCGGCCTGCATGTGGATCCTGCCGATGTACGCGCCGGTCTCCAGGCTGTAGCGATAGAGATAGCGCCCGCTGTCCTGGCCCGACCGCGAACACGTCCAGATCGACTGCGTGTCCGGATCCACCGCCACGCCCGAGCAGTCCTGCTGCCCGCTCGCCGCGCTGATCGCATAGGCCCGCACCGGCTTCAGCGTCTGCGCGTTGTAGACGAGGATTTGGGCGTCTTTGGCCGTCTTGCCGTTCACTGCCTCCGCGCACACATAGAGCTCGCCGTTGTACACATCAATGTCACCGAGGCGGTCCGCCTTGACCTCGAGGTCCTTAAAGGGCTCCTTATTCTCCGCCGCCGGCTTCCAGTCCTTATCATACCGGGCCAAAACATCACTCCCGCTGACCCAATACTCCCCGTTATCGTATGCGACCCCCTGCCGGCCATCGACTGCCTGCGCCGCCTCCAAAGTATACGTAAACCCGGGCAGGATCACGTTGGCATTGCTCTCCTGCCGGCCCATCACCGTGTGGGGCGCGGGCTTTTGGGTCTCTGCGGCAGGCTCCGAGGGCTGTTGGGTTGTGCCGGTTGTGGCGGTTGAGCCTGTGCCTGGCTGCTGGGTTGTGCCGGTTGTAGCGGCGCCGGCCTGTTGGGTTGTGCCGGTGCCTGACTGGGTTGTTCCGGTTGTGGCGGTTGTGGCGGTGCCGGCTTGTTGGGTTGAGCCAGTTGTAGCGGTTGAGCCTGTGCCGGCTTGGTCTGCAGCTGTCTTCCCTGTGCCCGCCTGCTGGGTTGTGCCGGTTTGTCCTGCGCCGGCCTGCGCCTCTTCCACCTGGCCTTCCGGAACCGGTGCCACCTGCGGTTCAGCATCTTCTTCTTCGACAACCTCTGCCTGCGCCACTGCTTCTGTATTTCCAGTGGCAGATTCTGTCTGCTGGCCGTTTCCGGCACATGCTGTCATCAAATTAAGCGAGAGAACCGCTGCCACAACTATTGCAATCTGTTTTCTGAACATAATAACCTCCATGCCGGAGCCTCGTCCCGCATTTCAATATGCTGCGGCAGACTCCTTTCACATAGTACCCCAAATTACTATCTATTATATCGCTTATCACGGTGATTTCAGTAAGATTTCTTGATTAACTAGTCGGAGAATGGTGTCAGCAGGCCGGGGACCTGACACCTTTTTTGTCAGGTTCCCAGCCTGCTGCCCACCTTTCCGGTCCGACGAGAATCTTCTTTTTTAGTTTCTCGTCGGAGCTTTTCGCTCGCCTTGTTCCGATAAGAATCTTTTTCTTTGCGCTTTCATCGGTGTCCATTCAAATAGAAACTCCGCTAAGAATCAGAAAATTCCAATTCCTAGCGGAGTCAAGTACCCTGAAGGTCTCCTATAAAAACCCACTTATTAAGTTTCTTAGCGGAACCGGCTGCCCGAAGCACTCCGACGAAAATCCACTTATTAAGCTTCTTAGCGGAATCGACTGCCTAAAATGCTCCGACGAGAATCCACTTATCAAGCTTCTTAGCGGAATCGACTGCCCGAAACAATCCGATGAAAATCCACTCATCAAGTTTCTTAGCGGAACCGGCTGCCTGAAGTGCTCCGATGAAGACCTAAAAACCACCCAAAAAGGTGTCAGGTCCCCGGCCTTCTGTCACCACCCCCGGCCTCCTGTCACCCCACCGGCTCGCCGTATTTGCTCTCGATGGACTTTTTGACAGCGCCCGCAGCGATCCAGATGATCCAGGAAACTGCCCACGCCCCTGTGAGGAAACTGATTCCAAAGTAAATGCAAGTTACGATCTCCCAGTAAATGGGCATCAGAGTTCTCAGATTCCGGTCGCTGTAGTAATACTTTTCCTTCTTTTCTTTCCCCGAGCGCACGTAGCGCCTGCCGCGGTTCATCCGCGACTGTGCTCTGTCCTGCGCCTGCGCCCTGGCCTGTGCAGTCCGGATCGTCTTGAACAGGTTCTTCTTGCGGCCGTTATAGACGAGCAGGAACACGCCGACTCCGATGAACACAAGCAACAGTGCCGCACCGATGCGGTTGTCGAAAATGATCGCCGGCACAAAACAAAGGATGATCAGGACGATCCCTGTGATCCTGCGCTTTGTGCTCTCGGCCTCAAGAGTCTTCTCCTGGTCCGCGATGATCTCCTCCGCATCCCTGTCAAAATCCAGTGCATCCGTCTTAAAGAACCCCCAGGGCTTCATGTACGCCCGGGCGATCAGGAAGCAGGCAACTGCCGCCGCAATGAACACAAACAGCATCGCCGCGCCAAAAGATTCCATCAGATCGCCGATCGGCCCAAATCCGAGGTCATCAAACAGGATCGCGCAGACAGGTGATGTAATGCACAGCAGCACGCCAAAAGATCGAATCAGCGCCGCAAAATTCCCCACGCTCAGATAGTCGCACAGCTCTTCCGATGAGATAATCCTGCGCCCGTCATCCTGCGCTCCGGCTTCCGCATAAGCGCCGCCCTGTGCACCAGCCGCACCGGCCGCACCGGCTCCCGCATACGCTCTGTCCTGCGCTCCAGCCGCTCCGGCTCCCGTATACGCGCCGCCCGCATAAGCTCTGTCCTGCGCGCCGGTCGCTCCGCTTCCTTCATAGGTGGAGGAAGACTTGGCGGAGCTATTCTTTGACTGGGAAGTGCGCGCGTGCAGGTAGTCCTCGATGCCGAGGGTCTGCGCCAGCTCCTCGAGATTTCCGAATTCCGAGATCACCGTGCCGACTGCCTCGTTTTCGCTCAGGCCCTCATCGATCAGCTCCGTATATTTGTCTTCCATCATCGCGCCGAGCTCGATATAAGCCTTGCGTACCTCAGGTGTGTCAGGAAGACCCGCAAACATCGTATTCAGATAATTTCTGATCGTTTCCATGACGTCTCCTTTCTAAATATCACTGCTGTCCGGCAGTGCGCGAGCCCCGGAAGGGGAGATGAAGTGCTCGATCACTTCTTTGGTGACGTTCCACTCCTCGCATTTTTCCAAATAATATTTTCTTCCCGCCTCGGTTATGCTGTAGTAGGTGCGGCGCTTCCCGTTCTCCGCACTCCGGGCGAAAGACGTGATAAACCCGTTCTTCTCCATCCGTGTGAACGCCGAGTAGAGCGTCGTCTCCTTGATTACGTACTTCCCGTCGGAAAGTGAGCGGATCATCTTGGAGATCTCATAACCGTAGGAAGGCCTGTCCAGCAAAAGATACAGAATGATCGTGTCATTGTATCCGCGGATCACATCGCTGCTGATCGTAGTCAAATCGCCTTCCTCCTTTCCGTACCTTTGGGCCCGCCCGGGGGCTGCCGGCCGCCCAGGTAGTTCATTCGCCCGGGGCCTGTCGATCGCCCAGGCAGTTCATTCGCCCGGGGCCTGTCGTTTGCCCAGGCAGTTCATTCGCCCGGGGCCTGTCGATTGCCTGAACGGTTCAATCGCCCAATCCTACGCCTGTCAATGCAACGTTAGTCGTTACAACGTCTGTCGTAGTATATCTGTCGTAGTAAAAATATAGCACCGTTCCCCTTGTTTGTAAAGACACAAAGAAACGATTTTCCGTTCAAAAAAAGCGCCCCGGGTATGAGCGCTTTTACCATCTACTGTTATAGACGCAGATTATTTCTTTTTCTGTCACGTCCCGGACGGTGTCCTGCCCCATCCACAGGTAGCCTTTGCTGCTCGACAAATGACAGCCGATATGGATCATATCTGTCTTCCTCCGTACTTCAATATCCCGCCGGCCTCAGCGCCACGCCAGCCTCGATGCCCTCCCAGCCTCAATATCCCACCAGCTTCACGGTCGTGTAGCCGACGCCGATGGCGGGCAATATTTTGTCAAAAAGGTCCTTGGTCGCAAACCGGATGGAGCTCGTGTTCATGCACGGATGGCAGCCGAACTGCTCCTCCCCGAGCACGTCCTCGTCGATGAGCAGGCGCACCCGGCGGTCATGGTCGTTCATCAGGCCCAGCACCGACACGCTGCCCGGCTGCAGGTCCATGAATTCCTCCATGAACTTCGGCTCGCCAAAGGACAGCCTGCTGATCCCCAGCTGCCCCGACAGTTCTTTGGTCTTGAAGGGCTTGTCGCCCGGCATCACCAGCAGATAGAAATTCGTCTTCTGGCGGTTGCAGAGGAACAGGTTTTTGCAGATCCGCACGCCCAGGATCGCGTCCACCTTCTCGCAGACCTCCATCGAGGTCGCGGGCTCTTCGGGGTGATCCGTCCGCACAAAATCCACTCCCAGCTCGTCCAGCAGCCTGTAAGCCCTGATCTCCCTGTCCTGCCGTCCTTCCATGTTGTCGGGTGATCCGTGTAATAACTCCATTCTGTTCTCCAATCTTGTGATTTTCTCGATTGTTGTTTTCCGGTCAAAAAATCGTGTACCTTTGTGTTCATTTTTCGGTCGGATAATCGTTCATTTTTGTGCTCTGTTTCCGGCCGGATTTTTCTTTAATATGCTCTTTCAAAACCCTTCTTAAGTGGAATTTCCACTTAAGAAGGGAAATGTAAAAGGGTACCTGCGGACTCTTTGATTATAACTATGCTCTTCCAAAACCCTTCTTAAGTGGATTTTCCACTTAAGAAGGGAATTTGCAAAGGGTCCTTAGCTTCAGGCTTGAAAATTTGTCTTTTCCCACTCTACCGCGCGAAAGTGATCTGCCCATATTCTACCGCGCGAAAGTGATCTGCCCATATTCTACCGCACGAAAGTGATCTGCTCATATTCTACCGCACGAAAGTGATCTGCTCATATTCTACCGCACGAAAGTGATCTGCTCATATTCTACCATGCAAAAGTAATCTGCTCATAAGGCCTCTCGGCTTTCAGCATCGGAAGTTCCTTGGTCAATATTTTGCCTGCTTCTGACAAATCGCCCACCCAGGGGGCGATCTCCTCCCTCGAGAGGATCAGAGGCATGCGGTCGTGTACCGGCTCCATCGAGGCGTTCGCCTCCCGGGTCAGCACCACGAAGCGCTTCTCAGGGCCGTAGGGCCGGTAGATCCCGGCCAGGTAGAGAATGGGCTTTTCGGGCAGGGTGAAAATGACTTTTTCCTTCTGTTTGTCCCACTCGTAGAAGCCCGCTGCCGGAAGCACGCAGCGCCTCGCCGCGAAGCTGTCCGCGAAAGTCGGCCGGTCCTTCACGGTCTCCGCCCGCGCGTTGATCAGGAGCTTGCCCTTGTCAAATCCGGGGAATCCCCATTGAAGGAGCTCGGCGCCGAGCGGCAAAGAGCTGCCTCCAGATGCCTGGCCCAGCTGGCTGCCCTGCGCCGCAAAACCTCCGGTCAAAGCCAGCGCCTGCATGGCGGGCGTGTAGTCCCCCGCGCGCAGTTTGTGGACTTCGCCCGCAAGTTCGGGAAAATCTTCCTCAAACGCGTCTTCCGCGTCATCATTCCAGAAATATCTGCCGCACATGGTTTCCTCCTAAATGTGGTGTCAGGGCCCCGGCCTGCTGTCACCAAAAAACGGTGTCAGGGCCCCGGCCTGCTGTCACCTCAAAACGGTGTCAAGGCCCCGGCCTTCTGTCACCACCAAAACGGTGTCAGGGCCCCGGCCTGCTGTCACCTTAAAACGGTGTCAGGGCCCCGGCCTGCTGTCACCTTAAAGCCCCATCTTGCTCATGATCTGCTCCGGGGTGACACCGGGATGGGTGACGTACAGCCGCACGATCAGATCCGCCAGCTCTCTGCTGACGCCTCTGTGCGCCGCAATCTCAGCTACGGTCCTATGTCTCCTCAGGTCTGTTCCGATGTCGCGGATGAAATCCGCGCTCACCTGCTCTTTGCGGACGATCGAAGCTTTTTTCGCAGATGCCGCCGGCTCATGGGGGATGTCTATTCTCTCCACGACAATTGGGCTGGCCTTAGAACCGCCGCCCTCAGAACTGCCGGTCTCCAAGTCCGGGATCGTGAGAACCGCCATCGTGATCGCCTGGTTGAAGCGCCTCGGCCCGCAGCTGCCCGGATTGAGGTACAGCGTTCCGTCAAAATAGTCCTGCGCATACCTGTGGCTGTGCCCGTAGATCACCACATCCGCATCCACGTCTTCCGGGATATCGCGCTTTTTGTGCGTCATGAAGAACTTGCGGCCGTAGATCACCACCTCAAGTTTGTAGGGGATATCCGCAGCCCAGTCGCGGTCGTTGTTGCCGCGCACGACGTAAAAATTGCCGGCTCCGCCGACCCTTTCTGAGGCGGTTCCGCCGACCCTTTCCGAAGCAGTTCCGCCGACCCTTTCCGAGGCAGTTCCGCCCGCCATGGAGGAAGTGCTCTTCGCGCATGCGAGCCGGATCTTTTCGAGGGTTTCCGGGCCGCTGATATCTCCGCCGTGCAGGACCACGTCACAGGTTTTGATAACTTCTGCCACTTCCGGTCTGAGCAGATTGTGCGTGTCCGAAATTACGGCAATGCGGTGAGCGGCTTTATGATCGTTGTTTGTTGAGATATGGCTCATTTGGGGCCCCTCCGGTTGGCTGTGCTCAGTTATTTTTCCTTCCTGCAAGCTCAAGAAGCGTGTCGCCCGTGGCGCGGTAGACCGTCCACTCGTCCATAGGCACTGCGCCCAGGGACTTGTAGAAGTCGATGCTCGGCTGGTTCCAGTCGAGGCAGGCCCACTCAAGCCGCCCGCAGCCGCGGATCACGGCGATGTGAGCGAGCTCTTTGAGAAGTGCTTTGCCGCAGCCCTTGCCCCGATAGGCAGGACGGACGTACAGATCCTCCAGATAGATGCCTGCCCGCCCGAGAAAAGTCGAGAAATTATGGAAAAACAGCGCAAAGCCCACTTCTTTCTCCCCGTCCATGGCGAAGAGCACTTCCGCCTTTTTCTTCTCGAAGAGCCACTCGCGCAGAAGAGCTTCTGTGGCGATGACTTCGTCCTCCATCTTTTCATATTTTGCCAGAGACCTGATGAATTTCAGGATCAGGCGGCAATCTTTTTCAGTTGCGAATCGAAATCTGTAATCTGCCATAGCAGACCTCCTTATCTTGTTGAACGCGTCAGGTATGGCGTGCTCACGCCGCCTCGTCCGGTTCCTCTGTCTCAGCGGCCGTTTCAGTAGATTCGCCCTGCACGGCCTTGCCGAATCCGCCTGCCCGTCACTCCTTCGCGAGCTGATCGTATTTGTCCGCTTTTCCGCGCGCCTTCTCCACCGGATACTTGGCCTCGTTCTGCGCCATTTTCGCGTTCACGATCTCGTCCGCGTCGAGATCCAGCTTGTCCAGCATGTTCTGGCAATAAACGATGACGTCGGCCAGCTCTTCTTTGACATGATCGATGTTGTAGTCCTCGTCGCTCCACTGGAAGCACTCAAGCAGCTCGCAGGCCTCGATGGCAATGGACTTGGCGAGGTTGGCCGGCGAGTGGAACTGGTCCCAGTCGCGGTCCTCGGTGAATTTCCTGATGCGGTCAATTGTGGTCTGATTCATAGTGTGTCCTCCTGCCATGTGTGGCTCGCTTATCAACACGCGTCAAAAAATTGGGTACAGGCGCCATGCTTTTCCCGAAAAGTTCCCAAAAAATGAGCTATTTATTGTAAACGCCTCAAATTTGTTAGGAACTTTTCTTCAAAAGCATCCCTTCTGTACCCAACGCGCTCAGATCATAAAAACCCTTCATCCTGCTGCCGCCGGAGATCAGCCTCAGATCTTCTTCACCACAGCCTTCACGAGTTTCTGCAGCTCCTTGCCCGCGCGATTCGCGACCTTCTGGATCTCCTCGTGGGAAGTCTCAAAGGTTGTGTTCACGATCGCCATATCTGTGATGCAGGTGATGCCGAGAACTCTCATGCCCATGTGGCACAGCGCAACGCCCTCGCATCCGGTGCTCATGCCGACCGCATCCGCGCCGAGCATCGCGTACATTTTGACTTCGTTGGGAGTCTCGTAGGCGGGACCGGTGATCTGCAGGTAGACGCCGTCCGCCAGCTCGATGCCGAGCTCGTCGGCGGTCTCATGCAGAAGGGCCTGCAATTCTTTGTCATAAACGGCGCTCACGTCAGGGAAGCGCACGCCGAGCCTGCTGTCGTTGGGTCCGATCAGCGGCGAAGGCACAAAAGCTGTGTTCTGGTCATTGATGCACATCAGCGTGCCGGGATGGAAGCTCGTATTGAGGCCGCCCGCCGCATTGGTCAGGATGATCGCCTCCACGCCCATCAGCGCCATGACGCGCACGGGAAGGACGACCTTCTGCATCGGGTAGCCCTCGTAGAAATGCACGCGGCCGTTCATCAGTACTACCGGCACAGAGTCGATATAGCCAAAAATATACTCTCCCTTGTGCCCCTCAACAGTGGAGCGCGGGAAACCTTCGAGCTCGGAATAAGGGATCCTAGTCACTACTTCGATGTCATCCGCAAGTCCTCCCAGACCTGACCCGAGTACGATGCCGACCTTCGGCACAAAATCAGTGCGCTCGCGCACAGCCGCCAATGCCTGCTCATAATCCATTACATTAGTGTTTGCCATTTTATACCCCTTTCTGAATCCTATTCGGATTGTGCCCAATGTCAATGCGGAAGGCTCTTCCTTTCCCGGCTGCCTTCCCCGACGCGGCTCACTCAGAGTCCCTCCGGCGCGCCAACGGCTCACTTGAACCCCTTGCGCCGCTCCGCCACGTCGATCAGCTCCTTCGACTCCTCCATGGCCGCCGCCAGATACGGCTGCTGCCATTCGCGGCCCTTCTTCTCCGCCTGCTTGATCTCCTCCCAGGCGGCGCTGCCGCTGGTATCCGGGCTGTCCGGATCCTCAAAGATGTGCGGATGCCTGCGCACCATCTTGTCCGAAATAGTCCGCGCCACATCCTCCAGCGTGAACAGCCCCTCTTCCTCCGCAAGGCTCGCGTGGAAGAAAACCTGGAACAGCAGGTCGCCCAGCTCTTCTTTGAGATTCCCGGCGTCCCCCGTCTCTGTCAAAATATTGATCCCGCAAACAACCTCCGCTGCCTCCTCGATGAGCATCGGCTTGATGCTCTCGTGGGTCTGCACGCTGTCCCAGGGACAGCCGTCCTTGGCGCGAAGGCGCTCTATGATCGTTTTCAGTCTTTCAATCTCGCTCATTTATGTTCTTCTCCGCAGGCCGTCACAGCGCCGGCCCTGTCGCCCGCGCGCCGCGCCATTTAACCCTGCCGCCTCACGTCCTGTTCTCCGCGCGGCTCAACCGCCTGGTGTCCGCGCGCGGTCCGCCGGCCGCAGCGCCGACTCACTTATGCTCCCCGATCATCTTCTCCATCCAGATCATGCTGTACCAGCGCCCGAACTTATATCCGCACCGGTGGAAAGTGCCGACCTTCGTATAGCCCATGTGCTCATGGAACTGCGCGCTGTTGTAGTCCAGATACTCATCCGGCACATCCGGATATCCGATACAGGCGTACAGGTTCAGGATTCCCTGTTCTTTCAGCGCTTCCTCCAGCGCCTCATAAAGCTTCCTGCCCAGGCCTTCGCCGGTCGCGCCGTGTTCCAAATAGATTGTCATCTCGCAGGACCAGTCATAAGCCGCCCTTGCCTTGAAAACACCCGCGTAAGCATATCCTTTTATAACGCCATCCTTTTCGATGACCAGATAAGGATAGCGCTCCTTGATATGCCGGATCCGCCCCTGAAATTCCTCCAGAGACGGAACATCATATTCGAAGGTGATGACCGTCTTCTCCACATAGTAGGCGTAGATCTCGAGAAGACGCGCGGCGTCTTCGATGGTAGCTTCGCGGATCGTGATTCTGCCGGATGCTGCGTCCGCCACAGACGCGCTGCTGTCAGGATCGGAGCTCCCATTAATTCTTGTTTCACTCATTCTCTGATAAACTCCGTCCTGCTTTATTTTCCGATCACTTCCCACTCCGGCTCCTTGAAGCCGACCAGCACAAAGTCATCGCCGATGACCAACGGGCGCTTCACCAGCATGCCGTCAGACGCAAGAAGCTTGTACTGCTCGTCGTCGGTCAACTCCGGGATCTTTTTGGAGAGGCCCAGATCTTTGTATATTTTGCCGCTGGTGTTGTAGAAGCGCTTGAGGGGAAGGCCGCTCTTCTTGTGGAGCTCGCGGAGGAGCACCTCGTCCGGGTGGTCTTCCTTGATGTCTATTTTATCGTATTCGATGTGGCGCTCGTCCAGCCACTTCAGGGCTTTTTTGCAGGTGCCGCATTTGGAATAGCAGTATACTTTCATAGTTTTGTCCTTTCTTATTGTGGCAGATTTCCGGCCGTCTCACCCGGTCTCTGCCGGCCGGCAATGGCCCGCAACTCTCTGCCGTCTCACCCCATCGACGCCGCGTCGATCTCCGCCAGTTCTTCCGCCGTAAAGGAGGTGTTCTCTGTCGCTTTGATGTTGTCGAGGATCTGCGCGGGCTTGGATGCGCCGATCAGCACGGAAGTCACCGCGCCATCCTTGAGGATCCAGGCCAGGGCCATTTCTGCCAGGGTCTGGCCGCGGCGCTTCGCGATCTCGTTGAGTTTGCGGACGCGCTCTATTTTGTCATCGGTGAGGCTGCTCTCCTTGAGGAAGCGGCTGTCCGTGCGCACGCGGCTGTCCGCCGGAATTCCGTTCAGGTAGCGGTCGGTCAGAACGCCCTGCGCCAGGGGTGTGAAGCAGATGATGCCCTTGCCGAGGCGGGGAGCGGTCTCCTTGAGGCCGTTTTTCTCAATGGTCCTGTCCAAAATATTGTATCTGTTCTGGTTGATCACAAACGGCACGCGCAGCTCCGTCAGGATGGCCGTCGCCTTCTCGAGCGTAGGGCCGTCGTAATTGGAAAGGCCGGCGTAGAGCGCCTTGCCGCTGCGGACCGCCTGCTCCAGAGCGCCCATCGTCTCCTCGAGGGGCGTGTTGGGGTCCATTCTGTGATGGTAGAAAATATCAACATACTCGAGTCCCATCCTCTTCAGGGACTGGTCGAGGCTCGCCAGCAGGTATTTGCGGCTGCCCCAATCACCGTAAGGGCCCTCCCACATGGTGTAGCCGGCCTTCGTGGAGATGATCATCTCGTCCCGGTAAGGCAGGAAGTTCTCGCGCATGATGCGGCCGAAGTTCTTCTCGGCGCTGCCCGGCTCCGGCCCGTAATTGTTGGCCAGGTCGAAGTGCGTGATGCCGTTGTCAAAGGCCGTGAAGCACAGCTTCTCCATGTTGGAGTACGCGCTGGTGTCGCCAAAATTGTGCCACAATCCCAGTGAAACGGCGGGCAGCATCAGGCCGCTCCTGCCGCAGCGGTTGTATTTCATAGTGTCGTATCTTTTGTCGCTTGCAATATACATTTATTTGCACTCCTTATGCGAATATTTTGTCAGGTGCAGTCCTCCCGGGACTGTGAATACCCTTTCACGCAACCCTTTATTAGCGGAAATTCCGCTAATAAAGGGAAATCACAAAGGTATTATTGCAAAATCCCCTTATAATATAATACCGCATCGGGCGATTAATTCATACTTTGGTTTACCATTACGAGGATTCTGACGGCCATTTGTGGTATTCTATTATCAGACCGAAACGAGTACATTCGCAGCCCAGCTGCGGCCAGATCATGAAAGGAACCCGATAAATGTCCGAATACGGAATTTCTCAGATTTACCCCACAGACCGCTACTCCAACGACCAGGTCGACAAGCTCCTCCTGGCGGAGGGCATCCGCAGGGACGCCAATCTCGACTACACGTGCGGCATGTATGACGACGACATGAATATCATCGCCACGGGCAGCTGCTTTGGCAACACGCTGCGCTGCATGGCAGTGAGCAGTGCGCACCAAGGCGAAGGCCTCATGAACGCGATCGTCTCTCACCTGATCTCCTACCAGTACTCCCGCGGCAACATGCACCTGTTTCTCTATACAAAGTGCGATTCCGCGAAGTTCTTCGGCGATCTGGGCTTCCATGAGATCGTCCGGATCGAAGACCGCATTGTCTTTATGGAAAACCGCCGCTCCGGCTTTGCCGACTACCTGGACGGCCTTGGGCGCGAGACCCGGAAGGCACTGGCAGCCAAAACTACTCCGACGCCCGCAAATCCGCGCACGGCAGCCCTCGTCATGAACGCGAATCCGTTTACGCTGGGCCACCTCTATCTTCTGGAGAAGGCCTGCGCCGAGAACGACATCGTCCACCTGTTCATGGTCAGTGAGGACGCCTCGCTGGTTCCTTTTGCGGTCCGCAGCCGCCTGATCAGGGAGGGCACTGCCCACCTGCCCAATCTCATCTACCATGAGAGCGGCCCCTACGTCATCAGCAGCGCGACCTTCCCGAGCTACTTCCAGAAGGATGAGAAGGCCGTCATTGAGAGCCATGCGTACCTGGACCTTCAAGTTTTTGCCAAAATAGCGTCCGCCCTGGGCATCAACGTCCGCTACGTCGGCGAGGAGCCCACGAGCCTTGTGACCGGCATCTACAACAAGATCATGCAGGAAGAGCTTCCCAAGGCAGGGGTCTCCTGCATCGTCGTGCCCCGCAAGGAATCCGGCGGAAAGGCGATCAGCGCCTCCACAGTGCGCCAGTGCCTCAAGGACGGGGATTTCGATAAACTTCGCGAGCTTGTGCCGGAGAGCACGCTGCGCTATTTTGAAAGTCCGGAGGCCCTGCCTGTGCTCAGGAGGATCCGGGACGAGAAGAACGTCATCCACTACTGAGTCTGGGTGGCAGACCGGCACAATACTGAGTCTGGACGGCTTGGAAACCACAAGGAGACACTATCAACCATGAACGGAACAGAGATCACCCTGCCCCAGATGCTGGACTGCCGCGAGCGCCGCAATATGGTGCAGGACATGCTGATCGGCAAATATCAGCGAACCGTAATTTCTTACTGCATGAACATCCCGGGTCCGATCAAGACCAACCCGCAGATCCGGGCCGCCTTCGAGAGCGGCCTCGAGCAGCTGAAAAAGGCCCTGGCGGAACACGAGATCCCGGTTTTGGAATATTTTGACATACACGAGGTCACGGGAGACGAGTGGATCGCCGCCGTCGACTGCGACGCCGAAAAGGTCAAGGACCTGGCGATGCAGATCGAGGAGACACACCCTCTGGGACGGCTCTTTGACATGGACGTCCTGGGGCCGGACGGGCGCAAGCTCTCGAGGATGCGCTACAGGAAATGCCTCATCTGCGGCAGGCAGGCGCAGGAATGCGCGCGGTCTAGAACGCACACCGTAAAAGAAATGCAGGAAGCTATAGACAAAATGTTAGAGTGAACCGGAGGGATTTCCCTCTCCCACTTCACAAGGAGGAAAAATGAGCAAGAGCTACAGACCGAAATACCACGCATCCGTGCCTTCGGGCTGGTCCAATGATCCTAACGGGACCATCTATTACAACGGGAAGGCACACCTTTTCTTCCAGCACTACCCCTATAAATCCGAATGGGGGATCATGCACTGGGGCCACTTCACGACCGAAGACCTCGTGCACTGGGATGTGCTGCCCGTCGCGCTCCGTCCGGACCGGGATTATGAGGCCCTCTGCGGCTGCTGCTCCGGGTCCGCCATTGAGAAGGACGGCGATCTGTACCTGATGTACACTGCTGCGCAGCCTGATCTGCAGAGACAGTGCCTCGCCAAATCCGAGGACGGCGGGATCACCTTTGTCAAAGACGAGAGAAACCCCATTCTCACCGCCGACATGCTCGACGAAGAGGTGTCATCCTTCGACTTCAGGGACCCCCGTCTCTTCAAGAAGGGCGGATGGTATTACTTCCTGGCCGGCGCGCGCGTCATCGACAAAAACGCTACCGAAGAAGAGCTGGCCGCCCGCACAGAAAAGCGGGACAGGCACCTGCCCTCCTCTTCGATCCGGTACTCGCCTTCTATTTTCCAGAGTGTGGCGCAGAACACGGAGCAGGATGATGCGCAGGACGGCGAGCACCATTCCAGCGTCGCCTACAAGGTTCAGTCGCCTTCGCTGGGTGATGTTTTTGGCGATACGCCTGCCGTCGCAGGCTTCGGAAACCTCATCCTCTGCAAGAGCCGCGACCTGGAAAACTGGGAATATGTGGGCCATCTGCTCCACAGGCAGCCTGAGTTCGAGGATGACTTCTACAACCTCAACGGCGTCTACGAGTGCCCGGACTATCTGGTCATCGACGGCCAGGAGATCGTGCTCTCCAGCCCCCAGAACCTGCCGCAGATGGACAACCTGTACCAGAACGTCCACTCCGGCCTCTATCTGCTGGGCAAGCTCGACTTTGAGACCGGCCGCTATGACCTCGAGAAGATCGGGGAGCTGGACAGCGGCTTTGACTTCTACGCGGCGCAGACCTTGCTCATGCCTGACGGAAGGCACGTCATGATCGCCTGGAAGGAAATGTGGGACCGCAGCTATCCCACCCAGGCCGAGGGCTGGGCGGGCACCTACTCCTTCCCCAGGGAGCTCAGCATCGACGGCGACACGCTGATCCAGAAACCGGCCCGCGAGCTCGACAAATTCTGCCAAAACAGAATGACCTGCAAGTCTCTCTCCTTTGCCGACGGGGAGATCTCCGTGCGCGGCGTAAGCGGCAATGTCGCCAGAATCCGCCTCACGCTGGAGCCCGGCACCGCTTCAAAGGCGGGCGTCAAGCTCTTCGCAAGGGAGGAACATGAGACCTTGGTCTATTTTGACAGGGCGGAAGGCGTGCTCGTCATCGACCGCAGCAAATCGGGCCTCAAGCTCACCGGCAAAGAAGAAAATGTGACCGTGCGCAAGCTGGACATCGGACAGCCGGAGGCCATCGAGCTGGAGATGCTGCTCGACGTCAGCTCGCTGGAGGTCTTCGTGAACGGCGGGCGGCACGTGATGACCGCAAATGTTTACCCCGATCCGGAGGACACGGAGGTCCTGTTCTTCGCCGAGGGCGGAAGCGCGGCCTTTAAGAACATCGAAAAATATGATGTGATCGTCTGAAGGTGACACAAGGCCGGGGACCTGACACCTTTTGGTGGTGACACAAGGCCGGGGGCCTGACACCTGAATGGTGACACGAGGCCTGCTGTCACCACCCGCAAAAATGACGGAAAAGTCCATATTTAAGACGTTTTTTATCTCTCTATTTTAGCGGTGCAGCGCTATAATACTGTTACGTAAACGTTTTAGGCAACAAAATTATTGACTGGATTAAAAGCACACAAAAAAAACAAGGAGCAAATGAAGATGAAACGTGTACTGGTCAGCTTAAAGAAAACCATGGTCAGCGCTCTGGCATTTGTGATGGCCGCAAGCCTCGCGATGCCTATGCCCGCAATGGCAGCCGCGACAAAGGACGAGACGCAGACCGAGACGACGCAGCAGGAAAATACCACCGGCAATACCGCCGCAGACGGGCAGACCGAAGCGGCTAAACCGATCACGGCCGAGATCAAAATCACAAACTACACTAACAGCAGAACCGATGCTGAGACCGTTTCCGGCCTTGTCATCAGTGATATTGAGGCGCCCGCAGCCGGCAAGCCCCTCGATCAGAAGGCACAGGTCACAACCGCCGAGGGCGAAAAATGGGAAGTTCCCGTTCTTTGGATCGATTCCAAAAAACAGATCGCCATGGGCAGCGCAGAGAAGGACGTCACCTATCTCCCCGTAGTCGCCTATGTCGTTCCCTCTGAATACAAGATCCAGAACACGGATGAATCCAGGAACACTTACACGATCACCCTCTCCGAGGAGACCACCAAGCTCTTCGGCGACACCAGGATCATCACCCTTTACGAGCAGACCACCGGCATCACATACATCCTGCCGGAATCCATTAAGAAATATCTGCCTCTGAGAGAGGAAGACAACCACTATACTCCAAACAATAGCAGCGATGATTCGGACGACGACGAGTCGTATACCTCTTCGGACAGCAGCGACGATGACTCGCAGCCCACGAAAGACGATGACAGCACTGTTGATAAAGACGACAAAACTGAAGTTGTCGACAATAAAGACACCGATGAAGTAAAGCCCAGTGAGGAGCAGAAGGAAGAACAGAAGGAAGAACAGAAAGAGGAGCAAAGCGAAGAGCCGGAAGAGGAATCCGCCCTCAAGAAGCTTGTAGACATTCACTGCACCGACACCGTCAAAAACCTCTTCAGCGAAGAGGAACTGGAATATTTTGCCGACTTTGTCATCAACAAGCTGCAGCCCCAGGCGGTCAATCTTTTGATCGATTCGTTCCCGGCCTTCCGCGAAGCCGCCGAGAAGGGTGAGCTCGGGCAAAATATCGGACTGGTGATCGATCACTCCTCCACCTCCACTGCAGTCGGAATGGCCATGACCGGCACTGCCAGAAAAGACAACAGTTTCGTCTACAAGGTCTGGATCAACACCTACCCCGTGGCGAAGGATCTTGACACCTCTTCTCCGACCATCCTTCGGGAAGGCGATGAGATCGTCGATCTGGCGAACACAATGGTGCACGAGTTTCTGCACATCTTTATGTACGACTACACCCGCGCAGGCATGGCGGGCACCACAAGCCCTTCCGAAGAATACTATGAAGCGGACGGCAAGACGCCCACCGCAAAGTCACAGGCTACATCGTTCCCCCAGTGGTTTGTCGAGGGAACTGCTTCCGCGGTCGAGCACAACTGGCGCAACCGCGTCTCGACATTCAATCTCCTGAAATTGAATGAGGACAACCAGTACCTTAATAGCTTCGAAAGACCAACTTTCGTCTACCGCTATGTCAAAGGAGTGCAGCCCTCCGGTGACCTGGGCGAATACAACTTTGATATCGAGTGCAGCAGCGGCGTCGACAAAAACGGCAACACCGTAGACACTCTCGGAAACCGCTACGTCACCGGCTACCTGGCGACCCTCTACCTGAGTGAGATGGCAGCCCAGCACGATCCCAATCTCGGTTCTGCCATCCAGCATATCGATGCCGAACACATCAAGATCTACAGCGGCAATCTGAAAGCGGGATTTAACACTATTTTGAAACGGCTCCACGGTGACGAGACTCACAATGCCGAGACCCTCGATGCGATCATCAAGGACATCTCCGACGGCCGCTACACCAGCGCCGATGATTTCGGGTCAAAATATATAAAGGGCCCCATTGACGAAAATGGCTACTATCACGAAGACACGCCCAGCCTGGACTTCACGCTGACCGTCCTGAATTACATGCAGGACATCGACAGCGACAAGAGCCGCCAGTACCCCGTCAACGGATCGATCCTCTTTGAGTTCTTCGGTGATTTCGACGCGCCGATCGACCTCGATCCTTCCGAAAACGAAACTGCTAAGCGCTACACTGTCATTGACAGCGCTGACTACGTCTACTCCACTGTCTCTGAGGACAGAGCCTACGCGACCGGCGGAAAGTCCATTAGCGGCGTGCCCGCAAATACGAACACCACCATCTCTGTGGCTTCCTCCGGGGCTTCTGCTTCCGGGACTTCTGCCGGGGCTGCTTTCGGGGCTTCCGGTGACAATTCCGGCACTTTGAGCGCCGCTGCCAAAGAAGCGACGCCTGCCGTTGATGCTGAGGTTGAGGCTTCCGGCGAGGATGAGATTTCCTCCGAGGATGTGACTTTTGAGGCCGAGAGTGAAGATTCCGGCGAGGATGTGACTGAGGACGAGGTTGTTGAAACTTCTGACGCTGATGAAGAGCCCGTTGCTGAGCCTGCTGATGAAGAACCCGTTGCTGAGCCCACTGATGAGGAACCTGCAGCTGAGCCTGCTTCTTTCGAAGAACCCATTGCTGAGCCCGCCTCTGATGAGGAACCCGCTGCCGAGGAAGCTTCTGAGGATGAAACTATGACAGAGGAAGCTGACAGCGAAGAATCCGCAGACAAGGAAATTTCCGAATAAATTATGATGACAAAGGCCGGGGATCTGACACTGAAAAGTGTCAGATCCCCGGCTTTTTTGTTCCTTTTTGGTGTCAGGGCCCCGGCCTGCTGTCACCACAAAACGGTGTCAGGGCCCCGGCCTGCTGTCACCATTTACAGGTTCTGCCCTGTCAGGCTCTCCTCGCAGGCCCGGATCTCCTCCGGCGTTCCGCAGGCGACGATCCTGCCGCCCTCGACGCCTCCGCCCGGTCCCATGTCGATGACATAGTCCGAGTTGCGGATCACATCCAGGTCATGCTCGATGACGATCACCGTCGCTCCGTGTTCGATCAGGGTCTGGAACACGCCCAGCAGTACCCGCACATCCTGCGGGTGCAGCCCGATGGTGGGCTCGTCGAAGACAAAGACGGAATCGGTCTGTCCTTTGCCCATTTCGCTGGCGAGCTTGAGGCGCTGCGCCTCTCCGCCCGAAAGTCCGGGCGTCTCCTCTCCCAGCGTCAGATAGCCGAGTCCCAGGTCGTGCAGCACCTGCAGCCTCTTGTGCAAAGCAGGCAGGTCCGCACAGGCCTCCAGCGCCTCGTCGACGCTCATCGCCATGAGGTCCGGCAGGCTGTATTCGCGGCCACTCTTCGTCTTTCTCATTATTTCATGCGCTTCTCTGCGGTATCTCGTGCCCCGGCAGTCCGGGCAGGGGATATCCACATCCGGCAGGAACTGGACGTCCAGCGAGATCTCGCCGGTTCCGTCACAGGTCGGGCAGCGCAGTTTTCCGGTGTTGTAGGAGAAATCGCCGGCCTTGTATTTGAGGGCTTTGGCAGTCGATGTTTTGGCATAGAGCTTGCGCAGCTCGTCGTGCACGTTCGCATAAGTCGCCACTGTGGAGCGCACGTTGATGCCGATGGGTGTCGCGTCGATCAGCTTGACCTGCGTGATCCCGGGCGCCTCTGCCAAAATCACGTGAGCCGGCAGTTTTTTCCCGCTGCAGACCGCTGCCAGCGCCGGAACGAGACTTTCCAGGATGAGCGTTGTTTTGCCGGAGCCGGAGACCCCTGTAACGGCCGTCATGCGGCCCATGGGAATGTCCACACTGAGCGGATGCACCGTATGGATCGCAGCAGTTTCCATATGGATCCTGCCCTCAGCAAAAATATCCTCCCGGGAGATCTGAGGCCGTACCCTCATCGAGGCCTCTCCGGACAGATATGGGCCGATCACCGACTTTGGATCGCCCTCAAGCTCTGGGACCGTGCCCTCAGCGATCACCGTTCCACCCGCCGCGCCCGCGTCCGGGCCCATTTCGATCATCCAGTCCGCGTGGGTCAGCACCTGTGTGTCGTGGTCTACGATGACCACCGTGTTTCCGTCCGCCGCCAGGTCGTCCATGACGCCGGTCAGCCCCTTCAGATTGTAGGGATGCAGTCCTATAGACGGCTCGTCCAAAACATAGAGCACCCCAGTGGTCCGATTCCTCACCGCTCTCGCGAGCTGTACGCGCTGCCGCTCGCCGGTGGAGAGCGTTGACGCCGCTCTGTCCAGAGCCAGATAGCTCAGCCCCAGGTCCATCAGGCGCACAGAGGTGTCGAGAAAAGACTCGCAGATGTTGACAGCCATCGGGCGCATGGGCTCGGGAAGGGAATCGGGCACTTTTTTGACCCAGGGGATGAGCTCTGAGAGCGTCATGGCAGTGGCCTGATCCAGGCCGATCCCTTGAAGCCTGGGAGCGCGGGCAGCCTCTGAGAGCCTCGTCCCATGGCAGTCCGGGCAGGTCCCCTCCGCGAGGAATCGCTCGATACGCTTCATGCCCTTCTCGTCTTTGACCTTGGAGAGGGCGTTCTCTACGGTGTAAACCGCGTTAAAATAGGTAAAATCCATCTCCGTAGACTGCTTGGTCTGCGGATTCATGTAGAAAATATGCTTTTTCTCAGCCGGACCGTGATAGACGATCTCCTTCTCCTCAGGCGTCAGGTCTTTGAAAGGGACATCCGTGCGGACGCCCATCTCGCGGCAGACGTCCTTCATCAGGGACCACATGAGGGTCCCCCAGACGACGACCGCGCCCTCATCGATGGTCAGGTCCTCATTGGGGACCAGCGTCGACTCGTCCACAGTGCGCGTGATGCCGGTTCCGCCACAGGTCGGGCAGGCGCCCGCGCTGTTGAAAGCCAGATCCTCCGCTCCGGGCCCGTAGAAATGGACCCCGCAGACCGGGCAGACCTGCTCCTGCATCGTCGCGACGTCAAAGGACGGCTCCACATAGTGCCCATTGGGGCACCTGTGATGGGCAAGCCTCGAGAACATCAGCCTCAGGCTGTTCAGAAGCTCCGTCATCGTGCCAAAAGTGCTCCGGATCCCGGGCACGCCGGGCCTCTGATGCAGCGCCAGCGCCGCAGGCACATAGCGGACGTCGTCCACATGCGCGCGCGCCGCCTGCGTCATCCGCCTTCGCGTGTAAGTCGAAAGGGACTCCAAATAGCGCCTTGATCCCTCCGCATAGAGCACTCCCAGCGCGAGGGAGGACTTGCCGGAGCCGGAAACGCCGGCAATCCCTACAATTTTGTTTAATGGAATATCAACATCTATATTCTTCAAGTTGTGTACCCTGGCTCCGCGCACCTGCATGCTGCGGGGCAGGATCTTTTTTGTGTCGCTCATAGATGGTTTTCTCCTAAATGTGTCACCAGGCCGGGGCCCTGTCACCGTTTGGCGGTGTCACAAGGCCGGGGCCCTGTCACCGTTTTTCGCCATAACTCACCACGGCAGATACGTCGCCGCCACCGCCAGCACCACCGCCGGCAGCATGTTGGCGACCCGCACCTTTTTGCCCCAGACCAGGTTCAGCCCCACGCAGAAGATCAGAATGGAGCCCACCAGGGACAGGTTGGCGATGGCGGCCTCCGTCATCACCGGCGCGATCAAGTGCGCCAGCAGCGTGATGCCCCCTTCAAACGCCAAAATAGGGATCGCCGAAAACGCGCACCCCTTCCCCATGGAAGAAGTCATCACCGCAACGATGATAAAGTCCAGCACCGATTTCACTGCCAGCGTCGAATAGTCCCCCAGGATCCCGTCCTGGATCGAGCCGACGATCGCCATAGCGCCGATACAGACCGTCAGAGACGCCGTCACAAACGCGTTTACGAAATTCCGATCGCCGCTGTTCCCTGTTTTGGCCTTGAGCCATTCGCCGAACCGTTCAAAAGCCTTCTCAATTCCGATCAACTCGCCGATGATCGTTCCCATGGCGAGGCACAGGACCACAAACATCCCCTTGCCGCTGTGAAGCGCGCCCTCCTCCAGGCTGAGCATCCCCTCCATCGCGCCGGCGATCGCAATAAAAAGGACACTGACGCCGCAAGTCTTGATCAGGGCGTCCTGCTGCTCCTCCGTGAACAGCTTCCCGACAAAGAGGCCGACCAGGCCCCCCGCAATAATCGCAACTGTATTAATGATCGATCCCAACTCAGTAGTTTCCCCCTGTCCTCAATGCATCATGAGAAAGATCGGAATCTGCATGAGCAGTATAAAACCTATAAGGACCCAAAACATCTTATTATTTGCCATAATATCTCCTCCTGAATATTGCGAATTCTTCATTCATCATATCACGCGCACAGCCCAATGGGAAAGATACTTTGGACCACATGGAGCAGTCCACTTCTGCCAAAAAATAGAACCGGCCGCAGCTTTTCACTGCGGCCGGTCCTTTATTGGGAGAGTTTACGTAAGATGAACTCAGTAAACCTTAGGTGATCCGGTCTGATCCTCTTTCAGCATCATGATTCAGTCTCCAAACATCACTTCTCCGTCCTCTCCCACATAGAAAGCGACCGGATCCGTCATGTAATAGTCGCCGTAGACGTCATCGATGCAGAAGGAGTAGAGGTATTCCCCCTCATAC
>Ga0326513_10000937_pt1 | contig 24126 bp, 19 predicted proteins | sample 2_2465_0518_D_FD_203654 | JGI IMG/M metagenome (GOLD analysis project Ga0326513, IMG submission 203654) | Bovine rumen microbial communities from UC Davis, California, United States - 2_2465_0518 | ecosystem: Host-associated > Mammals > Digestive system > Stomach > Rumen | place: USA... | reverse complement strand
GCTATATAGTCAAAGTGGGAAAGACCGTACGCAAAATTTCATTAAGATAATCTATCAAATTGACAAGATAAAAGTCCTATGACCAGTGGTATCAGGAAATGGTGCTATCTGGTCTTTTTTTTGAAACGTCAGAATAACAGAGCTTTATCGTATTTGAACAAAATGAGGAAACACTTATTAATGCTTTATTCTCTCAGCCTAATGTTCATGATCCTGTCATGTGCAAAGGAAAAGGTCGTAGAGCATCCGTATGCAGGACTTTCCTCTGAATACTACGAATCATTCTCTGACAGGACCATGAAGGCCAACTCACAGGAGATAATGGAATATATCCTGAATATTGTAGGAGCAGACCATGAAAGCTTGAAAGCTGACCGCTATACGCGAGCCCACTACAAATTCTTCTCCACTTCACCGGCCGCCTTCCTTTGGATTAACCGACAAGGCGTCTCTCCACAGGCAGAAACTCTTCTTGCCTGTCTCGATTCATGCGAGCGCGACGGATTTGAGAAACATCAGTTCGGCGTGGAATATATACGCAATGATATCGAGACATTAAGGAACCTGTCATTTGAAGCAGGAGGAAAGAACTGCGTCAACAGAGTGTTAGCCCGACTGGAATACAACCTGACCAAGGCTTTCCTGCGCTATGCTGTCGGCCAGAGATATGGCTTTACTGACCCATACGACCTGTTTAACCGCCTGGATGTACACGATTCAACTCCAAAACGAGTAACATACCGTCAGCTCTTCGACGACTCCACACACGTCTGCGGACGACAGACTTTCTATGGCGCTATAAACGCGATAAAGCATGACAGCGTAGGCATTTATCTCGCCAAGGCTATGGACCATTCGCCTATCTACAACAAGATAAAGGCATGTCTGAAGAATGATTCCATCAGCCGCGAGTTGATTCTCGTAAACCTTGAGCGTGCCCGGTGGAAATCTACAGATGCGCCTTATCTTCATGATGAATATCTGATTGTAAACATCCCAGCCTTTCACCTATGGGCGATGCGCGACAACCGCCTTGCCATTGACATGAAGATTGGATGCGGACAGAAGAAGACAAAGACCCCTCTGCTTCACAGCAAGATAAAGCGCATGGAACTCAACCCACAATGGACAATACCCTGGAGCATCCGAAAGAAGGAAATCAACGGACAGGGTGGAAATGCGGACTATTTCAATCGCAACAAATACTTCGCCCGGAACAAGAAGACGGGAGAAAAGCTTAGAGGGGCAGATATAACAAACAGGATTATAATGTCCCCCGACTGGTCTATAGTTCAGGAGGGAGGAGAAGGCAACTCGCTCGGACGTATCATCTTCCGTTTCGACAATAATTTCTCCATCTTCGTACACGACACATCGTCACGTGGAGTCTTCAACCGACAGACACGAAGCGTATCACACGGATGCATAAGAGTAGAAAAGCCATACGAGCTTGCCTGCTATATGCTTCGCGACAAAGACCCCGAAATGGCAGAGAAGATACAATACTCCATGGAGGTTGACATGTCAGACCCCAAACGTGACAGAAGGAAAATTGTAGGGTTCAAGAAGGTTGACCCGCAAGTACCTATATTCATCGTTTATTACACACTGTTCCCCGTACCGGAAGGAGACATCAAGAGTTTTCCTGACGTTTACGAATACGACAGTATTATAGCTAAAGCCCTCAGATCTATATGACAGAGAAAGAAGTCAGATTCTCCAAGATAGTGAACCAGTATAGTGAACAGCTATACTGGAAGGCGCGTCAGATTGTAATCCGACATGAGGATGCAGACGATGTCGTACAAAACGCATTCCTCAAGGCATGGTCACGCTTCGACGATTTCCGAGGTGATGCCAATATATATACATGGATATACCGAATTACCGTCAATGAAGCTATAGATTTTCTCAGGAGAAAACGCGAACAAGTGTCGCCTGACGGTGAGATGAGGATTGCCGACAATCAGTTTGCCGATGACTATTTCGATGGAAACGAGACACAGAAACTGCTTTACGAGGCAATGGAAACTCTTCCAGAAGCACAACGCGCAACATTCTCCTTGCGCTATTTCGATGATATGCCCTACTCTGAGATTTCAAAGATACTAGGAACGACAGAAGGCGGTCTTAAAGCGAATTATCACCTCGCAGTAAAGAAAATTAAAGATTTTTTTCAACGAAAGAATTAAACTTTTGCAATTATCATTCGTCAAAACATTAGAAAGGAAAAAATATTATGAATAACGACTTTAACGACATATTCGACAAGGAGCAACTAAAGCAGAATCCGTTCAAGGTTCCTGCAGGATATTTTGATTCGCTTAACACGCGCATCATGGAAAACGTTGCAAGGCAGGCATCAGCCCAGAAGAGCGAAAAGCCAGCCCAGACAAAGAATGTCCGCATGCATGTGCTCCGTTGGGCTGCAGCATGTGCTTGTGTGCTCGTAATCGGAGTAAGTGCCGTATTATTCACATTCAAGGACACAGACACTTCAGAAGTGCCTGCAACCGCACAACAAAGTTTTTTCACAAGTGATGATGCCTTCAATCAGGCAGCAGACTATACAATGCTCGATAATCACGACATGTATCAGATGCTGGCAGAAGAATAGGACAATCACCCCTTAAATCATAAGAAATGAAATATATAATTACACTTATCTTAGCTCTTGTGATGGTTCTTCCATTGCCCGCACAGAATAATGATTCAAGGCAAGATGAACGCACGGAAGGTCGCAGGGATGAGCAAAAGAAATTTGACCCGGAACGCTATCAACGTGAACTAGAGGCCTGCATCATCCGCGAGGCTTGTCTCACGAAGCAGGAGGCGCAAAGATTCTTTCCACTCTACCGTGAGATGCTTAAGAAGCAGCGTGCTATATATATGAAGAAGAACGTATTCGACAAAGCTGCATACAATGACAACAAGGCTGCGGAAGCTGTCATTCTCGCATACGATGAGCGTGAATTGTCAATAAAAAAACTTCAGTTACAATATCACAAGCAGTTCATCAAAGTGATGCCAGCTACAAAGGTTCTCAAATTCATTCGCGCAGAAGAACGCTTCAATCGCAATGTGATGCGTAACTTCTCAAGACCAAGACCACCACAGCCACAACCACAGCCACATCATCCAAGAAACAAATAACGAAAGCTCGGCATCTCGCCGGGCTTTATTCTTTTCCCAACTTTCGCAAGTTGAATTTTTCATAAGCCCTCTACTTACTTATACTCCAAAATGCGAAAAAAAACAAGGGCAAATGGCAACTTTTTTTTCATTTTTTTCTGAAGGCCTAAAATTCAATAACGCACACTCATTCTCACCTTCCCTCCACAGATATCTGTACCTGATATTAGCATTTGTTGTCACCTCAAAGCATGCCCAAAATCAATTGAAATATTTGTAATAATTGAAATGCAGTAGATGGTGTCTGACGATGTACAATTAGTGGGAAATTACAATTATTTCAATTATTTCAATAAAAAATATGCACGCACATCTCACCGTTTGCGATAACCTGTACATGAATTTAATATTTATATATGTAATTACATATATAAATATTATAGTTATAGGCACTCTTACAGCGTGTGTCCAAATTTAATTGAAATAATTGAAATAATTGAAATGCCGTAGAGTGAAATGCCCTGTATCTGCCTGATTGTGTGCGTATTGTAAAAAACTGCGATTATTTCAATTATTTCAATTATTTCAATTAAAAATATGCACATGTATCCAGCCTCACACCAAGAACTACACCTAGAAAATAACATCTATATAAAAACGTGAGTTCGACGAAAATTTTCTATACTTTGTATAACATTAATTGGGACATTAATACACTTTAATTCAAGTTTATTCGCTATGCTCATCAGCAAGACAGTCGCAAACTCTGAACTGTCTGGAAGACAGTACTATGAATAACCGAGGTGCATACTCGACGAAGGAGAGGATGCCCTCGGATAGCAAGCAACAACTACATTTCCAGCCTGGAAGACTGTACCTGATTACCTATGTACTGCCCTCCAGGCAGTAGGATGGGATTGGCACTATATCCCCCGCACATCCTCGTTTCACTCGTATGTACGGGGTTACTCATGGTACTGTCTTCCAGACAGTTCAGAGCTTGAGTAAACATTAATTATAACATTAATGATCCTTATGGCTTAAATATTCGTTAATATTTATGTCCAAATTAATGTCTTAATTAACGTCGTAATTAATGTTTCAAAGCAAAGAACCCATATTTATTTTCGTCGAACTGACGTTAAATATTAAAGGCAAATCACCAAACTGCGTGTGTCCAAAACAATTGAAATAATTAATTTTTCGGTTTTTCGGAGAAATAAAAAAATTTTGGGTTTTGCCCTTGTTTTTTTCGCATTTTGGAGTATAAGTAAGTAGAGGGGTATATTTTGTTCCTCCATTGCAAATCCGCATCAAATCCGCATCAAATCCCATTCGCGATAGGACTTACATAGGAGACAGATGGGAAGAACAAGGATGAAGCGAAGACATTAATTCAATACCTCGAACTTGAGAATCCTCACATCAATCAAAGGACGGCTCAATCCGTCGGTTTCCGACTGCAAAATCTTTTCAACCACATCAAGACCGCTTACTACCTGTCCGAATACGGTATAGCCTCCGTCAAGCCAAGGAGTACCGCTCTGCTGATAGCCTTCGTAATATTCAAGACATTCCTTGTAAGGGCTCTTTCCCTTCTGCACAGGCCATTTGCCCCATGTGATGTAGAATTGAGATGTAGAACTCTTGAACTGCGGATTCTGTTCATCACCATCACGCGCTGCACACAAAGCACCACGCTTATGGAAGAACTGAGGATATAATATCTCTGCATCAATATGCTCCTCACCATTCTCGCCCGGAACCACCGAACTGCCGAGCGGTGTAGGATTATCCTTAGACGTATATGAGGCCGTCTTTGAGTCAGGATCACCACCCTGAATCATGAAGTCCTTTATAACGCGATGGAAGAGCGTGGAATCAAGTGAGCCAGTCTTTGCCAGACGCAGGAAGTTGTCACGATGCTTTGGGGTCTCGTTATACAATTCAACAACTATGTCGCCCTCAGTTGTATGAAGCTTCACGAGCTTACGGTCATACAACTTAGCCAAATCCATCCTACCCTCGCGAATCTGCTCATCGAGCAAGGCTCTCATTATGGCTGTTGGCTTTCCTTCCTCGGAAAAAGCACCGAGATTATATTGCGACGGACGGCTTTCAGGTTCCCAATAGAACACGCCCCTACAGCGCCCTTTAGTATCGTTCTTCATCCTGCGGATAAGCTCGGCATACTGCTCCCTACCCTGCTCCATCACCCAAGGCTTCTGTTCGTCAACCTCATATCCAGTCTCGACAATCATCACGTCAGTACCATATTTCTCGCTCACCTTACGGATATTTTTCATACAGTCGTGTATTGTCATAAAGGCATTAGACTCTTTTCCTGACTTCATTGCCCAATAAGGATAGAGAGACATACCGATGATATCCCATTTTGCTCCATTATCCTTCAGAGCATCAAGATTACGGTTGTAAAGACTACTGTCAAAGCCATTGTCAAGATGAACTATCACCTTTGCATCAGGGAATACCGCCTTAACGGCATCATATCCCGCAGCAAAGAATCCTGCATATTGCTTTGGGTTCTGATCAAGTTTTCCGAGAGGCCAGAGCATACCGTTGCTCGTCTCATTGCCCACCTGAACCCATTTAGGGGTTATACCATTATCTTTCAGAAGAGTAAGCACCTCGTTGGTATGGGTAGCCAATGCAGCGGTCATCTTCTTGAACGAGAGTTTCTCCCATGCCTTCGGAATATTCTGCTTGCCAGGATCAGCCCACCAGTCGCTATAGTGGAAATCCACCATAACCTCCATACCAAGTTCCTTGGCACGCTTTGCCTTCGCCAGCAGGTCTTCCTTGTTGCACCAGTTTTCATGCTCCGAAGGATCAACCCACACACGCAAGCGGATGGCATTCATGCCCATCTCCTTCATCAGGGCAGTACATTCACGCTCCTCTCCTTTCCAGTTATATAGTTTTCTACCCTTGCTCTCCAGTTCAGTCTTCCAACTGATGTCCGCGCCAAGATAGAAATCCTGTGCGAAGCCTGTAAGAGCCATAAAAGCAAGAGATATAACAGCTAATGTTCTTTTCATATTCTTTACACTTTCTACTTTACACTTTCCTCTAATTTCTCTTTTCGTATGCTGAACTCGCAACCGCAGTATAGCTGATTGTAGAAACCGTTTTCCTTCAGCAGTTCATTACGACGCTGCTGCAAGCCACCTTTTCGCCAGTTACGGTCATCGAAGGTCACACCTCCCACCTGTTCAGCAGCCCAAGCACCAGCCTCGTTTATCTGGTCGAGAGACTTCCAACGACTTGATGCAAGTGTGGTAGTAAACTCAGCTATACCGAGTTCCTTGCACTTCTCCGCAGTTCTGAGCAAGCGAATCTTGAAGCACTCAAGGCAACGCCTACCACGCTCAGGCTCATTCTCCATCCCCTTGATTTTGCAAAGCCACGCCTCGTGATTGTAGTCATCATCAATAATGGTGATACCAAGCTTTTCCGCATATCGTGTTATTTCGTTCTTCCTTATGAGATATTCCTCCTCGGGGAAGATATTCGGATTGCAGTAGAACAGCGTAGGACGAACATCATTGGCAAGCATCCACTCAAGAATGGCACTTGAACAAGGGGCACAGCAGCAATGTAGTAAAACGTCTTTCATATTGTGAGTTGTTTACTGAAGTTCGGAAGTTATGATTGAGCCTTCGGGCTCGTTGTCGATTACAAAATTACAACAAATTTTTCATACATCCAAATTTTTTCTACATGTGCATAATTAGTGTGGTAATTTTTATAATTAGTGTGGTAATTCCGAAGGTACAAATTGTCACTATGAGCACATCGGCTTCATTTTGAATTCAACTTTCGGAAGTAGCCTGGAAGGCTATACTATGAGTAACCGAGGGCATACTCGACGAAGGAGAGGATGCCTTCGGCTAGAAAACCACCCATAAATTTACTTCAGTAACAAGTAACGGGTAACAATAAGGAAATTAGTGAAAAGTGGACAGCCTATTTTATAATATCTATATATAATAAGGTATATAAACTCCTTAGAAGATTTCAGTAAAATCAGGGCTCACAAAAATCCTTATTGTTACCTGTTACTTGTTACCAATGCAGATTTTTAGTGCATGAGGATGTCTTCAATAGTGCAGCCCTATCACCACATAATACTGATAATAAAGCGGTTAAGGATATCAACATAGATAAGACTGAGGCAAATCACGATAACAACGAGGTAACATCAAGTGCATTCCTTGGCAGAATTAGTGGGTAAGAAATCATGCAAAAACCGCTGATTTCCCTTCAATTCCGTCATGCGCCTTTCCCTATGTCTTTTATTGTGACTCTTATGTGAGTCCTATGTAACTCCTATGTGACTCCCATGTAAGTCCCATTTTCCTTCGCTATAGAATAGGCGGAATAGCGAAGGCAGAGCGAACCCATAGCGAAGGCAGAACGAAGGCAGAACGGATTTACAACGGATTTACAACGGATTTACAACGGAGGAAGAACTAAGCAACATCGAAGTAACCATCGGTAACAAGTAACAGGTAACAATAAGGAAAATAGTGTGCAAGTAATTCATCTCACAAGGATGGAAAATGGGAAATAGTTAATGGTGATGTGCAGAAGGCATCATAGAGCAAAAAAATCGAGAAAAATAGTTCTATACACCGGACAACTATTGCAGGATTCAAAGAAAATTTGTAACTTTGCACACAGTTTGATCTTTGGCGGTTGGTTCACGCTGTTCACGGCTAAAAAGATTATTCCGACAGTAAAAACGTTTAAGGTGGATGCCCACCTATTTAACCTAAAACTAAAACAATAATGAGAAAACTGACATTGTGTTTAAGTGTATTGCTCATGCTTCTTATACCTATGGGCGTGGTGGCAAAGAAGAAAGTAACAAAACCTGAAATTCCCCAATTGCAAAACTTTCCAAGCTCTACGTTAAGTGAATATCGTCTTCATGCAGGTGAGGCGGTGTTTAGAGGTAAGCTGATTAATTTCCCTAAAGAAGTGCTGGATGCTTCTGAAGAGGAAAAGAAAGAGGCTTTTAAGATGCTTGCCGACAAATTAAATAGTGAGGGGATTACTATGTATATTCGTGATGCAGTTCTCAACACGGAAAAAGTGCGTGCTATTACCTTTAATGACGACTGCACTTTCGACATGAAAATACAGCTTCCTCATCCTATGTTCGTTTATTTAGCACCCATACGCAATATTTTTATGTGCCCAGGTGACACCATAGATTTTGCTATAAATTTAACTGCAAAGAATGAGGAAGAAACTCGTATTATACAGGCTACAGGACTCTCTGGAGAAGTAAACAGAATTGTGGAAGAGGTAGATAAAAAATATACTAAATTTGACCAGAGTTCTACATTTCGATTGGAGAATGTAAATCAGATGGATTCGTTAATGGAGTGGCGTAATCAGCAATTAGCTCGTTTAGATAGCATGGTCATAAAGATGAATGCAGGATTACCTGAATTGCAGGGATGCTCTCCACTTGCATCAGATATCGTACGCTCTTATATTCTGTTTCAATATGGAAAGCGAATAATTTTTTCTGGTCATACAGGCTTTGTACAAAATGATTTAGATTCAGAAAAAACAGAGGCTTTCATGCGTCGATATTTTGATTTTATAGCCCCTCGAGAGAAATACCTGTTCAACAATCCAATGATGATGATTGCAGCAGAAGAAGGTTATGTCAATTACACACATTTCTTTATGTTCTTTCGACCAATCTTTGCAGGAGGAACAACATACTACCCATATATGTATTGGCCAGAGATGGCAAGCGAGGAAGAAAATTTAACTACTAAACGTACAAAGATTGCTAATGGAATAAAAAAGGTTTCAGAAATGTACAACATCAGTACAAATAGCCTGATGCTACAGACTTGTTTGATGCGCGATGTATTCTATGAACAGAAAGGCTATAAATGCAATTATGACATATTTGCGGAAGAGGTTGCTGCTATCATACCATACATAACAGATCCTGATCTTGCACGCTTTACCACTATTGCCTATCGTGAACGAGTAAAGAAGGGTGAAGCAAGTGTTGCAGAAGACAAACTGCTTACTAAAGGCGATTCTATATTCCATCGTATCATTTCTCCTTACAAAGGAAATGTCCTCTCTATTGACTTTTGGGCAATGAGTTGCGGTCCATGCCGTGCAGGAATGCTTGAGGACCGTGAAATGGTCGAGCGGCTAAAAGATCAGCCTATAAAGTTTATCTATCTCACAGATGATGATCCAGAGGAATGTAATAAGTGGATGGAGGAAAACAATATCAAGGGTGAGCATGTGTTTATTAGCCGAAAAGAGTGGAGCCATTTGCAGGAAAAATTCAGCTTTAACGGAATTCCATTCCATGTGTATGTTGACAAGCAAGGCAAAATACGTGACATCGAACATAGCGTAGAGGAATTGCTCAACGAGTAGTCATACAATCATCTCGTTACTTAAAACGCATTATCGGTAACAAGTAACAGGTAACAATAAGAAAAATAGTGTGCAAGTAATCCGTTTGCTCTCTATCGCATTCATTAAAGAAATTGCCGTCTGCTCATAAAAACTGAACAGACGGCAAACTTTATACTTTACACTTTACACTCAACTCACTATTCCTCTTCCTCAGCCTCATGCTCGGCAATGAGCTTCTGCTGGATGTCGTTAGGAACAAGCTCGTAGGAAGCGAACTTTGTAGTGAATGATGCACGTCCACCGGTGAGCGAACTCAACGCAATAGAATAGCTTGACAACTCCTTCAACGGAATCTTTGCCTGAAGCTTCTGATAGCCATTCTCAGAGTCCATACCCATGATGAGGGCACGACGACCCTGAAGGTCAGACATCACATCACCCATGCAGTCAGCAGGTACATATACCTCAAGGTCATAGATAGGCTCAAGAATCTTTGGACCTGCATTTTTGAATGCCTCTGAGAACGCATTACGTGCAGCAAGCATGAATGAGAGTTCGTTAGAGTCAACTGGGTGCATCTTACCATCATATACGATTACACGAACATCACGAGCGTAAGAGCCAGTCAGCGGACCACGTTCCATCTTCTCCATCACGCCCTTGAGGATTGCAGGCATGAAGCGCATATCAATAGCACCACCCACAACGGTATTGATGAATACGAGCTTACCGCCCCATTCCAACGGAACTTCCTCACGAGACTTCACGTTGATCTTCACTTCCTGACCATTGAGCTTATATGTCGTTGGATCAGGCATTCCGTCTGCGTATGGCTCAACGATAAGATGAACCTCACCAAACTGACCTGCACCACCCGACTGCTTCTTATGACGATACTCAGCCTGAGCACTCTTGGTGATAGTCTCACGATATGGAATCTTAGGCTCGATGAATTCGACCATAATCTTCTCATTGTTCTCCAAACGCCACTTCAATGTGCGAAGGTGGAACTCACCCTGACCATGAACGATGACCTGACGAAGCTCCTTACTCTGCTCCACAACCCATGTTGGGTCTTCCTGTCGCATTCTTGTAAGCGCAGCCATCAGTTTCTCGGTCTCAGCCTCATTCTTTGCCTTGATAGCGCGAGAGAACTTAGGGTTAGGATATTTGATGAAGTCGAACCTGTTCTCGCTGTCCTTGCCATTGAGGGTATTGCCAGTCTTGACATCCTTCAACTTAACGGCACAGCCGATATCACCAGCCCTAAGTTCATCAACAGGCACACGGTTAGCACCTGCACATACATATATCTGACCGATACGCTCCTTTGAGCCACGATCCGCATTACTCAAATCGTCACCAGGCTTGATGCAACCGCTCATAACCTTGAAATACTGCACCTCACCGATATGTGGCTCAACGCCTGTCTTGAAGAAATAAACAGACTCTGGTCCGTTAGCATCAATAGGCACTTCCTCACCACGTGTGTTGTGAACCTTCGGCATCTCGTCAACGAAAGGAACGACGTTGCCAAGGAACTCCATCAGACGGCGGACACCCATACTCTTCACCGCACATACGCAGAATACCGGGAAGATAGAACGGGTAACAAGTCCCTTGCGGATACCCTCACGCATCTCGTCCTCTGTCAGAGTCTCAGTCTCGAAGAACTTATCCATAAGTCCCTCGTCATTCTCAGCAGCAGCCTCCACGAGAGCCTTGTGCATCTCCATTGCCTTATCCATCTCCTCTGCAGGAATCTCCTCTATAGTAGGAGCACCGCCTTCAGGTCCCCATGAATACTTCTTCATCAACAGCACGTCGATGAGAGCGTTGAAATTAGGACCTTCATTAAGTGGATACTGGATAGGAACGACCTTGCTACCATATATTTCCTTCAGACGATCCAAGCTATTGTTGAAATCGCATTTCTCGGCATCAAGCTGGTTAACAAGGAAGATAACAGGCTTCTTTAGCTTTTCGGTGTAACGGAAATGGTTCTGTGTACCTACCTCAGGACCATACTGACCATTAATAAGGAGTACGGCTGTATCAGTTACGTTGAGGGCAGTAAGAGCTGCACCCACGAAATCATCAGAACCAGGACAGTCAATGATGTTGAGCTTCTTATTGTTCCATTCTACGTTATATACGGTTGAGAACACTGAGTAGCCATATTCCTGCTCAACTGGGAAATAGTCAGAAACAGTGTTCTTTTGCGTTATACGACCGCGACGCTGGATTACACCAGCCTCATAAAGGAGTGACTCCGTAAGAGTGGTCTTACCAGAGCCGTCATTGCCGAGAAGGGCAATGTTCTTAATCTCGTTTGTCTGATATACCTTCATAGATTTTGTTGTTAAGGTGTTATAATAATTTAGGTTTTTATTTACTCATGGCTTGGGAGAGGTTATCTCCCGAACCCGACCTCAAAAGTAATAAATGCAAACGTTCCCACAAAACTTTTTGCCAAAAAAGTAGATAAATTTATATTTTTTTGACATTTCCTTTCGGATTTGACAAAAAATATGTATATTTGCATTTCTCTAATTACGAATTATCAATGGCCGGAATATACGCTCACATACCGTTTTGCAAGAGCCGTTGTATCTACTGCGGTTTCTACTCCACCACATTATTATCCTTGCAGGATGAATATGTGGATGCAATGCTTCGTGAGCTTGACTGCCGAAAGGATTATCTCTCAGGCGAACCTGTCAAAACTATTTACATAGGTGGCGGTACGCCTTCCATGCTTTCCGACAAGAATCTTTCACGCCTTTGCAAGTGTCTAAAAGAGTTTGCAGGAGAAAACCTCGAAGAGTTTACCGTGGAATGTAACCCCGATGATGTTACTCCAGAACTTGCCTCTCTTTTATATTCATTGGGGGTAAATAGAGTTAGCATGGGAGCACAAACATTTTCCAACGAAAGACTTGCTTTCATTCACCGCCGACACAAAGCGCATCAGGTAGAAGAGGCTGTCAACAAACTGCGGAACGCTGGCATAACGAACATCAGCATCGACCTTATGTTCGGTTTTCCCGATGAAACCGTAGAGAATTGGAAAAGTGATATTGAGCAAGCACTCAGCCTTGGCGTTCAGCATATCTCTGCCTACTCACTAATGTACGAGGAAGGTACACCATTATATAGATTGCTTGAAAATGGAAAGATAAAAGAGATTAATGAAGAGTCGAGTCTTGAGATGTACGACACGCTCATCAACCTTCTATCAGATGCCGGATATGAGCATTACGAAATATCAAATTTCGCTATGCCAGGCTATTGTTCAAAGCATAATAGCAGCTACTGGAAACGCATTCCTTACCTCGGTATAGGAGCTGCTGCACACTCGTACAACCTCACTTCCCGACAATGGAATGTGTCTGATGTAAAACTCTACATAAAAGGAGATAACATAGTAGAGGACTGCGAGTTACTTGACGCCACCGAACAATATAACGACCTTATCACTACGGCTCTTCGAACTTCCGAGGGTATTGATTTAGGTTCGCTCTCAGAAACAGATTTCTTCTATCTCACAAAAGCTGCCAGCAAGAGTATAGAACAAGGAAATCTCATAATAGAAAACAATCACCTTCACCTTACACGCAAAGGCTTGTTCATCAGCGATGCTGTTATGGTGGAACTTATCAAATAAATTATGCGCAGAAAGGAATACTTCGAGTTTAAGCAATTCACGGTTCATCAGGAACATGCCGCCATGAAGGTGGGAACTGACGGAGCACTTCTCGGTTCACTCGCAGCTACTGGTAAGCGAATCCTCGACATAGGCACAGGCACTGGCTTGCTATCGCTGATGATGGCACAGCGTTGTCCTGATGCCCAGATTACGGCTATCGATGTCGATGAAAACGCCATTAAAGATGCGCAGAGAAATTTTTCCGAATCTCCTTTTGAAGACAGGATAACACTCAAGCAAGCGCCTTTTCAGGAATTTGCAAAGCAGGAACAGGAGAAATACGACTGCATCATCTGCAACCCTCCATATTTCGACGAGAGTCTTGAGAGCAAGGATGAGAGCAGAACACGCGCTCGTCATACTTCAAGTCTGCCATTCCGCGATCTCATCGGCGGAGCATACGAACTCCTTGAAGATGAAGGCGTTTTCTCTGTCTGCATTCCACCAGAAGTACTCAGCAAGTTCTCTGCCGAATGTCTCATCAAGGGTTTCTGCCTTATGACCGCATACAAGATAAAGTCCGTACCCCGCAAGACAGAGCCTAAGCGATATATACTCGTTTACAAGAAAGGGCGCATCGTAGAGCCACAGGAATATACCTTCTGCATGCAGAATCCTGACGGTACACGCTCAGAATGGTATCAGGAGATAATGAAGGACTTCTATCTATAGAAGATTATGAAATATCTATTATTTTTATTGTGCTTTCTGCCATTGCAGGCATTATGCCAAGATGTAAAAGTTATCATCAACGAAGACTTTGAATTAATATACAAAAGCGACACCCTATATGCATCTCTCGTAGCAAACGGCGATACTATCTTTATTTCTGATGATGATGTATCGTGGCATTTACAAGACTTGTTGAGATTTCAAAATCAAACCCTTAAAGAAGAAGGTATATACATTCGATATCCAGACATTATCGCTATGGAGATTGAACAAATAGCCACTCTTCTCGACTACAAATCCGAGGTTAATTACAAAAATGCAATAAAGAATGAGCGAAGAACCATAACCTTTTATGGACCAATAACTTTGATGCTTCGAAAATCACATACAGTTACTATAAAGAAATGCACATTGGTTATAGAAAACAACAAACTCATAAAATACCATTGTTCATATTGCCAACACGATGACGTCGGTATTCCTACCGAAAACACAAAATTTGAATATAAATACGATGAAAAAGGCAGAATCGTAAAGATATTCAATAAAGGCAAATTAGAGCAAACAATATCATATGTTGAGCAACAATAAATCCCACGCTCCAAATTCATCCTTGGTTGTGTGGGATTTTTGTTTCCGTTAACCCACCGTTAAAACTACGCTCTACCTCCGAAGTATCTCCATCGTTACTCCATCGAAACTATGGAGTATGTATGGAGTATCTTAGGAAGAAGAGCAGACTTTGTGCAGTAATAAAAAGTTGGTATTATCACGAAAACCAATCATCATCTCACGTTATTTAACTTTTGACTAAAAAAGAAAAACATTTCAAAATTTGCAGATGTCGGGGGAATTTAGTAATTTTGCAAGCGATTTTGTATTGTGACGACACGGAAGCGTAATACAGCAAATCGGTCGCACCTCCTTTGTATCGAGGTAGGGATGATTGTTGTAGGCAGTAACCTGTCAGAACATACGAAAGCAAGAGAATTAATCACGCCCCGGTTGTTTCGGGGAATTATATCTAACAAACTTTTCAACAAACCAAATGAAAGTATTGAAATTTGGCGGAACATCCGTGGGTTCCGTAGAGAGCATCCTCAGCCTAAAGCAGATTGTAACTAAAGAGGCTAAGTCACAACCCGTTGTTGTTGTGGTAAGCGCTTTAGGCGGAATTACCGACAAACTTATTGCAACCTCTAAACTCGCCCTTGCAGGCGATGAGCGTTATCGTGAATCATTCGATGAGATCGTGGATCGTCATCACAAGATGATTGACACCATAATCACGGACACTAAAAGCAGAGAACAACTTTTCAACACCGTTGATGCGCTGCTCGAACAACTTCGCAGCATCTATTTCGGTGTTTTCCTCATACACGACCTGAGCGAGAAGACTCAGGACGCTATCGTTTCTTACGGCGAACGCCTCAGTTCAAATATCGTGGCTACCCTCATCAAGGGTGCCAAGTGGTTCGATTCACGCGATTTCATCAAGACTGAGCTCAAGATGGGTAAGCACACTCTTGATGCTGAACTTACCAACAAACTTGTGCGCCAAGCATTCGCCGACCTTCCAAGGGTGAGTCTCGTACCAGGCTTCATCTCCCGTGACAAGGACACCAACGAGGTGACAAACCTCGGTCGTGGTGGTTCTGACTATACAGCTGCCATTATCGCTGCAGCCATTGATGCAGATGTGCTGGAGATTTGGACAGACGTTGACGGCTTCATGACAGCCGATCCACGCGTTATCAAGTCAGCATACACCATCAACGAACTATCATACGTAGAGGCTATGGAGCTTTGTAACTTCGGTGCAAAGGTGATCTATCCTCCAACGATATACCCTGTTTGCGTGAAGAATATCCCTATCAAGGTTAAGAACACATTCAACCCAGAGCATCCGGGCACTCTCATCAAGGATAAGATAGAGGGCGACCACAAGCCAATCAAGGGTATATCTTCAATCAACGGAACGGCACTCATCACCGTTACAGGTCTCTCTATGGTCGGTGTAATCGGCGTAAACCGCCGTATCTTCACAGCCCTAGCCAACGAGGGGATCTCCGTATTCATGGTTTCACAGGCATCTTCAGAGAACTCCACATCAATAGGTGTCAAGGAAGACGATGCAGACAAGGCAGCACAGGTGCTCAACGATGAGTTTGCCAAGGAGATAGAGACCGGTGCGATGTATCCGATGATTGTGGAGCGTGGTCTTGCCACTATCGCTATCGTAGGCGAGAACATGAAGCACACGCCGGGTATCGCTGGTAAGCTCTTCGGTACATTAGGCCGTTCAGGTATCAGCATCATAGCTTGCGCACAGGGAGCTTCTGAGACGAATATCTCATTCGTCGTGAACAGCCAGTTCCTCAGAAAGTCGCTCAACGTAATCCATGATTCATTCTTCCTTTCAGAATACAAGGTGCTCAACCTCTTCCTCTGTGGTATAGGAACGGTAGGCGCGAAGCTCATTGAGCAGATACGTTCTCAGCAGCCAACACTCATGAAGGAGTCACGTCTGAAACTCAACGTGGTAGGCATAGCATCTTCAAGAAATGCCATCTTCGACCGCGATGGAATCGACCTTGACAACTACATGGAGCAGCTCAAGGCTTCCGAGCCTTCAAACAGCAAGAAGCTCCTTGAGAATATCATCGGCATGAACATATTCAATGCAGTGTTCGTTGACTGTACCGCTTCAAGCGAGGTAGCAGGATTGTACCAGTCGTTGCTTGAGAAGAACGTAAGCGTTGTGGCTGCCAACAAGGTTGCTGCATCAGGCAACTATGATGACTATATGAAACTGAAGCGCACAGCCTTGTCACGTGGTGTGAAATATCGCTTCGAGACAAACGTAGGTGCTGGTCTTCCTATCATCGGAACCATCAATGACCTGAAGAACTCAGGCGATAAAATACTTAAGATTGAGGCAGTTCTGTCTGGTACGCTCAACTACATCTTTAACGCTCTCTCTGCCGATGTTCCATTCTCAAAGACCGTAAAGCAGGCTAAGGAACTCGGTTATGCAGAGCCAGATCCACGTATTGATTTAAGCGGCAAAGATGTTATCCGCAAGCTCGTAATCCTCACACGTGAGGCTGGCTATAAGATTGAGCAGGAGGATGTGGAGAAAAACCTTTTTGTGCCTGACGAGTACTTCGACGGTTCAGTAGAAGATTTCTGGGCAAAGCTCCCTGCACTCGACGCTGATTTTGAGGCAAAGCGCAAGGAACTTGAGGCAGAAGGTTGCCGTTGGAGATTCGTGGCTCGCATGGAGGCTCTTGAGGATGGTAAGGTAAAGGCGAGTGTCGGGCTCAACAAGATACCTTCCAACCACTCATTCTATGAGCTTGAGGGCAGTAACAACATCGTCACCCTCACAACTGCTCGCTATAAGGAATATCCTATGCTCATTCAGGGCTATGGTGCCGGTGCAAGTGTAACGGCTGCAGGTGTATTCGCAAACATTATGTCAATCGCAAACATTTAAAGGAGAAACGATTATGAAACACATAATAATTCTGGGCGATGGAATGGCAGATAAAGCCATTGAGAAACTCGGCGGAAAGACTCCGTTGCAGTTCGCCAAGACTCCTTACATGGATATGCTGGCAAAAATGGGGCGAACTGGTCGCCTTATCACCGTACCTGAGGGATACAACCCAGGTTCGGAGGTTGCCAACACCGCAATTCTCGGCTATGATCTCGACAAGGTTTATGAAGGTCGTGGTCCTCTTGAGGCTGCTTCCATCGGCTATGAGATGAAGCCTCTCGACCTCGCTCTTCGCTGCAACATAATCTGTGTTCGCGAGGATGGCACTATCAAAACCCACAACGGCGGTAATCTCTCAACCGAGGATGCAGGTCCGCTGATTGACCTTCTCAACGAGAAACTCGGCTCTGACAGCGTGAAATGGGTGAAAGGCATACAGTATCGCCATCTGCTCATAATTGACGGTGGCTCAAAGCATATTGTCTGCGCCCCACCACATGATCATCCAAATGAGGCTTGGCGTCCGCTCCTCGTTCAGCCAGAAAAAGGTTGGGAGAACAAACGTGAGGAAGGTCGTATGACTGCACAGGAAACAGCAGACTTGCTCAACGACCTTATCATCAAGTCGCAGGACATCCTTCTCAATGCCCCTCTCAACATCAAGCGCAAGGCAGAGAGCAAGGATCTTGCCAATATCATCTGGCCTTGGAGCGGCGGCTATCGTCCTGCTATGCAGACTCTCAGCGAGATATACCCATCGGTGAAATCGGGCGCTGTGGTATCAGCCGTTGACCTTATCCGTGGCATTGGACACTATGCAGGTCTCGATATCATCGAAGTGGAAGGTGCGACAGGTCTCTGGGATACCAACTACGAGGGCAAGACAAAGGCTGCACTCGATGAACTGAAGAAGAAGGACTTCGTTTTCCTCCATGTGGAGGCAAGTGACGAGGCTGGTCATGACGGCGAGGTGGATTTGAAGGTAAAGACCATTGAGAACCTTGATTCTCGCATGATAGGCCCTATCTACGAAGAGGTAAAGACATGGGACGAACCTGTGTGCATCGCTATCCTACCCGACCATTTTACCCCTGTGGAGCTCCGCGTACACGTTGGAGAACCAGTACCGTTCATCATCTACTATCCAGGCATAGAACCTGACGATACGCAGGTATATGACGAGGTTTCATGCGTTACGGGCAGCTACGGCATTCTGAAGCTACAGGAGTTCATGCAAACAATAATGAAATACTAAACAAAATGAAATATTACAGCACCAATAAGAAAGCACCTATCGCAACGCTTGAAAAGGCTGTTGTGAAGGGTTTGGCAGAGGATCGTGGCCTCTATATGCCAGAGAACATCAAGGCACTCCCAAAGGATTTCTTCGATAACATCGACAAGATGTCGTTTCAGGAGATTGCATACACAGTTGCTGATGCATTCTTCGGTGAGGATATTGACGCAGAATCGATGAAGCAGATTGTCTATGACACATTGCAGTTCGACTGTCCTGTCGTTCCTGTTACGGAGAACATCTATACTCTCGAACTCTTCCATGGACCTACACTCGCATTCAAGGACGTAGGTGCACGTTTCATGGCGCGTCTGCTTCAGTATTTCCTGAAGAAAGGCGGTGAATACGTAAGTTCTGCCTCTGCATCAGCAAAGGCCGGCGTAAACGTACTTGTTGCAACTTCTGGCGATACTGGTAGCGCCGTAGCCAACGGATTCCTCGGTGTTGACGGCATCCATGTATATGTTCTTTATCCAAAGGGAAAGGTAAGTCCTATCCAGGAATGTCAGTTCACTACTCTCGGCAAGAACATAACAGCAGTTGAGGTTGACGGTGTATTCGACGATTGTCAGGCTCTCGTTAAGTCTGCATTTATGGATGCAGAGCTCAACGCACACATGAAGCTGACATCGGCAAACTCTATCAACGTGGCTCGTTTCCTCCCACAGGCATTCTATTACTTCAACGCTTACGCTCGCCTAAAGGCTCTCGGCAAGGCCGACCAGATGGTGGTATGTGTGCCTTCCGGCAACTTCGGAAACATCTGCGCAGCCCTCTTCGGACACAGAATGGGACTCCCAGTAAAGCGTTTCATTGCAGCCAATAATGCCAACGATATTTTCTTCAAGTATCTACAGACTGGCAAGTACGAGCCAAAGGCTTCACTTGCAACATTGGCTAACGCCATGGACGTGGGCGATCCTTCAAACTTCGCCCGTATCTACGACCTCTACGAAGGTAAGCACGCAACTATCACAAGTCTCATAAGCGGTGCCACATACAAGGATGAGCAGATTGCCGAAACTATGAAGCAATGCTTTAACGAAACAGGATATATCCTTGATCCTCATGGCGCTTGCGGCTATCAGGCTCTCAAGGAACAACTCAAGGATGGTGAGGTTGGAGTATTCTGCGAGACAGCCCACCCTGCCAAGTTCAAGGAGAAGGTTGATGCAATCCTTGGCAGCGACATTGAGATACCTGCACGCCTTCAGGAATTCATGAAGGGAACGAAGCAGAGCGTCAGCATGACAAAAGACTTTGAATCGTTCAAGGCATTCTTGATGAACGAATAGACGATTTTCAAAAGTCAAGAACTAAAAGTGAAGAGTGAAGAATTTAAGTTACATTGTTCTGGCGATAGAATGCTTGAAGTGGCAAGACTAATTTAAATTCTTCACTTTTCATTCTTCATTATTCACTCCCTAAACACAGTTTATGCAACCCTTAACAGTCTATAAGGCCAGTGCAGGCAGCGGTAAGACATTCACTCTTGCCGTAGAATTTATCAAACTGCTCATTCTCAATCCCCGCAAATATGAGAATATCCTTGCCGTAACCTTTACCAACAAGGCCACGGAAGAGATGAAGCATCGTATAGTAAGCCAGCTATACGGACTTTCCCATGGTCTAAAAAGCAGCGATTCCTATCTGAACAAGATAACGAAGGAACTCGATGTTTCCGAGGAATTTGTGCGCAAGAACGCAGATATCGCACTTCATAACCTCCTGCACAACTACAACCAGTTCCGTGTTCAGACCATTGACGCCTTCTTCCAGAGCATTCTCCGCAATATGGTCAAAGAACTTGGTCTTGGCAACAACCTCCGCATATCTCTCAACGACAGTCAGGTCATTTCCGAGGCTGTCGACTCCATTATGGAGACTCTCGACAAGGACAAGGCTCTTATGTCATGGATTATAGAGTACGTAAACGAGAGGATGGACGACCAGAAGTCGTGGGATATCACTGGTGATGTGAAGTCATTCGGAATGAATCTCAGCAAGGAGTTCTTCAAAAGCAACGAGCATCTGCTGAAATCAATCGCGAATGACAAGGATTTCTTCAAACGCTACAAAAAGGCCATGACTGCCATAATAAGGGGGGCAGAGGCTCATTTCAAGGAGTGTGGCGAATATTTCCTCACAATGCTCTCAGATGCAGGCTACAACGTCACAGACCTTGCCTTTGGCAGAACAGGCGTTGCAGGCTACTTCCTAAAGCTCAAGGACGGCGATTTCATCAAGGACAACATCGTGGGGGCACGTGTTCAGGCAGCTATGAACGACCCGATGAAATGGGGAACGAAGAAAAATGCAAGCGAAATAGCCCCTTTGGCTGAAAGCCAGCTAATCCCCTACCTCATCGGAATTGAGAAAGAACGTCAGGCAGAAGTACCGAAGGTGCGCTCTGCCCTCATCACCCTGAAGAACATCAATAAGATGCGCCTGTTGTTCAGCATCCGTGAGGAAATGGACAGACTTAACAAAGAGAACGCGCGTTTTATGCTATCCAACACCCAGATGGTGCTTAGTCAGATGATACAGGAGGACACAAATATCGCTCCGTTCATCTATGAAAAGATCGGGGCATACCTCCAGCATATCATGATTGATGAGTTCCAGGACACAAGTACCGTGCAGTGGAATAACTTCAAGGTACTACTCGAAAACTGCATGGCTGGAAACGAAGACAATCCTCAGAACGAGGGTGCGATAAACAACCTTATCGTGGGTGATGTGAAGCAGAGCATCTACCGTTTTCGCTCTGGAGACTGGCGATTACTCAATGGTATCGAGCAGGAGTTCGGAAACGGAATGATAAAGATTAAGCCACTTGCAACAAACTGGCGTTCAGAACGTAACATCATTTCATTCAATAATCACTTTTTTAGACAGGTATGCAGTATTGAGGCTGACAGCATTATGCCACAGGGGGCAATGGAACAGCAGGAATTCATTGAAGCCAACAACCTTTCTGTCGAGGCTGCACAGCAGATGAATACCTACGCAGAGGCCTTACGCCATGCATACGACGATGTGGCTCAGGATATTCCTGCATTCAAGCCCAACCGTGGTCTTGTGCGTGTGGAACTACTCCCTGAGGAACGCGCCGATTTCATCGAGGCGGCAAAGACACGCACACTCGACTACATCCAAAGTCTTATTACGCAGGGCGTCAAGCCAAGCGAGATTGCCATACTCGTACGTTTCAACTCCGAAGCATCGGATATTGCCCAATATTTCGCAGAAAACGCCCCTGAACTGAGTATCGTCTCAGAACAGGCATTCACCCTTGAGGCCTCCCCTCTGGTCACAATGATTATATCCATGCTGCGTCTTCTTCGTAATGCCAACGACAAACAGGCGGAAATAACGCTCGTGAAGCTCTATATCGCCTATATTCTCCGCGAAGACCTTACCGACGGCAGCATACTCACCTCCGACAAAACCTTCCAGACCTACCTGCCACAGGAAATATCAAGCGAGGAGGCAATGGAACAGATGCGTTCAATGTCGCTCTATGAGCTTTCCGAGTACATCTACCGCAAGCTCCGCCTCTCCCAACTCGAAGGTCAGGCTCCATATGCCACGGCTTTCTTCGACGGTCTGAAGAAATACATGGAGGAAAACATCGCAACAATCGAGGAATTCCTCGATTATTGGGATAGCGAGCTCCATAGCAAGGCAATATCCATAGGAAGCGGTGACAGCATACGCGTCATCACCATACACAAGAGTAAGGGACTTGAGTTCAGACACCTCGTAATGCCTTTCTGCAACTGGAATATGGCAGCCCGACATACAGAGACGCTTTGGTGTACCATCAACGAGCAGCCGTTCTCTGAACTTCCATTCATCCCTGTTGACTATACAGGCCGTACGAGCCTACAGAACTCCATCTATGAGCCTTACGGCATAGAGGAATGGATGCAGGGCATCGTTGACAACCTCAACCTTCTCTATGTGGCATTCACACGCGCAGGACGCTCTCTTTTCGTCATTGCTAACCAGAAAGCAAATGAAGACAACCGTTCCTACGCCATTATTGAGGCATTGCGCAGAATTGCCGATTCCAACGAACTTGAAGGCTGTTCTTTCGAGGACAACGCTTCTGAGGAAGATACAGAAAACGCTTCCCCATCCATCTTCACTTTTGGAGAGCACTATTTCGAGAACAAGGAAGAAAAAAGCAAGGAATCCGACAATGTATTTGAGCGCACTCCTACGGCTATCCCTGTAAGCATAGAAAGCTATGCCTCTGAGAATATCTCCTTCCGTCAGAGTAACAAGAGCCGTGAGTTCGCTGCCGACACGCTCGATGATAACGACAGCAAGCGATACACCACGATGGGCTCTGTCATGCACATGCTCTTCTCTCGCATCCACACCACAGCCGACATAGACAAGGAACTGCGCCAGTTTGAGTTTGACGGTGTGATCTACGATGAAACCATAAGTGCAGAGGAGCTACGCAACGAGTTAAAGCATAAGTTCAGCAATACTACTGTATCTTCTTGGTTTTCCGACAAATGGACCATATTCAACGAGTGCAATATCATGCAGCTCAAGAACGGCAAGATTGTGGAAGACCGTCCAGACCGCGTAATAACCGACGGCAATGAGACGATAGTCATCGACTATAAGTTTGGTCACAAGAATGCCGCCTATGCAAAGCAGGTACAACGCTATATGAATCTCATGCAGCAAATGGGCTACCCTAACGTAAAGGGCTATCTCTGGTACGTCAACCTCGATGAAATCGAGAGTGTTGTGTAGATGGTTAGAGGTTAGAGTCTAAAGTCAAAACCCCTTTCGCGCCAGCCATGTTAATTATTCGCGAAGCACATCATACTGCGCAAGTGTTAATTATTAATTGTTAATTTCCCACAATGAAGTCATTCCTGAACATAGTAGCACAAGATATACTCGCAAAATACGGCACCAACCTGTCTGAAGTCGTTGTCGTATTCCCAAACAAGCGAGCATCCTTATTTCTAAATGAAGAACTAATCAAGCTCTCCGACAGCAAGCCGGTATGGAGTCCTAAGTACATGACCATTAGCGAGCTCTTCCGTTCCCAGAGCCAACTTATCGTTGCCGATCAGATAAAACTAGTCTGCGAACTATACAAGCATTACGCTGAAAAGACCGGAACCACCGAATCCCTCGATGATTTCTACGGTTGGGGCGAACTCATGCTATCCGACTTCGACGACCTCGACAAAAACATGGGCGATGCGAAGCATATCTTCGAAAACACCGATGAGATACACTCGTATGACAGTGCCGACTATCTATCTGAAGACCAGAAGGAAGCCCTTAAGCGTTTCTTCTCAAATTTCAGCGATGATGACTCCAAAGTGAAGCAGAACTTCGCCCAGC
>Ga0326513_10000936_pt1 | contig 24162 bp, 33 predicted proteins | sample 2_2465_0518_D_FD_203654 | JGI IMG/M metagenome (GOLD analysis project Ga0326513, IMG submission 203654) | Bovine rumen microbial communities from UC Davis, California, United States - 2_2465_0518 | ecosystem: Host-associated > Mammals > Digestive system > Stomach > Rumen | place: USA... | reverse complement strand
AGTCAAGGCATTGGATTCACGACGAACTCCTCGAGAACGTAAAAAAAAACGAAACTCGGAGAACGATATGCGGATCTTTCTTGCGGGGGGGCATATAAACGGAAAATACCAACAACTCAAGGATTATCAAAGCATAGATAATTATTGCCCTTACATTCTGGAGTCCTTTTTTTATGCGGACGAAGACACAGAACGGCTGATCCCGCACTTCGGGGATTTCCTGCTCGACAGCGGAGCGTTCACGTTCATGCAGGGCAAGGGCGGTTCTCCGAACTGGGATGAATACATCGAACGATATGCGGATTTCATCAACCGGAACAAGGTTCAGAAGTACTTTGAACTGGATATTGACGTTGTGGTCGGATACGACCGGGTAAAACAGTTCCGGGCAAAACTGGAAAAGCTGACAAACCGGCCTTGTATACCGGTATGGCATCTGTCACGCGGACTTGATGAATACAAGAGGATGTGTGATGAATACGGGTACGTTGCGATCGGGGGTATTGTCAGCGGTGAGATCAGGAAAGAGAAATACGGCGCGTTTCCTGCGCTCATTGGCGAAGCTCATAAACGAGGGGCTAAAGTGCACGGGTTGGGATTCACAGCGTTGGACTGGTTAAAAACCTGTCATTTTGACAGCGTTGATTCGACGGCATGGACAACCGGCAACCGGTTTGGGTTCCTGTATTACTTCGACGGAAAGACAATGAGAAAGAAGGATGCTCCTGCCGGTCATCGGATTGGAGCCAGCCGAGAGGCCGCTCTGAATAACTTTACTGAGTGGCTGAAGTATCAAAAATATGCGGAGAAACACCTATGATAGTCTTTATCGCATGTACGAAAAAGAAACAGAGATATCCATGCAAAGCGAAAGAGATGTATCGCCCTTCTCAATTATTTAGGGGGGGGTGGGGGTATGCTGAATCTCTGAAACCCGACGCAATTTATATCCTGTCTGCAAAATACGGATTGCTTAACCCTGAAACAGTTATCGAACCATACGAGAAAACGCTGATCACGGAAAAAGATGCACAGATCAGGCAGTGGTCAATTATGGTTGCCGGGCAGATTAAAAAAGAAGGCATCAACCGAATGGATCATGCGGTTTTTTTATGCGGAAAACCTTATCGAAAATATATACAGAACCTTTTTCCGAATCATTCTGCGCCAGTTTCACATCTGGGAATCGGAAAGCAAATGCAATTTTATAAGGAGCATACAAAATGAAGGCCATCGTACTTTTATCCGGAGGGCTGGATTCGACAACATGCCTTGCTGTTGCGCTAAAAAAACATAGCCATAATGAGGTGCTGGCTGTGAATATGTATTACGGCCAGCGGCATGACCGGGAGATGCAATCTGCGTGTAATATCGCGCGATATTACGGGGTCGAACTCATGGAGATGGATTTATCCGTGATCTTCAGCAAAAGCGATTGTAGCCTGCTTAAAAGCTCAAAAAACGCTATTCCTGAAGGAAGTTACGAGGAACAGCAGAAGGAAACACCAGGAAAGCCGGTCAGCACCTATGTTCCGTTCAGGAACGGGCTGATGCTTTCTGCGGCGGCGAGCATCGCGGTCAGCGTAGGAGCAAGAGAGATCTACTACGGAGCGCACGCAGACGATGCCGCAGGCAATGCTTACCCGGATTGTACGCCGGCATTTACGGATGCCATAAACCGGGCTGTTGTCTTCGGAACAGCCGGTCAGGTGGAAGTGATCGCACCTTTTATCAACAAAACAAAAGCCGATATTGTTTACGAAGGAACAATGCTCGGCGTACCCTATGATCTCACATGGTCTTGCTATGAGGGCGGAGAGCATCCGTGCGGTAAGTGCGGAACGTGCATTGACCGCAAGAAAGCATTTGAAGCAAACGGGTTAAAAGACCCGGTGCAATAAAAAAGGAAGAGGTAGGAAACACCTATGAAAAAAACCAATTCAAACCTAATCGGAATCAATATGGTATTCGTTGTCGCCCTGGTTATCTCCAATGTAGTCACAGCAAAACTGTTCGCAACCGGCATCAATCTATTCGGTTCTCCATTAACTCTCCCAGGCGCGGCTCTTTGTTATGCGATCACATTCCTGGCAACAGACGTTATCGGTGAAATCTGGGGAAAGAAAGAAGCAAACCGGACAGTTCGATGGGGATTCGTTGGACAGGTGGTGGCAACGCTCCTGATCGTCATGACACAATATCTCCCGGCCGCAGATCCGGAAGCCCAGGCGGCATACGAGCGTCTGCTGGGTCAGAACTGGATATTCGTTATCGGCTCCATGGTTGCATACTTCGCTTCCCAGAGCTGGGATGTGTTCTTCTTCCATAAAATCCGGGATAAGTTCATCGCAAAGCACGGAAGCACAGCCGGCGGACGGTGGATCTGGAACAATGCCAGCACAATGACCAGCCAGATTATCGACACCGTTCTTTTTATCGGCATCGCTTTCGGTCTTGGTTTCGGATGGCTGTTTGACAAGACGATGTGGCCGAGCCTGGCGGGAATGATGATCGGACAGTATGTTTTGAAGTTCATCCTCGCGGCTCTGGATACTCCCTTCTTTTACCTTCTGACACGAAAACGGGGGTGATTCCCATTGGTAGCGTAGACTGGAACGCTATCCGAGCGGAATATATCGGCGGTGGAACAAGTTATAGAAAGCTGGCAAAGAAATACGGAGTCAGCATCAACGTTCTTTCTCCCAGGGCGACCGTTGAAGGATGGGTCGGCATGAGGAAAGAAGCAGAAACCAAAGCCACCGCAAAAGCACTGCAAAAAACAGCAGATATTGCCGCAGATAACGCTACCATTGCCGCCAGGATCAGAACCAAACTGCTCCGCAAGTTGGAAAGGGAAATTGATGCTCTGCCGGACATGATCGGAAGCGAAACCCGGAACAGCGTAACGGAAAACGAGTTCTCACAGGACGGGCGAAGGATTCAGAAGGTAAAAGAAGCGGCAAAATCCTACCGCCTGCGGGACCTGGCGGCGGCATATAAGGACCTCACCGCAGATATGTCAATGACGGAGCAGGGCGGGAACGAATTGCTTCAATCCCTGTTAGAGCTTGAAAGGCGGGCGGAGTCATGATCGAGTGGGGCGATAAGCAGGCCGAGCTGATCATGCTCCCGTTCGACCGGACGATTGATTGGCTGGAGGGTACTCCACGATCCGGCAAGACCACCGCCGGGGCGATGAGGTTCGCCCGGCATCTGATCAAGTCCCGGGATAATCAGCACCTGGTCACGGCCTACTCCGCCGAGCAGGCTTTTCGCCTTATCATGGACGGTGACGGCATGGGGCTTCTGCACATCTTCAAGGGCTGTTGCAGGACCTCCCATGATGACAGCGGGGCGCACCTGCTGATACATCTGCCGGACGGTGACAAGAAGGTTTATTGGAAGGGCGGAGGCAAGGCTGATTCCCATAAAGCGATAACAGGTATGAGCCTGGGTTCGGTTTACTTCTGCGAGATCAACCTTCTGCACGATTCCATGATACAGGAATGTCTCCGCAGGACCTATGCGGCGAAGGACCGCTGGCACATTGCGGACCTCAACCCGCCGTCACCCGGTGACCCGTGCTTGAAGAACGTTCTCCAGGTCCAGGACTGCCGGTTCATTCATTGGACCTGCAGAGACAACCCGATCCTCACCCCGGAACGCCTGGCGGAGATCGAGGCCGCCTGCAGGAAATCACCTTTCCTGTACAAGCGGGATTGGCTCGGAGAGAGAGTGATCCCGGAGGGCGTAATCTATTGGATGTTCAACCCGGACAAGCACATTGTGAACCGCCTGCCGGATAACTTCCGCCCTGTCGAGGCCTTTGTGGCCGGTGACGGTGGCACAACGGACGCAACCTCCATCGGCTTTTACATCGCCGGTTTTTTCGGGGATCCATACATAGGCCAGCGGGAGTACAGGTTATACCGTGTCGGCAATTGGAGATACGACAAGGGCCAGATGGCCATGAGCGACCAGGCCCGGGAGATCTGCGGCGAGTTCCTTCCCTACATGCGCAACAAGTACCGCATGCGGGAAAGCGATATTTTCATTGACCCGGCCTGCAAAGCCTTGCGCCTGGAGATTGAAAAATTCGGGCTGATGACCAGCGGGGCGGACAATAACGCCCACGACATCAAGGCCGGCAGTAAGGGCTTGAAGGTCGGCGTGGAAATGTTGCAGTCCGCAATCAATGATGGCAAGTTTTATCTGGTCGAGGATGAACGCTATGGGACCGAACCCTTTGTCAAGGAGGCGGGCCTTTACTGCGTGAATGATAAGGGCGAGCCGATTGACGCATACAATCACACAATGGACGAATGCCGGTATGGATATAACCATTTTGCGAAAACCTATGGATTGTGGGGTTGAGCTATGAAACTACTTGATAGATTAAGGAACGGGGTGAACCGCATGGCGGAAAACGCTGATCTCATGAAAAAAGATGTGTTCGAGCTGGAGGGCGTGCCTGCGTTCCGGGAATATTACACGCTGTTCGTGTTTGTCTGGCAGGCCATTTACAAGGGCTTTTACAAGGCGTGGCACGAAGTCCCGGTTGTTACCATCAAGCATCCGAAGGGCAAGACCCGGGTCATGGAAAGCATGAACGCCGGGAAAATGACCTGCTCGCAGATGGCCCGGTACTGCTGGAACGAGCGCTGTAATATCGCTGTCAGCATGGCATCCGCCCCGCAGGACGATCCGCTGAACGCATACATACAGGAAGTACTGAAAAACAATAACTTCGGCACATCTTTCGGGGACCTGCTGGAAAAGATGTTCGCCCTGGGCGGCGGAGCCTTGAAGGAATGGGTCGAGGTTCCGAAAGACCGTAACGGTAACGACATCGGCGAGGGCCGGGTCAAGATCGGCTATACCATGGCAAGTCAGTTCGTTCCGACTGCCTGGGACAACGGCCGGGTCAAGGCGGGAATCTTTATCAACCGTGAAGCCCGGGACGGCTTCTATTACACGGTTGTCGAATGGCACCGCTGGGACGGCACAACCTACCGGGTGACAAATGACCTGTACCGCATGCCCATCAAGGCAGGCGAGCCGCAGAATATCCTCGGCTGGTGGTACCCGCTGGAGAAGGTTTATCCCTTGCTGTCACCGGATACCACGATTGAGGATGTGCAGGAGGCGTTTTTTCAGTATATCCGCCCGTTTGGAGCCAACTTCGCCGATGATAACTCCCCTCTCGGCATGAGCGTTTACGCATCGGCCCTGTCATCGCTGAAAACCCTGGACATTGAGTACGATTCCCTCCAGCGGGAGTTCGTCCTGGGCAAAAAGCGCATCATCGCTCCGGCCCGGCTCATGAAGAACGCCCCGGGTGTGAACTCCGGCCCGCCGCAGAGGTACTTTGATGCGGATGACGAGGTATACGAGGCCCTGGCCACGGATAACCCGGAAGACCTGGCAATTCATGATAATTCTGTCGGCCTGCGGGTAAACGAGCATATTGCGGGCATAAACGCCTCATTAAGCATCCTGTGTGCGCAGGTGGGCTTCGATCCCGGCACACTGTCCTTTGATGCTGTAAAGGGCCTTAAAACCGCAACGGAGGTTATCTCCGAGAACAGCAAAACCTTCGGCACGGTCAAGGCGCACGAGAATATTTTGAAAGATGCCCTGGAGCGCATGGTCCGGGCGATCCTGGACCTGTCTGTCCGCTATAACCTCACCTGGAAAGGGAAACCGGTCTCCGAGCTTGTAAAGGGCGGCTACTCCGTTTCCGTTACCTTTGACGATTCCATTGTGCAGGATCGCTCCGCCGAGGTCAGCGAAGGGACGATGTTGGTGGGTGCGGGCCTCATGAGCCGCAAGAAGTTCATGACCGACACCCTGGGATACACGCCCGAAGAAGCGGACAAGGAGCTGGCGCAGATCGCAACCGAAAGCAAGACCATCAATGCCGTTGAGGTAACAAGGCTGTACGGTGATCTTGCATGAGGCCGGAATTTTTAGCCGATATGTCCTGGGCCATGGCGCAGGTCTATGGAGCAGTCACGGACCGGCTGATGATCAACCTCGCCCATTATTTCCCGATGATTCACGCCGGGGAGGAAGTCCTGGGGTCCTTCGAGTACCAGGCCCGCATGCTGGCAAAGCTCGGGCAGGTCAACCGGGAATCGGCAATCATAATCGCAAAGTCATTGAAGGGCGCAGACGAGGCCCTGGTGGATACACTCTCCGAGGCGATCCGGGAGGCTGTCCGGCCTATTGAGCCGGCACTTCGCAAGGCCGCCGAAAAAGGGCTGTTACTCGGGCAGGGTTTTCTCCCGCCGCAGGTGGATCCATCCATGACCCAGGCTTTCAAAGCGTTTTACGCCCAGGCCGCCGACAAGCTCAACCTGGTCAACACAACCATGTTGCAAAGCACGGAGCAGGCGTACCGGGGCATTGTCTCGGACATCACCGGCCAGCTATTGAGAACGCAGACCATCCTCAACGAACAGACCGGCCTCGTGATGGCCGGTGTGGATTCATTCAATACCGCCGCCAGGAACGCCGTCCGCAAGATGGTCGAGAATGACTTGACGGGGTTCGTTGATTCCGCCGGGAGGCATTGGTCCCCGGAGGCGTATGTGGCCATGGACATCAAAACGACCGTAATGAATACGGCCCGGGAGGCGGTATGGGAGAGGGAGAAAGAATACGGCGATGACCTCTATCAAGTAAGCTGGCATGACGGGGCGAGGCCGTTATGTTATCCCTGGCAGGGCAAGGTGATCTCCCGGGATGATGTTCCCCGGGATGTGTACGATGAAAACGGGAACCAGGTTCACGTGTACGCACAATCGGAAACAACCTACGGCCAGCCCGCCGGGCTTTTCGGCATTAACTGCGGCCATTATCCGATACCCTTTATTCCCGGGTTTTCCCGCATCCGGGAGCCGGAGCAGAACGAGGAAGAGAACGCCAGGGCCTACGCCATCAAGGAGGGCCAGCGGGACCTTGAACGTGAACTTCGCTACCAGAAGCGGGACCTCGCTATTCTGAAAGCCCAGGGAGCCGGAGAGGAAGAAATCCGGCAACAGAAATTGAAGGTCCGCAACGCATCCACCCGTCTGCAGGAGTACTGCGACGAAAACGACACGGCCCGCAGGCGGAGCCGGGAGGCAACCCCGATCAACGCACAGTGGCCGGATGAAAGGAAGGTTCAGAATGGCATGTAAGCATGAACGGCTCCGCACGGTCGGAAACCGGGTTTTCTGCATGGAATGCAACGAGGAACTCGATATCGCATTCCTGGAGGCGAAAAACGGGCCTAAACAGCCCGCAGGCGACCAGCCCGGGGAAAATCCACCGGCGAAAAAGACACGGGCCAAAAAGACCCACAAAACCGATGAATAACAGCCGAAAGGCTGTTTTTTCATACCATCACGCCGGAGGGCGGAAAACTCGTTACGGTCCATCGCTCTATGGGACCGAAAAAAGGAGGCGTTATCATGGCAGGTATTTTCACTCGGGGAGAGCTTGACAAGATCATCCGCAACGCAGAGCTGACGGAGGAACAGAAGACGGAAAGGGTCTTCGCCCTTTATGGCCGTGCGCTGGATGACGGATATGTCAGCAAGACCCAGGCGGAAGAAGCCAAAAACCAGGCCGTTGAAGCGGCAAAGGCGGGATTTAAGGTTCCCGACCCGGTAGACCCGAAGACTACCCCGGAATACATGGAAGTCGTCAAGGAACGGGATATGCTCCGTGCGATCGGCGGAGACGAGTTCCAGGGCGTGAAGCCGAAGTTCCGGGAGACTGTGTTCGGCATGCTGGACCGGGGCGAAAAGGCGGCATCCATTGCGGACCAGCTCACCGGCATCAAAGAGAAGTATGAAGAATATTTCCAGCCGGTACAGCAGGAACAGCCGAAGAACACCCCGCAGTATTCACAGAACCCCGGAAGGGGCGCAAACAACCCCGAGAGCGAGGAAGATAAACTCTTCAAACGGCTTTCGGAGGCATGGAAGTAATGAAAGGAGATTCAGACAATGGCTAACGCTATCAATTATGCGGCGGTATTTAACCGTCTGCTGGACGAGAAGTTCTATGTCCTGCCCCGTACCATGTGGATGGAGAACTCCAACCCCGGTATCGTGTGGGAGGGCGGCAAGGAAGTTAAGATCCCGAAGCTGGGAATGGACGGCCTCGGCACCATGAACGGCTACAAGGCCCCGCAGGGAGACCTCACCCTGGAATGGGAGACCAAGACCCTGCAGTACTACCGTGGCCGGAATTTCAGCATCGGCCGCTATGATGTGGACGAAACCAATTTCGCCCTGTCCGTGGCTCCCATGCTGGCGGCTTTCCTCAAGGAGAAGGTCGTTCCCGAAATCGACTGCCTGCGTATTTCTGCGGCGGCCCAGGGTGCTATCGGTTACGGTACCGTGAAGACCCAGGCCTCCAGCGGCATCACGGCGGCGAACATCCTGGACCTGCTGATGGCGGACATCGCCGATGTGCAGGACAAGATCGGCGAGACCGAACAGCTGTATATCCAGATCAGCACCGGGCTGAAGTCCCTGCTCGAGCGCAGTGAGAAGATCTCTCGGTATCTGAACGTGAAGGACCTGGCCATTCGTGAGGCCAATATGAAGATCGAGGCTCTGAATGATCAGTACCTCATCGGCACCCCGTCCGCCTACATGCACAGCGTGTTCGGCCTCAATGACGGTGTAACCGCCGGTCAAACCGTGGGCGGCGTGACCTTCGCCAACCTGGGACCGAGCATCAACTGGCTGATTGCGGCCCGTCCGGCCGTGGATGCCATCGCCCGCCCGCAGGTAACCAAGGTCATTGACCCCGATACCAACCAGGAAGGTGAATTCTGGAAGATCATGTTCAGCGTGTACCATGGCCTGTGGACCATGGAGAACAAGGGCGACGGCCTGCTGGTCAACATCGACACCACCGGCGGAGCTCTGACTGTGGCTACCGCCGCCGGAACCGTCGCTGTGGGCGATTCCATCGTCACCGTGACCGGCGTGAAGCCCGATGGCTTCAAGTATGTATGGAAAGCCGCCTCCGGCACCGCCCCGGCTGTGACCGTTGGTGCGGCCGCTGATGGCTTCGCTGACCTGCCTGCTGATGGCAAGATCAGCACGACCAACGGCTACAAGCTGACCGTGGCCCTGGTGTCTGCGGCCTCCGGCAAGGTCGTGGCCTCCGGCACTGCCACCGTTGCGGCGAAAGCCTCTTGATGAGGTGACCGCATGAGCGCAATCGTAGATTTCACGTACTACACGGAGACCTACAAGGGAACGGAGGTCGATGAGACCTCCTTCCCTGCGCTCTATGCTCACGCCTCCCGGATTGTAGGAGCCATGGCCCGCTGGCAGGTGACCGAGGATAACCTGGACACCTTCCCGGAATACGCCTTGAACCTCTACCGGCTTGCGATCTGTGCGCAGATCGACTTCCTGGCCGTCAATGGTCTGGAAACCGTCAACGATACCGGCGGAGCCGGGTTTACCGTTGGCAAAGTCACAGTACACGGAAAAGCAAGCACCGGGGGAAACGGGGCGATGAGCGCAAGTGTCTCCCCGGCGGCGCAGATGTACCTCGAACAGTCCGGGTTTATGTACCCGGGCGTTCCGGTTGTGGGGGGATTTGTATGCTAAAACCTATTCCCGCAAGAATCATGCGGAGCACGGCAACGGTCAAAGCCTGCACAGCTCTGGACCGTTACCAGAACCCGGTTTATGCGGAATACACGGTCAAAAAGGTACACATTCAGCCCAGCAACGAGATCATGAAAACCCCGGACAACACGGATTGTGTACTGCGGGCGATCCTCTTTGTGGACCGCAGGCACAGCACGCCTACCCTCGATTGGTGGAGCCTGTTCAATACAGCCCACAAAATCGGCGGGGATATGAAGGTCATAATCCGGGGCGTTGAATATACCGTTTTCACGGTAGAAGAACTGCGGGACGATTCCGACCTATTCCATCACTACGAAATCGCTTTGAGGTGATATACATGGCCGTGAAAATCATCTTTTCCCAGCAACTGACCACGGCACGGATCACCGGAGCCTGGAAGAACGCCCTCGGCCCATTGAGCGAGGAAATCCTGGCAGACTGTAACGAGTACTGCAAGGAGGACAAGGGAACGCTGATTGCATCCTCCCTCACGAAATCCCGGCCGCAGGACGGAAAGCTGATATGGGAAACACCCTACGCCCACCGGCAGTATTGGGATATTAGAACATCCCTTACCCCGGGCCGGACCTGGAAGTGGTGCGAGACCGCAAAGCGCAGGTTCCTCTCACGCTGGAAAGAATTGGCACAGAAAGGACTGAAAGACAATCTATGAACATAAACGAAGTAATCGAAGAGGTCATGGATTTGATCGACCTGCTGGGCCTTTTCTCCCCTATCCGCCGTGGAGCACTCGGCACGGGTGCCGGAATCTGCTGTGAGATCGGACCATCCACCCCGCAGGAGGTTTACCTGGATAAGGATTTGTACCTGCCCATTGATTTGACCATCAACGGCAAGCATGCAAACCTCGAAACCCTTTCCGAGGATATGAACAAGATTCACACCCTCGCAAGCCGGAAGGTCTATCCTTCCGGCACAGGCTGGAAAATCGTGGATATCCAGAATGGATCCATGCCGCAGGTCATCGGCCGGGAGGATAACAACGATTGGCTGATGGCCTCCAGCTTGAATATCATGGTTTATTTTGAGTGAAAGGAGAAAACCCTATGGATGCTGTATGGGTAGATGAGCTGTATATTGGCACATCCGCAACCTCTGCAACCCCGCCCGTCTGGACGTACGCAAAGCTCTGCAAGGGCATTTCCGGCATGAACTTTGCCGAGAACGAGCAGAATCAGCAGAACTTTTTCCTCTGCGGCCAGGGCTTCGCTGACAACGATGTTACCGGGGCGGCTCCCGAGCTGGTGATCACCGGCAAGCGCATTGTCGGAGATGATGCCCAGGATTATATCGCCGGCCTGCAGTTCAAGCTCGGCGAGGAACGCCGGTCCTCCGTTAAGGTGATCACCGGCGGAAAGCAGATCGTCTGTGACTGCACGGTCGGGAATATTACTTCCTTCGGCGGGAACACGGTCGATCAGAACGCTTTCGGGTGCACCATCCGTTTTAATGGCAAGCCCACGGTCACGGATGTAACCTAATTGCAATGGGGAGGGGGCTTTCCCCTCCCCTGTTTTCATAGGAGGCTGAAATGTTTCGAATCACTTTGAACCGGGTGCGGGATCACATCGTCATCCGGGAAGGGACGGACGAGCTGAAGCTCATGGTCGACGCCGACCCGAGAATCATCGTCAAAGCCCTGCAAAGGGCGCAGAAAGCCCTCAACGCAATCAAGGACGAATCAACGGAGGCGGAACAGGTCAACGCCGCAAAAACCCTGTCTACGGCCATTTTCGGCGAGGGCCAGACGCAGAAGCTGTTCGCATTTTATAACAATAACCCGGCCTGCGTGGCTACCGTCTGCGGAGAATACTTTGAAAAGCGGCTGGCGAAGAAGATCACCCGGGCGCAGAAACGCCTCAAATGAAACTGCAGGACCGCCTCCCGGATCACATCATGGTCCGCGGCAAGAAGGTCCGGCTGGACCTGGATTTCCGAAATGTACTCCGCATGATTGACACCCTGGGCCGGGATGATCTTCTCCCGGAGGCCCGGGAATGGCTGGCGATGAAGTGTATATGCAGGCATCCCCGGAAGGGCATGCTCCCGGAGGTTAAAAGGCTGTTATTTCCGCAGGTGGAAGAGCATGAGCGAATAACGGACTTCGAGCAGGATGCGGACCTAATCCGGGCGGCCTTTATGCAGGAATACGGAATCAACCTTTTCCGTGACCGCCTGCATTGGTTTGAGTTCGCCTGCCTGCTGGCCTGCATCCCCGCCGGGAACAAGTATTCCGACATACTGAACATCCGCATCCGGCCCATGCCGGCGGCGACCAGCTACAACGCAGAGGAACGGGCATGGCTGGCCCGCATGAAAGCGGAGTTCGCATTGAAGCTCACAGAACAGGAACAGCAAGAGGCTTATTCAAAGGGCGTGCAAAAGTTGGGAGCTATGCTCCTGGCACTCGCCGGGGAGGGAGACAAAAATGGCTGACGGACAGGTTGTATTTGACATTACCGGCAATAATCAGCCGATACAGAAATCTTTGTCCGAAACGACAACGAAAATCCAGCAAGAAAGCAAGAAATGGGATCAGTCCGTTGACGATTCCTCCGGCAATATCTCCGGCTCGCTGATCGGGGCTTTCAAGGCCGTTGTTGGCTCGGCGGCGTTCATCAAGATCGGGCAGATGCTTCTCCAGCTTGGCGGGGAATCAATACAGCTCGCCTCCGACCTGGAAGAGGTCCAGAACGTTGTGGATGTCACATTCGGCACGGAGGGCGCAAAGAAGATCGAATCCTGGGCGAAGCAGGCATCCTCACAGTTCGGCCTCACGGAACTGCAGGCGAAGCAGTACTCCGCAACCCTGGGAGCCATGATGAAATCCAACGGCATGACCTCCGATGAAATCCTGGACCTGTCAACGAATCTTGCAGGTCTGGCGGCGGACATGGCCTCATTTTACAACATGGATTTCGACACTGCGTTCTCGAAGATTCAGTCCGCAATGTCGGGAATGACGCTCCCGATGAGGCAGTTGGGCATCGACATGACCGAGGGTTCCCTGGCCTCTTTTGCCATGGCGGAAGGAATGGAGACCGCATACAGCAAGATGTCCGAGCAGGAGCAGATGCTTGTCCGCTACCGGTACTTGATGTCCGTGACCGCTGATGCGCAGGGCGACTTCGCCCGAACCTCGGACAGCTTCGCAAACAGCCAGAGACGCATGGCTACCGGGTTTGATACATTGAAGGCCCAGCTCGGCCAGGCCTTGCTCCCGATTGCGACGACCGTTTCCAATGCAATCAATGACCTGCTGGACATTCTGACTTACGTTCCCCCGGAGACGGCTTTTGATGTCGCTTCTGATTCCATCAATGAGGCCGTAAACCAGACCACGCAGGCGCAGGGCATCCTCGGCTACATGGACAAGCTGTACGAAAAGTACGGCGAAGCGGCAACGAAGACGGACGAATGGGCGGCGGCCCTCGCCCGTTTGAAAGAGGTTATGCCGGAGGTCAATCAGTTTATCAGCGATGAGACCGGCGAGCTTACGAAAACCAATGAACAGCTCCGGGCCTACGTTGAGAACCGCAAGCAGGCATTGATCGAAGAAGCGAAAGCCAATGCAATCAAGCAACTGAACGATGAATATATGCAGGCCGGGGTTGATTACTACACGCAAGAAATCAACCGGGACCTGGCCCAGGAGCAGGCCAACTCCGCCGTTTTGAGCGTGGTCGACTATATCATTGCGGCCATGCGGCGGGATATGAAGGCGGAAGGGCTGACCATGGAAGACTATGGCGGGGCTGAAATGTTCGACCGGGACGAGTGGTTGAAGCAGTATCAGTCCGGGGCCATGACTTTCAATGACATCATGGAAAAGGCGTATTTCCGGGCGAACATGATTGGCGATGATACCAGCACCCTCGAAGAATACGAACGAATCTATTCAGAACAAACAGCGGCGGCTGATGCGGCATCCGCAAGCATGAAAGACCTGGACAGCAAGATGAAATCCCTGCAGGCCGACCTTGATATTGCGAATCAAGCCCTCGAAAGACTGTCCTATGCCGCCAATACTGCCGCCTCAACCCTTGCGATCAAACAAGGGCCTGCGGCGGGCATCACCGGCGGGCTGTTCCTGGGATCGTTTGACAGTGGCCTCGATTATGTCCCAAAAAACGGATTTGCCTACATTCACCAGGGCGAGCGCATCCAGACAGCCGCAGAGGCTTCGCTGGCCCGCATGATGGGAGCGGCCTCCCCTGCTGTTGATTATGGATCCATCGGGGCGGCCATGTGGAGCAATGCCCCGAAGATGGGCGGGAATGTATATCTCGATGGCCGCACGGTCGGGCAGGTGCTTTCCGACATCCAGGGCCGCAATTATAGAACTTTGCAAAGGAGCGGATGGCAGGCATGATCATTTTTGACGGAATCGACCTCGCCTCCGTGGCGAATGTCAAGATCGAGGATATCAATGTCGGACCAATACAGCAAAGCCCGGTAGCACGGGCCAGGGTCATCCAGGGCGGGGCGCAGTTTATTCGCCCGCACGATGGAACCCGGGTCGTCACGGTTACGTTCCAGGTCCCGGAGGAAAACCCGGTTGTCCGGGAGCAGAATATTCTCAATATCACCGCCTGGGCGAAGCAGTACCCTTGCAAGCTGGAGCTACCCTTTGCCCCGGATAAGTACCTCATGGCGGCCTGTACGGAACTTCCGAACCCGTCCGCCCGTCAGTGGTGGCAGATTCTCCGGCTGACCTTTACCTGCTTTGATCCCTATTGGATCAGCAAGGCGGAAAAGTCCGTTTCCTGCGGAACGCAGTTTGTCGCCCTGGGCGATGCCCCGCCGATTGTAAGGATCGAAAGAACCCTCTCCGCATCGGCCAGCAATCAAAGCTACGCCCTCGGGAGCAATACAATCACATTTTCCACCATCCCCGCCGGGGATATGGTCATTGACCTTGACCGCCAGACGGCCCAGGTCGGCAATAATTCCATAATGCAGTACTACAATGTGAACTCGAAATGGCTGGCCCCGGCTGTCGGTGTCCAGACGATCACCGGAACCGGGACGGTCAAATGGCGTGAGAGGTGGCGTTGATGGAGTTTGTCTTTTTGAACCCGGCCGGGACGGTGCTTTTCTCCCGCTCGGATGCGGAGGATGCGCATTGGCTCCCGCATGAGTACTCCATGTCGGCGATGTTTCCTTTTGACCCGGCAAAGAAAATCGAACGGGGCATGCGCATCGCTTTCCGTGATCCGGTCACGGACACAATCGAAATGTTTGAGGTCCGGGATGTTACCATGCCGGACGGTGAGCAGGACATCCAGGCGGAGCACATCGCTGTGTCAGAGCTTTCGGATGAGCACATCAATATAACGAAAATCACGGAAAAAACCGCCGCAGAAGCCCTCACAACCGCATTGACCGGCACACTGTGGGCTGTCGGCACAAGCACGGCCGCAGGCACGCAAAACGCCGATTTTCCCCGGGGCTCTGTCTGGCAGGCAGTCGGCACAATTCAGCAGAATTGGAACGTCTACATAACGCCCCGGGTCGTTATCTCGGCGGCGGGGGTTATTACCGGCCGATATCTGGACATTGCACCGGCGGGAGGAATTTTCCGGGGCCTGCGGCTTTCAGTCCGCAAGAACATGACCGACCCGTCCGTGCAGATCAATGACGAAGACCTGTATACCGCCCTGTATGGGTACGGCGGGAGCGTGGAGCAGGCCCAGCAAAGCGGGGACGATCAATCTGTGGAACTCACCTTTGCGGATGAGGTCTGGACCGCCACAACGGACCACCCGGCGAAGCCCTCCGGGCAGACCTATCTCGAATGGCCGGAAAAGACCGCCGCCTATGGCCGCAATGGGCGGCCAAGGTTCGGCTATTACCAGAACGGTGCAGTCAAAGACCCGGCCCTGCTTCTGCAGTTGACCTGGCAGGCACTCAAAAAGGCCGCCGACCCGAAAATCAGCATAACAGGCACGGTGACGGACCTCGCCCGCCTTGGCATGCCGGATGTCCCGCTTCGCTGGCATGATAAGGCCGTTGTCGAGATCGAAGACATCGGGGAGACCTACGAGAAGGAAATCATCCAGCTGGACGTTGACCTGCTGGACGAATCCAATAACCGCCCGCAGATCGGTGAGTATATCCCGAACATTGTGTACATCAACCGAGACACCGCAAAGCGGGCCGGAGGCGGCGGCGGAGGCGGCAGGCACGGGGACGATAATGCCGAGGATGAACAGCTCCGTTTTGAGACCGAGTTTATCCGTACCCAGCAGATGATCGGCATGGTGGCCGGGATCAAGGACGGGGATGCGTATGTCAAGGCCGCTTCGATTGTTGCGGCGATCAATAATGACGGGACCACGCAGGTACGCATTGATGCGGACAAGATATACCTGGATGGCGCAACCAGCTTGAAATCGCTTCTGACCGGCACTGCGGAAGTAATCGAAATGAAGATTGACACCGCCGATGTAAAAACGCTGAAATTGACATCTGCGTTTAAGCTCGGCAATTATAACGTCGGCTGGAAAGACATTACCGTTGTAACGGGTGTCGGCGTGACCCTTCCATCAGTAACCAGGTCGAATTCTCACTATTTTCTGTATAGCACATCGTCCGGCAGTACAACGCCATCCGGTGCAAGTGGTGGCAGGCTGATTACAGGGTACACGGATGGATCCGTATCGCCGACCACGGAGCAAATATATTATCTCGGGAGGCTTACGACATAATGGACGGATTATATAACAAGCATGAAATGGTCGAAAACATCATCCTTCTTTCGTCCGCTTTTCAGATGCTGTACGCCCTCCAGGAAGGTCAGAAAAACGAGGACAGGGCCACAAACGAGAAAATAGAGCTGTTGAAAAGTCAGCTAAAAGCCGCCACGGAACCGAAGCCGGAGGAACCCGGAGGGGATGTTCTCGGCGGCGAGCATTATGATTTGAAGTTCGGGGGTGCGGAAAATGGCAATGATTGAAACATGGGTTAACCAGGACTTGACGGCTCCGGTGCAGGTGGTTTACCTTCCCGGCAATGTCTTCAGCCAGGACAACAACGGAAACCTTATCGGGGTGAACGTTTTCCAGGACGGCGAGCCTGCTACCCTTTCCGGCTCCGTTTCCGCCTCCGTGATCCGGGCGGACGGTGCGACCGTGGCCGTCACCGGCTCCCTGTCCGGCAATCAATGCTCGGTTGTTCTCCCGCAGGCATGCTATGCGGTTCCTGGGGTTTTGTCCATCGTGATCAAACTGACCGGCGATGGAGCAGTTACAACGGTCGGAGCTGTGGTTGCGAATGTCTACCGCAGTAGCACTGACACCGCTGTCGATCCCGGGCAGGTTATCCCGGATATTTCTGCACTGATTGCCGCCATCGATGCGGCTGTTGCTTCAATCCCGCTGGATTATTCAAATCTTAGCAAGTCGGACGAGTTGAACGGAATAAAAATCTTAGATGTAGCAAATGCGTATAAAAACGCACCGCTATGTCTGTTTGAACTCGGAGATATATCCGGCGGTTCCGATACGGGTAGCGCAGTAAGGGCCAGGACAATCGGCAGGATTTTCTGCGATAGTGCTGTAAAAATAATCGTTCCTTACGGCTGGCGTGCCTGGATTGCGGACTATGGGACAAATAATCAGTATGTCGGATACGGCCCGTGGGTAAATGGTCCGGGAGTTGCGTACGCTCCGGCAGGCAGATACTTCCGTGTTGTATGTGCGACCGTGCCGGAAGGAAACGTTGATGTTGATGCCGCAAAGAACTCAATCCGGTTTGAATCTGCGTTGATTGCAAAAGCGGAACAAGCGGAAACGAATTTTATTCGATGCGAAAGCGGTACATACGCTGATGCGGACGGAAAATCGAAAACCGCAAATGCAAACAGGATTCGTAATGCATATCCCGTTCCTGTTGATGATAAATACAGTGTAACAATCCCGTCCGGTTATGAAGCCTGGATATTCCGGCTTGATGTGAACGGCGATCTTATCAGCCCGGTCGGGTCGTGGAGAACCGGTACGCTTTTAATTAGAAATATCATTACAAGCGATACAAAGTACATCAACATGGCGTTTAAAAACACATCTACGCCATCGAGCGATATTTCCGGACAGGTTGGAACGGTCGAGGCCGGCATCGTGATTACTTCGTGCGGGGATATGGTCCCGGGCGTTCTTTATGAGAATAATGCGGCGAAAGAAAGAATCGTGTCGCTTGAAGATTACGCTTTCATTTATGACGACATTACCGGAGATTATCAGATCAGTGTCGGGCAGGCATACGGATATGAAGGGTCGCAGATTATCATTTCAGCTTCGGATGTTTATAGACATGTAAAGATCATGAAATCGGACGATGTCGGCAAAGTTATTTTCAACACGGCGAATAACTATATTTCGTCGTATATTCAGTATGTCGATGATGATGATATCGTAATCGCTCGGGCCTTTATTGCAGGAACGTATGACTATCTAAAAACATACGAATACATTCCTTGGTTCCCGGATGGTGCGACCGGGATGTATGTTACGGCGGCGAATGTCGGACAAGGGTACACGCTGAAAGTGCTCAAAAAATCGGAGATGACAATCTCGAAAACGGTCGAGGGATTGCAATACGATAATATTGTCAAATCAGTATGCAGGATCGCTGACGGACTTCCTGTTCCGCATCAAAGCATTATAGGATACAAGACCGCATACAAAAACGGATTCCGCGCAATGCTTTGCGATCTTCGGTTCACATCCGACAACGTGCCGGTGCTGGAACATGATGCAAAGCTGAATGAGAACTATTCGGATGTATACGATTCGGAAGGCGTGCTCGTTCCGACAACACCGGGGGTGTATATCGCACAGACAACCTACGAAGATTTGCTGGACTATGATTTCGGCCTGTATAAAGGATCAGCGTTTGCCGGGACAAAAATCATGACGTTCGAGCAGATGCTGAATCTCTGCAAGTGCCTCGGATGCGAAGTGCATATCGAGCAGAAGGTCAGCATGACGGAACAGCAGTACGGCATTGTGTTCGGCCTGATCAGAGCGTACGGCATGGAACAGAAGTGTGTATGGAATCCGCAGACGGTGAGCGACATGCAGGCGCTGATCGCATACGAGCCGGACGTATATATCAACCTCCATACCAATCTTTCGAGCGGGTCGTCACTGAGCGATAACACAGTGAATGCAATAATCGCGGCGGTAAATGATTACAACCGCGGACACGTATCACTCACGCTGACGCTCGGAGCAATAATGACACAGGAACAGGCGAGCGCACTGTCGGCCGCAGGTGTTGGAATAATGGGGACAACACTCAATTCCCCCGCACAAGTTCTGCAATATTACAACCAGGGAAAGCCGTATACAAGCCTGACTTCCGTTCTTTCTGATACGGTGATTGCAGGAAAAATCCTTTTCGACAACATAATGAACGGCTGACATATGGGGGGTGATCGAATGTTCCCGTATTTTGTCCCGTGGTGGGTTGCTTTTATTGCTTTATTTGTCGGCGGGATTATCGGCTTCGTTATTACCATTCTTGCGGTAGCAAGCGGAAGGAGCGATCCTCGTGAATAATGCGAAGATGCTTTGCTCGATCATGGAGGACCGGAAAGCCTGTTTCCCTGCTGGCCCGTTCTCCGCATCCTGCTGGGAGCTGGCCCGGGCCTGCGAGGGCATGCCGTATGTCCTCGGGGCCTGGGGCAAGGAATGCACGCCGGCATACCGCCGGGACCGTCTGAAATACAATCCGCATGCGACCACGATCACGACCGCCTGTCAAGTCCTGTCTGGCAAAAAGGCCGCCTGTTCCGGCTGTAAATGGCTCCCGGACGGCGAGCGGGTTTTGTGCTGGGACTGCCGGGGCTTCTCCCGCTGGACCATCGAGCAGATCACCGGGTTCCGCCTTTACGGGGACACGGTAGGAGTGCAGTATGGCACGTCCTCCAATTGGTGCGCAGGCGGCCTCGTTTCGGATGGCATCCCGGAGAATGTCCTGGTCTGCCTCTTTATCTGGAACGCCTCGAAGAACAAATTCACGCATACGGGTATTTACTTCAACGGGGCCACGATGGAGGCATCCTCGAACGTGCAGTATTTCAACCCGATGAAGAAAAACCGCTGGACGCATTGGAAGATCGCAAAGGTCTTTGAAAAGGAGTACCAGAAAATGCCCGATAATGCCCCGAATCAGCCCGTCGAGCCTCCGGTGGATAATTCCTCCGGCCAGCAGGAACAGCCTGGGAAACAGACCCTCCCAACCCTGCGAAAGGGCGACAAGGGCGACCCGGTCCGGTACCTGCAAACATTACTGCAGGAAAGAGGATATGACCTGGGCAAGTATGGCGTGGATGGATCCTACGGGGCCGCAACTCAAAAGGCGGTCAAGCTGTTTCAGAGGGATTGGAACCTCACGCAGGACGGGGTCTGCGGACCTCGCACATGGTCAATGTTACTTTCAACCCCGGAGAGGTTGTACACGGTAACGGTGGCCCACCTGCAAGGAACAACGGCGGATGAGATAATCAAAAAATACGGCGGAGTAAAAATGGAGGAGTGAGAAAAATGGAGTGGTTCCCGGAGTTCTTCTTGAAGTATTGGTTTGAGATTATTTTCGGCCTCATTGTGACGGCGGTTTCGTTCATCGGCCGGAAGGTTTACAAGAGCTTTAATAAACGGCTGGAGGACGAACGCAAGCGGCAGGAGGCCATCGAGAACGGTATGCGGGATATGCTCCGGTTGACCATCCTCGACAACTACGAACGCTGTATGAGTGAAGGGTATATTTCAGTTTCCCGAAAGGACGCACTCGACAGCGCATATAACAGTTATCACGCATTGGGTGGCAATGGGACCATAACAAAGGTGCATGAAGAAATAATGGATATGCCGATCATCAAAGAAAAGGAGACGAGAAAATGAAGAAGCTGTTTATTATCCTGTTCGTTCTGCTGGCCATCCTCCCGACCGTGGCCCTGGCGGAAGGAGCCATCCCATCCGACCCGTTCACCTGGGCACAGCTCGCAACGGTGGCCGGAGCAACGGCGGCGGTACTGCTGATCGTGCAGTTGCTCAAATTGCCGCTGGATAAGGTCTGGAAAATCCCGACCCGTGCTGTTGTATATGTAATCTCGCTGGCGATCCTTCTGCTGGCGACAATTTTCACGGAGGGGATCACCCTGCAGACCGGACTGCTCACCGCATTGAACGCCGTGATTGTGGCCCTGGCCGCCATGGGATCGTATGAGGTTACCTTCCGCAAGCTGGACGAAAAGAAGCTACAACCGCCCGATGAGGGCTGACCCTCTTTTGACCCTCATAAAATCATCAAAAACCGCCTTTTTCACCCTGGCACAAGGGCAGGCGGACAAACAGAAAACCCTCGGAACCCTTGCAGTTCCGGGGGCTTTTTTTCGTGGCTCAAATAGGACTCGAACCTATGACACTCCGGGTATGAAGCGGCGGAGGCTTCGATCCCGGGGCCTTTATATTCCAACGTTTTCCCCGGCTCCGGTCTCCGGCTGACCCTCATTTTGACCCGGAAACAGCGTTTTTTCGAGCTTTTTTCGCTCGGCCTCGCTCCGGTCCTCCGATACGCTGTCATATACTTTGAGAATCATCTTTGCGTCTGCATGGCCCATCCACCGCCGGCACGTATTGATCTCGATCCCGGCATCCCGGCACATTACGCAGAACGAATGCCGCAGGTCATAGGGTACTATGTCAAATGGGATCCACCCGGGGAGCTTTCCTTCCCGGGCCATGGCCTGCTGTTCCTTTGTTTTCCCGTACCAGCGTTTACTTACCCCGTTGATGGCCGTCTCCATGCAGGTCTTGTAGCTGTTCCATGCGACCCGCCATGTGGTCGGCGTGACGGCTTCTCCGTGGGCCGAGGAAATCAGATGCCCATGTTTCCCGGATAATGCCTGTTTTAGCGGCGGGAACAGCGGGATTGTCCGAATTGCTTTGCTGGTCTTTCCTTTGCCTGTATAGGCGTATTTCTGGCCTTTTTTATGGGCGAACGAATGCAGGGTGATGGAATCCCCGCACACATCCCGCTCGATCACGAACGCCTTTGCCTCCGGCGGTCGCAGTCCGGCGTAAAGCATGGCCATCACCGCCGGGTGCATCCGGTGGTCCGTGCATAGGGTCAGTATGTACTCCCGTTCCTGCTCCGTGATGGCTCTTGTTTTCGGTTCCGTTCCCCGGTGCGGCTTCGCTGTCTTATCCCGGGCCGGGTTTCCATGGATCAGCCCGTCCGCCTGGGTGGAATCGAACAGCGAGCAGAAAAGCTGTCTGGCGGATTTGATATAGGAATTGGACAGACCGGTATAATGCCGGGAGTACACGCCCTTGATGTCTGATGGTACGATCTGCGAAACATACACCCGGCCCAGGTCATCGATCAGATGTTGCAGGTGGACCGCCAACCCCGCATACGTGGAATCAGCCACCGCCGGGTATGATCTTTCAAGCCAGGGCAGGGCGTACTCCGCCAGCGTTGGGTTATTCCCTCTTTTGAGGCTGTTCTTGTACGCCTCCCGCTGGGCGATTGCATCATCCGAGGAAATCCTGGAGTAGAACTCCATTCCCCGGTACACGACCCGCCACCGGCCGTCCTTCCTGCGCTTTACCGCCTCTTTTTTCGCTCTCGGCATAGGTCAATTATACCGCCTCTGCGCTTTTTTTAGCGGCACTGTTTTCGAGCATGGTCAAGGCGGCTTCGCAGATGGCCCGGTCCGCCTTGCGGAAAGCCATTACAAGCCGAAGTTCAGCCCCGGAGAGCTTGATATCCTGTTCCTGCGGCTGGTCCTGCAGGATGTCGTCGACCGAGATATTGAACGCCTTTGAAATGGCCTGCAATTGATACGAGTTCGGGCGGGTCATGTCATGTTCCCATTGGCTGACCGCACTTTGTGAAACGCCGATACGCTTTGCGAACTCGGATTGATTCAGATAATGCCGCCTGCGGATTTCTTTCAATGTGTCTGAAAGCATCGTGATCCCTCCCTTCTGCCTACATTATAAGCGATTCTTATTTTTTTTCAATATTTTATAAGAAAACTGTTGACATTATAAGAAAAATGGTTATAATGGAATTATCAAAGGGCACCGCCCGAGGAAAGGAAGGAATGAAAGATGATGATTACAAGAGAGCAGGCCGAGAACGCCATCAAGGCATGGAACGAGAAGATTGAGAACTTCATGAAGGTTGATCTCCCGAGACTGCTGGAAGAAAAAGGCATCCGGGTAAAGAACGGCAAGATTGCAATGAACGATTACTTCAAGGCCATGCAGATCGTCAACGACCAGAAATTCTATGAAGCAGGCCATGCAATCCAGATGGAACTCCGCAACGCCGGCCACGATGTCAAGATGAACATGCAGGATCACACCCTGGTCCTGTACTGATTGAGAAGGAGGGCGAACCGATGGAAAACACGATGTACAAGATCAAGGAGAAGAAAATCCCGACCGGCGAAACAAAGTACGTTATTGTCGGGATGTACCTGGGACCGGGTTACTACTTCGCCGGGTACGATTTCATGGGCGGGGTTGAATGGGAGACCGACATCCTCGGGGCCTATTACATGGACATCGAAGAAGCGCAGGCAATACTCAACGACTTGAACGAAGCGGAGGGCTGAACATGAAACTCACGGACAAGCAGGCAATCAAGGCTCTGAAAGCGGTTCACATTTACGACCTTGAACAAGCCATCGAGGACTACCCGGAAGACGAGCGGGACGGCCGCTCCGATTGGGACATGATAGCGAATGAGGCGGGCTGGATGCTGGATGCCATGAACGAGGACGAGAACGCAAACCACGAGGCCCTGCTTGAGGCTCGGGAGGTTATCCGGCTAACCAAGAACGGGACCGTGTTCCCCGGCCTGCTGACATCGGCCCAGCTCAAAACATGGGAGTACAGGGTGCAGGACGCGAGGGATTATATCAGCATGTACAACCGCCTCACCCGCTTTGTGAAGAAGCTGAAAGGCATGGGGCTGTACTGCCCGTATTGCTGACCTCGGCAGACGGGCGGCCCACGCTGGCCGCTCGTAGCCGATGCCAGGCATCGGGGAAAGAGAGGGCGAAATCATGGCAATGACCAACGGCGAAATCATTCTGCGGGAATCCCTGGAGCTGGTAAAACAGGGCATCCTCAAAACCACGGGCCGGGTGTTCCAGCAGGAGCTCCCGGATGGATCCACAATTGAGGTCCCGGAACCCGAACCCATTCACACGTACAACGGCTGGAAGGACCTCGGCTACCAGGTCAAGAAGGGCGAGCACGCAAAGGCGCAGTTCCCGATCTGGAAGTACAAGGGCAAAAAGGACGAGGAGACCGGCGAGGAAACCGGCGGCAAATGCTACCAGCGGAAAGCGTTCTGGTTCACCTTCGAGCAGGTCGAAAAGATCGCATAACCCAACCGGCCCGGGGCGGTCAATCCCCGGGAAATTTTCTCCCCGGAATTATAAGAAATGTGTTGACATTATAAGGCG
>Ga0326513_10000935_pt1 | contig 24164 bp, 22 predicted proteins | sample 2_2465_0518_D_FD_203654 | JGI IMG/M metagenome (GOLD analysis project Ga0326513, IMG submission 203654) | Bovine rumen microbial communities from UC Davis, California, United States - 2_2465_0518 | ecosystem: Host-associated > Mammals > Digestive system > Stomach > Rumen | place: USA... | reverse complement strand
GTATATTGCGCCATCGTCGCGTCAGCGAGTGCGGAGTGGCTGTGGTCTGCGGGAAGACCGGGGAACCTGTCATACGTCGCACGGAACACATGATTGGCGGGAGTGCTGTAGGTTTCCCAGTCCAGCGCCCCCAAGTCCACGACCCCCACGCGCGTGATGCGCTCCGTAGCCGTCAGCTCGTCGTACACCGTGCCCGCGCTGCGCAGGTCAGTCGCGGGGATGGTGCGCTCGGACCTCCAGAACGGCTCGTATTCGCCGTTGCGATAGCCGGACCAACTGAGGTTGATGCAGAACTCGTTCGCGTTCGCCTTTGGCACGGTGGAGCGCACGTAGGCGGCTCTGCTCGGCACAGTGAAGGTGTTGGGTGGCGTGTTGCGCAGCAGGTCGTAGTTGCGCAGGCCACCCATGTACTCCTTGTTCGCGTCGTACCAGCAGAGTCCGGGGGAGCTGCCCGTCAGGCCCTTCACGTAGTACGTCTGCCCGCCGACAACGGGGATGTAGTCGGTGATGTCGAACTCCGCATCAGTGCTGGAGTAGCCGGTGGCGTTGAGGTAGTGGCCTGTGGAACTGTAGGTGCCGTCCCACTGGTTGAACCCAACCGTCTCGATGCCCTCCATCTGAACGGACAGCAGCGAGCCTGCGTCGTAGGGGTAGTACGGCTCTGGGTAGAGCGCCTCGAACTCCGCCACGGTGGACGGCTCGTTGCCCGCGCCAAACATGGCGGTGAGGTCGGTGACGTTCAGGTAGAAGCTGGTCACGTTTCCCACGGGATGCGCGGTCACGAAGTCGTAGTCGCTCGTCACTCTCAGGCGAAGCTCGTTCGCTTCATCGAGCGTAAAGACGCCGCTCACGTTGGTGCTGTATGCGACAGAAAGCTTGACGCCCACGGGCAGGTTGCCGTAAATCACGTACTTGTGGCCAGCCACGGTTCTCTCGGCGGGAACGACCACGTTTCGCGTGGAGCCGTTCACGAAGTTGGTCGTGCGCGAGACGTTGGTGATGCTGAACTTATGCGTGGTTTCGTCGTAGCTCGTGGTGATGCCGTCTTGGTCGGTCATGGCGGTCATGCCACTCACAAGCTGGTTCCACACCACGGTCCGCCCGTGGATGCTCTTCACCGTGGCCGTGCCGTCTGCAACGTCAGCATCGCCGCCAGTGGTGCGGTACAGATACGACGCGCTCACGCCGTCACCACGACCAGTCAGAGAGTCAGCCGCGCCTGCGGTGAGCTGGGCGTAGTAGCCGTCGTAGTCGGCCTTGGTGTCAAGGCGGTCGAGCACCTCGTCAACAAGCTCCTGATGCCCGCCAGGGGCGAGCAGCTCAAAGTCTGCCATTGTGCCTCCTTAGTTGAAAAGGTTCCCCACGTCCTCGACGGACATGAGCGTGTACATTCCGCTGTTTAGCTTCGGGAGCGTCACCGAGCCGTCCTGCAGCATGGCCTCGGGGTGCTCGTCAAGGTAGTCGTCAACCGCCTGCGTTATCACCTCTGGGTCGGAGATGCCCGTCTCGATTGCGCTCTCGAGCTCCTGCAGCGCGGGAACGATTGTCGTTGCGGTCGGGGTGCCGCCGAGCATGGCGGTCATGCCGTTGACCACGGCCACCGCAGTGTCGTCAGCCATCACTCACCTCCGTCGAACAGGGCCGCTATGTCCTCGCTGGTGAGGACGATGTAGGTGTTGGGGTCGAGCTTGTCGGTCGTGACCGCGCCGTCAACGATTGCCGCAGTGCCGATGGAGTCGTCAGCCACCTTGTCTGCCGTCACGCTGCCGCTGGCGATTGCCGCCGTGCCCACCGCGCCGTCCGCGATCTTGTCTGCGGTCACGACATCGTCGGCCAGCTTCGCGGTGGTGACGGCACCAGTGTCAAGCTTGCCCGTGGTGACCGCGCCGGAGTCAATCTTGCCGGTCGTGACCGCGCCCGTGGCAATCTTCGCCGTGCCCACCGCGCCGTCCGCCAGCTTTGCCTCGGTCACCGCCCCATCGGCAATCTTCGGGGTGGTGACCGCGCCGTCCGCGAGCTTCTCAGTGGTGACGCTGCCGTCAACGACCGTCAGGCCCTCGGTTGCGCGGAGCGTCGCGGAGTCGCCATTGGCGGTCAGCGTCACATCGTCAAGCCCAGAGACGTAGAGGGTCGCGTCGCTGCTCATTCGCCATCACCCTCACTCTCCGCCTGCTCGTCGTCGTACGACTTGACCTCATCGAGCAGATTGCGGGTCACGTTGACGGTCGCGATGTCGGTTGCGCCGCGCTCGTCGCCCGAGGTCATCCAGTTCACCTGAATCAGGGCCGAGCCGAGCGCAAGGCCCGCCGTCTGCTCCTGCGTGAGGGTGAACGTGATTACGGGATGCTCGCCAGAGGTGTCCACGGTAGCGTCGGTGATGTCAATCTCGCTTTCCTTCTGGCGGATGGACACCCACACCTTCTCGGTACCATCGAACGTGACGCCTTTAAGGGTGAGGGTGACCGCAGGAGTCGTGAACTGAATCACTCGTCCCTCCTTTCCGCGCCTCTCGGCGCTATGAAAGGGACCACCCTCGTTTTGGATGGTCCCAAGGTTGCCTACTCCACGTAAGCCGTGATGATGAACTTGACGAACTTGTTGCTGAACGCCGCGTTGGTCTGCATGTCTGCGTAGAGCACGCCGTCCACGATGCGGGCGGTCCCGCCGCCGTTGGTCGAGCCGTAGTAGCTAGGCCCGCCACCGTTCACGTCCACCATCGCGCCGAGCGCACCAACAGACGTGATGCCCAGCTCCGTAGGGTCGATGTGCGCGAGGTGGGTCCACGTGAAGGTGCTGGAGACGCTGCACCCGCTTAGCGAGCCGCTCATGACGAGCATGCCGCCGATGCGGCACGCGCGGACTATGCCTGAGTTGCTGAGGTCTTTCGTCATGGCTGCGTCGCAGAAGTTGCCTGCGGTGAGGTTGCCGTCCCAATCAACGCTAAGCGCGTTGGAGCGGGCGTTGTCTGCGGTGCCGTTGCCAATCTCGAACGCATTGTTGGGGTCGTTGTCGTTGTACCTGCCGATGGCGGTCTGGGAGTTTCCACGAGCGACCGTGTTGTTGTTCTGTGCGTGCGAGTACGAGCCGCTTGCGACGGTGTAGCTGCCCTCCGCGTGCGAGATACTGCCGCTAGCGGTGGCGCCGAAACCCTCCGCGTGCGCATACTCATTAGACGCAACACACTCATAGCCAGAAGCAACGCTCATCGCGCCAACATTACCTGCGCCCCGTGTGCCCAACGTGTACGCCTTTGCCCATGAAACAGTGGTTGTATATTCCACGGTGATAGTCGCGCCGTTTGTCGGAGGGTTTGAGAAGGTAACCCACAGTAGCTGCTTCGAGATTGTTCCACCGCTTCCGTCCGAGACAGTCACGGTGTAGTCAGTCGATGTGGCTTGGTACATGAGGTCAAAGCGCTTCGTGCTGCCATCCCCCACGAACGTGTCCGTCGCCGCAAGCGTCCCGTCCGGCCCACGTAGGTCGCTCACGTGGAAGTAGGTGCTGCCATCCCTGTCCACCAGTTTCAGGCTGTGATAGTCCATGCTGACGTGGCTGTTGGAAGAGCTGCCAATCTGTGCTCCAGTATCGGTGACGATCAGAACGTAATCGTCACCGACCGAGTAGATGAGGCCCGATGGTGTTGATAGCAGGTTGTTAAGCTTGCCGACGAGTCCAGTGAACAGCGCGCTCGATTGGTCCAGCGGGTTTTCGAGGTACGTGTCTTGGTCAACGAAGAAGTCGCTGATGTTCTTCAACGATTGCTGCGAACTCTCGCCGTTTGCGGGCATGAGCACGATGCCCGTTGCCCTCAGAAGCAGGTGCAATGCAGAAACGCTGCCTATGCGGCTCGTGGTGCCATAGTGTGCCACATCCGCGCCCGTTGGGTCGTAGACGGTCATACCCGTGTTGGAGAGAAGCACCTTGTACCCGCTTGCCGTCGCTGGTGTCTGGCCTGAGCCGATTCCGCTTGGGAGCACCCATAGGCCCGCGCTTGTTACTGCGAGGTGGGCCATGATGTACTCGGTCTGCGAGTCGGTTATGTCCAGCACGTACCACCCCTCGGATTGGGGGTTTGCGGACGGGTCTGGGCTTGCTATGGGGATGTACTCGCCTGATACCAGCTCGAAGTACACCTTGCCGCTCACAACACTCGTATCCGTCGTGAGGACGTAGCTGCCATGCTGGGATATCCAGTCAAGCGTTCCCGCAACGTCCTCGATGACCGAAAGCTGCACGAGAGCCGAGTTGGCACTTGCCGTCGCGCTCTCCGCAGCCTCTCCAGCCCTCTCGGCACTTCGCTCTGCCTCGTCGGCAGCGTCACGCGCACGCATTGCGTCATTGAGTGCCTCGTCGGCCTTCACCTCGACTGGCTCCACCACGCTATGCACGTATCCCGCGCTTGTGGAAGGGCTCGTCGCGTTTCCCATGACCGAGAGCCTACCGCCGTCTATGCGGTACGAGACGGTATCACCAGGCTTCATGTCGGTGACGAGGTTGCCGTTGATTGGCGTGTCCGTGTCGGCACCGGGAAGTCTCACCCATCCGACGCCGTTCTCGTCGGTGCGGACGAACGATGCGGTTCCCGTGTTGCTGGTGCCCTTTGCGGGCCTTCCAACGATGGCCTTCTTGAGCTTCCATGCGACCCTTGCGCTTATGCTCTCCGCCACGTGTGCACCTCCCGCCTCGCGTTCTCCGTGACCTTGATTCCCCTATCGCACTCGAGCGATTGGCTAACGACCCTCATCTCGCCGCTGAGGTCAGCCAGCTCCATGGAGCCGCGCACGACCGAGTACGGGAGCACGTCTGGGCTGAACTCCCTCACGTACGTCCTGTCGTCGGTTACGAGAGACTGCTCCTCAAGCTTGCGTTCCGCATACGCCTGCAGGGTCTCGCCGTTGACCCTCGTGGGAGACGAGTCGTATTCGTCGCTGGTCCAACCCCTGCGGACGGTTGACGTGATGGAAGTCGGGTCGTCGTTGACGGCGACCGCCACAACACCGTTGTCGCTTGCGTAGTACCTGTTGTGGATCTCGCTGTAGTCGAGCGTCCCGCTGACGCCGTTGTGCAGCAGCCGCGCGTTCGCGTGGTCGAGCATCAGCGATGGCTCCGTGGGCTTCGGCACTATCCTCACGATGCCGCCGCCCGTTATCTGAATCACGTACGAGCCGGCATCGAGCAGCTTCCAGACCGCCTGAAGGACGTAGGAGCCCTCATCGAACACGTAGTGGTCGTCAAGGGTGAACGAACCCTCGGTCTCAATCGGCGCGTTGATGCAATCGCCGAGCATCGATGCCACGTACTGAACGGCATCGACTCCCTTGGGGGCATAGCCGCCAACGTCCGCCAGCGTGACAGACGCAGGATACAAGACCGAACGGCACTCTATGTCGTGCGCGGCGACGTTCCTGTTCGTCTCGAAGCTGGTGGAGGAGCACAGCATGGTCGCGACCTCGACCCTCTCGGATATGCCGTTCTGGGTCGCGGTCATGACCACGCGGTAGTAGCCCTCTTCGAACTGCTCGCTCGGGTCCATATCGACCGACATGGACCCGCGCTCGAGTATCGGGGCATCCTCGTCACATGTGCGCTCTATCGACACGCTCGACACGCCGCGCAGCTCGGTGGAGTCCGCCCACGTGTCGGTGCCGACCCTGAAGACGCGCCACGTCGAACTGTAGCCCATTCTCCAGTCAATCAATGCCCTACTCCCCCTCGTCTACGACTGCCCAGAAGTCTCGTGTGAGCCCAACCTCTTTTGCGTCAATGGTCACCGCGAGCGCAGCACTCATGCGAGCGCCGCCGATGCTGGAAACCTCAACGTCTGCGGCATAGGCACACCCGTCTGGGGTGCGGACGAAGCATGGCCCCGTGTGCCTTGCGAGGTGGCGCACCGTCTCCGCCTTCTCCTCCTCCACGATTCTTATGAGGTCGGACGAGAAGCCGCCGTTGCGCTCAACGCCATTGTTCCAGTAGCCGTCTATGTCTCCGCTCAGCTTGCGGCGGGCCTCGAAGTCCTTAACGTAGCCATCGGAGAGGCTGACGTTGTAGGGCAGCTCGACGTACTCTCCGCCGAAGTCAATCCGTATGTCCTTGCCAGCCATCGCGTACTGGTAGTCGTTCCAGTTGACATCGCCATCAAACGTGCGACATGCGACGCGATACCCAATCTGCGTGCCGCCAAACGGCGCGTACGGATCGTCAACCACGGCATCGAGCGCAAGGGACTCCTGCACCAGATATGCGCCATCGGGAGTGATGCGGTACAGGTCGTACACGTCGTTTGAATATGCGCCGGTCGGTGCCACCAAAGTGATGTGGCAAGACCTCGTGCGCACGCCAGACGCATCGATGGTGTCCATAGGCGTGACGATGATGTCGTCCTCGGGAGGTGCTGGTGCCTGATGCCCCCACACGACGGCGAACTTCTCGGTGACCTCCGCACTTGAAAGCCCCGTGTCTCGGTCGATGGCCTTGACCGTCACCTCGTACGTGCCGCCATCGATGAAGTCGAGCACCGTTGGGTCAATGGGCGTGGTGACCGTAGCCTCGTCCGCAGGGTAGTCTGCGGGATGCGGGGACCACTCGGTAGCCGTGCTGCCCTCCTCGAACTTCAGGAGCACCGACGTTCCGATGTCTCTTATCGCGTCGGAGGTTATCCACGGGTGGGTGTAGCCGCCGTTAGTTCGAGACCTTGCGAGGTACACAACCGCCTGCGTCGCGGTTCCAGAGGACCACGTTCTCGTGCTGTTGCCCGCGTAGTAGTTGGAGCCGTTGTAACTGTCGTAGGTGCCCGTGCTCACGGTCTTGCCGTCTGCGTCAAGGCCGATAATTGCGGCTATGCCCCAGCGGTACGTGCCCGTGTCAATGCTGCCGGACGCGCCATCACCAGTGATGGAAAGCACGTAGTCGGTGTTTTGCTCGACCGCCACGGCGTTGCCAACCGTCAGCTTCCAGTACGGGACAGTGACCCTGTTCGTGTTGTTGACGGTCCTGTAGTCGGTCGCAAACATCCAGTTCGATGGCAGGTTCGTGATTAGGTTGCTCTCGTCTGGGAAGCTGCGTTCGCCCCACGTCGGGGTCTCTAGCGACTGCCATATCACGTCACCCGCAGGCTGGACGATATCGCCGTCTGGGGCTGAACCGTACACGCCGCTGCCAGCCGCACGAATGACGACGGAGAGGTTGGCCGACACGTTGCTGCGTGCCGAGAACGAAAGCGGCTGGGCCGTAAGCGTCTCTGGGACTATCAGCTCAAGCGTCGGCGGCGTGGCAATGGAAACCATGACCGCCTCGGAGTCCACGAGCGCGCCGCCGGTGCTGACCCTCACGCCGATAGGCATGGAGCCACTGGCGTTAAGCACGTCGGGATGCTCGTCAAGCCAGCTAGACGATATGACCGCCGACGAGGACGAGCCTGTTCCGCTCGCGATGATGGTCATGGGCACCGACTTGGTATCCGCTATGACCTCGTACTCGCGCGTGGTGCCGTCATCCAGCGTCTCGGTCTTGGTCTCCGTGGCACCAGTGACGACCTGCCATTCCTTCTGCGTCGAGTCGCAGTCGTACGTCCACGAGAGCGCTATGTCCTTGCCCGCCTCCACGAACCTTGGCGCGGTGACCACAACGGAGTCGGGCACCGAGAACGGCGTGGCAGTCTGCATGGTGCAGTAGCTGCCGTACGTCGTGTCGTCGCTGCTGTCCCCGTCACGATAGCGTCTCGCCTTGATGTAGATGGGCGTGCCCTCAGTGAGGTTCCTGATGCGGACGGTCTGGCAGTAGTACCAGTCATCCTTGTACAGGATGTACTCTTGAGCGGTCGTGGCCGTCTTCCACGTGACATCGAACGTCTCTGGGGGATCGGTGCTCGTCCATGCGTCCTTGTAGGTTGACCAGCTCACCTCCGTGCCCGTGGCATCGTCTCTGGTGGATGCGTCCTTCTTGTCGAACCCGATTACCACAACGACCGTCGTGCCATCGGTGTCGGGCGTGGCGGAGAGAATCGAGCACTCGTCATCCGTCGCACTGTCGGCCTCCTGAAACAGCTCCTTGACCTCGACGGGTTGCGAGTAGCGGTAGAAGAGGTCCTCGAACTGGTTCCAGCTCTTGACGCGCACCCACACGCGGTTGCCCCTCTCGAGGCCGTCCGTGAGCTCTGCGACGGTCGTTCCGAGGGCCGTGCACTGGCCGTCATCGATAACGTCGGAGGACTCCCATCCGTCTGCGGCGGTTGCCTGCGCAGCCGTCTTGGCGGTGGTGTTCACGAGACGCTCGAGTCGCACGCCGGTGACGGGGTGCTTGTCGGCATTGCTGTTGGTCTTGATCGAAACGGTCACCTTGTCCGTGCTCTTCATACCAGAGAGCTTCACGCTCTGGATGGTCGGAAGGCCGGGGTAGGCAACGACAAGCTGACGCCATGCGGTCCACGCCTTGTCCTCGTTCGACTTGCCTACCGCAAGGCCGTCGCTCATTCCGGCAAACCCGCGCGACATGGCACGGACGCGGTAGCGTATGTAGTCGTTGTATCCGAGACTCATGCGTCCAGAGGCGTCAACCTGCGTGGTCCACTGCTTCTTCGCCTCGACAAACGAGCTGTCGGAGAGAATCTGCGCCTTCTTTGACTTCCAGCGCGAGTCGAACTTCTCAATCTGGTATCTGGTGTCATACCGCTCGCGCGGCCCCTTCGAGCCGTCGTACGCGGTTATGGTGAACTGGATATCGCCCGTGTCGTGGTCCTGCGTCAGCGCGGAGACGCTCGGTTTGCCCGGCTTCCCGAACTTGAACGTGGCGTTTGCCGCGCTCGCCGCGATGCCCTTCCTGTTCCTGCACCACACCTTGCAGGTGACCCCCGCCACCATGACGCTGGTGACGGGGTAGAAGCTTGTCCTCGTGTAGGTCTTGGAGCCCTCGGTGAACGAGTTGAGGTTCAGGCTCGCCTGCGTCGTGTCAACGCTGAACTGCCCCTTGTGGACGGTGAGGTCTGCGGTCTTCGCCACGTTCGGTCTGAACCTATCGACCACCCAATTGATGACGAGGTTCTCGGTACGCTTGCGCCCCGCGTCGTCCGTGGTGCTCTTGAGCGAGCTGGGAACCTTCCACTTAGCAACGATTGCCCTTGTGCTGTTGGTGCTGGACGCGGAAATCGAGCTGACCTTGCCCGTAGGCTTGAGGTCGGGTGTTGCGTGCTTTGCCATCGGACCTCCCTGCCTAGAGGTTCAGAATCTGGAACTTGCGTGCAATCGCGTCGGCAACGTCGTCGGGGCTGGACACACCCGTGACAGTCACCGTTATCTGGTTGTTCGGGGCGATTGACCCCATGCGCTTGTACATGCCATCGGCTATCGCGTCGGCGATGGGCAGCATGTAGCGCTTGTTCGTGAGCGGCACGACCGCGCCGCCCGTGGCCCAATTGGCTACGGCCTCCACGCCGTCCTCGCCTATCCACCCTTGACTGGTGAGCGTCGGGCCGGTCGCGATGTACCCGCTCGCGTGACGCGGTATGACGGGGCTGGTGTTGTAGCCGCCCGTCGCCTGCTTGACCTCTTTTCTCACGGTCGTGACGGTGACGGTGGCCCTCTTGCCATCGAGTGCCATGAGGCTTTGCCGTAGGTAGTTGATCGTGCCCGATGCGTAGTCGTTGATGCCAGCCGTGGCGCGAACGCTGGTCCTACCGAACTTGTCAACCTTGCCCTGCGCAGACTCCGTGGGCTTGCTCGCGTTGTCCTTCACGTCGAGCTTGGCGGTTGACTTCTGCTTGCCGAACTCGTCGGTCTTCTTCTTCGCGTCGAGCGCCGACTGCAAGGCATCCTTGTTGTCACCGTAGTACGTGGTGATAACCTCGGTCGGTATGGAAGCGATGTCGGTCTTGATGTTCAAGACCTGCCCCTGCTCGTCAAAGATGGAGCCGTTGTCGGTGATGTAGAAGGTCTTGTCGCCAACCTGCACGGAATCCAGACCCGATATGAGGGTCATGGTGTCCTCGAGGCTCCCACTGGCGGAGTCGTACATCGCTTGGAAGGCCGCTGAGGTGACACTGCCCATGTTCTCGGCGGCTCCTGGTGCCGCCTCGAGCGCCGCGTTCCACGTGTCCATGTGCACGCCGCCGTCCTCAAGGACTTCGATAACGTCTGCCATGGAGCTGCCCGCGTCGGAGAACGATGAGACCAGCTTGCTCATATCAACGTCGTCCATCTCCTTTGCGGAGACGCTTATCGCCTCAAGACTTTCCGCGACGGCGTTGAACGTGGCATCGGACTCGCCCGCCTTCTCCATGGAGTCGGAGAGCCTCTTCATGTTGCCCGTCACGTCTGCCGTGACCGTCTCGTTGCGACGGTCCAGCTCCTCCTGCGCCGCAGCCGCGTCCTTTATGACTTGGTTGGCCTCGTTCATCTTCTCGGTGGCGTTGGAAATCTTGCCGTCGAGCGTGGACACGACCTCGGAAGTCTTCTCGAACTCGGTCTTGCTCTGCTCAAGAGCGTTCTTGGTCTGCTTGAGATGTTCCTTGTAGGCACCCTCTGCTAGGTCAGCCCTACCGACCTTCTCGATGTAGTTGTCAATCCACTCCTGCTTGCCGGCCTCAGTGCGTAGGTTCCTGTACTCGGCTGCGAGGTCCATGACGGTCTGCCGCGCGTCCTCCTGCTCGCCTATCGCCTTCGCGTAGTCGTCGCTGTAGTAGTCGATGAGCGCCTGCTGCTTGCGGGCCTCGATGTTGGCGAGGATTACGCCGGTGTTCTCCTGAATCTTGCCCGTCTGCGTGTCGATGATGTTGCCGTACTCGTCAAGCCCCAAGTTGGTGTTGCACTGCTCGTTCACGCCCTCCAGTGCAGCTGCGAGCTTGTTGGTCTCCTCCTTGGAGCGGTCGGACTTGTCACCGAGCGTCTCTATGGTCCTCGCGTAATTGTTCAGCTGCCCAGCGTAGTTGCTGTACTGCCTGTTGGAGTCCTCGAGCGTCTTTGTGAGGTCTGCGAGCCTGCTCTCGCTCCTTCCCGCGTTGTCCATGAGCTCGCCGATGGACGCCTTTGCGCCGTCAACCTCGCCTGCCGCCACGACGGACGCGTGGCCGACGCCCGCGATGGCGTCTGTCAGCCCCTCGGTTGCCGCAACGTGGTCCTGATAGCGCTGGTAGAGCTGGTACAGGCTGTAGCCGATGACCGCGATGCCCGCCACCACGGCGCCGACCGCAAGACCCTTCAGCAGGGCCATGCCGAGCTGCCCGCCGACTATCTGCACCTTCTCCATCGCAGACATAGTGGACTTCAAAGACTCAGCGGCCTTCTCGCCACCGCTCGCGAGCGCAAGCTTGACTCTGGTAGAGCCGCTCAGGACCGTATCGACCCAATCATGGAACTGACCCTTGGACTCGGCTACCGTCGCGCCAATCGACAGCATCGGGCCGAGCGCGGCTGTGACGCCACCAAACGCGACCACCCACTTCTTGGTGTCAACGCTGAGGGTTGAGAACCATTCGGAGAGGTCTTGCAGACCGTCAGAGAGCATATGGATCCACGGCACGGCGCCCTCGCTCAGCTCGGCGAGCGCGTTCTGGCCGATGTTCTTGAGAATCTGCATCTGGCCGGAGAAGCCCTCGGCCTTCTTCGCCGCCTCGTTCGCGGCGTCGCCTGCCTGCCCCCACTCGTCCGAGATGCCGTTCCAAGCGTCCTTCGACATGAGAAGGTTCTTGTCAAGACCCTTCACCGTCTGCATGAGGCCCTCGATGGCCTGCTTCTGGCGCACGGCCTTGATGCCGAGGTCCTGCAGCACCTTGTCTGCGGAACCCTCGGCCTTCTCCACGTCGTTCAGGCCCTCGATGAACGCCTTGAACACCTGAATGGGGTCGTCCTCCCAAGCCTTGATGAACTCGTCGGACGACATGTGGGCCACGTCGGCTATCTTCTGCAAGCTGCCCTTGGCACTGTCTAGGTGCTCGTTGAGGTCTGACGCCATCTCCTTCGATTCCGTCTGCCACTTCTCGGAGAACTCGTCGGCAGTCATGCCCGCAAGGCTCGCGAACACGGTCAATCTGTCTCCGCCCTCCTGCACGGCTGCGTCGATGGAGTCGAAGCTTGCGTCGATGGAGCCGCCTGCGGACGCAACAGCCGTCTCGAAGAAGCTCATAGTGCGGGAAATCGCGGTACCTGCGGCCTCTGCGTTCTGTCCCGTGCTGGCGATGGAGCTGGCGAGCGCCAAAATGTCGCTGCCGCTCATGCCGACGATGCTGCCCATCGAGCCGATGCGCTCGGCGATGTTGGCAATCTCGGTCTCGGTGGAGGCCCCGTTGTTACCAAGACGCACGAGCGCGTCAGAGAAGCCAACGTAGTCTTCCTCGGTGAGGTGCAGGATGTTCGCGAGGTGTCCCAGCGTCTCTGCGGCGCCCTCCACATCAAGGTTGGTGGCAACATCAATATTTGAAATAACCTCTGCAAAAGTCTCCAGCGAGTCCGTAGCCACTCCCAACTCTCCGCCGATTGCCTCGATCTGGAGAATCTGGTCGGCGCTGGTTACGTGGGTGCGCGAGAACTCGATGGCGCTCTTCCTGAGAGCCTCGAACTGCTCCTCGGTGCCCTCGACCGTCTTGCGCATGTCGCGGTACGCCGAATCGACCGTGGCGCCCGCGTCGGCCATCTTGTAGCCGAGCGCCGTCAGCGCCGGCGTGACCGTCGCGGAGAGCGTCATGCCGAGCGACTTGACGGTGGACGGGTTGATGATGGCGTCGCTGCTGAACTTCAGCTCGTCCTGAACCTTCTTCAGGCTGGCCTTGGCCTCGTCTGACTCCTGCGAGACCTCGCGCATGGCCTGTGCGGTCTTTGCGAGCTCGTTCTCGGTCTTTGCGGAGTCGTAGGCGGTCTCAAGCTCGTTCTCCTTGGCCTTCGCCTTGTCCAGCTGCCCCTGCAGCTGCACCAGCTCGGCCTCCGCCTTCTCTATCTCGTCGGTCGGGTTCTGGAACAGCTTGACCTCGCGCGTTTTTGCCAGCTTTTCGACGGACGCGCCTAGCTCGTCAACCGCCTCCTGCTGCTGCTCGAGCGAGCTCCTCGCGGTCTTTGCGAGGTCCTGCTGCTCCTCAAGCTTGGTGTTGAAGCTAGCGGCCTGCGCCTGAGCGGCCTTGTAGGCGTCATCGACGCGATCAATCTCGGCTGGCAGCTCTTGCAGGCGGTTGTACATGCCCCACTTGGTGTCCATGTCAACATTGGGGTCGTCAAAGACTTGACTGTATGTGGCGTCAAGTTCCTTGTACTCACGCTTCAACGCCTCGAGCTGCTCACCGAGTTCCTCTGCCTCTGCCTGAGCCTTGTCGAAGTCCATCTGTGCCGTATCGAGAGCCTTCTGCTGCGTGGCAACGTCCTGCTCCCTCTTGGCGAGTTCCTTCATCGCGTCGGAAAGCTCCTGCGTGCCCTTCTTCCACTTGAGGACGGCATCGCTGTACCCAGCTAGGGTCTCATCGCCTCTAACCATACTGATGGCTTGGCTCAGGCCGGTAACCTGGTCCTCGAGGTTCGCCACCTCGGCACGCTGGTTGGAAAGCTCCTTGTGTGCCTTGCGCGCGGCCTCTGCGGACTCCTCTATCCACTTTGCGAGGTCCTCGTGCTGCTTTGCCGCCTCGCCGGCACCAGTGGCGTCAAGATGTCCCATCTCCTGCCGCAGAAGCTCGACCTTCTCCTCGGTGAGCTTCGCCTTCTGCTGCAAGTCGTCAAAGTACCGCTTCGCTAGCTCGACGTTGCCGGGGTCAATCTTCATCGCCTCGCCCGTGCGCTCCAAGTCGGCATCGAGGTTGTCTATGGCGGCGTCAATCGACCTAACCTCCGACTCGAGGGACTGGAACCACGGCGTTCTGCCAACCTCGGTCATCCCATCGTCAAGCTCGCGCATCGTCTGCGAGAACTTTTCGACCTCTGAGTCAACGCGCCGAACGTCGGTGCCCATCTGATCCCATCGGAGAGCTTCATCAAAGCTCTTCTTCTCTGCCTGCGCCTCCTTGAAGGTCTTCTGGAGGTCGCGGACGGTGGAGATAGCGGAGTCTTCGATGGCAATGTCGAGGTCGTTTGCGCTCTTGACCACATCGTCAAGGTCCATCCCGCGCTTGAACATGTCGTGGAAGTTGAGTTCCTTGAACTCCTTTGCCCTCGCGATGTCGGCGTCGGAGATGAGCGGGGCAAGGCTGAGGGGGTCTTGTGCGCGCTCCTGCTGGATGCGGCTGAGTTCAGCCTCGAACTCGCGCAGCGTCGTGGTGCTCCTCATGAGGCGGTCTGCGTCCGCCTGAGACAGCATCATGTTCTGCCTCATGAAGTCTGCGCCCTTGTCACGCGAGAGGCGGTTCCACGCCTCGTAAATCTGCGCGAGCGAGCCCGTCAGCTTGTTGTAGCGCTCGTCTGCCTGCTTGGCCTTGAGTGCGAGGTTCTCGGTCTCGCTGGCGAGCTGCCTGACGGTCTTCTGCGTGCCATCGGCGTTCTTTAGATGGGTGAACGAGTCGCCCAGCTGCTGCATGGCGGTACGCGTAATCTGAGCCTTGGACTGCAGGCTCTGCATGCGGTCGCTCGTGATCTTGATGCGCGTCGCGACGTTGCCCAGGTCGTGCGGGTCAAACTGCATGGCGCGCGTAATCTGCCTAATCTGGCGCTGCAGCTCCGCCGCGCTCTTGGTGGACGCCTTGAGGGCGTTCGTGAGCTTGGTAGTGTTGCCGCCAATGCGAATCTCTAGACCGGCGTACTCCGCCATGCGAACCACCTACCCCAGCATCGTTCGTATGTCCTGTTGCGTGGCCTTGGTGACGGTCACGTCAACCTCTTGTTCACTCTTGGTCGGCCCGCCGTCGTTCATGGCGGCGAGGTCGAATATGATCTCCCCGAACGGGACCTCTGCCAGCTCGCGCCGCGAATACCCGAGCCGAAGCGCGGAGACCCACACCTTCGAGTAGTGGAGGCGCGACGGCTCCTCGTGCTCGTCGTCGCTACTGCTGCTCCCTTGCAGCCTTAGCGAGTCTGGCGGATAGGGCACGAAAGGTGGCATCTATCTCGCGCGTCACGCACGTGTGGAGGTCGGAGAAGTCGATGATGTCGGCTGCGTGCGACTCGATGAACTCCTCGTAGTCGGGGATGGGGTCAACGCCCTTGTTGAGCCCCGCAACGTCCCCCGAGCGCAGCATCGCCCACGTGGCACGCATGTCCGCGTCCCAATCGATGCCGACGAGCGCCGAGAACGTCATATCGTCAGCCTCGCCCGTGTCCATCACGTCGTTTATGAGCGAGTGGTGCTTGGACGAGGGGTTTTCCATGAACGCCTGCTCGTACAGCTTGATGGCGTACATCGAGCACACGGCCACGTGCACGTCGTCCCCGTCCCCGTAGCGGAGCGGGTTGCGCACGCCGCGACCAGTCGCGTTCTTGTACCGAATGAGCATTGTCAACACTCCTGTCTGTGTCGAAGTATGCGAGAGGCCCCGCCAGCGCAGTGACAGGATGCGCAGCGGGGCCGTCTCTACGTGTTGTTGGTGTGCCAGCGACCTTGCGCTTACGCCTTGACCGGCACCGGCACGGACTGGTACCAGCCGGCAAACGCGGTGTCGGCGGTGTTCGCGGAGCCCCTGACCACACTCTTGGTCTCGTTCGAGAGGGTGAAGTCCTTGCCGATGGCGGTGAACTCGAGGTCCTGCGTGTCGGGGGTGGTGGAGTCGGACTTAGTGTTGGCGCCAGCGGCCACGCGCTGCGCGGTGCAGTTGAAGAACACGTAGCGCTTCTCGTCGGCGTCGCCTTCGACCTCGTACATGAGGGCGAAGGACTTGCTGGTAGCGTCGGAGAGCTCGACCTGCATGCCGTTGTCGTCCACGACCTCGCCGAGGACATCGACCTTGAACTGGTCGGTCACCTTGGCGAGCGTGAGGGTGCCGGTGTAGCCGCCGTTGCCAGCGGGAGAGACGTAGTAGGCGATGTTGTCGGCATAGAACGTCTCGGGGTCGCTGCCCTCGCGGTTGAGGGTGAGGGACACGGCGCCAGGGAGTGCGACGGGAGTGCCATAGGTGTTGTTGGTGATTACGGCGTAGTACGCCTTGGAGAGTCCGAACTGGACCTTGGAAAGCTCGGCCATGGTGGCCTCCTATTCTGCTCTGTTGTGATAGGTAAACTCGTACTGCTCGATGTGGCAGACCTCGGACTCCGACCAGAGGCCCGTCTCGTCGGGGACGCACCCAAGCGAGAGGATCGCGTCCCTTATGAGCTTCTCGGTCGCGGAGTTCGACACCTTCTCGAACAGTTCGACGTGGAATCGCGGAAGCCCCGCATAGATGGTGCCGTCAGCCACGAATCCGCCTGCCGACTCCACCGTGTAGACGAAGAACGGTGGGGTCGGGGCCTTGCCGACAGGGTAGGCGTCCTGCCTGCCAGGTATGCCGGTGGCCGTGAGGGCCGCGTACACGACTGACTTTGCGCTCATCGCAGCTCCCTCGCTACGTACTCGCCGATGTGCTCGCGCGCATACCTGAAGGCGTACTCTGCGGCGGGCTTCACGTGCTCGAACGCACGCGTCTTACCTCCGCCTATCTTCGCGTGGCCCTTCTCGAGGAGGTGCGGGAGACCCGGCTTTCGCGAGTAGATGTGGCCCTCGGTGCCGTGCTTCTGGCGCAGCGCGCGGTAGGTGACGTGCCTGCCGTACTTCCAGTTCCCCTTGTGGTACTTGGCCTTGTAGGAACTCGCCCCGCGTCGCCACTCGTCGCGGCCAAGCTCCAGCGCGTCGTGCACGCACTGGAACACCGCCTCGTCGGATGCGTCAACGATGTCGCCGAATATCTCGGACATGGCGGCGGCGAACTCGTCCTCCTCGACCCACAGGTGCTTACCCATTGTCGTTCCTCGCATGAGTCGCGTAGGTGAGGATGGTGTTGTCGCCGCGCGTGGACGAGTAGCTCAGGTCGTACTCGCGACCCTCGAACACCGCCTGCGTCTCGCCGTGAAAGTCGATGGTGCGGACCTCGACCGACAGCTCAGGCTTGATGCCGAGCTGCGCGGCGGTTGCCCACGTCTCGAAGCCCACCGAGCGGACGTTGCAGAACACCTGCGTGTCCACGGGCTCGCCCTCGACCTCGTTTCCCTCGTCGTCAACGACCATGTTGGTCTCAACGTCACGGAGCGTTATGACCGAATCCCAGCGCACCGTCGCTCACCTCCGTCTCGTAGACGGCGTTGAAGCGGGAGTTGCCGAGCGAGCACAGGATGGAGTCGTAGGACTTCCCCAGACGCTCCGCATCGTCGTTGTCGTAGCCGTAGTTGGCCTTGGCGTAGGTCACGATGGCACGCTTCGCCATGGTGGGCAGAGCGGCCTCGTCAATGTCCTCGATGGAGAAAGACGGGTCGAACGGGTCTGTTCCGAGCCACGTTGTCGATATGCCCTTGTTGGCGATGTCGAAGACAGCCGCCGTGATGAGGTCGGCAATCTCGGAGTCGGTGGCGTCATGCCCCACCCTCAGCGCGACCTTCACGTCTTCGAGCAGGGACATGACCACCACCTACCTATTCTTCTGTCTTGGGCTTGCGTGCGCGCGTGGTGCGCTTCGCGGGGGCCTTCTTGGGCTCCTCTGCGGTGACGGGTCCAGCCGCCACCTCGACCAGCACGGCACCTTCGGGCGCCTTGCCGTCCTCGAAGCGCCAGAACACGCCGCGCCACCTGTAGGTGCGCAGCATTAGGAAGCCGCCACGGTGATGTCCACAAAGCCTGCGGGGCGACGAACGGCGAGCTTTTCGCGGCACTCTGCACGGACGGTCATGAGGTTCTTGATGAAGTCGTCCTGATCGGTGTTCACGGCCTCGATGGTCACGCCGTCGGCCTTGGTGACGAGCGACGCGCAGGAGTCGAACGCGCCGACGACCACGTGGTCTGCGGTGAGCTGGGTGGAGAGCACGATGGGGAGGTTCCAGATGTTCTCGCCGTGCAGGGCCTCGAAGTAGCCGCCGCCATAGTAGTCGTTCACCTGGTTCTTGCCGATGCGCAGAATCTTCCAGATGGCTGGGGTCATGACGATGGCGTTTGCCGGACGGCCGGAGTAGGTCATGGTGTCGGCGATTGCGTTGGCAATCTCGTCGGCGATGGCGACTGCGGTGCGGGTGACTGCGGTTGTCGCGCCGATGGTCTGGATGCCGGAGGTCGCGAGCAGGTTGGCGATGACCTTGGCCTGACGCTTGAAGTTCAGCTCGTAGAGCAGACGGCCATTGATGGCGGAGGCGAGGTAGCCGTAGTCATCGATGTACTCGTCGGACTCCTTGATGTAGGCCGCGATCTTCTCGAGGGTCACGGTCACTGCGGCCGGGTCGGCGAAGTGCACGCGGGACTTGGCCGCGCCCTCGGCGATGGAGTCGGCGATGGTGCCCTCCATGGCGCCCTCAACGAAGTACACGAGGGTGTTACCCTGAATGACCTCGCGGCCAAGCAGGTTCAGGACGCCCATGGACTCGCGCACGCCCTCGACCACGTTCAGGTCGTAGGTGGTGATGGCCTGAGTGGCCTGCGGCACGGTGGTCTTGTTGGGGGTCGTCTGCACGTCGGTGGCGGCGCGGGAGAACGCCGGAGCGACGATGTGGAAGGACTTGCCGTGGCCCTCGCTGCGGACGTAGTTGACGAAGTGCTCGCCGAGCGAGCGTGCCTGGTTCGGCATGGCGGGTGCCTCCTCTGTCGGGGTGTTGACTGCGGCGGTCGCGATGGACTCCACGGTGGAGCCGCCGCCGTTGAGCACGAGCTGGCGCTTCTCGGCGTTGAGAGCGGCCATGTTGGCGCGGTGCTCGTCCTCGGCCTTGTACAGGTTCATCTCGGAGTCGATGGCTTCCATCTGCTCGATGGTCGCGTCCTCGGGAAGGTTGGCGGAGAGCTCAAGCACCTCCGCGCGGCGGGTCATGTAGGCCTCGCCGTCCATGCGGCGCAGCTCGACGGCGCCCATGGGGGTGAACTCGGAAATCAGCATCCGATTCCTCCTAGTGTCGAAGTTGCATTGACTTGGCCCGTAGCTCCATGCGCTTACGTCTAAGCTCCATGGCCCTCTGGGCCTCCAACGCGCTTTGAAGTCGCTCCGCTTCAATCCTCTTGATCGCTCCGTCAAAACAGGAACGCGCGCTTATCTCGGTGTTGGGATCGGCAGGAAGCGAGACGCACGAGACGTCGTAGACCTTCCTGACGTGATGGATGATTGAGGTGAACTTGTGTTCGTCCTCGTCGTAAATCTCCTCGATGGAGTCCCAATCGGGGTCGAACGCCCACGACATACGGGTGATGAGCCCGGCGGCGATGTCCTCGTAAATACTGCGGGATGAGCTTGTGCTGCCGAGGTCAGCGGCCACGAACAGCCCATGAAGCTGCGGCTCGACAACAAGCGTGCCGTTGCTCTGGCGGGCGAACACTCTCCCCTCGTGGTCATAGAGGTAAATCACGTCGCTCATATCGGCACCCGCGAATGCGTCGGGGTCGATGACCTCATACACGTCAATACCGTCAAAAGTTCTGTAGAGCAGGTACGGATCGTTGAAGGTCGATGCGTAGCCCTCAACGTAGTAGTCGCTGTCGAAGCGCTTTTCGGCACCCGTGGACACGGGAGCAAGCGGCGTTTGCAGCGAGCGATACTGGCGCTCGTGCGGCTTGGCTGGCATGTCTGCCTCCTTAGATGTCTGGCTTTTCGACCGCGCCGTAGGCGTCGGCGTCGTTGTAAATCTGGTCGTCTCCGCCGAGGTCGAAGTCTGGGTCATCGGTCGGGTCGGGCACGGGCAGTCCCTCGCGACCGCCCGACGCGAACACCACCCTGCCACTCATGTCCATCTGGAAGAACTCGCCGCGCACCATGAACACGTCCATGCCGGGGAGCCTCGGGAGGTCAAGGATGGCGCGGCCCTCGTTGACGGTCATGATGCCGTAGGAGGTCATGTCGCGGACGATGTTGCGCTTGGTGGCCGCGCTGACGAACTGGAGCCGGTCCGACCCGAACCAGATGCGGTTCGGCGCGTCGGACTGCGTGACCATGCGCCTCGAGAAGCACGACTGCGTGAGGCCCTCGGAGAGGTGCAGGAAGAACGTCTCGACCTTGCCCTCGTAGTAGGAGTCCCACTTGGCCTCGTCCGCGCTGTTCTGCAGGATGGCCTCGTTGCACCCGAAGTAGTCGAAGACGTGCTTGTCGATGCGCTCCATCTCGTCGGTGGAGATGGTGTACGTCGAAGCCTTGACCTGCTCTATGTTGGAAAACGTGGAGTCGTAGGTCATGAGCACGGTGTCGTTGTCCGTGAAGTTGCGCGCGTAGAACTCGTCGCGCTTGCGGCGCTGGTCCTCCGGCGCCACCTGCCCCACGACCTTGCCGATGAACTTGATCTTTCCGCCAAGCTCCACGGCGTTGTGCTCGGCCTGCACCTGCATGTTGAGCAGGTCCATGGTTGCCTGCAGGTTGTTCGCCGTACCGAAGTAGTCGCTGAGGTACTGGTACTTGGAGAGGCAGCACACCTCGGACGCGGGGAACGCCATGTGCTCGCCCGTCCGCAGGTTGAACCGCACCCACATCTCTCCGTCAACGTCGATGAGGTCGGTGGTCTCGGGCTTCACGGGGAACAGGCCGTTGGTGTAGCCGCGCTCGTCGTAGGTGGGAACCACGAACGCCGTACAGTCAACCTCGTAGATGGTCGCGAGCCTGTACAGGAAGCGCGGCCACGTCATGTACGGGTTGGGCCAGCTCTCGAACGCCTTGACCAGCTCCGGCCTTCCGCCGCCCTTGATGTGAGGCTCGCCCTTCGAGCACGCGCTCGCGAACGCGTGGATGCACGCGCGGGTCAGCTCCATCTCGTAGACGCCGCCGCGCCACGTGCGGAACGACGGGTTGTACTCGGTGAGCGTCTGGAAGTAGCTTGAGGTCATCGACTCAGCATTTGACCGTCTGCGGAACCTGCCGAGAATCTTTGACAGGAGGTTGTCGCTCGCCAAGGGCCATCGCCTCCCCGCTAAAAGAAAAGGGGCCACGCGTCGAACGTGACCCCTAGATAGATATCCCACTGTAGCAAATGTAAAGGATTCGTCTGTAATTGTCAAGAGAATGTAAGCTCTCGTGGTTTATTCATGGAACAGTCGGTTTTTGCATAAAAAACCAATTCCTCTTCGTTACACTCAGCGGCGTAGCGGTGCCGCGCAGCGCCTCAAGCGCTTTAGGCGCGCGCAACGCGTCACCACGCCGCTGGGTGTAAAGAATACGAAAGAGTTCCCAGCTCAGAACAATAACCAACTATGCATAAACGCGACGAAAATATGCAAAGTGCTGGTCAAGCGTATTAAAGCGAGTGGTTTGTCAATAATTCATTAATTAAAACCGCAGGATAAGAAGGCCCCGAAAATGGGGCCTTTTTGCATAAAGTCTGGTTGTCTACGCAAGTCGCTGGTAGATGTGGCTATCTACGTCAGAATCGCCTTGTACTCGTCCTCGTGGCGCAGAAGGGCTATGTATCCGTCCAACTCGGCCATGAAGCCGTCTATCTTGTTGGCGCCCTTGCCCTCCTTCTTGTCGGGCAGGATGTTGAGGTTGGAGTCGTAGATCGCCATGACGTTCATGCGGCACCAGCGGTTGATGGGGTGCGCGTCGTCCACGAACCTGCCCTGCTGGTAGTCGGCGCGTATGCGGTACATCGGGTCGGAGAGCGTCTTGGTGCCCTGTATGACCTGCTCGCACCGCTCCTTGCCCACCATCTGCTCGAGCAGCTCGCGGTCTCCGCCGAGGATGTGCCACGGGTCGTATCCGATGGCGAACGTGTACAGCCCGTGCTCGTCGCGCAGCTCGTTGATGAACTCCGCCAGCACGGACACCGGCACCACGTTGCCAGGCACCACCCTCAGCAGCCCCTGGTCGCGCCACAGCCTGTAGGGCGCGTGGTCCTTGGTGGCCTTGTCCCCCTTGGTCTCCTGCGCGTCGAACTTGGTCTCGGGCATCCAGTACATGCTCGTCTCGTAGATGTGCGGGTCGAACACCGCCAGCCCGCGCTCGTCCCTCACGATGTTGCCCTCGTCATCGCGCATCGGCCTCATGCACAGCACCTGCGCCGCCGCGAGGTCCACGGACTGCGCGTAGTCGAAGCCGATGACGCAGTAGCGGAACCCCGCGCCCCAGAAGTCGAAGCGCTCCTCGCTCCCCGACTCCTCCCACGTGAGCCACGCGGTCGAGCTGTTCTGCGGGACGTTGAAGTCCTTGGTGAGCACGGTCGGGCGGAACGTCGGCTCGTTGATGGCCCTCTGCACGAACCCCCGCAGCGTGTCGATGGACTTGATGGTGCCGAGACCGGGGTTGGCCTTGTACCAGCATTCCTCGTCGTGCATCCAGTCGTCGGTGCGGTCCAGCTCCCATATGAACGGGATGAATCGGTCGTCCTCTATCTCGCCGTCGAGCCAGCGCGACGCGTAGGCGTACTGCGTGTCGTAGATGGAGTTGCGCACGAACCCAGCGGTCGTAATCTCGAACATCAGCGGCTGTCTGCGGGCGCTCATGCCCTGCTTCACGTCGTTATAGGGGCCGTCAGTCTTCCACGCGGCTATCTCGTCGCAGACCGCGCCGTGAACGTCTAGGCCGTCCAGCTCGGTGTTCATGGTGAGCGTGGTGATGTAGCCGTCGTTGGCCTCGTGGAGGATGCCCTGCCGTCTGCGCTCGGGGACGAGCCCCATGCGCTCGCGCCTGCTGAGCGCCGGTGACTGCTTCATCATCTTCTTGGCGCCGCCGAAGCACAGAGCCGCCTGAGAGTCGGTGCACGCCATCGTATATATCTGGGGGCCGTACTCGCCATCCGCGACCATGAGGTACTGCATGATGGCGGCACACAATGTCGTTTTGCCCGCCTTGCGGCCAATCACCACCAATACTTCCTGGTACTGCCGGTACCCGTCGTCATCGACCCACCCGAACACCGCCGACACGAGAAACTTCTGGAAGGGCTGCAGGTGCAGCTTGTGCCCAATCTCGCCCGCCGTCTGGCAGCAGAACGCCTCTATGAACCGTATCGCGTGGTCGGCCTTCGCTTGGTCGTAGTGCCACCGCTTGTAGGTGTCGCCGCGCGCCTTGAGGATGGCGCACAGCTTCTTTATCTTCCCAGAGGTGACGAACGCGCCAGCGAGAACGTCGGCGATGTACTCGTGGTACGCGCTAGTCTTCATCCCCGCCGCCCGTCAGGAAGCTGTCGAGCTCGTCAACCTTCTCCGGCGCCTCCGCCGTCAGCTGCTTGAGCTGCTTGAGCGCCTCGCCCTGCATCTGCATGTACGCCTTGATGGAGCCCTGCGCGGGGTTCTGGACCTTGCCGTGCAGGCCGTTGACCATCAGCCCCTCGGTGTCGAGGATGCGCCGGCACTCCTCAATCTTGTCATCCAGCCACGCGTACTGGCAGATGGTGGACTCAATCGTCGGGTCAGAGAGGTCGTAGCGGCCCGTGTCCCTCATCGCCTTGTAGGCGTCAGACTCGCGTATGGCCTCCTTCTTGTAGCTCTCATTCCTCTTCGCCATCGACAAACCTCACATTCTCGTAGGGAACCACGTCCACGCTGCCGTCCTCGAACTCGCACACCCATCCGCCGCGACCCACCTGCAGCGTGTGGACCGCGCAGATCACCTCCCTCACCTCGTGGTGCGTCACAAACCCGTCATCGTCAACCACGGGCTTCTTTGCCCTCGCAATCGCCGGACGTACCTCTGGATGCAGCTCCATGTACTCGTACGACGCCTCAAGCTCAGTCTCGTCGCTCACAGCTCAACTCCCTTCCTCATGGGTCTCCCCTGCTCGTCAAACCACACCCTCGTGGGCTGGTCCTGCTTCTTGTAGCCCTTCTCGTGGCGCCTGTTGTGGCAGTTGCGGCACAGTCCCACGCAGCGTGCGGGGTCTAGGCTCACCTTGGGGTCGGTGACGTTGAACTCGTTCAGCTCGACAAGGTGGTGCACCTCGTCTATGGGTGTGAGCTCGCCACGGTCCATGCAGTCGGCACAGAGGCCGTGCTGGCGCTCCCAGACCAACTTTCGGCACTCCTGCCACGCCCTTGACTTGTAGAACCGACGCTGCCACGGCTTTGGTGCGTACAATGAAGCCACCTCGCGCTAAATCTGCCCTAAAACTGGTTTTCATTATCCCCTTATCGGTTTGTTAATAACCGCTCAATGGGTGTTGATAACTGGTTTTGGGGTCGAACTCGCGTTAAATCCATGC
>Ga0326513_10000934_pt1 | contig 24169 bp, 27 predicted proteins | sample 2_2465_0518_D_FD_203654 | JGI IMG/M metagenome (GOLD analysis project Ga0326513, IMG submission 203654) | Bovine rumen microbial communities from UC Davis, California, United States - 2_2465_0518 | ecosystem: Host-associated > Mammals > Digestive system > Stomach > Rumen | place: USA... | reverse complement strand
TAGTATAGATGAAAAATTTAATATTACAATTCAAGATTGCGATTTATTAGTTCCATATTATATCGATATTTTTGTTAATATCTTTAAATACCAGAACTTAATGGATAAGATAATTAAATATTTATATGATTCTGGTTTATTATTGGATAAAAATGGAAATCTATTATTTGGTATGAATATGAGTACTAGTGATCTATATAAACTGATTTCACAATACATGATGCATACCAGACACAATAGTATTTATGGTGATGATACTTTATATCTTTTAGTAGGAAGTAAATATTTCTGGAAATATATTCATAGAAGAGGATGGCATTATCTTACAAAAAATCTTGAAGATAATACATTCGTTCCTATTAAAATAGAAGATTTTGCTACAGCTTCTTCAGAATACGATTATTATACATTAAGTGTAAAAAATGAATATATTCCTGTTACAGAAGAAGTAGTAGAAATTCGCGATGATTTACAATTCTATTTTAAAGATGGAGATGAATATTTTGCTATAGATCGTGAACAAGTATTAGTACCAGATCCAAAATATAATTTCTATATTTATGATAATAAAGAACATAAATTTGCTTTATGTGTAAATTTAAAGAAATTTGAAAAAGATAAGCAATATTATATATTACGTGATCAACATCGTGTAAATGAAGTATTATTAAATAAAGAAGAAATGGAATAAATAATAAAGAGTGGATTTAAATCCACTCTTTATATTTTTGAATCTGTTAAAGAAAGATAGTAGATTGTATATTATATTAATGGAGGAAAATAATATGATTAAAAATTTTTACCTTAATTGTTTATATAATTTTGCTGATAAAGCAAAAGTAAAATTATATAACTTAGACAAGAGTATCGAAAAACAAGAGTTTGATTTTAAAACAATACTTGCTAGATATTCTAAGAATACTGATTTGGTTTCATATCAAGGAAAAGGAATTAACGTATCTTATAATCCTTGGCATGAATTGTTCCTTGCTTCTACAGACAGAGATAATGATGAATATCTTGAAACTCTTTGTTGTTGTACAGGGGCGATGTCTTTCTTAGCATGGAATAATCGTAAAGAAGATTATGATTATATTGTTGCTTTAAATTCGGATGTGTATGATTATATATGTGATCCGGTTTTTAAATTAACATTAGCCCATGAACTGGGTCATGCTATGATGGATCATCAACTTCAGGAAAATCCTTATGATCGAATAGTCGAACATGAACTTGAAGCTGATAATAAAGGTTTTGAACTCATAACTAGATGGATGAAAATGGATAAATCTGTTTTTAAATCAGGAATGATTTCATCTGATGCTTTTACCTTTAAACATTCGCTTGCAGCTGCGGCGATGGCTTATGGAGATAAAGGTGTAGATGTAATCCAAAAAGTTTATGGATTCAAAGATCATTTAAAAACGAGTAGAGCAATTTCATCTTCTATATTAGAATCAAACGTTTATGAAGAAGATGAAATCAGAGCTAAAAATTATGAAGCTTGGCTCAAGAACTAAAAATAAAAAGAAAGTATCGATAAATCAAATCGATGCTTTCTTTTTTTTAATTATATATTATATAAGCGAGGATACATAAATATAAAATGTATCTAACAAAATTTTTAAGGAGGATCCATATTATGGATTACAACGAAATTAAAAGAATTGTAAAGACAGGAACGTCGAATGGAAAAGAGGTCTCTGCCGAAGATCGCAAAAAGATTAAGAAAGAATTGAATTCTACAAGAAAATCAATTGCTTTAGATGTTTGTGCAGCGGCAATTTCTTCTAGTGGTTTGTCTTTTGTAGAGCAAGCCATAATAGGAAAAAGCCAGTTAGAATCAATTGAAACTTTGAAAAAAGAGTTAAAAACTAACGAAACTCTCAGACTTAACGGACAAATCTCTGATGAAGAATACGAAGAACAAAAGAAATTGATAAATAAAGAAATTAAAAGAATAAAAATTGGATGTCTTATTCAAAATTCATTATTATCATTTTCAAACGGTATAATGGCTGGAGCAATTATTGGACCAGCTATATCAACAGCAATTAATGATTGTACTGAAACTATTGAAGGAATTCTTGGAAAATACAAGAAAACTTCTGATATTGTAAAGGATTTTAAGGAGAAGAAATAATGATACTACAGCTTATTCAGAAGCTGTTGTCATCTTTCGGTAAGATTATGTTTTGCCGAAAGATGAATTATAATGGCTTCACAGATGAAAAATCTATTCTCCAAAGAGAATTAGAAAAGGAGAAGAAATATGAAAGAAATTAATTTCGAAGAAGGCGAAATTAAGTGGTCTCCAGAAAATTCTCAATCTTTTAAATCTGAGAAATCGGATTTTAAACATAAAAGAGAATTTAAACCACCTGAATGTTTAAAGAAACTTTATACTGATGGTGGTTCTAGAATTATCCCAACAAAAGAGCGAAAAAGATATGTTGGGGCATGGGCATTTTATGATGAAGCTACTAATGAAATATTTGGCGAAGCTTCTGATGATGCTACTAATAATGCTATGGAGCTCACAGCTGTAATAAAAGCAATAGAATATTTGAATGAATTGGGAATACCAAAAGACCGTTGGTGTACAATCGTATTGGATTCAGATTATGTACGTTTTGGTATTCTTTTCTGGACCAAAAAATGGAAAGCAAACAACTGGATACGAACTGATTCAGAAGGAAAAGAATTAGAAATTAAGAATTTAAAACTTTGGCAAAAGCTATATGATCTAAATGCTGAAAGAAAAATATCCTACGAAAAGGTATCGGGACATAGCGGAGTAGAAGGTAATGAGCGTGTTGATATTCACTGTAGGAAACTAATGGATCAGTTTTGTATAGATAATAATATTGTAAAGAATCAATAGAGGCATCAACTATGGAAGAAAGACAATGTATTATGATAAATAATTGTCCTAAAACAACACAATGTGAAGATCGAAGATGTGGAAAAAAAGAAGTTTGTAAATGTTGTGCAAATTTTATAACAACAAGTAAACATTTTTGTTTACATCATGGATTAACAGATTTTTACAAAAATGGTAAATGCAAAATCTGTGTAAAATATCAAAGATTAGAATCATTTTACAAAAACAGAGAAAAGAAATTACGCTTAGAGAAAACATTAAATGTTACAGAACGCAAAACAAATTAATAATATAGAAAGCCTGTAAAAAATACAGGCTTTATTTTTTTTTTTGGGGGGAAACATGATTGAAGAAGATATTAAAAAGAGACAAATAATTTGTATGGAAGGACCCGATGCTAGTGGAAAAAGTACACAAGTTAATTTACTAGCTAGTAAATTAAAGAATTGTATTGTTATTCATTCACCTAGAACTTGCAACAATACTACTAAATGTTTTGAACTTACTCTTAAAACAATTTATAATAAAGAATTTATGAATAGTATTACAGATCCATATAATTTAAATAAAGAAAAATATTTAGAATTATTTGATGCATTAAAAGAAAATATTTTAATAAATTTAATGGATAGAAAAGATGTTTGTGATACTATAAACGAATTATATACGACTCAAACTAAAAAATTCGATATACACAATACTAAAGATTATGTTACTTATTATGATGGAAATATAATAAGTCTAAATGATGAAAGAATAGATAAACTTTATGAACTTTTTATAAAAGATCCAAAGAGTGTTTATATTATTTTAGATAGATTTACAGTTAGTGGATATGTTTATAATGTGTATATTCCTGTTAGAGTTCTTAAAGATTATAAAAATAAAGTTGAAGGAATAATAGCGGAACTCGATAATGAAAAAAATCCACAATATACATCTGAATCTAAAACCGAAATAATTAATAATTGTGGTTATATTATACATATTTTAAGTGATCTGATAGAACTTTTAAAAAAACTAAATGAAATCTATACAATGACTTATAATCTATTAGATTTAGAAAAATTATTCAATATTGTTATTGTATATTTTAAGAAATCAGAAATTTTAAGAGGTATAGCTTCAAAGACTAGAGAAAATGATGCATATGATAACGAAAATATTATTCAAAAATATGCTGATGAATATTATAGTAAGTTTTATGATCCTTATACATTAGTAGATACAGATAATCTCATAAATACTAAATCGGTAAATAATGCTGATGATATAGCTAATTATATTAGTGCAATAGTTCATACAAGATTAGATTAAATATATAAGAGAGTCCATTTAGGACTCTCTTTATTTTTAGCTTTTTCTTTGATACAAACATTGAACAGCAAATGTTTCTGGATTTCTGTAATAGTCTTTTTCGAAAATATCTTCGATTTCTTTTATTACACTTTCAGAATCTTTGAAATCATCTAATTTTGTATCGATTTCGATTCCTCCAAAAACTTGTGAACCACTATCATGTTGTTTACGAATATACAAATAATATTTTACAAGAGCAACAAAATACTGCTGAAAATACATTTCCATATTACGAGGTAATGTAGATAATGTTCTATATGCTTTCATAGTAACATTAAAATTTCTATGTATTTGTTGTGGTGGATTTACTATAAGTAAATTAGGTTCTCTAAATGTTACTGTATAATATGATCTATTATGAGGAAAACTAGATTTAGCATTAAGGAACATCGAATTTAATAAAAAGTTTCCACCAGTTAATACATCGGTAGTATCATTACCACCAATTTGATAATCTTCAATATCTATCCAAGTAAATTTTTCTGAACTATCAATTCCTGGTACATTAAATGAAGAAGGAATTCTATATGTGGAAAAATTATATACTCTTCCTGTATAATCTTGATATGGTATAGCATCTTTCTCTGTAATGCGAATATCACAAAGCATCCAATACCAGTTTGAGAATCTTTTTAGCGCTTCATCATATAAAATTTCGTTTATAAAGTCTTCTGATAATAAAGCAAATTGAGCAGGAGACATTTCTCTTTTTAGTTTTCTAATTAATTCTGATCTAGAAATCATAAATGTTTCTCCTAATAATTATAAGATATATAAATTTGTTTTGTGGTAAAAAACTTAGTCAGGGAGAAAATCCCTGACTAAATATAATATTTAGAATTTCTTTGTTAAAGCTTTTTTAAACCACGATACACTATTATCATTTGTGTCAAAATAGTTATATTCTTCTTGACCATGAGTATAATTATCCATGATAAATTTGAAATTTTCATCGGACTTACCCATATCTCCACCAGCACGAATATACCCTCTACATATATTTTTAGTTTTTATTTTATTATCTTCTTTATATGCGGCAGTAACAATCAAAACACAAACTTTCTTAAACAATTGATTGAAATCTGAACTAACACGTGGTGAAAGTTGAGATACAATAACTGTTACATCGTCGACATTTTTTATACAAATCATCTTTTCATTCTGCAAATTTATATCTCTACTATCAGTATCATTAGAAAGAATAAAATTTAAAAATCCTGCTTTAGATTTTATTTCTTGTGAAGCATTTTTCAGTTCTTTTATAGAACACATTTTTGCTTTACCTTTTTTATCCTTAAATTTCTTTATAGCAGATTTACATTTAGGATCATTTAAAATATCTGATCCTGTTTCAACTGGATCACAAGAAATACATCCTTGGATTATACTTTTGATTCCAGTTGTTGCAAGAACTTTTGCTACAGCGGCTGGTCCACTAATAACAGATGCTGCAAGACCTACAGTTTTTAGAATTGATGTAAACCATTGAAGACCATTCATATTTTTTTTATTTAATGATTCATTAAGCTTTTTCTCAGCTTTACCAACATTAGCTTCTAATGACATCAAACAATTATCTAATAATGATTCACATGATTTATATTCTATTCCTTTTTTAGGAATATAATTTTCACAAAAATTATTTATTCTTGAAATAAATCTTTTATTTTTATCTGATTCTTCAGAAATAATCATTTTTGTTAAATTGACTAAATCCGCAGATTCAATAGATTCAGTAAGCGTTTTAACATAATCATCAGAACCAAAGAAATAAACTTCTTCGGATTGTGTGGGTTTTGACATATTAGAAAAACCAAAGCCCATAGCAGATTCCATACTAAATTTACTCATATTTATTCTCCACTCATAAGAACTTGGTTAACTTTATAAGTGTTTGTAGGAATTTTTATAGCTCTAGAATGATTAGAATTAGCTTCCGTTACTATAGTAATTAATCCTTCTTCAGAATATGAAATACTCTTAGCATCTTTAAAATTAAATCCATAGATATCTTCCATAATTGGAAGTGATTCCTGTGATTCTAACAAACGCTTGAATTCTTCTTTTTTACGCTTATTAGTCCAAGACGCATGAATACCTTTCCAGTTCTCTTTTGAAGCATCATATGAATCGACATCTGTTACAATAGAAGCTTCTTTAAATCCTCCGATTCTAACAACATCAAAACTTATAAAACGCATATCACCATGCTTATAAACATATGGATTTCCTGCAGAATCTTCTTTCTCTTCATAGTTAGGAGTAAGAATACGAATAGACCATCCAAAGTTTATTCCTTTCTTAAACCAGTCTAAAGGAATATAACCTTTAGGTTGTACAAATTGAAAATCGCCACGAAGAAGATCATTTTCGCGATTATAATTAATAATACGCCCACATGTATTATCTTGATCTACTTTCATAAATCTTTCTCTTGAACAGTTAATATCAGGATGTTCAAGTTCACAGAAACAAGTACCACGTCTAAAAAGTTCTGAAACATATGGAGACTGAAGAGATCTAACAATAGAATCTCCATCATACATACTATTATTTCTTGAAACTTTATTAAGAGCAATTAAAGGTGCATGTCTAATAATTTCTTTTTCTTCATCATAATCACAATCAGACAATTTAAGCATAGTTTCATTAAAGAATGTTTCTATACTAAACAAGTCTTTTGCATTCATATCTATAACTTTACGTTCACACGAAAATATATCTTTATTTTTCATATAAAACTCCGTAAATGAATATATTTATTTGTTTTTTGAAAACAATTGATTATTTTTTGATATCTGGTGTCACATCATAATAATCTAACAAATCATATTGGTCATTGAAAGAATTTTCAAATTGTCCCATTTGAGACAATCTATTAAGTGTTTGAGACTCAAGTGTTGCAATTTCGAGAGCTTCTTTCTTTCGTAATTTATTTCTTTCTCTAGCGTGTCTAATTTTTGCTGCTTCATCAATAATATCTTTACCATTATTAAATATAGAATTAAATCTAAACATATCATCATCGTTCTGAAGATTATTAGCGATACGATTAGCAATATCATCAAAGTCGAAGATATGTGCATCTTTTTCATTCTGTATATCTTCTTCAGTAAGTTTAGATTCATTTATTTCTTGTACTACATTTAATGCTTTTTCTATATTAGTACCAACATCACCATGAGATTTTTTAAGCTGTTGCTTAGCTTCTTCATAATCTAATAAGATATCTTCTATCTTTTTAGTTATTTCATTTTTTTCTTGTTGAGGAAATTCTATTTCTACACCTCTATTCATAATAGCTATACAATTATCAATAGAGGTGTAGCATTCGAGTGGAGTATACGTAGTTAATTCCGGTACATATATTCCACTCTCCATTATCTTTATTTTAACCGGTGTATCAAGTGTTAATTTAGATGTATCATACATTAGATTTCTTTAACCTTTCATTAGCATAATTTGTACTCTTTGTAAGCCAAAGAATAAATGATTCTTTTAGTTTATCAGTAATAGCATTTCCTCCATAAGTAACATTTGGATTTTTCATAAGATCTTTTATAGATTTAAAATCTTTATTATTTCTAATAGCAACGAAAGCTTTTGGATTACTAACGAACTCTCTATAAATTTGCTCACAACTCATCTTTCTACTAAGAGCAGCAAATTTAACTAAATCGTTATGAGCAAATATAACATCTATTGGATTAGTCATAGCTTTATCTATTTGTTCTTTAGTTAATTCGCTTTTTGAATTAGTTGAAGTAGATTTCTTTTCTTCAACTTTTGTTTCAGTCTTAGTTTCTTTATTTTCTGTAGTTTGAGGTCTTGATTTACTTTTAGCCATTTTAAAACTCCTATAAAATACATTTAATATATTCATTTGTCTTCTATTGTAAAAAATGTATAAAAATATAAAGTAGGGGAAAATCCCCTACTTTACAAAATGAATCAAATATTACCAGAAATAGAATCCTTCATTGGTTTCTTCATTTCCACTAGATTCGCCATAGTCGCCGCCTTCCTCATTTCCAGATTCAGCTTCAGTGTTCTCTCCACCTTCGCCTTCACCTGCATCTGATCCACCAGCGTCAGCACCATAATCATCTCCGCCCTGATCTGCTCCGTAGTCGTCACCTCCGCCTACGTCCTCATTTGGCTCAATGGTTACAGCTTTGTTCTCAAATTCAAGATGAGTATCCTGATCTGATGTCTTTACGTCAAGTTCTACATCGTTGTTTTCAGCTTCGTCATCTTCCATAGACCACAATCTGCGGAATCCTTCTACAGCAGCTACATCAGATGCAGACATTGGTTCCTCAACCTGAGCATCAGTTCCAACCTCAACTTCATCACCAGCAGCATTGACATCGATGTGAGTATCATGAGGAGAAGTAATATTTACAGTTGTACCACTGTCTTCATCACTATCCTCAACAAGTGCATCATTCATTTCATCATCATTACCATTATCTGTAGTAGTATCTGTATCTGTAGTATCAACTACTTCATCTCTAATCTCATCTACAGCTTCTTCCATATCTTCTCTAGAAAGACCTAAGAACTTTCTACAGAATGATTCAGTAGCAGCTACAGGATCCATTTCCAATTCATCTTGATTATTACCAGTAGCTACACCACCAGCAGAAGCTTGCTCATTATGAGCCGTTTCTTTAGTATCTGGTGTAACATCTACAGTTTCAGAATCATCACCTGCATCATCTACAGCTGTTTCATCTAATTCTGTATCAGTACCAAGTACATCCTGTTCAAGATCAATCTCGTCATTATCTGACTCTAATGAAAACCAAGGACTTCTTCTTGCCATAAGAATTATCTCCAATAAAAATTAATCTAAAGAACTGATATAAAATACTAAATACAAATACACTGCTTGTTTAAAACTGTTAAGTGTACTCCGTTTTTCAGTATCTATATAATCAGATCCATATTTAACAATGATAGCATTCATTCGTTTTTTCAAATCCGATATGAAAATATCATATGTGTTACTAATAGAATATGCCGCAGTTAATTTCTTTATAAAGTTTATAGAATGTATACTTTCAACACCCTGTTTTAAAGAAATAACCCAATACGACAAAACATCACGAATAATACCAGTAAGCATTTCACTATCTCTAGAATTACGAATAGAATTCAATACTATGATAGTTTTATCTGTACTAATTCCATTACATTTTTTACAAGAAATTTCAACAAGATTTCTACGTATAGCATCTTGTACAAAACTTTGTAAAATACGTTTAGTATGAATATCGATCGTATTACTAACTGATGTGGTTACTGGTAAATACGATTTACCATCTCCAGAAGTTAATTGAATCTCTTCTGTAACAATGGTCTTCTTTGCGTCATAATTAATTTTAAATTCTTTATATATCTGTTTTAACGCGTCTTTTAAACGTGTTATAAGATAAGAAGTATATTCATAAATTTCTTTATCACAAATATTTTTAAAATCTATAATTTTAGATCGTTTATTTTCATCTTTTTCTGTTTTATTTGTTTGTACAAAATATTCAATAAACTTGTAAACATTATCTACTTTAGTTATAATATATTTTCTATTTAAATTATTAATAGTATATTCCATTACACTTGGATTACAATCATAATGAAATATTTGTCTTTGACAAATAGAATACACTCTTAAACCAAAGTACATACGAATAAATTCATGAGGAACAACTCTTGTTCCATATATTTTTTCCATTTCTTTCTGATGTATTTCATAAAAGCACGAAAGAATTACTAAAAGATTATAAATAGGTTCTTTTTCATCATTGTATTTATATGGAATAGATGGCGCACTAGATACAATCTTAACAATTTCATTTTTATCTACACCAACACATTCGAAAAAATCATTTTCAATAGCTTTAGTATAATAAAGATGTTTTCCTACATTTTTAGTTTGTAAAACATCAGTATTATTATTTATATATTGACTTATATGATTCGCTATTTTTGGAAAATTTTTTATAAAAGATTCTCCATATTTTTCTGATATATTATTATAGATATAATGTAAATCTTTTGTTTCACTCATATATTTAATTGTCAAAAAAGAGAAAGTTGATCGTTATAGAAAATATAATTCTTCTATAATGATATCCAATTATGATAAGAATTCTATAAATTCTGATGGTTCTATCTGTGTAGTTTTTACAGAAATATCATGCATAGATTTCATAGACTTTAATTTTTGTGCATCCAATGGTACATTAGTTGTTAATCCTATATTTTCTATACCAAGATTATAGAATCTATTTCCAATACATTTGTTACACAAATAATGTGGATTTTTACAGAATAATGGTGATCTTAAACTGACTACTTTACCAACAAGTTTTTGCGCAATTTCATCAGTTATTTCGATTTCTTTTCCATTTATTAATCCATAAGAGTTTACAATTATTTCTGCATTATCTTTTGTAACTCTAAATTTTACATAATTTTTTGATCCACAATCAGAACCTTTTGGTCCAGCTTTTACTGTTTGCATCATAATACCTACGTATTTAGCATAAGTACCACCTATTTGTGTATTAACACCACGGTTATATGAAGCAACCATACATTTATTAGCTAGCATATCAAAGTTCCAATCATCTACACCATCATTAAATGAATTAGTGTTAATTTTATATTTTCCTGTTACTGGATCAAACATAGCACCATTTGTAATAGATTTATTTTTATAGTTATTAGAAAAAGATGGTTTTTTCATTTCATAAATTCGTCCAGCATAATTAGTATCTTTAATTTTATTAGCTTCATCTAATAAAGGTTTTTCTATTTTATCATGATATTCAGCTACAGTAACGAGATCGACTACTTTTTTCTCTGTTAACTCAGGATTTTCTTTAAGTAATTTATCTTTATATTTCATAAGATTTTTATCTGGTACTATAAGTTCAACTGACATACCAGGCATTACTAATTCGTTAAGATATCCAAGCCATACAGAATTATTTGTAAAATTAGCATATTGTTCAACAGTTATTTCTTTAGATAATATCATTTTTGATAATTTATTTTGTAATCCACCTATAGCTTTTTCATCAAGTGTTTTATTTATATAATCGATTTTAGAACCAAATGATTGACATAATACAAAAGAATTGAATAAAAAAATACCTAATGTTGTATCAGGAACTGCATTTGATTGATTAGGAAGTATTTTTGCAGGTAGATCAAAATAATCAGTAATTCTAAATTTAGGAGGAATTACTGTAATTTCTTTAGTAACAGGATCTTGTTTAGACATTCTATTAGAAAAAATATCAGTTAATAAAGCTTTTGTTATTTTCTTTGGATCCGATAATTTTTCTACAATTTCTTTCACAGCATTAAAATCATGTTTCTTATAAACCAAAATATCGTTATCATTCATATCAATATCCCTTAGTAAATATATAGCTTTGTCGTTCATGAAGAAAAAAAGAAGCATAGATATAAAAATCTCTATGCTTCTTATTCTAAGTGTTACTCACCCTTCATTGCTTCTTTAGCAGCACTACTCCGTTTAAATGCTCTTATTTCATTCTGAGTGAAGAGCTCAGAATTGAGATCCTCCAATTCGGATATGGCGCTTAACCATTCGGGTCCTTGTTTCTTAAGAGCTTCAAGAACTGTTTTTGATCCCTTAATCAAATCGTTTCCCATGGTCTTAAGCATATCCCACACATGGATATCTTGTTCTTTGGAGATACGGAGGAGCTCTGCCATCTCTTCAACAGAAATCTCAGCCGAAGCCTCAATATTCCAATCAAGTGTTGTATTTGCAATAAATCCGCTTTCAGGTTTTTCGACCTTGTTAACAGAATCATCTTTTTTATTAATGATTCCGCTGATCTTTTTCCAAAAGTTACTAATAACACTTGTCACATTGTCAGTAGCCTTTGCTCCAAAGTCGATTGTTCCAGAATTTTTCACTGAGTATTTCATACTAATTCTCCTTCAATTTATATCTCTTTTCAGTAGACTAGTTTTATTCTAGTGGTCTTTTATTTCTCTTATTATGACTCTTTATTTAATATGTTTCACCTATACAGGTTACTTCATTAATATAATATATAATTAAAACTCTCCTTCTCTAACAGAAAAACAAAAAATAAAATGTGAAGAATTTTATCTCCACATTTTATTTATAAAAGATTTGTTATTTCTTAAGAGAAATTGGCTCGAATCCTTGGAAGAACATTTCTGCTTTATACTTCCTTGAGCTTCGATCCATTTCAAAACGAACTCCATATCTTCCAATCCTAATTTCTTTATTAGGATTAATGATATTGAATTCTGCAACGATGTCTTCATGAGACAACGCAAATGGAATCGAAAGATTCTCATATTTGTGTGCTTCACCTAATCCATCTGTAGATATATAACTATAAATAGAAATAGATGAATCAAAATCGGATTTTACGAACGTTTGATAATACCCAACTTCTGGCAGGGCATCACACATAAAATGTTCGTAAACGAAAATTGCTACATCTGGATCGATATCCACGAATATCGTATTTCCATTTATTTTGTAAGAAGCATTAAGCATGCTTTCTACAAATTCTGTAAATTCTTCCTCAGGAATATCATTATGATTAAAATGATCATCTTGAAGAATAACAATATCTCTTACTTTGTTCAAAAATGTAGTCCTTTCCATACTATATCTCCTTGTGTTTATATCTCTTTTCGGTAGACCTCTTCACTGAGGTGGGGTTTTATTTCTCTTATTATCCCTCTTTTATTTAATATTAATAATAGAGTACAACGTACTCATTAATATAATATATAATTAAAAAATAAAGGTAGTATTAAACTACCTTTATTTTTATTTTACTTCTGAAGATTTGGATCTATAGGATCAAAATTGTTATATTGTTCATTAGTCCGTTCTGTTGGATTATAATATTCGTGTTCATTAATATCCTTTACAATGCCTACAACAGTCGCTGTTATTTTATCCACCCTTTTTGTATTTTCTTCTTTACGTTTTATTATAGTTTCCATCAATTTATTACCTAATTCTGCAATTTTTTCAAACTTTTCTTTTTCTAGATCAAGTTCTTTTTCAGTAAATTCAATAGAACCTATAACATTACCATTAGCATCTTTAATAATCATAACATATACCTCTATAATGATAAATAGTAGAATTATTTCTAACTCTCCATTAATATAATATATAATTAAAAAATAAAAGGGGGAGTGCTGTAGACACTCCCCCCAAGAAAAAGGAAGAAAAATACCCTAGACTAGACCAAGGGTATTTCGGATGGTAGGATTCGAACCTACGGAATAACGGCACCAAAAACCGTTGACTTACCACTTGTCGACATCCGAATAAAAATGGAACCATACTAGCTTCAAAAACAACACGGGATTACATATATTTCAACCGTGAATTTTTATTTCTTTTTGCATTGGAGAGGTTAAACTCTAAAAGACAAGTATGGTTCCATATTGAGCCTTGCGGGAATTGAACCCGCGACACACGGATTAAAAGCCCGTTGCTCTACCAACTGAGCTAAAGGCCCAAAGTGTCTATTTCATTACCAGCTATAAGCCATTACTTCCACAAATGCTGTCGTTCTCGAAATAGACAAATGGACTGTTCATTTGTAAAAGTACCTACTCTTCTGTCTTATACTAGCGATTTTTTCATGGTACGGCAGTATAAGCTAAAGCACATGTGCAGTAGGATATTTAATTCTTTCTCTTTTATTATTCGTTAGATTAATATGACATATCAGGACGGAGCGATGCCTTAAACATTAATTTCGAATTTTTATTATGAGATAAGAATATTGGGCTTACTTGGATTTGAACCAAGGACCTACGGATTATGAGTCCGCAGCTCTAACCAACTGAGCTATGAGCCCAAAAATGAACAACTCATTAAAACTAGCTCTCTTGTCTTTTCTGTCTACCTGACGGACAATAAAGAGTTTGGAAAACGAGATTTTTACGACCGGTTATTATTCTTGCCTCAGTTTCAATACACTTGAGTTGTTCAGATTTAATGCAACAACAGGAGAACGAAGACATTATTTTATCTCGATGTATATCTTCTCTCGTACGTTCAAAGATTCCATCTTAATAAGAAGATATCTTGTGTAACAACCTTCCTACCTTCATTCGGTATTGCTATGGTATAGATGGGGATCGAACCCATAATCAAAGAACCGGTATCCAAGAGTCCTTCGTAGCAATAGGTCCAAAACTACTCGTCTGGCTATGCACACAGAAGTTCTACCACTCAAGAATAAGTAACAATGACTAGCCGTTTTGCTATACCTTAAAAGTTTGGAAGATCTAATACGTACAAAACTCTCTTCCTGAGGATATTCCATCCTAGTTCGACCATCTATCATAGGGAACCTAATCCTTTTCATAACAGACTTATGTTTTATGCCCTTAGCGGAAACGGGACTCGAACCCGTACGTAGGATCACCCTACACAAGATTTTAAGTCTTGGGTGACTGCCAATTCCACCATTCCGCCATGTTTTAGAACATCAGTTCTAATCATTGATATAATATATAATTATATTACGTTTTATTTAAATTCTATAAATCCTTCTAAGAATTCGTTATCTTTATCATTTAAATCAAATTCTTTACCAAAATTATTTTCTTCATTATAATCATATAATTCATGAAAACTAAAATATTCATGTTTAATTTGTTCTACATATTCTTTTTCAATTAATTTTAATTGTATTTTTCTACCATATTTTCCAGAACACGTTCTAGAGCAAAAATATCCAGTTTTTCTACGATTTCTATTTCTACCATTACCATCACTTATAATTATTTCTTTTCCACAATATTTACATTTAGTTATAAATGGTTCTCGTCTATTATTATCCATTGATGTATGAAAGCTTAAATCTAAACATCTTAAATTATTTATATCATTATTTAGAGGATTTTTATCTATATGATCTATTGTCTCATTAGGTTTTAATCTTCTATTATAGTAAATTTCATATATTATTTTTGGATATGAAAATGTTGTTTTCTTATCACTTTTAGTCGTATAAACATTTAAAATCAATCTATTATCAGATTTTCGTAGATAAGGTCCAGTTACACTTATTACTTCTGGATATAAAGGTTTAATTTCTTCAAGTAAAATTTTTCTATTCATAATAAATAATCCATCAATAAAAAATGTCCAAAGTACCGTTGAGCATAAAGCGACTCTAAAAGTCTGATATAATATCCTAAACGGTCAACAAATACTTTGAACAAACTCGCTAAAAGCTTCAAGGGATTCAACAATCCTTAGGAAAGGTGAAACCAAACTTTACAGCGAGCAAAACAGTATCGGATGAACGGGGTGATAACTAATCCTTAAAGGATCGCTATCTAATCTAGTTTAGGGCCGCGCGTCTTTACCCATAAACCTCGATAAACACGTTCTTCTTGTATGGAATTAGCTATCTTTCCATACAATTGTATTCCGACGATACAAAAATAATATTTACTTGGATTTGAACCAAGATCTACAGAAATTAATCTGTCGCTTTACCAAGATTAAGCTATAAATATATTTTATTTAATGGATAATTATTACTGAGAAAAAACAACCCTTGATTCAAATATTACATATGTGTTACTATTTACTTTTACATTATAATGTAATCGTCTTTTTAATATTTTATAACTATGATAGATCTTATATCTACTTATTTTAGATAAATTCAATCTACAAAATTCTGTTAAAGCATTTTCTAATATAGCCGACGTTTCTATAGCACTATTTCTATCATCCATATCATTCTGTTCCCTATATGAATATATTATGGCTTCATCTATATCTTCTAACATAACATATTCAATAAATATATCACTGCTATATTTATATAAACCAGTTGACACTTCATTACTTTTGACAATATTAGGTTCAGAATTGATACTAAAAATACATAAGAATAGTAAAAAACATTTTGATAAATATTTTTTCATAATATTACCTTACCTCATATATATTTGTATTAAGAAAAAAAAAACAGCACAAAAACGTGCTGTTTTTAATCTTACTCATCAGTCTTCTTTTTAAGGGAAGCTCCCAAAAGTTGACTAATGAGTCCATACTGAACATCGAACGATGGAGTCTTTGCTCCTTCTTCAGTGTTCTCTTTCTTTTCAGAAGTTTTTAATGTTCTTTGTTCATTAAGAAGCTCCTGAAAAGTTTTTCCCTGTGAACGTGGTCTTTCAATCCCCACTTCCACCTTTACAACAGGTGGAACCACATTCACAGTACTAAGATTAGAAATATTATTCATCTTAGTACCTCCCATTAATATAATATATATTTGAGTTAATAGATTTGCTAGATTATTTTATTATTGTAAATTTTAGTTGTAATGTCTTTGAATCAATATTTGATTCTTTTAATAAAATAGAATAAGGTATAAATTTATCTAATATTTGTTTAATTTTATCATCGTTTACTTTAAAATATTTTTCATTTTGTGCTTTATTAAAATATAATTTTTCTATATTAAATGACTGCATTAAATCAAATAACGTTAAACAAATAATATTTATTTGATAAAATTCATCTAATGTATCAAAATGATCATGATCTATTAAATATATATCATAATTTTTTTTCATTTTTTCTATAAAATAATCATCTCTAAAATCATTGTTTCGTTCACTTATATTTATACCCATTACAACATTATTTGTTTTTCTATAATCAAATTCAAATTTAAAATCATAAATTAATTTATGATCATTACATTCATCTAAAGAACGTTTAAAACTTTTCAAATCCAATGGATATTTATAAATTTTACTTATTAATAAATTCATATTTGACGATAATAATTTTTGGATTTTCGGATCCAAAGATTGATATTCATCATCAATGTTAATATCAGCCCAGTTATAAAGGCACATAGTTTTAAGATAAACATCAATGTAATTATCTTTAACCGTTTTAATCATAAATAATACCTCCAATTTCGATTATTTATATAGATATTTTAAATTGTATATAAAAAATAAAGTAGTCCTTCTCATAGGACTACTTTATTAATAAAATAATTACAAATGTAATGCTCTATTACCCATATCACTCATACGACCTTGACAACAACAGTTTGCATTACTTAAATAACCACAAACTCTTCGTACAACAGTCATTTCATTAATATTTCTATTTCCACATTGTGGACATTCCCATATTAATTTCTTATTTTCATCTCTAACCATTTTAATTTCGCCACTAAATCCACATTTGTGACAATTATCTATTTTACCATTTAATTCAGCATACCAACAGTGTTCATAAATATATTTAATTACACTAAGAATTGCTTCTTGATTATTTATCAAATTCGGCATTTCTACATACGAAATTGCACCACCATTAGTCCATTTCTGGAACCTTGATTCATTTTTAAGTTTAGTAAATGCATCTACATGTTCCCTAATATTCGTATGATAACTATTTAAAACATACATCTTATCTGTAATATCTTTAATAATACCATGTCTCTTTTGTAATGCTTTAGCAAATTTTTCTGTAGTAGATTCTTCTGGAGTTCCATACAAACTGAAACCATAATTATCATCATCGTTTTTATTCCAGAAATCACAACGTTCTTTCATATATTGAACAAGTTTTTCTGCCCATTGTTGATTTTCTGGATCTGTATGTGGTTTACCAGTAAGAGCCATCATCGTTTCAAATAATCCTACAAAACCAAGAGATGTTGTAGAATATCCGCCACGAAGTAATGGATCAATAACTTCACCTGGTTTTAGTCTTGCTATAGCACCATATTGCCACAATATTGGAGCAACATCGGACTTTGTACCTTTAAGATAATTAATACGTGTAAGTAATGCTCTATGACATAATTCCATTCTTTCATCAAGAAGTTTAAAGAATTCTTTCATAGCTTCTTCATTATTTAATAAAGAACCATTATTATTTAATCCATATTTATCTCTAATAGTCAATGCTACATCTGGAAGATTTAATGTCACTACTTGTTTGTTAACGAAAAATATTATTTTTCAGACTATCTCTTCTACTATTAAAATAGTAGCTGTGCGCTTCGAATAGTGATAAAATCTATTCTACTGGGTTATACTCATCACCCATAGTCGTTACACCTTTTCTATTAATAAATAGAACTTGGCACGGTATTGTACTTTTTATAAAGTAGTTTCACCGTTAGCCTTATTTATAATAAGACACCGCTTTATCATGCGTTCACACAGTTTAACGACGGCTTAACCTCTAGTTTAGTCAACCGTCCCCAGAATTTTGGTAAATTTGTTTCTGGATCTTTCCATACTGAAAGAAATGAGCGACAGTTATGTGAGAAAATATCATTTACCATAAAATGACCGGTTTCTGTTGTTACATCATAAACAAATTCTTCAGAATCTGTATATTCTTCAATAGAAACTACTTTGGATTTTATTGGTGTAGTACATCCATTTAACATTCCTTCATTGTTTTCACTAACATATCTGCTAGCATAAACATAATCTCCAACTTTAAGATTTTCAACACGAATTGCATCGATCTCATCATCATATTCTTGTTGTGGCAAAATATATAAAGGACTTGATTTTGGAGACATTAATGGATGATCATTTGTAGCAATAATCGTTTTTTCTATACCTTCACAGTCAATCTTTATTTTAAATAATTTAAAATTAGATGCTATATTTTTATTCATCATAACACATTTGACAAATTTATCTTCACCGTTATCAAAAATCTCTACATTAGAATTTTTAAGATTTAAATCTTTATTTGGATTACCATTTTGACCGAATTGATCCTCTTCAACGATATTACAAAGCTTTAAACGATCGTACATGTCTTTAATAGTTCCGCTATATGAACATCCGCCAATTTTATAATATACTTTTGAACTACCAACTACAGCACCCATACAACCATAAGTATTTCCTTCTTTATATTCTCGCATTATTTTTTCAGAAATATAATCAGGAACCATACGTTTTGTAGTACATTCTGCCGCAAGTTTTGTTAACCACCAATATGGTTTATCTTCATCGCAGTTTGTTTCATCAAGCACATACAATAATTTAGGAAAAGCTGGTGCAACATATACACCTACTTTATTTTTTACTCCAAGTATTCTTTGTTTAAAAATTTCTTTTGCTACTAATGCTAAATCACGTCTATCTTGTTCTGTTTTACATTCATTTAAATAAATGAATAATGACGCAAATGGAGTCTGCGATCTCCATAACTTAGACTATCTCTTCACCTGTTCTAGGCGGATGGCGCTTCGGAATACGGAGTTTCACCGTAAACCTACTTCCTTTCGGAATAGTCGTTACACCTTTTCTATTATTAAATAGAACTTGGCACGGTATTGTCATATTTGAGTTCCACCGTTAGCCTCATTTAAAAAATGAGACACCCTGTATTTACAGGTTCACCATCTGTTTCATTAGCATATCCCTATGCTATGCGGCCAGACCTTTTCAGTTTACCGTTTGTAGTCATTAGAGTATTGATTTGATACTGTATCATTTGAACACCTTTTGTTACTTCTTCTTGTACCAAATCTTCTATTAATTCATTAAATTTTTCTTCAGAAATAGTTAATCCATATTTTTCAAGACGTTTCTTTTCTTGTTTAATAAATTTCTGTCTAGAAACATCAACGAATTTAGAAATATGATAAATATTAGTTGTTTGACCCTATGTATACGAATATTTCTATTCTGATTAATACACTGGAACATATATTAAGATTGATTAGATCTTCCTTCTCTTTCAGATGGTTCTTATCTCCATCCTACTCTACTCGGTTATTTTTCGATATAAAATCATTTAATATCGAATATCCTTTCGATGTCCTCTACACATTTAATGATTAAATTTAATCATTTTTAGCACGGTATTACCATATCCATATAGGACTTAGGCTCTCTTACCACCTTAATCTTTCGATTTAGTTGACCGTTAGCAAGTATTATAAATACTCACACCCATTAAGAAATGGTTAAGAAGGTTTATACTCGGCAGTGGATTTTATCTACCGAGTTGCGAACTAGCTACTTGAGCCATAATTTGTGTAGCAACATTACACGCAGTTGTAAATGATTTAGGCCTATCTATTTTAGTACCAGAAATAACAGTACCATTCTGTAACATATCGTCCATATTTATTAAACAACAGTTATACAATTTCATAGAAACATAATCCATATCCACATAACTCATTTAATGAGTATGCTGACTATATCACCATCTCTATATAGAAGAGATGCTCGGCACTTCGGAATACGGAGTTTCACCGTAAACCTACTTCCTTTCGGAATAGTCGATTAACCTTACTTATTTTGAATAAGTCTTGGCAAAGGATTGTCTATTAAAGAAATAGAGTTCCCCCTTTAGCATGAATATTGACTAGTCATTTCCTACTAGAACTATACGTTATTCACACACCCTGCATTTACAGGTTCACCGAGTTTTTCCATAGAATATCACTATTCTAGGCCACAATATTTTATTTATGGATGTGTATTATTCCTTCATTATGAGCTTCTATTAAATCTTTATCAAAAAGTCTTTCGCGAGCATACCATTTTGATACTTCTCCTGCCATATAATCACGCTGTGTACTTATAATAGTAGGATTTTTATTAGCATTTTCTTGTTGAATTTCTTCATTATTTGTGTTTAAAATAGAATCTATTTTATTTAAAAATGCAGTACTTTGTCTATCTAAATGATGTTGATATCGATACACAATATAATTTTTAGCAAGTTTATACTTACCGTATTCTGATATTTTTTCTTCAACCATATCTTGTACTTCTTCAACATTAACTACACGTTCCATCGTTTTAATAGATTCAGTAATTGAATCTGCGATAGACATTATTTGTTCATTAGACAATTGATCCAATTGTCTAACAGACGAATTTGCCTTTTTTATAGCAGAAACGATCTTATTTTGATCATATTCTACTTCGATTCCAGTTCGTTTAATAATAACCATTTTACGAAACTCCTTATATATTTTTGATAAGATATTTTATAAAAATAAAGTATCGAAATTCTTTTTCTGAATGATACATTAGTTTGTTAAATGAAGACTCATATTTTAAATATTTTCACAAGAGTGTTTATTTAGAAGAAAAATGTTTTTTATAACTAAAAAATATATAGATTCGGGATATTTTTCCCGAACCTATATTTATGTTCTTTTAAACAAGATATGTATAAACATCTATAATAACTGTAGTTGTTATTTCCCAAGGTACTTCTAGAAATATAATTGAAGTTTTAAATTTTTCATTATTTATAGTTTCTTGAAAACCACGATTAAATGCTTCTTGTGCTCTTACTACATGTTCATTTACTTTATCATAATATTGTGCTGGGCCAAATAAATATTCTTTAGCTATATTAAACGAATCTTTATATGCGCCTTCTATATCTATAAATGGTGGTATTAATAAACGTTTACACTTCCCAAAAGAAGTAATAATATCGATCATAAGTTCAGAATGTTTATTTTCGTATTTATTGATAATATCGGCTATAGTTCTACCATACTCTTCATATTCTTTTGTGTGTTTGACCATATATACCTCACTTACACATAATGGATTCCATATCACAAATTACATCATGGATATTTGGCAATCCATAAATATTATTACAAAGATCTATTATAGAAACATCACTTGTTTGTAATGAACTATTAAAATCTTCACCAGACATTATAAATTTATTATTTTCATCAACAACTTGTAGTACACGATACTTTATGTTTTCTTTACCTATTTTTCCTTGATTCATCAAAGATGGATAAAGTGATTTTGCATCATAATCAGCAACATTCATATACATTTTAGATCGTTTTCCATTTATAGTCAATGGTTTAACATCTAATAATTCAGTATCTTGTACTACAGCTCCTTCTATTGATTCTGTTACTCCATAATCTATTGTGTTTCCAATAACCATATTATTTGTTTCGAATCTCATATAATAAAGATTCTTTATTACTATACTTACATTAACACCGCTCCAGAAGTCACAGTTATCAGTTAACATAAGATAATTCATTGAATCATTATCTTTTTCTTCAATCTTTGCAAGCAATTTTGTATCACGTCCAGAATATTTTAAAAATATTTTAAAATTCTTAACTGGAGCATTTCTAATAGTTAATCCAAAATCATGTAAATCTACTTTATTAGCACCAAGTACTTTTTCAGCAATAGCATCAAGTCTATAGGATTTTTCCAAATTTCGTTTACGTAAATTCGAATATAAAGACATTTGATCGACAAATAATGTATAACCGGGACACAAAGTTTTATCCCAATATCTAGAAGGATCAGTTTTACCTTTCTTTCCTCTAGCAGTAAATATATTTGATTTTCGTTCATGGAATTCTTTAAATACAAATTTTCTATACTTCTCTGGTATATCAGGATGACACCATTCTTCTGATACATTTAACTTATAATGTTGCATACGACCAATAATATATTTTTTATCATAATTATCGTTCCACGCATATGCTATATCAGGTTTATCAGTATGAACAAGATTCATGAATCTTCTTATCATCATTACTTCTGATGTAAAGAATTCAAAATTGATTTTTACATCTTTCATATCAGCAAAATCTTCTGCTATGTATTCTTCTATATATTTGTCTAGATTATTTTTAACTTCTTGCACGCCAGGGGTTTCTTCAAGTTCTAATATTAAGAAAAAGAAGTGATTGAATTTATTATTATAATACGTAATGATATTTATAGGAGCTTTTGGATTATTTTGATCGACTTTTTCATTTGGATATTTATAAATAAATGTTTCGATATCGTAGAACGATAGATTTAACTTTTTTGGTACATCTGCACCATTTTCAATAATAAATCTAGTTTTATAAAAATCTTCTATATCAATAGTTGCCCCGTAAATATATGGACTTTTATAAACTTTTTCATTCATAAAATTACTAAATCTATCTCTAGCAGCTGCTGCTTGCTCCCATGTAGGATAATTTTTATTCATATCCGCTTTTAATCGTTTATATTCTTCTTCTATACCAAGATATTTACAAATCTCAATATCACGTTTAGAATATTCTACTACATGAGTTTCTACTTTTGATTTATCGATATACATTTCATTATATGGTTTACAATTTGTTTCATCGATAATAGTATAAAATTCTATTGTTGGGCGTTCTATAAGCTGAATACTCGATGTATTTGTTTCATCATCTTTTATGACGTTTATCAAAACGTCATCAGCTATCTTTTTCATAGCAAATTGTCCTGGTTGAGCATTATTATCTGGAACCCACTGAGGTTTTATGTATATGCTCTGTAACAAATACTTGCTCATTTTTTCTCCTTAAATATCATAATATCTATATTTGAAATATTCATAAACCTTATTTGGTAACTCTATATCAAAATATAAAGTTGCAATATTATTTATTGGTGATTCAAAACGCTTGGTTATTGTACCATTAACAATCTTCTTTTGTAAGAAATCATGATGATATATTGTCATTGGCTCATTATTAGCTCCTATCATTTTTATCCCACTAACATATTTATTTTTGTCAAATTCTTCTTCCCAAAGTTTACTTTCTAGTATTAAATATGAACAACAATCGATATTATAATTCAAAAATATATCTGATATAGGATTCTTTCTAAACCCAAATGGAAGAATATACATGTTATATAAAAATTCTAGTTTATCAGAATTTCTAATAAATAATGTATTTTTATATCTTTCATTTTCATTATTATAAATTATATCCATGTTAAACATATGTAAAGAACTATTATAAGACCTTTGTACTACTTCAAAATCATAAATCTGCTCTTCTTTAATTG
>Ga0326513_10000933_pt1 | contig 24174 bp, 28 predicted proteins | sample 2_2465_0518_D_FD_203654 | JGI IMG/M metagenome (GOLD analysis project Ga0326513, IMG submission 203654) | Bovine rumen microbial communities from UC Davis, California, United States - 2_2465_0518 | ecosystem: Host-associated > Mammals > Digestive system > Stomach > Rumen | place: USA... | reverse complement strand
TTCAGCCCGGCGTCTTCCCAAAGAGTTGACCGCCTTATAACGAAGATGCCGGAGCGGATCGCCGCCGACGTGGACGCGCTGGTGCGCTTCCTGATGAAGACCAGCGTCGGCAACGGTGCCTACGGATACTGGCGCAGTAGCGACCAGTTCAACTACCTGACAGCGGCTTTCATGCCACAGATAGAGGATTACAACCGTTATGCCATGCCCAAGGCGAAGACCTACGAAGAGTATTACTTGTCCATTCCATTGATGGCTAACATCATTAAAAACGTGGCGGCCTACTATGTGAGCGGGGAAGAGATTGATAGATTAAAAGAGTTGTATCGCGACAACGACCTGCTCGACATCCATCGTACAGCCATCCGTGGGCTGCGCGAGGTGGCGGCTGCCGGTTACAGCGGCGACACCAATCGCGCCCGAAACGCTGCCGTGTGTGTCAGAAACATTATGCTAACCGATCCCGACAGTTTCCCGGCTTTCAAGGCTTCGCCAGCCTATAACACGCCGACCGTCAACCTTGACGGCGGCAAATTGGTGAACATGCTATGACGATAGATCTGCACACACCCACCTGCTGGAAAGAACTGACCACGGAGCAACTGCGCGATGTGGTGGAGATGGGGCTGAAGGGCTTGCGACGCGAGGAATATCTGCTGGTGCTGTTTTGCCGCTTTGCGGGCCTGAAGATGATTGCCAACAAAGTCCAATCCGATGAAAAAACGGTTGTCCGCACCAAGTTCAAGTGTGGCGACACTGTGTTTTCGCTTGAAGATTGGCAAGTGTCCGATTTTTGCGGACGGTTGGCTTTCGTCGTCGAAGAGCCAATGCCCATCGATGTGGCTTGGCCGTTTCGCTGGAACCGCTACCTCATGGACACCACCTTCGGCAGCTGGTTCCATGCCGACGCGATGATGCTCGGCTTTGCCTTGGAAGGCGACATCGAGCGGATGAAAGGCGCGATGAAAGACCTCGGCGACCCGCACGACGACTTGAAGCCCGACAGCCCTGACTTCGTGCTGATGCTGCGCTGGTACGACTTGTTCAAAGGCTGGCTTCAGGAGCGGTACCCGCTCGTGTTCCGAAAGGCGGACTCTTCGTCAGGCTCAGATTCCGCAAGCAGCCCCATCGAGACGAGGCAGAACATCATGCTGATGCTTAACGATGGCCACCCGCAGGACAACGAGGCCATCGAAAACAGCAATATGCACGACGTGCTTGCGGCCTTGCAGCACAAGATAGAGGAAGCGAAACGCATCGAGGAAATGATGAAGAAAAGATAGTGATGTTGAAGTGTTGCAATGATGAATTGTTGAACTGTTGAGGCTCGACAACAATTAAACGATTAAACAATTAAACAATCTTCAATGAAAAAGACCTTTATAAAAAGAACGATTGACGACCTTGTGAAGGCAGTGGAACTGAAATACAGCAAGAAGTGCGAGCTGATGACCTTGGCGATGACGACGCAGATGGAGCCGAGCGGCAACCTGTTTGCCCACGTGGAGGCCGTCGTCAACCTCGAAGGCGACAAACAAAGCTACAAGGTGAGCAAAGACTACGACCTATGAGCAACCATTGCATTGACGTGACCTGCCCAGTGTGCGGGGAGGAATACGACGCGCGGCTGTGGATGGGCAGTTGCCCCAAGTGCGGCCACGACTACCAACTTCCAACTGTCAACTATCAACTATCAACTGAAAAAAAACTGTCACTCCAACGTAGGCGGCAATTGCCATCTTTGCAGCCTCAAAAGTAATTCAAACTAACACCTTTAAAAAATGAAGAGATTCTTATTCATCATCGCCTTATCGATGGCAGTCGCCTTATCGGCACAAGCCCAATCTCGGAAATCTTACCAATTTGATCCTGCCCACAACGGTGTGTTGTCGAATTGGAACATTGGCGTGTTCGGTCAGGGTTCGTTTTATCACGGGACAACGAATTTCGGCATTGGCGGCTTTGCCACGAAGCAACTCGACGACTATCTGCGTTTCCGCGCAGAAGCCGCAATCAACGGCCTGAAAGTGGTTGAGGGTTTCGACCGAAACGGAACCTTGTTCGCTGGCCTACAGTTCAACTTCGTCGAATGGATATATCTGTTTGCCGAAGGGGGCGTCAAAGTCGACCCGACGAAAATCGGACTTGGAGGTTCTGCCGGTCTTGGACTGAAATGCAATTTCGGCAGATGGTCAGGACTTATTGCCGAAGGAGGGGCAAACCTGATTCAAAACGGAGCTAATCTTGACAACATGCTCTATGCAAGAATAGGATACTTTGTCAGGCCTGGCATAACAAAAAGAGACAAGGATGGAATTGACTTCGACAACAAGGTTCGTACTGAATACGGCAACCAGAAGGAGGAAATACGCATCCTGAAGACCGAGGTGCAGAAATGTACCGAGGCCACAGCAACGATACAGGCCGCCGCCGAAGAGATGCAGCAAATGGTCATTTCTCTTCGGACGCAATGCACAACGCTTGAGAAGGAGAAGAAGGAGATGGAAGGCAAGGCGGTCGACTATTCCATGTTCAAGTTCCACTTCAATTGCGGCAGTGCTGTCCTTTCGGAGATACAGGAATTGCGTGTCGGCACACTTGCCTCCTATATCAATTCCACAGGTGGCCAGTGGCGCGTTGACGGTTATGCCAGCCCTGAAGGGCCTGACTACAACAACATGATCTTGTCGCAGCAACGAGCCGAGAAGGTGTGCAAAATATTAGAGGCATACGGTGTCGACAAAGAACGCCTTATCCCGATGGGCAATGGCTCTACGGCTGAGTACGGCGAGGATTCGCCCCTGAACCGCATGGTGGTGGTTTCCAAAATAGTTCCTTGACTTACTGATTCTGTCATAAAAGCCTCCCACGGCCATCTCCATGTTGTTGTTTGATGGTACAGGAGGCCGATACACGCTCCAAGGCTTGCGAGGTGCCGCCGTTGCACTCGTCGTAACGGATTGCACCTTCTTCCACCGCAAGCATACTTTGGGGCGCACAACAGCCCGCCAAGGCCTGCTTATCAATGTTCCGAGGTGGTACAGCGGGCGAAACGGGGAGGTGTGATGTAATGCACCAACGGCGGTGCGTCCGGCAACGGTTTTCCTCAGATGCGGGTTCGAGTCCCGTCCTCTCCTCCGTTCCTCGGCAGGCTTGGCAACCTGCCCCGCATAGTGCCGCGTAACCATCTTCATTAACCAAGCCAATGCCGTGCGAAAAGGACGCACGTCGGGTGAAAGCCCCGTGGTTTCAATTTTTGTGCCGAAGCTGGACAATGTCGTAAGGTTGCGTCTTCTAAATCTTTTCACATCTCGTTTTTGAGAACTTTGTGTCTCCGGCAACGGGGACAAACGGAAGGGACAGCCCTCCACAGGGGAGGGGGAATGTTGTCAGGGTGTGCAGGTTTGGATTAAAAAGCCTGGGACTGCACACTTAGCTCCGAAAGTTTGGCCCGCCGTTCGACTCGGCACCCTTCCACGCTCTGGACTCGACGACAACAATTAACGATTAAACAATCAACAATTCAACACTATGAAAGTCACACTGAGATTAGGATGGCCCGTATTGCTTGCCGCCGTGTTTGCCGTACTGAAATGGTGCAAGGTCATCACGTGGTCGTGGTGGTGGGTGTTGTCGCCCGTTTGGATCATCGCGGCCTTTTGGATGCTCGTGCTTGTCATCGTTTCCGTTTTCGGATATATCTATAACAGCAAAAACTAAGCATCATGGCCAAATCTCTCACACAAACCAAGTCTGTGTTCATCGCACGGATGCTGTTCGCCCTTAACGACATGGACGATTTGGGCGGCTTCTTCAAATCGGTGATCATTGCGCAAGCCGCAGTCGAGAGCAACTGGGGACGCAGTGTGCTTTCGTCGAGACACAACAACTACTTCGGCATCAAGGCAGGCAAATCGTGGAAAGGCAAGACAGTGAACATGAAGACGGGGGAGGTGTTCGATGGCAAGCAAGTGACCATCAACAGCAACTTCCGCGTGTATAATAGCTTGGCAGAGAGCATCCGCGACCGTAACAGTTTACTCCGAATGCCGCGATACAAAGCTGTTGAACTTGCTACCACGCCAAGGGCTCAGGCCGAAGCTATCAAGGCCGCTGGCTATTGTACGGCCATCAATTACGTGAGTTCAATCATGGCGATTATTTCAGCCAACAATCTCACCCAATACGACAAATGAGAAAAGATTTTTTATTCATAATGTTTTTGATTTTGATGAGCTTTCTCACCGGCTGCCGCGCCTCGAAAGAATCAAAGGCCCGGAACGAGCGCACGGTCGAAAGCGAGATAGGCGTGGAACTCCGCAAGGCCGACAGCCTTTGGAGTTCCATCGCCGAAAGGCTCAATTTCAAGATTGAGTTCTACCCCTTAGAATATGGTCCTGGGAAGCCTGCCACGGATAGCACGTGCCCGACCGCTCCAACTTCCACCATGCCTGCCGCTTCGTCACGCACGACGATTCCTACTCGTTTTGTGGGAAGCGGCGGCATGGGAGCGGTGAAGAGCATCGAATTTTCCGCAGAACACGCCACCGAGTCAGGCAATGCCACTCAGGTCGATTCCACCTATAATAGCAAGACCGACACCACGGAAACCCGGCAAGAGGAAAAAGCGTCGGAGCTGCGGCATGACAACGGCACGGTGGCCATCGCGATCGTCGTCGTTGTCATTGCCGTGGCCGCGTTAGGGTATGCGCTGGCACTTAAAAGAGGCAGGAAATGATGCGCTGGGTTCTCATCGGAGGCAATGTGGTTGCCGTGTTTGCCGCCGAGGATGGCGGAAAGGTGACAGGGATTGAAGTGCGGGTTTTTCCGCTGCCCTATTGGGAAAAATATGTCTTACCAAACATCGATAAACCATGAAGAAATACATCGACCCCGAAAACGACCGCTACCAGTTCATGGTGCGCGAGACCTTGAACGGCTACTCGATTGAGGTGTTGGTAATGAGCAGCAACACACTTGCAGCCCTTACCCCGCAAGTGGCGGCGGATTTGCAAGTTGCCCTTCCACGGCCTTACCGTCTGCAAAGCTGCGCCAAAGAATCCGCCATCGAGCAGCTTGACGAACTGGCCGCGCTCAATGGATGGGTTGAAATGCGTTCATAGACCTTAGTCTTTATAGTTTTATATAGTTTTTTCTCCCCAATTCGCCCGAGTTGGGGAGGTTTTTTGTGCCTGAAGAAAAAAATGCACTTTTTTTGAAAAAAAAATCACTTTTTTCTTGTGTGGTAATAGACAAATGTCTATCTTTGCATCGTCAAATCAAAACAGAACGCACAATGAAGACCAACGAACTCATCAGAAAACTAAAAGCCGCTGGGTGCTGGTATGTCAAGCCTGGCAAGAATCACGATTGGTGGTGGAGCCCAATCACACAAAGGATGTTTCAAGTGCCACGCCACGCCACTCACGACATCAAGCCGAACCTGCTGAAAAGCATCTCAGAACAATCGGGGGTCAAATTCTGACCCCCTTCAAAGACAAAGGAGGAAAAACAATGGAAAAAGTGACAGTAATTATCGAAATGAACGATGACGGTAGCTATACCGCCGTGCCGCAACACAACTACAAGATTGGCTTTTTCGGTGAAGGCCTCACCGTGGATGAAGCCATCATCGATCTTAATAATTCACTTGCCGAGGCAAGAGAAGAATTGCCGGAACTTCCCGAAATGGAATGGGAACTGAAGTTCGACACCGCGAGTTTCCTGCAATACTATGGCGACCGCTTGAGCCTGGCCGGGCTGCAAGCCATCACCGGCATCAACCGAAAGCAATTGAGCCACTATGTGACCGGGCACAGCCGCCCATCGGCAGCCACCGTGAAAAAGATACAGGCGGGAATCACCAGTTTCTCGCAACAACTTGGCCGCGTCTGTTTGATTTGACACCCTTCAGCCGTTCGGTCGAAAGCCCGTGCCATTACCGGCACGGGCTTTTTTCATTTTCGTGACCCCACGAAAATGGTGGGATTCTTTTTTTTTTGCTCCCGACATCAATGTCGCCAGCAAACCCTTGTTTAACTTTCCGCCTCGAAACTTAAACAAGCACCTTCATTATGTTACTTTTTCGCTGAAAATGTAACTTGACATCGGCAAATCGCGTTGTTTCTGTCACCATCAAGCCGTGGGGAATGGATATTTTTGCACCAAATCCTGATTGACATGATCACCATCGACTACCTGAAGAAAACATTGCGCGGTTTCGTACTTTCAGACGGCCAGACCGTTGACGCGAACCGCATCCTCGTTGACGCGCCCGACATCCAGGAAGGCCTCACGCAACTCTGCCAGCGGAAAGACATGCCGTTGGCAATCCTCTTCGAGGAAGCCTTCCACTATGACGACGACGACCGAAACGACGTACCTTACACCCGCTTCGAGCAATCGATCTACGTGATGCGCATGGTGAGCCGCGACAAAGGCAGTCGCGCCGAGGAACTGAAATGCTTCGCCGACGTGAAGCGCATCCGCGCCCTGTTGCTCAAAAAGCAGTATGAGGGCGACCCCGAACTGGCCGGATGGAACCGCACCGCCCGCCGCGACTTCGTGAGCGGAGCCGCCAACTACGTGGGCTGGAAGCTGAAGCTGCCCTTCACCGAAAACGAAAGCTGGGAACTTTGAATTTCAAAATTTCAAAATTCCTGATTTCAAAATTGCGCAAAGCGGCAAAAAAATCTTGAAATCTTGAAATACAAAATCTTGAAATAAAGAGTTATGGCACAGGGATATGGCACAAGGGGCAATGCGGACGAGTTTGAGGTGAACTGGGACCGCTTCGGCGAGATTGTCATTGAACGGTGGCAGGAGAAGCTGCTTGAAAAGGACATCTACGACACGGGCAACCTCTACCGCTCTATCGAGTATGGCTACCGTGCCTCAAACGCCCTCGGGCAAATCGTTGGGCGCGGCCATGCCTCGGAGGTGAAGGCGGGCACCATCCCCGACGTGTTCACCTTCCGTTTCCCGATGTACGGCATCTATGTGGAGCGCGGCGTTGGGCGCGGCTACACGCGGGGCAACGGCGGCGACTTGGTGAAGTTCAAGGGCGTTGGCCGTGGGCGTGAGCGGCGCACCTGGTATTACCGCATCTTCGCCAACGAGCGGCACCGCCTTGGCGAACTGGTGGCCGAGCAGTACGGACGCGCCGCCGCCTCGATGATACACACCATCGAGGTGAAAAAGTTGTATTTCGGCGGGGTTTAGGGTAGTTGAGAGTTGAGAGTTGAGAGTTGAGAGTAGTTGGGAGTTGGGAGTTTTTCGTAAAATTATCGCTCCGTCTTGCGAAACGAAAAATTATTTGTACTTTTGCACTTGTAAACAACAAACGCAATTACAAAAGCAATGAAAAAGGACAATCCAATCGAAGAGGCACAGCGTTATGTTGACAATGCCAAGCAAACCCTGAAGGAGAACGGAGAGTATGACAGCTCGCTCAACCGCTACAACGACGACAAATACGTGCGTGCCGCAGGGCATTACCTGTGGAACGCTGTCCTCATCGTGTTGAACGCGGTGTTTGGCGTGAAGACCAAGCAAAGGCCGCACCCCGACATCAAGGACTACAAGGAGGCCGTCGGCAAGCGCGACCGCAAGCTGCTGGCCTTGGTGAACGACGGCTACATCAACATGCACATCTCGATGGGCTATGACGGCAATCCCTCGAAGGTCGTGTGCGACGAAGGCATCCGACAAGCCAACGACATCATTGCCCGCTGCGCCGCCATGCTGAAATGACATTGCAATAAGGTGTGCACAAAACCCGAAAAGTTCCCCAAAAACGGGAACTTTTCCTTTTTTTTCGCAAATTTCCCACAAAAAAACTTGCACAATCCAAAAAAGCCGTATATTTGCAGCGCTAAAACCTTAGTGCGGTACGAATGCCGCCGACCAAAATCGGCTTTTTTTGTGCCCACACCTTATTGAAAAATTGAGTTTTATTCAGACTCGGCGAGTCCGGCAGCAGTAATGCCCGGGAGGTTTCGCACTAAGGACCTTAGCAGCTCGTACCGGGTCTCTTTGTTTAATGCTTAAACCTTAGTTAAATGAACAATTCGAGAAAGGCAGCCGGAGAGACGGCAAACGGTAGGGACGCAAGGCTTGCGTCCGCCAACAACGGCGCGTACCCGAAGCGGGCACGCCTGTTCAGCCCCGACGGGCACGCCAACAAAGACATCATCACGGTGGTGTACGACATCTATGTTGAACGCTTCGTGCGCAACCACGCGCGGCGCATCGGCTGGAAGTGCAGCGTGAGGGCGATAAAGCCCGCAGCCGCCGAGCCCACCTGCGACAACTGCGCCTCGATGGCCCTGCGCCAGACGCGCGACGGCGCCAACCACCGCTGGTGCGAGCTTCACGTCCAATGGATTCCCGACGAGGAACACGCGCCCACGTGCGGCCTGCACCAAGCCATCCGCAAGTTCGAGAACCGCTACTCGAAGAAAGGAGGTGGGAGATGAGTGACAGCAAAGAATTGACCATCAGCGTCCGTGATTCCGAATGGCGCCGTTTTGAAATCTGCAACAACCACAACCTTTCGCCCGCCGACCTGGGAGCCATTCTCCGGCTGGCGGAATGGTTTGGCACACATGCCGAACAAGTCTATGCCGAATGGCTTGAGGAAAACAGGCGGCGCATGACCATGCTGCACAAGGCCTTTGCCGACTTCGTGAAAGAAAAGGTAGGCCAAGGCGAGGCGAGAAACTACGACTTGATTGTTTATGCCCGCGAATTTGTTTACAAGCACACTGACAGCAAGTTTGCCGATGTCAATTCGCTTGTGCGTCAATGGTATAGAGACCATTGTGACGAAATCAAAAATGCGGTGAAGGAAGGAGGCGCACAATGAACACCTTGAAGATTAGCGACATCCCGACCCTTGCCCGCTGGACGGAGGTGGGAGTGAACGAGAACGACAACGCCCTCAGCGGCTACATCAACTCACTGAAAGACAGTATAAGCGAACTTGTGTGGCTCGAAGACAACAACGCGCCATTCGGCAACCACGAGCCTTCGGCGGAATACGTGGCCCTCAACAAGAGCTGCCGCCTGATGGCCAACCTGCTCAGCGACCTGAAGAACATCCGTAGAGAAGTGAAGGCCGCAAGGCTCATCAACGGCACCGGCCTCAAGGTGACGAAAGGAGGTGGGGAATGATGACGAAACTCGAAGCCACCACCTTCATGGCCGAATGGGTGGCCAACCTCGAAACGCAGCGCGAAGCCCTTCAGGTGATGATCGACCAAGGCAAGCAGTTCATCAGCGAATTGCAGGAAGAGTCGGGTTGCAACCTTGCAACCTGTTGACAGGAACGGAAATTGTCGTATATTTGCGGCGAGAAAGGAAAGAAAAATGGAAATCATCGCCATCGTAGTGTTCGCCATCTTGGCCATCATCGAAGGCCGCAAGGAGAAGCGAGACCCCACTTATCGCTCGTGGATGACCAGAGGAGACAGCCATTGGGATCACTGGAACCACACGAAGTACGGTGACTGATTTTGCTGATACTTTCTAAATTTGTCACTGCATAATAAGGTTTGGCGCATAATTTCGCGTCAAACCTTATCTTATTATGAGTGACAACAGAGACATCTTTACCAGTGAGATATACGTCAACAACCAGCAGGCCAACGATGCTATTGCCGAGATGACGAAACAACTCACCAAACTTACCGACAAATACGACGACCTCGCGGCAAAGAACGAGAAACTGGCTGAAAAGACCGACAAGGCAAAAGCCGCCATGGATGAGACGACAAAGAAGCTGGCAGAAATGACAAAAGGCACTGATGAGTATGCCAAGACCGCAAAAAAACTCGACCAGCAGACCAAATCCTACAACGACCTGACGCGTCAGGTGGAGGTGAGCAAGCACAAGATGGCCGATGCGGAAAAAGAGATGAACTCGATGAAAGAGAGCATCAAAAGAGCCGAGGATGGTGTCGGTGCTTACCGCAAGGCCATTGACGAGCTTTCGGGTAAGAGTATGAACAACCTGAAGCGGATGCAGAGCCAGTTGAGGGACGAACTCGACAAGACAAAGCCTAACACCAAGGAATGGAGCGATTTGGCCGACCAATACGCAAAAGTAACCAGCCGTATCAAGTGGCTTGAAAAAGTACAACAAGACATATTGGTAAAGCAAGGAAGCATCTTCCAAAGGATGGCAAAGGGGTTGAACGACTATTACGGAGCCATCACCTTGACCATCGGAGCGATAAGAAGGGGCGTGGCCGCTTTCTCCAACACCTACAAGACCATCTCCAACTTCGAGCAGGCCAACGCCAACCTTTCCACCATCCTCGGCGTAAACCGCGACCAGATGAAGGCTTTGGAGGATGCCGCCCTTGAACTGGGCAGCACCACGCGCTACACGGCCTCGGAGGTGACCAACCTGCAAACCGAGTTGGCCAAGTTGGGCTTCACGCAGAAGGAAATCCTCGACATGGGTCCGTCGGTGCTGAACTTCGCCACGGCGGTGGGAACCGACTTGGCGAGTGCGGCGGCAATGGCGGGCGTGGCCTTGCGCTCGTTTGAGATGCAAAGCGACCAAACCGAAGACGTGCTGGGCACGATGGCGGTGGCCTGCAACAAATCGGCGCTTTCCTTTGAATATTTGCAAAACGCCTTCAGCACCATTGCGCCAGTGGCGAAGAGCTACGGCCTCGGCTTGAAGGACACGGTGGCTCTGTTGGGCACCTTGGCCAACGCGGGCTTCGATGCCAGCAGCGCGGCCACGGCCACGAGAAACATCCTTTTGAAAATGGTGGATGCCAACGGCGAACTGGCCAAGAGTCTCGGAGGATCGGTGAAGACGTTCGACGACATCATGGACGGGATGATCAAGCTGCGCGATTCGGGACTTGACCTTGCCGGAGCTTTCGAGCTTACCGACAAAAGGAGCGTTTCGGCCTTCAGCACCTTCCTTCGCGGCGCGGAGAGCGCGAAGGAGCTGCGGGCATCCATCGAGGACGTGAACGGCGCGTTGGCGGCCACTGCCGAAGTGAGGGCCGACACGGTGGAAGGTGCCATTGCAGGACTGCAAAGCGCATGGGAGGGCTTCGTGTTGAGTTTCCGCAATTCATCTGGTACGGTGAAGGAAATGGTGAACACCCTTACGGATTTTGTGCGAAGGCTGCCGCAATACTCCGACAATATCGCGAAAATAACGAAATCGGTGCTGGCTGTAGTGCTGGCCATCAAGGCATGGACTTTGGCCGAAAAGGCGAAAAACGCGGCGGTGACGACGGGTCACAAGCTCGCTGCTGCCGCTAAGGTCGTCTATCACGCCGTGAGATTGGCGTATTTCAACATGACAGGCCAGACCGTCAAGGCAACCGCAGCACAAACGGCATTGAACGCGGCGATGGCCGCCAACCCTTTCGGGGCAGTGGTTGCCGTGGTGGCAACGCTGACGGCAGCGATTGGCCTTCTCGTTGGCCGCCAACGCGAGGCCGTGGAAACGACCGACCTGTTGGCCGAGGCAGACAAAAGGGCTAACGAGAAATACGACGAACAGGCTGGCAAGGTGAAAGCCCTCACGTCCATCGTGGAAAACAACAACATCTCCCTTGCCGAGCGCAAGAAAGCCTTGGATGAGTTGAAGGCCATCGTGCCCGGCTACCACGGCGACCTGACCGAGGAAGGTCGACTGATCAATTCCAACAAGGAAGCCATAGACGAATACTGCAAAAGCCTTCGCGAAAAGATACGCCTTGAAGCACGGAAAGACCAGCTTTTGGAAATAGAGAAGCAAATTGCCGCGCTTGAAGACCAAAAGGCCGATGCACAGGAAAGGCAGCATCAGGCCTTGGTGGAATCGGGTGGCGACACGACAGAAATCAAGGAAACGCACTCGTTTTGGCGTGGGCAGCAACTTTCATTCACCGACTACGGCCAGGCAAAGAAAGACGAAGCGGACGCGCAGAAACAGATTGACGAACTGGAAGGACAGGCCAAGAAAATCAGTGACGGGATCGGCAAGATATTCACCGATCCGATTGACAAAGTCATGGCTGAATACGAGGCCATGTTTGACCAAATCCGAAAGGAAAGCGTCGACAACCCCAAGGCCGCCAACGAGGAAATCAACCGCCTGCGGGAGGAACGAGACCTGAAAATCGCGGAACTAAGGAAAACGGCTGATGAAACCAAGAAAGTGGTTTCGGAAGAAAACGCCATCCTCACCCAAACCCAATTCGATTTCCTTGAAGGCCGTTACGACAAACTCACAAAGAAAGAGAAAGCGATGGTGGATGCCGGATATGCCGCCTTGTCAGCCGAAGACTCCAAAGCCCTCAAAGCCCGATATGACAAGCTGATGAAGGCCGACGGCAAGGCCGCCGACCAACGCTATCAAGCCGACGTGAAACGTATCGAGCAAAGGCAACGCGAGGAACAAAACCTTATCAATCAGCAATTCTTTGCCCGTGAAATCACCGCCGAGCAACACGAGAAAGCCTTGCGAGACATCACAATGAAATACCTTGTCGAAAAACTTGAACTCGCCAAGGCAAACGGCAAGGACATTACACAGATTGATGCGTCAATCCTCAGCGAGCGTATGAAAAACCGCAAGTCGGATTACGATGAAGACCTGAAACAATTAGAGGCACGGCAGAAGGAGGAAGAACAATCGTTGTCGCTCTCATTGTCGGCAGAGGAAATCACCGAAAAGGAATATCAAGCGAAGTCCCTCGAATTGAAGATGCGCTATCTGGAAGAAAAGTTGAAGCTGACACTTGAAAGCGGGCAGGACGAAACCGCCGTGCTGCAAGCCATTTTTGATGCGCAGATTGAAGCCGAGAAAGCAGCATACGACGAGATGAAGAAACTGAATGAAGATGCGAAGAAATTCCTTGCCGAATTGAATCCCTCCGAGGCCCGCAAGTCAGAACTGGAAGAGCAACTGAAACGGCTGGAAGAAATACATGATGCAAAACTGTGGTCAGAAGAACAATACGAGCAAGCCGTCCAACAGCTTCGCAAGAAATATGCAGATGAAGACCTGAAGGAGAGGTTGGCCAACGTGCAGAATTACACCGAGCAGGCCAACAGCGTCATGTCAGAAGCCTCCAACTTCGTCACTGCCTTGAAGGAAGCCGAATCGGCACAATTGGAAGCCCAATACCAGGCCGATTTGACCGCTGCGGGTGACAATGCCGAAAAGCGTGAGCAAATCGAGGCAGAGTACGAGCAGAAACAACTCGACCTGAAAAAGAAGTATGCTGACTCTGAAATGGCTGTAAACATCGCAAAGACCATCGCCAACGGCGCGGTGGCAGCCATCAAGGCCTACGCCGATGCAGGCCCGGTGGCGGGTGCGATATTGGCTGCGCTGATTGCCGCTACCACTGCGGCTGAAGTGGCCACCATCGTAGCCCAGCGCAATGCCATCAAGGCCACATCCGTCAGTAGTACAAGCACGGCCAATTCGGGGTCGACGGATAACACCATGCAAACTGGCACACGAACCATCACAGGTTACAGCGAGGGCGGCAACACGAAACGAGCCACCTCTGATGCAACCGTCGTTGGCGTAGTCCATGCCAACGAATGGGTTGCCCCGGCATGGATGGTGCGCGAGAACCCGACCGTGTTCGCCGACTTGGAGCAATACCGCGCCACTTTGGGAAGGGGAAGGAAGAAACTTGGCAATGGCTTTGCCGATGGCGGTTTAGCGTCACCACAATCAGGGTCGATGCCAACACCATCACCATTGGAAGAAATCGACTGGCAGGCATTGCGCGACTTCAACGCCATCATGCGCTATTGTGCAACCCACGGAATCTTCGTGAAATACGGCGACATTATGATTGCAAAGGAAAAACACGATAACTTCAAAAAGCAAACTTCAAGATGAAACTCACCACCGCCAACGGTCAACTCGACCTGCCACAGGATTTTTCGTTGACCATGGAACGCACCAACCCCCTGCTTTCAGGAGAAGGCGACGCCAGCGTCCCGGTCACGCTTCCTTCTTCTATAAGGAACCTTGATATACTCGACCATCTCGAACGGATTGACCGAGCCGAGCGATATGGAAACAAAGTGGAAGCCATCCTTAAAGTCGGACCCGTCCAGAAGCGCGGCCAGTTGGTCATCGACACGGTACAACGCCATGCGGGTATTGACGCATCGTTTGCCATCGACAACAGCGACCTCTATGTGCAGAGCAAAGACAAGACCCTGCGAGAGATTTTCTCGGGATGGAAAGGCGGCATTGGAATGAACATCCCGTTTCAAGACATCGAAACAGCCTGTCAATACATGATTTCGATATACAAGGGAGAGCTTGAGGGCACTGATTTCGCGGTTTTTCCTGTGGCCGTTTCGCCCTACGAGGAAGGAGAAGGCGACAACAAGCGAACCGTATACCAGTACAACAACCAAGCGGCAGGCGACTCACTCATTTACGAGGAACGCATTGTTCGTGAGGGCGATGTCAACATGACAGTGCCGAAAGGCTACGGCATTGCACCCTTCCTGAAACTGCAAAGGCTGTTGGAGAGACTTTTCGAAATCATGCACTATACCGTCACATACAACTGCTTCAATGAGGAGCCTTTCAATTCACAGATTGTCATCGTCCACAACTGCGCCGACTGCCTCTGCAACCCGACCGCCACCTTATATTATAAAGACCTCGTGCCGGATTGCACATTGAGCGAGTTCCTCGTATGGCTGTTGGCCAAGTTCCACGTGCAGCCAGTGGTCGACTCTGAGACAAAGCAGGTTCGCATTGTCAAGATGGATGCCATACTCAATGATTTGACGGGTGGCTATGACGACGACATCAGCGGACTGGTGGAGGGCGACTGGAAGGTGCAACTCAATCCGTCGAGGCGCGTCGTGCTGACCCCGACCATCGAGATTGAAGGCACAGAGGCGGCGGCTGAGACCTTCGACAAGCTAATAGAGAAATACGGCGGCTATGTCGACATCAACGAACTCCAGTTCCGGTCTTTGAGCGGGCCTTCTCCAGCCTTCTACAACAGTCTGGTCAGACGCAAGTCCACCGGCGTGTTCTATTCCATCGAGCAACGGTTGAACAGCGGAGAACTGAACATACAGCGTATTGGAACGAACTACTTCAAGTACGACCGCCGAAACAGCGAAGAGACCGAGGAATTCAGCCAGGCTGACATGATGCCACTGATGCTGTGCGGCCCGAAATGCGAGACCGCACCCTTCATAGGAGAGCGCATCCACCGCCATACATCCTACAAAGACCAGACCGACGACAGCAGGCAAAAGATCATAGCGGTGCAAGCTCACACACTGCGGCATTTCGCTTACCGCACCACTGGCACGACGCAGATGTCGATACCTTGTTCCGACGGCTATTTGTATTACAACTTTTGGTTTGGCATGGACAACTACAGCCTGTATCGTAACTTCTGGCAAAACTACAACAATCTGATACTGAATAGCCCTGTGCATCTGACAGGTCGGCTGAAATACGACATTGCCTATTTCCTTGGCATGGACATGATTACATTGAAACTTTGTGACGGACAGAGGCTGCTTCCCGTGAAGGCTTCGGCTCAGATCGGCGCGAAAACAAGCATCACGGAAGCCGAGTTTATCCGTGCCGAGTTGTTCATGGACGGGATTTCGGACGTGGAAATCAAACCTGTGATCGGCAACGGATTGAAATGGCAGATAAGCGACAACCACGAAGAAATCGGCCTTCAGCTGTTCAACACCAACAAGACACAAATCCAAGACGAATTGTCCTACAATTCCGTTGTCGCCACCATATTCTACACCGGTTGCAGCTTCATGCTTGACGCACCTGTCAACGCAGGCTCGCCAAGCGAGTTAGGGGAGACCCTTGTCATAGAAGCCTTGGCGACCTTGACCATCGATTTCAGCATTGAATACGAGGATACGCAATACGAAACCCCTATACAATCGTCGTCGGGGTCGCGCTCCTATCCAAACACCCTTGTCGCCTTCACGCTCGTGGCCGTGCCCACTTAATTTTGTCACTCACTCCAAAATGTTCAATCATAACTTTGCATTGTCATGTTGAACCTCATATCATATCCTCAAGGCCGCTGTTTCATGGGCAATCTGCCCGCGATTGTCGCCTCCACTGGCGGTGGCGTCGAGTTTTCGCTGTGGCTGATGCAAAGCCCAATGACGAGGCTGTTTGCTGCAAAATATCAGCGCGATTTTGATGGCAAAATCAGCATCGACATCGCCGACATCGTGAAGAGTCACCTGAAGGCGACATTGCCAACCAACGAAAACGACCTTTACCAGTCGGGCTTTGAGGCTCACTTTGTTTTCAAGATGAACGAAATGGACGACGGCAGTGCCGGAAGTGATTTCGCAAGCGACTTCGTCGTCATAAACGCTTCGCCACACACTTTGGAGACTGTTGAAGACTGGTGCGCCAGCCACTTCCTGACCGACCAACCCGTGGAAAAGCGGACCAACTACGAGTCACCCGAATGGCTGACCTACTACGACTACGTTGGCGATTGGGTAGTGGTGGGTCGCTTTTATCCCAAGGAGGGCGGTGTCGTCGACATGGTCGTGAAGTGGGACGAGAAGCCTGGCTGCTGGTCGGTCAATGTGAACTACGCCCGACTCATTCCCCATGTGGCTCGGCTGCCTCACCAACTGAAGGGCTATTTTGACATCATACTCTATGACGGCAACATGAATGAGCAATGCCGCCAACGCTACATATACGATGAACGCACTGCCAAAGAGCACTACTACATTTTTGCCAACGGTCTCGGCGGCATCGACACGCTGATCGCGCAGGGCGAAAATGTGCTTCAACCCGAATTGGAGCACAACGTAGGACGTTTCGCGAAACGTTACAAGCCGTTAGACGACACGGAAGACATGCAGAAATGGCAGCAAAACACTGGAATGTTGAAGTACCGTTGGCGCAATTGGCTGTTTGGCCTGATAGCCAACAAGCAAGGTGCTGCAAAATACGATCCAAAGGACGAATCCTATCACGGCATAGTGGTGGTTTCATCCGACATCAACATAAGCGACAAAGGCCAGTTGGCCAATTCCCAATTCGGCTATATCATGGAAAGTGCCGCCAGCGGATTTGTCGAAGAAGAAAGGTGTCTCAGCCAAAGCGCCGCAGATGCTGCATCAGAACTTGACGACCTGACCACGGAAGTCACCGTTGAAGTAGTGGCAGGGGAAACCAAGGCAGTGAACGTGACAGCCGAGAAAGTGTTTGTCTCGTTCCCCAAGATAGCCGTGCCAGCATTGGTAATTTACTACATCAACGGACAATATGAGGGGAATTTCACACCAGGTGAAGACGAAAGCCCCGTGGTCATCGACCTTCCGTTTGGGGCGAGCCTGCACTTCGAGACGGATGGCGACATAGAAGCACTCACCTTGAACTGGTACGAAGGCTGGAAGGAAGTGGCCACCTACGGCTTCGTTTGGAGCGAGTTGGCGTGTGCCGTCGTGCCCGACCGCTACGCCATCGGCTGGAGCGATCATGTGTGCGCCGTCGAAACGGCACCCTACACCTTCGACTGGAGCGAAAGCCGCTGTGTGCTGCAAGCCGGTGGCTACGAGTTCCGCTGGAGCGAAGACCGCTGCGTGATGGAATACGAATACAAGCTGATTTGGCAAGAAATACCCGGCGACAACACCAACCAACAATTAAACGAATAAACAACAAACAATCAAACAGCAATGGCATACCACAACACAGGCTACGCCCGCCGCAAGATACTCACAGTGAACAAGGGCGAATATACACAGCAGTACAACATCTGCACTGGTTTCACCTTCGACGGCAAGGCTTATCCGTCATTGTCAGACGATGAATTTGCACGTCTGTCAGAAAGCGAATACCAAGCCCGCCGCACCGATTTCTGCAACTACGTCTATGGCGAGGAAGACGGCCTTCAGGCCGACTGCCCCGACCTCACACAAGGCAGCGTCGTTTACGACCCCGTGTCGTGCCCGCTGACAGTCCAAACCTCTAATTGACAAAACATTAAAATCTCATAACATGGCAACATTTGAACAAGCGCAAATCAACCCTGATGTATTAGGCATCATGTTCGGTCCGCTCGACCGCTACCTTCAACTCAGAGAAGTAGACGATAACACGCTCTATTTCATCAAGGACAGGGGCCTCATCTTCCGAGGAAAACAGTTATGTACGCCCATCAATGTAGTGGAGGCTTCCACTACAGGCACTGGCGCACAACAGCAGACCACCTTCACGCTGACCTACTACGGCCAAAACCCTGGAAACCCAACCATCCAAACCATCACCGTCTACACCAAGGCGGCCATCGATGCAGTTTTGGCAACCATCAACAGCAGCATCAACACACACAAGGCGGTTGTGGCCACATACGCCCAGCTCGGCCATGTGAAACTCAGCGATGCCATCGACGACACCGAGCATGATGAGAACTACGGTGAGACTCACGAAGAATCCTTTGCCGCTACACCTGCAGCCGTGGCCGCAGCTCTTGAAGCCGCCAACTACTACACTGACCAACAAATTGCAGAGGCATTGCAAGCCGTACACCAAAAGGGTACTTACGGCCTCGCTGCCGATGGCGCAGACGAAACGCGACCTCTCAACGAGATTGACGCTGTTGAGGGTGACACGTATATCTGCATCAGCACCATCGCCAATGCCCCATACGTGAACGGCCAAGGCCAGGCGGCTACCTACAACCTTGAACCAGGCGACAACATCCTCTGCCTGCAAGATGCAGTGGTCAGTGGTGGTGTGGTCACCACGCCTGCCCGCTGGACCATCGTGCCCAACATGAGCCAAAACGCCGTCATCACGGAAAATGCCAACACCGTGCTGACCAACAACACCATTGTTCTCGGTGCCGGTAACAAGAAAGTGAAAAGGCTCGCTGCTGGAACATCGGGACAAATACTCCGTCAAGGTGCATCGGGTCCGCAGTGGTTTACGCATGTGAACGCCGACCACGGTATAGGGTATGGCGTTTGCGAAACACCCTTAGAAGAACCAAATAAAAAAGTTCATTTCACGGGCTTCAAGCTTCAGGAGGGGGCTACCGTGGCCGTCTTGTTCATGGCAGGAGTGTCAGAACGTGATTTTCTCAATGTTGGCGATACCGAGAAGTTCCCGATCATCTACCATAACTATTATATCGGAAAAGATGTCATAACGAAAGGCGACACGGCCACGTTTATGTTCACCGAAAAATATGATTACGGCGAAGAGTCGGAATACCGTGGCGCATGGGTTGTCATCTCCATCGACCAACCGCACGACGTGCCTGGACAACTCAGTTCCTTCCAAAACAACATCCAAGGCATAGGCGTGTGCAACACGGCCACGGGCACGGCTGCCAAGACGGCCTCCATATCCGGTGTGATCATCGGCAAGGGTAGCGTGTTCGCCATACGCTTCGCTTACAACGTGGATAGCGGCTCGACGCTGAATATCAACCAGAGCGGCGCAAAGAACATCTTGCACCGCAACGCCGCATTAGGTGCCGGACAGATTCTTAAAGACGACACCGTCACCTTCATCAGCGATGGCACAAGCTACCATGTGCTCAGCATCGACCGCCCGTTTGACCAATCACCAACCGAAAACAGCCACAACTTGTTAGACTCTAATGCCATCTATCAGGCCATCGAGTCGGCAAAACTGAAATGGCAAGAATTCTAACAGGCCATGAGCGACCAGCAGAGCAATAGCGGGGCATTGGTCAACTGCCGTCAGATGGCGAAAGCTGACTTTCAGGTATTGTCAGTTAAAGACCCCTTCACGATTTACTTTGTGAACGAGACAGGGGTCTTTACGGAACAATCCTTGGAAGAAGAAGGCGACATCTACCTTGGCGGGAAGCTGCTCACAAGGAAATACGACTTGACGGATGTCGTGAAGGTGAATGGCGCGGCTTTGGTCTTGAATGATTTCACAGGCAGCAGCTTTACCGAAGAATTTGAGCTTTCTTCGGCATTGGCCAATGCCGCCATCCTTGATTTCTTTCTCCATGCCACGGTTCAGCATGTCAGCAATACGGCCGTCAATGTTGAATGCAGTTTGGAGTTAGGGCATTACGAGGAAAACAAGTATGTGACTGACCATGTGGTGGTGTCGGGTCAAGACACCCTTGCCGCAGCACGTAACGAGGTTCCCGTATGGTCCGTCATCAGCATGGCTGGCACTATCGGCGGTGCGTCGCAAAGCAAGTTCCTGAGAATACGCTTTGGCGCTTCTGGCACCATTGCCGTAAAACGATACACAGAAAGCGGCATTGACCGTGCCTCGCAATTGCTTATCAGAGTCTATACGGCAATAAACACCTGACGACATGGGAAAGATATTGAAGCATAGCATAGTCGAAAATGTGCCCTTTTGGATTTTGGCAGGAGTTGCCCTTGTTATAGGCATCATTGCCTTCTTTCTGCCACCAATGGCAGACATTAAGCCGTCGGTGCTTCGTTTCATCAGTTGGATTTTCGCCTTCACCGCATTGTGGACGTTATTTGCCGCCATGATGAGAGGCATTGACGCACGAATCCAACACGGGCAAACAAGCCTCACCATTGGCGACATCGATAAGAAGAAAAACGAGCAACGATTAACCGAGCAAACCGCTGAAGAAACGGAGGAAGAAGCATGAACGACATCGTTTTCAACATCGGCTCCGTCAATCCATGCGGCATCAGCGACGAGGTGTATTACATCGCGAAACGCCACTTGCGCCGCTGGCCGACCATAGACGACAGCATCGAGGCCATGATGGAAGGCCGATATGTGCAGTATGATGGCAACTTCGAGTTGCAGCCAGGCACATACTGGAGCCGACTATACAACACCCAAGGCAAAGGCAAGATTGATTGGGACTTCCAAGGCGAGACGGACTGCAAGGTGGTGATTAACCACGCCACGCTCTCGTTCCCGAAAATCACCAACCAAGCCCGTGCCTTCGCCAAGTTCGCCTCCAACGGCGACTTCGTCTTGGCCATCAAGCACGATGGCATGTACTACATCATCGGCAGCCGAGACTACCGTGCCACCGTCACGCCCAACGGCAACAGTGGCGACGCGCCCGGGTCGGCCAAGGGCCTCACCATCAGCATCGATTGCCCCGACACCACGCCGTTGCCGACCTACAGAGGAGAAATCGTCCTTGCGGACGGCATCCTGAATTGCAACACAGACACATTCATAAACTACGAAGATATGAACACCAACAAGACCCAAGACTACAGCAGCCAGATTTCGGACAATGCTGTCAGGTTTGAAGCCCTCGGAAAGGAGGGCAGGATCCATCTCGAAGGCTCTGGCCCTATCAAGATGGAAGTGAGCGTCGATGGCGTGAACTACAAGGAAGTGGACCACGACATCGAGTTTGAGAATGGCGTGGCCATTGCGCCGTTCCAGTTCTACATCGGCGACAAAGTGCGCCTGAGTGCAACGACCTTGACCAAGGTCACAATCAATTACAACGACCTTAAAACTAACTAACCATGGATGGATTCAACACCACACTTAACCAAGGTGGCAACGGCGGTGGCGGCGGCGGAGCCGCTGCAAAGCTTGCCGTATCGATCACCTACGCCGCCCTGAAGGCCTTGCGCGATGGCGGCAACCTCGTGCCCGGTACCTGGTACCGCATCACGGATTATCACACCACCGTTTCACCACTGATTACCGATGTCCGCTCGGCAGATCATCAGTTCGATGTCATCGTTCGTGCCGACGATGCTTCACATCTCAACGAAAACGGATATGCAGCCCACCACGAAGGCGATGAGTATTTTGCAGCCTGCAAACTCGAAGCATGGGAGCTTCAGTACCGTTTGGATAACGACAATTGGTCAAGAGTTGCCGGAACCTTCATCGAAGACGACGGCGATGGATACCACATGATAAAACTGGGAACTGTCGAAGTCGATGGTGAAACCTACATCCTTTGGGATGCCAGCGAGTACACAGAAGACTACGAAATCACAAGAGCCGTTTCAAAGGATGATGAAGTCGGTACCGAATTAAAGGGCTATGACCCTGAAACGGGCGAAATCTTAGATGAAGGTTGGTCTTCATCGATCGCCAGCAAGTTCGATGTAGAAGGAGACGGCCAAGGCACAATCTTGATGCTGAAGGATGAATACGGTAACCAATGCCCGTATGACTTCAAGTCCATTCAGTTCAAGCGTTGGGCTGTTACAGACTCACAGCAAGGCCGCGAAGGCTTGGACGGCAAATACATGGGCGTTTTGAACAATGTTCCTACGAACATATCTATCGAAGATGAGGATGATTTCATTTGGGCCTACACTTTCAGCAGCGATGCAACTGGAAGCGAAGACCAGGTGGATTACTCTCTCGATGGCACTCACTGGGTGTATGGCAATGTGTTGGCAATGGCTCCCGATGCCATGAACGATTTGAACGACATTGTTTTCTATGGAGAATACAACTACGGCAACCGTTTTGGCGTCAATTGTTACAGAAATACATTCGGGAACAATTGTGGAGGTAATTCGTTCGGGAACAATTGTCAGTTCAACTCATTCGGGAACGAGTGCTACCAAAACTCATTCGGGAACAGTTGCAGGCAAAATTCGTTCGGGAACAGTTGCCAAAACAACTCATTCGGGAACAATTGCTTCCAAAACTCATTCGGGAACGGTTGCCAAGTCAACTCGTTCGGGAACAGTTGTACCTATAATTCGTTCGGGAACGGTTGCAACAATAATTCGTTCGGGAACTACTGCAATAACAACTCGTTCGGGAACGATTGCTATAACAACTCGTTCGGGAACGGTTGCTACAGCAACTCATTCGGGAACAGTTGCTATCGAAACTCGTTCGGGAACAGTTGCCAAAACAACTCATTCGGGAACTACTGCCAAACTATCACTGTCTTTGACGGTGTTCAGAATTGCAGCGTGACTGGTGGAAGCCAAAGCGCTCCCGTTAAGAACGCGCAGATTCTCAATGGCACGGCAGGTGCTTCGGCACAAAACAAGCTGACCATCGCCTTCGCCGCCAACAAGGCTTACACCCAAGTTGCGGCCAAGACAACGGCAGGAAACCTGCAAATTTTCAACCCTGCTGATTTGGTCCAATAGGCTGAATTTCTCGACCCACATTTGCCTATTCTTGCCTAAATAGCGCAAGAATAGGCAAATATTTCGCCGATTTAATTGTTAGAAAGTGCTGCACAACATTCCGATTTTCAGAGTGTTGTGCAGTTGTTTTTGCCCAATTCCCGAATAATTGTTCCCGAATTATTCCTCATATCCCAAATTCCTTCGCGCACGCGCGAAATCGGTCAGCCAGGCAAAGGCACACGAAGCCCCGAATGGCCGTGAAACGACCATTGAAGAAAGGGGCTTGAAATAAAAACTGTTATTTCACTGCCTTGGACAATGCCATCTCAATGCCCTCGCGATTGACTTCACGATAGATTTCCGTGGTCTGCAACTTGGTGTGGCCAAGCAGCTTCGACACGACCGTGATGTCAACGCCCTGCTGACCGAGCAAGGTGGCAAAGGTATGGCGTGAGCTGTGGAAGGTTATCTTGGCATCGGCTCCAACGGCATCGAGCAAGCCGCGAAGCGTCTTGTTGACGGTGGCGTTGGGACCGAGTTTCTTTGTCAGTCGGCCAATGTTGCCGCCGTACTTTTCCACCATGGCCATCATCTTCCCATCGAAGAGTTTGCCGATGGGAATCTCAACGGTGAACTTGGTCTTCTGCATGGCGATGACCAACCAGCCGCCGTTGATATGAGTTTGGCGCAATGCCGTGATGTCGCTGAAGCGCAAGCCGGTGTAGCAACCGACCAGGAAGGCATCACGCACGATTTCTTCATAGCCTTTCAACTTCATTCCTTCGAGGGCGTGAAGCTGCTCTTTGGTGATGTAGCCCTTTTTGCTGACCATCTGCTGGATGCGGAACTTGTCGAAAGGGTTGGCACTGATGATGTCGCGCTTCTTTGCCTCATTGAGCACCGCACGGAACAACCGCAAGCGGCTGATTCGTGTGTTGTGGGCAATGCCGCTCGAACGAAGCCATTTGTCGTAGGACACGACAAACTGGTAGTCAATCTCGGCAACATGGATGCCAGGCTTGAATTTGTCGATATTATTGAACAATGTCTTGTAATTCTGCTTGGTCAACTCGTTTCGCTCGC
>Ga0326513_10000932_pt1 | contig 24195 bp, 30 predicted proteins | sample 2_2465_0518_D_FD_203654 | JGI IMG/M metagenome (GOLD analysis project Ga0326513, IMG submission 203654) | Bovine rumen microbial communities from UC Davis, California, United States - 2_2465_0518 | ecosystem: Host-associated > Mammals > Digestive system > Stomach > Rumen | place: USA... | reverse complement strand
TACGGAAACATCAAAGTTTATGTCGATAGGAAAACCATTTGTGTTCATTATCATCACCTTTACAATGTCTATATACTAATTATACCAACAAACACAATGCAAATAAAAAAGGGGTTTATCACCCCTTACAAGTTATTTTTTCGAGTTTTTTGCTTTTTCGGCTTTTCGTTGGTTTTCATCATTGACCATTTTCAGATAATGATCGTCAAGTCCTTTGATGTAATAAATCAATTCTTCTTCAAGTTCCTCGTCAAAATCATACAACCTAGCATATTGCACTATGTCTAAATACGGTATATAAGACGGTGCAAAACCTATTGAACGCTGTCTATCCAAGTCTTTAAAGGCTTGGAAAAACATTACAAGATAACTCGGTATCTCCGGTATCTTTTCAACAAGTTTAGCCTCTGATGCAGGGATTAGTTTTTTACCGAACCTCTTAGCCATTTCAGAGGCTTTTTCTAGGTTTTTATGTGTACGTGAACTATGTTTATAGCCGTAATCAAAAAACTCGATTAAGATTTTAAATTCTTTTCTCTGTTTGTTTCAAGAAAGTTGCTGATATCAGAACTTTGTTCCATAAGCCATTTTAAAAGTTCTGCGGTATCAGGGTTGCATAAAAACTCTTTTGCGTATTCCTTAGAATATGGCACTTCCTCGCAAACAGGAACGCCCTCGCTATCTACAATAACTTGACCGTTTTCATCAACTGACGCAGAGCCTTTTAAATTCTTCCAATCAACAAGAATTTCATCAACAAAAATTTCAGCCAAAGCCTTGTTAATTCTAAGAAATTCAGTAGCACTATAATTATCTTTCTTAGCAAGTGCATCCATTTCTCTTAAAGGCTTGTTGATTTTTGCCTGATAGCTGACATTAGATGTGCTGATACGCTTAATCTTAAACGCAGGATAAGTGCCATCGTCATTGACAAGATCAGTGTATTCGACCCAAACGCCAATCTTTTCAGCTTGCTTATCGGTTAAAAACTTGGATAATAAACCACCCATAACAATCTCCGTAAATTTGTGAATAAAAAATTATAGTATTAAGATTATAACACATTTGATAAAAACTCTTGCAAAAAGTTATTCAGAAGGATATTATGAAAAAGCATTATTATTAAGAGAGGTTTTTATGAACACAAAAAAGTTTGATCCATCATTTCAAAAATTAAAGCAAATGCAGTCTTTACCTTTAGAGCAAAAAATCATTGTATCAAAAATGAGAATTAGACAATGGCACCAGCATTATGAGGGGCGTGTTTGTGTAAGTTTTTCGGGGGGGGTAGACAGTACGGTGCTATTGCATTTAGTGCGACAGGAATTTCCTGATGTAAAAGGTGTATTTGTTAACACTGGATTAGAATACCCTCAAATTGTTAAATTTGTTCACTCAATTCCTAACATTGACATAATCAGACCAAAACTCACTTATAAAGAGGTTATCGAAAAATACGGATATCCTATTATATCTAAACAAACATCAGAAAAAATCGAGGAAATAAGAACAACAAAATCTGAACGTTTGCGTAACATTAGATTAGGAAATACAGGGTCTATACTAGGCAAATTATCAAATAAATGGATGTATCTCGTTGACGCACCGTTTAAAATATCATCACGTTGTTGTGATGTTCTTAAAAAAGCACCGTTATTAAAATACCAAAGAGAAAATCAGGTGTTTCCGTATGTCGGTACAATGGCAGAAGAAAGTGTCCAAAGACTACAATCTTATTGTAAACATTCTTGTAATGCTTTTAATATGAAAAAACCACAAAGTAGACCGCTAATGTTTTGGTCAAAAAACGATGTTTTACAATACCTCCGAGATTATAATGTTGATTATTGTAAAAGCATTTATGGTGATATTATTACTGATAATACAACTAGGGAATTAACAACAACGCTTGCTAAAAGAACCGGATGTACGTTCTGTATGTTCGGAGTTCACTTGGAAAAATACCCTAACAGATTTCAGCGTATGCAAACCGAAAACCCAGCACTATATGATTATTGTATAAACAAACTTAATTTAAAAGAGCCGTTGGAATATTGTCATATTCCGTATGATAAAGACGATTTTGGTAATGGTATTCAAACGGATATTCAGTTTGATTTAGAAGATTAAAACAACAAAAAAAGGTTAGGTAGAAATATCCAGCCTTTTTTGTTGACACGTTATATCTAATTTGCTAACATATAGGTATGTTTTACTAATAAGGAGTTAACTATGGGAAAGTACAAAACTACTTTAGAATCAATGCTCGCAAGAACAGCAGAACTTATCGAAAACGGCAAAGATGTTAAATCTGCTTGTAAAGAGGTGCTGTTATCTACACCTAACGTTGCTCGTCACAGAGCTAACTATTTCAAGTTTATTGACGAGGCTTATCCTGAAATCAGAGCGTCTTTAGACCAAAAATATTTCAAGCGTTTTAAAGAGGGTAATGCGTTTATGTTTGAGTATCTTACCGATACTTGTGGCAAGTGTAAGATGTGCGGAAAAATCATTCCTAGCATAAACGAGTATTGCTCAAAACAGTGTATGGAAAGCGACAGAGATGTTATTAACAAACGTGTTAAGCAGACCCTTGTTGAAAAGTTTGGTGAAGATGGATTACGCTGTAAAGAAATAGCAGAAAAGAAAAAGCGTACAAATCTTGCTAAATACGGTTGTGAGCATCCTAGTCAGAACGAAGAAATAAAACGCAAAACGATTGAAACAAATAAGCGTAATCACGGTGGCATATTAGCTATGAACAATCCTCTGATTAAAGCAAAAATCAGAGAGGCTAATATGCAAAAGTATGGTGTGCCGTATGCACAGCAAACAGCGGAGGTTAAAGAGAAAACTAAGCAGACTAATTTACAGCGTTACGGTTATACGTGTAACTTTGGTGACACTCAAAAACGTGAGGAATATAAACAGATTTGTGTTGAAAAATATGGCAAGGATTACGCTAAACAGAGTGCTGTTAAAGCCAAAAAGACTTTTATGGCAAAACACGGTGTTGCGAATTATCAGCACTTAAACAGACCTCATGTAGAACTTTATGAAAAAGACTTTGTGTTGGAAAACTTTATTGATGAAAACAATGAATTTATGGTAAATGAGTTCTGTGCGTTTTTTAAAGTATCACGAGGAATGTGCGATAAGTTCAAAGTAAATAATAACATTTTGAATAGAAATAACGATTGGCATCGTGGTCGCAGTAGTTCAATAGAACAGGAATTGTTTGACTCTATACCTTGCGAAAACAAGTATCAGAATGACAAAACTATTCTCGGTGGTATGGAACTTGACATGGTGTTGCCTGATATTAAACTTGCTATTGAATATGACGGATTGTATTGGCACTCTGTTCAGCAGGGTAAAGGTGAAAATTATCACCTAGATAAAACTAAACGTTGTTTAGAAAAAGGTTATCAGCTTTTTCATATATTCGAGAGTGATGATATTGAAATTTGGCAGTCCATGATAAATAACAAGTTAGGATTAAATAAGCGTATCTATGCTCGTAAATGTGAAATCAGAGAAGTTAACTTTGCGGATAGCATGAAATTTCTCGAAGAAAATCACTTACAAGGTTTTTGTCCTAGCAGTATTAGATACGGATTGTATTACAACGATGAGTTAGTACAGTTGATAACTTTTGGTAAATCACGCTTTGATAAATCTTATGATTACGAATTGTTACGCCTGTGTACGCTTAAAGGGTATTGTGTTGTAGGAGGGGCGAGTAAGCTGTTTAAACACGCTCTAAAGTTTGTTAAAGGCAACATCATCAGTTACGCAAACAGACGTTTTAGTTGCGGTGAAATTTATAAGCAGTTAGGATTTGAACTTAAAGGTGAAAGCAGACCGAATTATTTTTACAACAAAAGCGGTAAGATGTATTCTCGATTAGGTTTTCAAAAGCACAAACTGAAAGATATGCTAGACAAATTCGATGATAACTTATCAGAATACGAAAATATGTTGAATAATGGTTACGACAAAATTTACGATTGCGGTAATCTAGTATTCTCTTACAAAAACTAAACAAACAAAAAAGGCTAGGTTTCACCCTAGCCTTTTACTTAGTTATCTACTGTTAATCAAAACCAGTCATGTCACTTGCCATCGCTACGTCAGGCAGATACTTAAAGTTTTGGAACGCAAAAGTATAACCATACTTAGACTTAGCACCGTTTGCGGTCAAGTCCATAGTCAAAGGTTCGCCATCACTTACAGACGGAATACTTGCACCCATACCCATCATAGGAATATCAAAGATAATACCCTCGTTGTTACGTGCTAAAATCACCTGCATACCTACGTCAACGTTCTCTTTCAGAGACTTGATAACGTCAACATCTGTGAAATAGCAGTTAGGTGTAGCTGTAACATCGAACTTTCCGACAGAAATATCGAAAGCTCCGAGACAACCAACAGCCTTATTTTCAGAGGTATTGTTGTTGATACTGATATTACCTGAACTCATAAATGCAAAGAGTTCGTTAGGTGCTGTCTTGGTAGGGTCGTTTGAAACGGTAGAGAGACAAGCGAGGTAAACTTCGTTTGCGTTGTTATAACCCTTTTCATCCCACGGATCTAAACGAGTACCAGTAGCGAGAGTACCTTTCTTAGTGTAGAAACGGCAACCTGTAAAGGTGTACTGAATAGCAGACAGAGCAGAGTTTTCGATATTGATTGTGATTTCACTAGGAACACAACCTGAAACGTAAGATGCTTGTGGGATAGTGTTTTCCTGATCCGCAAAGCCAAGACGTTCTTCGATTGTATATGTGGTTCTCTTAATCTTATCAATATCCTTTTCGTTATGGATTGTCATGCCATAGAACAGGTCGATAGTGGTTTCTGATTCAGCAGTAAGTTCGGTAGCATTAGTGGTAAAGTCGAGAATTAAACCATCGCTTTCAATAGCACCGATACGAGCGTAGAATGGGTCGTTATTAGCGAACTTGTTAGTATCACCGCCAACGAATACCCACTGACCGATTTCAAGTCCTAAATCGTCAGCATCAGTAAAGCCGAGTTTAACCTTACCTGTTACGGTAATAGTAGCTGAAACGGTCTTACCAACGACTTCGAGAACACCGTCACCGGCATCTTCGGTAGTAACACCGCCTGCACTTGTAATGGTGATTACGTTATCGGCAACGCTATCAACAACCTTTAAACCGTTATTAGATGCTACTGTAAAGCCACTAGCCTTAATAAGAGTACCAGCCTTGATAGAGGAAGTATCAAAAGTAGTATCGGTAAGAGTGTAGGTGTCAGTAGAACATGAAACGGTGGTAGTAGGATCACCGACATTCAGAGGCTTAGTAGTAAACTGTTCGTGAGCCTTTGCAAAGCAGAAACCTTGAAACAACTCGTTTGAATTGTTTTGAGAAAGTTCCTGTGTAAAGTCAGCACTAGCACTCAAATCGGTAATAGCACCACGGTTGTTCTGTCTATCAGGTCTGATAATTGTACGAGAGGTTTGAGTGGTTTCGCCACCAATATCGCCAATTTCAGATGGTTCAAGTTGTTGCCAAACAGGTGTAGTAGGCAGAACATTGATAGACTGTTCCTTAGCCATATACAACCCTACGGCAGATGAGTCAATTTTTAACGCTTTAGTCATATTATTTAATCCTTTAGCTAAAAGAAAGAAAACAAATAGGTAGTGATATTATACACTAAATTCGCAAAACCTAGAAATGATAGTCATAATCAAAGTTTATGTAGATATTGATTTTACAAAAGTCTTTATAACGCAAAGTACCCTCGGAAAAATCAAACGAGGTGAAATTTATCTGACAATCATGTGGAGGTCTGCGATAAAGGTTTAAAACATTTTGCGTAAGTTCGTATGCTGTTTCCATATTAGTATTAACAGGAACAAAAATCTCAATGTTTATAAAACCTTGCTGACGATATTTAGTTTTGCTAAGACCGTTTAAAGTAGCTCTATCGGCAGACATATGCACTATATCGAACTTTGCGAATATATCATTTGCACTAGGTGTTTTGCCGATTTGATTAGGGTATATGCAGTAATACTTCAACTGTTTATTCCAATAATCGGCAAATATCTTTTCCATGTATTTAACCGCATCATAAGTTTTCATAACTACCTCCCTAGACCGTATGAATACATGATAATCTTTTCCGCAGGTTTCATAACATCGCAGAAATAGACTTTATACCGCTGTTCGGCAGTTCCATCAACAGTTTTACCGATGATATGTGTAGCTCTTGACAAGTCAACGATTTGATTATTCTCGTCATAGACAGGCAGTAAAAAGCATGACATTTTATCATCCATCAGACCATCTTCGATTGTAGAGTGAATACCGAAACGAGTGCCTTGAAAGTATATACCACGAACAGGAGGCATAATAACGCCTGTTGAGACATAAGACACTTCTTTAGTATTGTCAATAAGATACGGTTCATCGGTATCATTCAAGTCTAAACCGCAGACAATGGTAAGTTCTGTACCGTATTTAGTTATAAGTTTTTGTGCAAGTTTTTGATACTTGACATACGATTCTTTCTTACTCATGCTCTATAACATCTCCATACTAAATTCTGCTTTAACAGAGATGCCATAAGGCTATCTGCGAGGGTGTACTTTTCCCATAATGAGCCGAGTTCAGTGCCGTTAGAAAAGTATTCGGTATCAGTTTGCAGAGTACCGACCTGTTCTTTCTTACGCTTAATAGCACCGCCTGTTTCAGACGTTTCAAAATTAACAGCAAGAGACATTGATTCCTCGTCAACATTGATAGCGTATTCAGAACACGCTCTTAACAATGCGAGGGGCATAAAAGGAACTTCGATAGTTTGTTCAGGGTCTTGCGGGTCGGGTTCTTCCTCGACCCAAACAGTTCTAGGAAATTCGAGGGATTGTTTTTCATAAAACATATTGCCCTTGAATTGACCGTACCATCGAGAGTCAATGTATTGAGTAGCAACGACAATACGTTGCTGTTTTTGTTCGGTAGTAAGAGTTTCCCAAAAAGAATTGCCCTTGTCCTCGAAATAGCTATCGGCAAATTCTACGGTAACGTAAGCATTGGCATTAGGAACATTAGTACCATCTTCAACAATAAAAGCCATGACAAAACCTCATATAATATCACACACATGATATTATACCTTAATTTTGAAATGGCTTTAAAAGTATGGGAAAGTAATTATAAGGTTAATCTAAGAAGCGTTGTTTTGCAATTTCAAGCAATTCCTCGTCAGAATAAACGCATTTAAAACCGCTGAATTTATTTTTAAAAGGTGCAAAGCCATAATTGACTTCCTTAATGTCGATATTGCATCTGAATTTGAGTCCGTATAGTTTAGCGGTATTTATTCCACCCTTTTTACTCTCGGCATCGAATAAATCTTTACCGATACACGCCTTAAAGATTTGGTTGCGAATTGAATTGCCGATAGCAACAAGCTGTTTATTACTGGAACTGTAACAAGTCTGTATTTTGCACTCCTGACCCTCTTGATTAGGGCAGTCGGAACTGATAACTCGGCAATAAATATCAATAATAGTATCAGAGTTTGAAAACGCATCTCGGACGTATTCAAGAACGTAAGTACCTTTAGGTAATGGTTCTTTAAGTTCTTCTGTTAAGTCTAAATCTGTATTAAGTTTCATATAAAACTCCTTATAAATGACTAAAGACAAACAGAGTATAACAGATTAAGATTTATTATGCAATACCTTATAAGTAATTAACGCTGAACAAACATCGACAATGTTTTGAGTAGACGTATTACCCATGTAGATTTGCATACCCTTTTGGTCAATAAGTTCGGAACTGCTATGCGTATATTACTGAAACGACAAACGGCTTGCTAAAATCAGTAGAGGTAATAGCGAGGTCGTAACTAGCGTAATAAGGCAGATTTTCTATAATAGGCTCAAAATTATTTTCCTCGAAAACAGATTTAATAGTATTGATAATAGATTGTTCGTCTGAATTGAAATGGGCATAGTCAATAGTGAGTTCGATGTTGAAGTTATCGGAAACGGTGACATAACCAAATTGTGCGAGAGCTACCACAAGAGCGTTATAGTTATTAGACATAAGTTGTCTGCCTTATAAAAATAAACCCTCTTTATAGAAAAGAGGGTATAGGTGATTAAGAAAAATCAGCCATAGTAAATACAATAGAATAGTTATCTATTTCCTCTACATTTTGTAGTTGTGATATTTCGAGTTCCATTTTGAATTTCTGCTGATAAAGATTTGCGCCGTTTGCGTAACATTCGTCAAGCAAAGTATTCAAATCATCAACCGAGACTTGGTGGAACTGATTATCAAAGTCTTTAAACGCTGTCGGTGTATTGAGAGCGATAAGACCTCGGATATTATCCTGTGATTTATGGTCTGCGTTAATTTTAAAACCGAGAGAAGAATTAACGAACATTGTTTCGCACTCATAAGCAGAATACTTTTCAGACTCTTGTTTGAGTTGAGAGAGTTTTTGCTGTTTAGCGACTTCAAGGGATTTAGCCTGTGCATAGCCTTTAACGTAGGTATAGCCACGCCAATCTTTTTCGGTATCTGACTGTTGAATAACGTTATCCTGCCAACCGAGTTGATATGCAAGTTGGGTGCTTTCGGTGAACTGACCTAAGCGACCATCATCGAAAATTTTGTCGTAATAATAGACACCGAAAACCTGTTCGATAGGTTCGGGTTCTACAATTTCTTCAACATCGTCAACAACCGCATTTTCATCGGTAGTAGGTGGTAATTCGTCAGTAGGGGTTTGTACCTCTAACTCTACATTTTCGTTATTTTCATCTGACATTTTAAATCCTTACGTTCTGATTACTCGGAACGGCAAAAATAATTATAGCATAAAAATAAAAAGTATGAATTTTTAGGTTTTATTACATAAAGCCGAGCAATCTGCAAGAAAACAACATTGAAAGGACAATGACCATAAAGACAAGCTCGACAAACTGCCAATCATTAAACCACTTCATAAACCTCGTAAAACCTCGCTAGATTGCGTTATATTCGATTGTAGTTATTTGATAGTGTAATCTATCGAAAAAATCAATAGATTAGCACTATCGTTAAAATTTTCGCATTGTATGCGATTTCATCAGTTAAATAAACTTTTATCAGAATTAGAGTTATCATCAGGTTCAGTAACTTCACCACTTACTTCACCACTTACTTCACCTGTAGATTGCTCTACATTCTCTTGTAATTCTTCAGTAGTGTTATCAGTAGGGATTGTTTCTACATTCTCAATATTTTCTAATTCTGACATAAATAAACCTCTTAAACGTTGCCTAAACATGGGTAAAAATATGCTCCATTTAAACTATCAGCATAAAGATATATTGATATACCTTTACCACCTATTACAGGAAAGCTAATGCCCCATGAAGAAAACTCACTTGTTTCAGTAGAATGTATAAGACCGTTTGTTTGTCGGCATCTCATACTGATTTTAGGCAAAGCAGACCGACTAAGATTAATTTCTATCCATCCATTAACAGGAGGAGTGTACGTATTTAATGATTTGTTAAGGTTCGTTAAATAACTTGAAATATCAATCCCATTATCTAAATCGGGCATGCCTAAAGCACCGGGATTTAAATCGTTAAATAAGGCTTTTCTTGCAGAATTACCATAAGAATAAGACTGTGCAGAACTTACAAAATTAACTTTTTGCGGTACATCATTAAGCCAGTCCGTACATTGAATAGAGAACACGTTATTTGTTCGTACTTCATTTTCAAGTACATCAAAACCTATCCACTGTAAATCGCCTGTTTGTAGAGCACCTTGCGATCTGTTTTGTCTGAAACGTGAAATATAAGCACATGATTTATTAGCAGTATCTCTATTTGAACGGAGACAAATATTTGTTCTTTGATTAACGGATGCTTCATTACCTAGATAATCACCATCTATAGGAATCATATCTGTAAAGGTTTTAATTCCACCTACAGTCTCATTCCCACTATTGTGCACAACATTACTATCATGAGCTTTAACAAACGCTGTTGTTGCTATTTGCGTTGAGTTATCGGTAGTTGCTGGTGTAGGTGCATAAGTATATGCGTTACCACTAGCATCATATCCTACTCGTACAGACACATTGTCACTGTTTGCGGTTGTTGAACCTTTATAAGCATATAAACCTACAGATGTAGACATGTCAGTAGCAAATAGTCCGTATATATTACCAATATACTTATTATTATTATCACTAAAAGCTATACCAAATGTCTGTGCACTTGATGGTGCTGTACCTCTTGTTATACCTGTTGACTTGATAGTTTGATTATTAGTTACAACATTCTTTACACTTTGATTATTCCATTTATTCTTATCAGCAGTAGTTACGTGAATTGTGGTATCACCTGTATGCGAGGTTAAATCTGACGCATTTGCTTTTAATAAAAGCAATCCGTCAACATCACCCTTTGTGTAATAATTAGTCAGATCAGTCGCACTTGTACCGATTAACTCCCATGCGTTGTTGACGTACATGTACTCGTTATACACGTTTTCAGTAGCACTTGTGCCACTTAAAATCATGTAAATAGTATTAGGATTAATGTCAGTAGTCGGCAAACTTTCGACAATTTCTCTGTGTAACGCACCTGCGACAGCTTGTTGTAATGCTGTTACATCGGCAACTTTTTGGTCTAAAATCTCCCAATTTGTCTTTAAGCCAGCATAACAGTTACGCTCGCCCTCACTTGGCAAATAAACGCCGTTTTCTAATGTTGTTCCCATTTCTATTCTCCGTAAGGGTCTACACCGTATGCAGATAAACCGTAACCGTCTGTTATAGGGTGTCCTACGCCTATGATAATTGCCCAATCTGACCTAAGATGCCCTAAGTCAACCTCAACCATGCCAGCATTATCCGTAACAAGAAAATTGTTGGCATTTACAACTGTAATAAATTCTTCGCCTTGACGTAAATTATAAGTAATGCTAGTATTACCGCTACGAATAGTAAAAGAACTATCCGCATCTCTAGCGGTCATTTTAATGCGTACTCTCGATGGCATTAAAACGGTAGAGCCTGACGGTAACGGATTGCTTATCCAACCCGATACCTTAAACAGTCTAGCTTTGTACTTACGCCAATGAGTGAAAAATCTTTGACCAAAACTAATCAGAGCCATTTTCTTTTACCATTGACTTCTTTCTTTTTGTTTTCTGTTCAGTTTGAGGTAATTCAACCTCGGTCTTTGCTATGCCTAATTCTTTAGCAATAAGTTCCTGCTGTTTTAACAAAAATGCCTTTTGAGCCTCTTTAGCCTGTGCCTGTAAAATGCGAGTGCGTTCTCTACGTTCACGTTCGTCATTAACCACAACGTTATTAACCTTGATAATGCAGTTTAACATTGTCAGCTTATTAGTCAGCTTTTCACGTTCGTTTTCAATAGCTAACAGCTTTTCATTAACATTAACTAATTCTTCTTCAATCAGCTTTTTAGTGGTAACAAGCTCATCGTCAGCGGTGAACATGATTTCGACTGATTCTTTACGAATGTTATTATCCCTAAAAATTCGTCTGATAGTTGCGGTAGCACTATCTAAATCATTCTTCATCGCATTGTATTCTTCGGCAGGGCGAGTCTTAACCCAGTTATACGCTCTTTCTATTGACAGCATTTTAGCCTCTCTTATCTATGACTTCTCAAAAAAGGGCGGTAGAAATTAATCTCAAACCGCCCTTATCATTCTCAACTCACGTTATCGTGAGATTATGCAGTTTCACGAGTTACGAGTTCAACCATCTTGACTGAACGCTTATCTCCGCATACTCTACGCCATGAACTTGCGGTAGACAAAGCACCGTTAGTAGTATCGTTTGCAGGGCCGCCCACAGCGAAACCACTACCAATATAGCTGTAACCCTTTGGAGCAATAGCGTTACACCAACGGTTATACATAGTGGTTACACCATAACCATTACCCTGTGCCTGATGTTTTTCAAAGGCGATTGGTTCTTTAACTGAACCGAAACCGAGTTTGAACTGATCACGACCAAAGATGTAGGTTGAGTAAACACCGCCAGTATTAGGAAGATCCTGATTCAGAATAATCTGATAGCCGTTGTAGTAACGAACAGGAGCAGATGCACCGCTAGGAATACGAGTGTCGATAATATCTTGCTTCTGCATGTTAGCAAATACAGTTGGGTGAACCATAATCATACCGAAACCATCTTGAGCATCGCCCATGAGAGAAATTGCATCAATGAGGTGGTTTACGTTGAAATCGGTAACACCTGCGGAATAGGTAGTACCTGAAACAACCCAACGTTGGTCATTTTGAGTATGATAATCATCGCTTGCAGTAGCGTTGTTAGCGAAAATACCCTTTACAACAGACATGAACTGCTTTTGCAAGCAACCAAGACGGAAATCTAAGGTACGAGAGCTGATAAATGCCATTGGATCGTCTGCGGTCAGCATTTCGTCAATGTCGGCTACTTCCCAAGATGCTGTACGAACGCAACGAGCAACTACTAAGTTACTAGCACTTGCCTTTTCAGGAACGATAACGTCAGCAGGATTATCGGTAGCAATAGTTTCACCGCTATCAGAAAGGTTGTTATAGAATGGGAAATTAAAGGTAGCACCACCGCCGTTAAGCAGAGAGTCTAACTTTTCAGAACGAGCGACAGTTCCACTCTGAATAAGATTTAACTTACGAGTAATTTCATCGGTTTGATAACCCTCGTACACTTCGGGTACGATGAGGTCTTGTAAACGAGTTGTAGCCATGAGTAGCCATCTCCTATAAAAATAACATTAAAACAAAAAATAACTTTATTAAATCATTCTTAGCATCACGCACCGAAGATTGCTACTCAACATCACGTATTCGTAACAGATACTATAATATCACACTTTTAAATTTTCTGAAAAAAGCGGTATTTTTGTTAAAAAAGGGGTTGATTTCTCAACCCCAAAAGTCACAAATAAAGGAGTATTTTTATTATACACGATAAGTCGTATAAACAAAAAAGCCGATAACTAAGTATCGGCTTAAAACATTAGATTATAAATTACTTATCAGCGATTTGATTATAGAGATAACCGTAACGTTCTCTTAGCACCTTTTCAAGTCCTTTAGCCTTTGCAACGGCAACTACAGCCTTTGGATCTTCCTTAATTGCCTGTGCTAACTTAGTAATGTTGATGCCACCATCAAGACCTGTGTTAGTCCAGTTTTCAATTTCTATTGAATTGCTTACGCTACCGCCTGCGCCGCCACCGACAGAACCACCGAAAAGATGTGGCTTGTCTTTCTTGAAAAGCTGAACCCAACTGTCAACGCTTACCCCAGCAGGATATTTAGTACCGTCTTTAACTCTTACAGAACCATCTTCGGCACTTTCAAGCACCTGTGTTGCCCATAACAGACCATCTTCCATAGCACTGTCTAAAATGCCGTTGTCACCAAACGCCTTTCTAGCACTGTCTTTTAGACGCTGTTCAGTACGTTCTTTTTCGTAACGCTGATTGATTTTAGAGAGTTCATCAAACTGTTCTTTTAAGTTTTTGAACTGCAACTCTAAATCTGCCTTACTAGACTTAATCTTGCTCAAATCAGTTTCGGTAGATTTAAGGTTAGCGAGTTCAGTCTGCATACCCTTTACGCCTGTCGGGTCGATACCGCCGTAAGCATCGAGTTTAGACTGTAATTCTTTCAGTTTTGCGTTTAACTCTTTATTACTTGTACGTTCTTTTGTGAGAGTATCACGCACACGTTCAAAGTCGCTCTGAAATGCTATATCAGCTCGAATTTGATACTTACCGTCAGTAGTCTCTGCATAAAGCGACTTAATGTTTTCATCAACACCATCGAGAGAATCTACGATAGGTTGAAAAGTTTTTGTGTTAGGATCTTTAAATGCCATAATTATGTACCTCTAATTTGTGAACTCTTTAATTTTATCACGAATTTGAATTGTTTGTAATTTTAGACACATCGGTCAAGTCTTTGTTAGCCGATGTAGTTTTCTTTTGCACACTTGTAGCCGAAACGCTACCTCCTGCATTATTGCCGTTCAGCGGATTTAGACCGCTATTGCTTTCCGCAAACTGTTGTTCAGGTGGCATAAGCAAATCTCTTAAACCGCTTTCTTTTTCCTTTTTAATCATATCAATCTGTGTCTCAAACGGTTCTTTAGTGTAACCCTTAGACTGTGCGTATTCGTATGCGGATTGTAATGACATAGGGAAACCGAGTTTAATTGCGGTAGTAACCTTAACCAAATCATCACCTGTGATACGGTAATCACTAAATTCAAGATTAGGCTGAACAACAACTTCATCTTCATTAGCACCAATCCAACGAGCGATAAAGCGTAATGCTTTTTGCAGACCAAACGCACCTGTAAGAGCAATCTGATTAAGGTTGGCTGTTTGAGCAGTAAGACGAGTTTTTAATGACTCACCGCTTTCAAATGTAGCACCATTAGTCAGCAAGTTACCACTCTTAACCTCACAACGATTATAGGTGTTTTCAAGAGCCTGTCTCATTTCGGGAATACCGTCACCGCTAACGCCGATAAATTCAGCATTTCCATCACAAGCAACGTTTAATACCGCACCTGCACCTGTTCTGATACCTTGTTCTTGTGCATTTTTGCTGTTGTCGGTAGGAGCGTTTTCAGTAACGTTCAGCAGATTACCCTTGATAACGAGCGTGTCCTGTCCTTGCATGTGTAATGCCTGTTTATAGTCGGCTGACAATCTGTACGCACTTAATGAACAGTTAGCTAAATCGTCAAGTGGTGGAAAATCAGGGCGAGTAACGGTATCACAAGCATTGATAAATACGAACGGTATCTCGTGTAATTTTGTACCGAGATAACTAGGGGTAAACATCAGGTTGTCGTTAAATGCGGTGTCTTTAAACACACCTTGACGGTAGTAATCATTACCTCTAACAACGTGTCCGTCACCTAAAAGACAAACTCTATAACGGATTTCATCAGTCCAAGAAAAGTCTTTTAAAACGTGTTCAGTCTCTTTTAGAACTAGCATATTAAGGTCGGTATAACCGAACGGATTATCGCTATTATTCCAATTAGTAATACTGAACGCATCATAAAAAGCGAGATAAGGTTTATTATCTCTAGCAACGTCAGTGCTAATATCGACAAACAGACCGCAACGACCGAGTTTAACCTGTTCGGTGTTAATCATACGCAAAAGGCTTTCGAGGGATTGACCGTCTTTAGTAGCCTTATCTCTCAAATATTCCATCTCTTTCGGCAGTTGAATAGTCGGTGAACTTTGATGGCACAACCCTACATATCTATCCACAGCATTTTTAACATGATTGATGTAATCGGCTCTGCCTATATACGACATATAGATTTTAAAGCCAAGAGAGTTTATTGACCGCATATCGTCAATAATCATACCTGCTGACGGTGGCAGGTACTTAACACCTGCCTTTTTAACATAATCCTCCCCACGGTACAAATCGTCAAGTTTTTCCCAATAAGGAAGCATATTAAGATATTCATAATTTACAGAATCTAACATTTTAATCTCCGCACAAAACTTTTACTCATTATACCCCATTTTTAATTCATGCCGTATGTAACGGTTGATTTTTCGCCCCAGTCTAAATATGACACACCGTATCTCAAAGCATCCGCTAAGTGATCTTCTGCGTTTGTGTCGATATCACCGTCTTTCTTATCATCCCTCGGCAAATCAGGGAATGTTCGTAAAAAATCCCGACAGTTTTCACAAACAAACAGACCTGCTTTTTCTCTCGGCATAGTCATACCCGATACCTCATCAACAACAGGAACGGCATTTTTAAGGCGTTGTTTAATCAAGTTCCAACCCACGGCTCTTGAACCGGATTTTTTATTTGCACCTATCCAATTCTTACCGCCCATGATTTTGCCTGCTATATTAACAGGTTTACGCATTTCATCGGCAATACAGTGACCATCTTCTTTGCTGAATATTGCACTATCTGCGACACTTGCAAAGACGTTTCTATACAAGCCGTTTAACACTTCATGCTGAACGATATTGCGAGCAACATCAGATGCAATCATGCAAACACCTGTATTTTCTTTACCTTTAACGCAACCGTAATACTCATCAAACACGAATATATCCCCTCTAACGGTATGCAAACGCTTATTAGGTGATATAACAACGTCTGTTCCGTCAGATACGGCAAGCCACAATGTTGCGAACGGTTTTGACCAACCCCAGTCAAAACAACATAAAACATTCCAAGAATCGGGCAGTTTAAATTGTGGTACAACATGATACTTCTTACGGAATATATCATTGAACATGCCATCGCCGTAACTAGCGTTCCAATCGCCGTACAACCATGCTTTTCTAAGTTCGGGGTCTTGTATACTTTCAAGTTCGAGTACATATTCAGGTGACAAATGCGTATTTTCTTTATACGAACTGAATATATGAACCTGTGTTTTAACCATAATCTCATCTTTTTGTGTTTGAGGATTATAGGCTTTTATTTCTTTTCTTACGATTTTTCCGGCAGGAGCAGGGTCAACAAAACGCTGTTTTACCCACTGTTTTCCTGCACCGGATGGGTTGGTTGTTATGATTATTTTAGGTCTAAGAGGGGGTAAAAAACGCTGAATTGCATTAGGATAATCAGGTTTTACTCTACGCTCGATTCCGTACAGTTTAAAGTAATCGGCATCAATGTAGTAAGGGTGTTCAAGAGGATTAAATGATGTACGGTTTGTTGTACGCATTTTATCGAAAAAGTCAGGTGTAGGGTTTTTAGACAATTCGTTATAAAGCAATACTGCATATTCCTGACCGTGGAATCTATCATAATCATCCTCTGTAGCACCTTGACGGAACAGTAATTCCTCTCCTGTATCCCAAACCCATTTTTCATCACCTTTTGAACTGTAAAAACGGCATTTCTTTCCATAAATCATCGGGAAAAGACGTTTAGAACGTGCTATAACATCGGCAAGGTCTTTATAGTGCATATCAAGATACACACCTCGATAATACGCACCGTAACCCATGCCGATAGGGAGGCAGAATTTGATAAGACTAACTTCTGTCTTACCGCTTGCACGAGAGCTTGACATAAAAATAGTGTCGCAAGGGCATGTTAATACAAGTTCCTGCGAACTCATATAATACTTACCTTGTATCGTTCGACCTTTCAACGGTTCCCAAACAACCTTTATATCCTCTGGTAACTTAAAAGCCATTTCTCACCTTATTTGTGACTATCGACTATTTCATGCTGTCGATTAAATTTATTATAATTAAAATACCTATAAAAAATATTGCAAAGAAAATTAAAAGGTCAGCAAAATTACTGTCCGTCAAAATTTGCCTCCATAGTCACGCTTGCCTGTTCTTCCCATTCAGCATCACTTACAGGACTAGGAGACATAATAACGTTAGTAAGTGCATTATTAGTACGAATATCAACAGGTTTATTCAATCCGTATAACAAGGCAAGCTGTTTACAAGCGTCTACACGTTCTTTATTTGAACCGCTATCGGCAATATTGCGTAATTTTCCCACAACAAACTTAAACGCCTTGTTAATATTATCTTGTTTGTCGGGCATGCCCAGCACAACTTCTTCTGCAAGTTTCTGCTGAACATACGGCATATTATAAAAATAAAGTAACGCCTTGTTTATATCACTAGGTAGTACACCGAGTCTTAAACACGCCCTTTCCGCATCATAATCTTTGTAATATTCTTCTAAAAATTCATCGCACAATATACGTTCACGCTCGCTAACCTCGTTTTTAGCGATTGCAAAACTGTCTATTGTGGTGTTTTGCATCATATCATTTTCATTCATTTTTAACCCCGATAGTATGTTTTGACATACTCTCAAACTGTTGATTGTAAACTTTTAGCAAAGCATTGTATTTCTCAACTACTTTGTCACATTCTGCGGTGATAGCCAAACTTTTTTCAATTTTTCTGTATAAATCGGCTCTTGTAAAACAGACAAGTTCGGCGGTAGCTGGCTCATTCCGGGGCATATCTGCTTTGGTGTTTGAACTGTCTTTACATTCGTGCAACCCATCAACAACAAGGGTGTTATTACGCAAATCTTCAATAGTGTTTTCGTAGTCATTTTTAATCATCTCCTCTTTTTCAAGCTGTTCTGAAATAATAGTGTTTATTTTGTGTTGATTAGCTATTTCCTGCGAACGTACAAGTTCAACAAGTTCGTTAATTTTGTTCTGATAATCATTAGTAATTTGGCTCTGTTTGAGTTCATTACGCTGATTAGTAGCGTCTGACCCCATGTAATATCCGGTTGCGAACAGAATGAGCCAAGTAATACCGAGTAGAGCCTGTGGGAGAATTTTTAACCAGTTCATTTTTCGTTCTCCTTGTCAACAGCAACTAATTCTGCCTTACTTGTAATGATGCGTTTTAATAGGTTGATAGTGAAATCTGCCCCTATATAGCCTGCTGTACCTGTAACGGAACAAATGACTGAAATAGGGTACTGATAGTAGCTCAAAAGCCAACCTATCAGCAGACCTGCGAACGCACTTGACAAAACCTTAACAAAAAAGTCGAATAGCACGAACTTTTTTCTATTGCCGAACAATGATGATAAATATGCCACAGAACCTCCTACACCTGCTATCACGGCAAACAACAAGCCGTTCAGGATTTCTTTAAACTGTTCATCAAACATTTCATAGTCCTCTATCTTGCAAACCTTGCTCATAGCACTTTAAAACCATAAGAGTAGCCTCGATTTTTGTGACTATATGGTCTTTATTCTTATCAAGACCTTTGTTCTGTTCATATTTTTTGCCGTTGACGAACATAGGATAATCGTCAGGCTTACCGATACAGCTAGGATAAAGAATAGCCATATACATATCGGAAAGGGTGCAAGTACGTTTGTAATAAGGGAGAAAATGCTTTTTAACGTAAGGTATCTGTTGAGCAAAAGAGCGAGATTTCATAAGTTCTGCGGTTGTACCGTATGCTTTACAGATAGCAGGCATAAACTGAATCAAACCAACTGCTCCTGAAGCCTTATTTACGGCTTGCGGATTAAGATTTGACTCGAATTTCATACAAGCGATAAGGTAATCGAGTTGATCTTCTGACCATCCGAACTGTTGTTGTAATTGCAATAATGCTTTTTTACCATCGTCAGGAATCTTGCTACTAAAAATCATCTCTCAACCTCTTATTACGTATAATTTATCGACTATTAACACATCTTTATACGGATATTATACACTATGTTTAAGAAAACGCTTTTTAAGGGGTTAAATGAGTAGCAATTAGAGTAGCAATTAGAGTGGCAAATAAAAAACCCACAGCCAAAAAACGACTGTGGGGAACACACTAACAACTATTACATAAGGAGCATCAAATATGAATTATTTGATACTTACAATTATAATCAAAATTTTTATAATTGCAAGAAAATTTTTAAATTATTTTCCTGTTGAGCCAAAACCTTTGTCTCCACGAGTAACCACGCCCTTTATTTCTTGACCGGGCAAAAGATAATCAGTAGTAGAGTTTGCGTAAAACACAGATGGATGTATCACAGGCAGGAATACTATTTGTGCAACACGTTGAAACGGCTCGATTGTCACAGGCTCGTTTGTTGTATTCCACACAGCTAACTTAATCTCGCCTGTATAGTCAGGGTCAATAACACCCACGGTATTACGCAGAACAATACCTTTTGAGCCTAGACCACTTCTCGGAAAGATAAATCCACCGCAGTCAAACTGATACATGCGTAAAGAAATACCTGTAGGGAGAAGTTTTGACTCGTTAGGTTGTAAGACAACAGGTTCATCCACGGCAACACATAGGTCGTAACCTGCGGATTGACCGTGAGGGGTAAAGGTGGTGTTTTTAAGCTGTTCTTCGTGATGTAAGTATTTGATAACTAACTGCATTTTAACTCCTTGTATTATATTTAATAACTAACTGCATAATAATATCTCTCTAGTCTTTAATAACTTTATAAACAATATATTCCCGACAAAAACCATCGGAAGATACGTCAATGCACCGTATCTTGTGAGTAGCAATATTTGTCTCGGTAGATGTTGATGGTTTGTCTATAATTATATTGTCGGGGGTGTGAGTGTCGTATAAGACTGCACACACTACCACAAAAACAATGGCTAATAAAATAAACATGCCAAACATTACGTATTGCCCAAGTGATGATGGTGAGGATGATTCGGAATCATCACCGCATGTTACAGGTTCTTTAATAATCATAGTGTTACCTCCTGTTTAATGTTTTAGCAAGACGTTTAACGGAACGGAATGATTTTTCATACCAGCCTTTTTTACAGTCCTTTTCCGGTATCAGACCATCTTCAATAAATTCAGATAATATTTCGTTGTTAATCTTTAGTTCAGACAGAATATCCTTGACCGTATAAATTTTTGCTGAGGGTGTAGATGGTTCGGGGGTTGTATCAGTACAGGCAATAGGAGAGTGAACCTTTGTCTTTGCTTTCGGCTTGTTTACAGGCTTTATCTCACACAACTCGTTGATACAGTCAGTAAGAACATCATCGTTATGCGGAATAAAAGGTAACGGTAGCTCTTTCTCGTCATATTCACAGTCGTATAACCGCAGTATATCAATAAGTTTAACGCCTTTCTGTTTTAAATAGCTAATAACTTGCTGTAATTCTTCATCAGTCATAATAACTCCTTAATAAATGTTTATACCGCATTTTACAAGTATGACAGGATATAGTCAACAGAATTTATTAAAAAGTTTAATTGAACATAAAAATAAAACCCCAAAACTTGCGTTAAGGGGTTTGACTAATAAGGAGTTCTATGAATAACAATACACACATTTTATTTTAATTTGCATGTGATAAGCAAATTGCTGATTTCCGAAAAGGAGAAAATCTAAATGACAGCTATAAGTATAACACAAACTTTTTAAATTGCAAAGAAAATTTAAAAAATTTAATAATTTTGTATAATGCTACATATACCAATCATCTTCGGGTATTTTGTTGCTCTCATCGTCTTTGATACGGTCATACACGCTCTTGTAATAGCAGACCCCACAGATTACCCCCATTACACAAACAGATAATATTACAATACTCATACATAAGCCTTTAAAGATAATACAAACACATTACACACTGAAAACGATTTCATTATTATAGCATATTTTTAAAATCCTGTTTAGGAATTAAGAATACTGCGAGCTTTCTGCTGATAAAACGCTCACTCTTATCATAATATGCGTACATACCATAAAAGATTACAGTCGGAACTAGGCTGTAATAGAGTATATCATAAGGAATATACCTTAACACCCATACGCAGAAACCGATGTAACAGCACCAAAGGAAATGCAAAAGGGAGGTGGCGAGAAGCGAACGGATATTAAACATTTTTAACCTCTTTTTTCAGAATTTTCTCGTAAAAATCATACACGCATACAGAGATGTAAATTGCAAGTGATAAGGTAAGCAGGATTGTAGAGACAATGATCACCTCGCATAAAAAATCATCACCAATAAACTTGTATAAAGGCTCAAAACATAAATGCGAGAAATAATTAAATACTGGGTACACAAATAAAGCCGTAAGGCATAACAATACCGCAGGGTTCTTTAACGCTTCACCTACCAACCATAAGCCACCTAATACCAATATTCCACATAAGAAAAAACTCATATAAATCTCCTTATAACAGTTATCAAATATGAATAATTATAAATATCATACGTTAATTGTATCAAATATTGGTTAAAAATCAAACAATATTAGAAATTTTATCAAGTGGTAAGGGTTATCGCTCAGTCCAATATTCTTCTACGCATCTTTTGCGTACTAAATTTACAAAATCTACGCTTAATAAGCAACGAATCTTGAATACTAACTGACCGTATTCAGGAAAATAATAGTGAGCTATTGTAGGAGGTACATCAGAGTCGATGCCGTTAGTCGATTTGGGATTCGGTAAAAACGGTTTGTCAGAGCCGTAGTAATGTACGAATACAGGCAAAGTAAAAGGTTGTTTTGGCGTTTCGACAAGCATCTTCCTGTAGGTGTAATTGTATTGAGGTTGTAAACAAATGCGAGTCAGAGAGGGATTGTCACAGCCTAATAAGTTGAGATAGTCTTGCTCTAAACAGTAAGAGTCCTCGGTAGATAAAAAGTCTTTCAGGTCAGCAAGGTCAAATGTCGGTACATTGTAAAAACAAATAAAACCACAATTTAAATACACACCTTGTAACCTAGTCATAAACTCACTTGAATGTGTCTTGGATAAGGTAGTAGAAATATCATCATACTCATTTACACCGATTAACAATGGGGAATCATTGTCAGCTATCACAGAGTCAATACCGTCAAACAATAAGTCTAAGTTACAATCCTCTAAAAACATTCCATCAATATCACAATGAATATAAACAATACCGTTGTCGGTTGAGCATAAATCATTATCGGTCGGGGTGTTCGGGTTGCAGATACGTAATTCGGGATAGAGGGTGTTAAGATGGGAGGTGTCAGAAGATAACATCATCGGTTGTATAGAGCTATCTAAATTGTCAGACAATAACTTGTTGTAATTCATCACCCTTGATATAGCTATCGCAACACTATTCTTGTCAATACATCTACACTCGCAAAAATTGTCAGGCAGGTCTGATACAAAATCACGACTGCTAAATAATTCAACCTCTATCTCAACATTAAATCTCATGCCTATCTGTTGCACACGGTTGCTGAATGAGGTTGTGTCGCTATCATCGTTGTCAGCAGAAGATGATTCAGAGGCAAGTTTGCCTACATCGTAAAATATTACAACCTTTACTTCATGCTCACAAAAACTTATGGCTCGGCACAACGAATATAACCACACTAAACATACATCTTCCCAAGCACGATTGACCTCACACCAAATCACATATCTCATTCTTGTTGCTCCCTATCTCAATAACCCTAATAAATACTCTACATCATACTCGCCATGATACTCTAATACATACTCTATATCATCCCGATTGTGAGCAGTTAACCATTCATCCATCGCCTTTAGTACAACTGTACTCGCACCTAACCACTCTAATAACCCAACCTCAACAATCTTCTTCCTCCATACGCTACCCCGACTACGCTCTAACCACTCATCCCACATTATCCCTAAAAATACTAAATCTTCACCCTTGCCACTAGATTTGTACCTGTCAACCTCATCATATACAATGTCTAAAAAAACCTCAACACCCCTCTTTATCAATTCGCCTCGCACAATTACTACTAGCACACTTGTTACACACCCTATGAGCAATCCCCATAAGCCTTGTACCCACCCTACACATAGCGAACACACTAAGTAACTGATTACCTGCACCCATAAGGTTTCCCAGTACCATAAAAATCCACCGACAACAAACGCTCTATACCACATACTCATCACCTCTTATGTCATTATACACGTACCACAAAACTTTTTTTGATCAGGGGGTAATTTTGGGATATTTTGAATTAATATAGGGGTTTTTAAAGGGATGCCCCCTTAATACATGGGTCAATGCTGACTTTTACAAGGTGCGGAGGGGATAACGTGCATAAAATGACGCAAAAAACACATATTTTTATAAAAATTTGGGTAAAAAGTGGCGGATTACTGCTAAAAATGATAAAAATATAGCTGTATGGGATGCTTAGAAGTGATTAAAACTGCCCTGAAAGTGGCTAAAAAGCACCTAAAAACACACTTTTTTAATCGTTCCGATCTTCCGATATTTTGAAATTTTATCAGAAGATCGCCGATCTTGGTCTGCTGTTTGGGTCTGCGGAAGCGTCGGAAGTATGGAAGCGTGGAAGCGGTCTGCGGTGGTCGGCTCGTGTAGTTGCCTCTTGTCGGCTCTCCGTGTTTGCCGTTCATCAGAAGAATATAAAACCTCGGTCGGCTCTGTGATTGATGTTTTTTATATACGTTAACATAATGTATATTATGCGATCATGGATCTATTGATAAATTTTAATGTATTTGGCAGCCGTTGGGGGTCGGCTGTGGTGCGGTTGGGTGCTTGTCAGCCGTACATGTGAGAAAGTAAGAAGAAGACTACATCATAATAATACAAGTCTTTTGCCCTGAATACTGCTAACATCTTGCACATGGCCACGGCATC